>Ga0105054_10010220_pt1 | contig 11987 bp, 12 predicted proteins | sample BON02_FD_78091 | JGI IMG/M metagenome (GOLD analysis project Ga0105054, IMG submission 78091) | Freshwater microbial communities from Lake Bonney liftoff mats and glacier meltwater in Antarctica - BON-02 (megahit assembly) | ecosystem: Environmental > Aquatic > Freshwater > Ice > Glacier... | reverse complement strand
ATTGATGGCGAAATTCAGCTTTCCTATATCATATCAGACTTGGAAGGTGGCGATCGCTACTTTGTGGACTTGAGCCTTGGCTACGAATTTCCGCTGGCGGGCGATGTTGCAATTGGCCTTGGGTTTCGCACCTTTGGACTTGCGGCGCTTGGTAGTTCAACCTTTGACTACGCTCCATTCATCTATGCCGATTTTGGCAGCGCCCGAGTTAGCTATGGCGGTGTTAAAAATGCAACTGCACATATCTTTGAAGAATTTGATATTTTCAGCTCGGGCATACCCCCGTTCGCCATTTACATATTCACCAATCTGGCTGACTCGCGTGACTATAATGCAACATCGGAAACCCTGCACCTTGACGCACAATTTGGCCGCCTTGATGTGTCAATCTCAACTGATTTTGATTTTGATATCTCGGCCATTGCGGGCCGCTATCGCGTAAACCAGAATCTTGATGTTTTTGCGGGCGTCACAGTCTCATTTGGTGATCAAGTCTATATTTTGGGCGGCAAATATACGCATGGCCAACTGGGCCTTAGCGCAATCTACCAGAAATTTCCCTCTCTCGCCATGATGTCTGCGAGGGTGGACTACGCCGTGAATGACCAACTGTCGCTATCCGCCGCGACTCTGTTTATGTTTAACAACGGCCCGATCACAGCCCGCGAACTTGCCGTGCATTACGCCTTTAATGATGTGATGGCGCTTTCCACAAGCTGGTTGACCCTCTCTACAGGCTCATACGGATCTATCGACCTGTCGAGCAAATTCTGATCATCCTCGCCGTACCAACAAAGGCGGCGCTATACCGCTTTTTTTGGATGACCGCCTAAATATTGCTGCCTTGAGCGCGCGCCAACCGCTCAATATTCTCCTGCACGCCTTGAAAATTTGGGTGCACAATTTGGGCAGCGCGATACGCCGAGAGCGCCTGCGCCGGGTGGCCCAGTTCTTCCAGCACAATGCCAAGCCCGCTCATCGCGCCAAATTGGCGCGGGTTTAGTGCAAGCGTGATACGGATATCCGCCAATGCCAACCCATATTCACCCATCAAATAATAGGCTGTGGCGCGCGCGTTATATGCTTCAGCAAAGTTGGGCGCATGGTCAATTAGGGCCGAAAGATGCCAAACCGCATCGGCATATTCACTCGCCTCAATAAAGTGATGACCACGTTGCAATAATAAATCCATCGCGGGCGAGCCGGACTGGTTGAACCGGTTAATGAGAGACTCTTCTGCCAACCGCCAAACCTCACGGTCAGATGAGCGCAGGTCGATAAACATCTGCTCCAGCCCCGGTGCGCGGTCTTCGCGCAAATCACCGGGCGTTAGTAGTTCGGCCGCCAGCGGTGTGGCGACCATCATCACAATGAGGGCGAGGGCGCGAATCTTCATGGCGCAATTCTAAACCATTTCGCGGGCAATGCCACCGCGTTTGCGGCGCAGCACCATCACGGTTGCGCGAAATCACGATCGGTGACGTGGTTCATACTGTCGCATTCTCACCACGAAGAATCGGTCACGACGCGGCCAGAATTGACTTTTTAGAGGAGATATTTTACAAGCGTTAAAGATTTTTGAACTATATGGATAAGTCGAATGAAACATCTATTGGCAATTGCTGCTGTGACATTGGCCGCAGGTGGCGCACAGGCGCAATCGGGTGGGGCAATGGGATCCATTCCATCAGGGTTCGAAATTTATGGTGACATTGATGTGACCTATGCCTTTGACAATAGTGGAAATAGTACCGTGGGTTTTGGCAAATTGGGCCTTGGCTATCGCTATGATATCAGCAGCGACCTTGCCATTGGTGCGGGAGTGCGGGCTGTATCCGTTTTCGGCGATTTCGCCAGCGAAACCGAATATGGGTTTTACGCCTATGTCGATTATCGCGATTTTCGCTTGAGCTATGGCGCGATTGACAATGCCGCCGCGCGCTTTGACTGGGATTTCGTGGCGTTCGAAAATACCTATCTCGGCGTTTTTCTTCCTTTCAATGTTCCGATCGGCATCAATGCGCAGTTTGCATTCATAGATGACATCATCCGTGTTGATGCTCGATTTGGCAATTTCGATCTATCGGCGAGCTATTCCGACGAGGCTGAAATTGGCACAATCGCGGGTCAAACCGAATTCGGCAATCTGCGCCTGCTTGCAGCGATTGATTTTTGGTTAGGCGGCGGCGGATCAGACGAAAAGATCGTCACTTTCGGGGCCAATTACACCCTCAATGCCTTTGAGTTTGGTGCGGTTATTGGTATCCCATCATCGTCAGCGCCGTTTGATTCCATTACGCGGATCGCGGCGACCTATCACATCAACGACAATCTGTCGGTAAAAGCTGTTTATGCGCCAGAGTCGTTCATTCGAATCGACATATGGGAAGTCAGCGCAACCTATGACGTGACTGACATCTTCAGCATTGGCGTAAGTGCAGGTGAAGGTATATTCAGCAGCGGTACATTCTTTGGTATCACCGCCTCGGCCCATTTTTAGGGTTACGCATCCTTACCAACAAAAAGGGGCCGTATCGGCCCCTTTTTTATTTCAGCTTGACGCAACGTCGGCCAAACATTCACCTTTCATCCTAAAACAGGGCTGATAGATTGCCCCCAAAATAACAGGAGTAAGACGATGAACGACGTCATCAATGAGGCCGTGGCTGCCCTAAACGCCAAGCTGGCTGGTGCGGGTTTTGACGGGTCGGTTAAGTTTGACATTGAAGACGAGGGGGCCGTGCGCGTTGATGAAACCGGCGCGAGTGCCGATGACAGCGACGCCGATTGCACCATTTCCGCCAGCGCCGAAACCTTTCGCGCATTGCTGGACGGTAATTTGAACCCGGCGGGTGCATTTATGTCGGGCAAACTTTCCGTGGATGGTGATATGTCCACGGCCATGCGCCTTGGCGCGATTTTTGGCTAATATGCAAAACGCACCCTATTTCCCCGAATTAGCCAATAACGATCTGCCCGTGCAGGCAAATTGGATGACCGCCAATGATGGCACGCGGCTTCGGCGGGTTATTTGGGGCGATGGGCAGCGTGGCCATGTGCTGTTGTTGCCGGGGCGCACAGAATATATTGAAAAATATGGCCGCGTCGCGCGCGATTTAGCCGCACGCGGTTTTGCGGTTGTGAGCATTGATTGGCGCGGTCAGGGCCTATCGGACCATGTTGATGGGCGGCGCGATATTGGACATGTTGACGATTTTGCCGAATATCAGGATGACCTAGCTGCCCTATTGGCTGACCCTGCCGTCGCCGCCCTACCCGGCCCAAGGTTGCTTTTCGCGCATTCAATGGGTGGCTGCATAGCACTTCGGGCGCTGTTGGATGGGTTGAAGGTTGATGCGGCCGTGTTTTCCGGCCCCATGTGGGGCATCGCCGCAAACCGCTACTTGCGCCCCATCGGCGAAACACTGGCCCGCGCTGGCAGCAAGCTTGGCCAAGGCCTAATGCGCATGCCGGGCACAAAGGCTGAAACCTATGTGCTAAGCGACCCGTTTGATGGCAATTTGCTAACAAGCGATCCTGAATACTGGGCTTGGTTGCAGTCACACGCCCAAATTCAGCCCGATTTGGGGCTTGGTGGGCCAACTTTTAGCTGGATTGATGCCGCCCACGAAGAGTTCGTGCGATTTGATCATGCACAAATGCCCGATATTCCACTGCTGACATTGTTGGGCGGTGCCGAAGGCGTGGTGGATGCTGACGCTGTTCATCGGCATATGGCTAAGTTCAAACGCGGCCAGCTTGTTGAAATCGCTGAAGCACGCCACGAAATTTGGATGGAGCGCAAAGACCTGCAAAACCAAGGCTGGGCTGCGATTGATAGCTTCCTTGCGGCACAGGGCATTTAGAAGCGCGTCTAATAGTCTTTCAATATTGCCAAAGCGGCAGCATGCGCGCGCGGATCGCCCGCGGCCAATACCCGCCCGCCTTGCCAGCATGGCCCGCCTTGCCAATCGGTTACGAGGCCGCCAGCGGCCTCAATCACCGCTATGGGCGCTTGCACATCGTAGTTTTGCAAACCCGCCTCAATCACCAAATCAATTTGGCCAAGGGCAAGCAGCGCATAGGCGTAGCAATCCATGCCATAGCGGACCAGTTGCACCTGTTTGGCAACAGCTTGAAAACCCGCGGCATCGGCGGGTTGGCCAATTTCAGGGAAGGTTGTAAACAATATGGCCTGTGCAAGCCCGACACAGGGGCGCACTGCCAGTTTGCGCTGCGCGTCATGGCGCGACCAATCCGCCAACCCAAACCCGCCAACAAACCGCTCAGCCGTGAAGGGTTGGTCGATCATTCCAAAGGCCACGCCGTCATCAGTTTGAACCGATATCAGCACGCCCCATGTTGGCGTGCCAGAAAGATAACCACGCGTGCCGTCAATCGGGTCCAGCACCCAAGTAAGGCCCGTTGTGCCGGGCGTGGCACCAAATTCCTCACCCATTATGCCATCATTTGGGCGGCGTTCGGCCAAAACCGCGCGCATGGCAGTTTCGGCAGCACGATCGGCCACTGTCACCGGGTCAAACCCTTTGGAGAGTTTGTTTTCAACCCCCAGGGCCCCACCTCGAAAATGGCGCAATGTTTCAATGCGCGCTGCATCTGCCATGGCATGTGCAGTCGCAATTATTTCGGCTTTGGTGCTGTCTGTGATCAAAATACAAATCCCCGGACCTGACGGTCCGGGGAGATCACACTTGCCCGAACGCGTCAAGCGTCCGAACTACTCAGTAAAACTATGCAGCGTCGCTTAGCACACGTGCAAGGTCAAACAAGCGACGACGTTGTGCTTCGGGAATGGCGTAGTATGACCGGACAAGCTCTTGCGCTTCTTTGTCGGCAAGCAAGTCACCGCGCGCCTCAGTAGGTGCACCACCTTGTTCGTTTGATGCGTCAGGCGATAGCCCTTCAAAGAAAAATGATACCGGCACTTCAAGCGCGGTCGCAATATCCCAAAGGCGCGACGCTGAAACCCGGTTCATACCGGTTTCATATTTCTGGATCTGCTGAAACTTGATTCCCACAGTTTCACCAAGTTGCTGTTGTGTCATGCCGACCATCCACCGGCGATGCCGCACGCGTTTACCTACATGTACGTCCACTGGGTGCTTCATAGTACTCTCCAAAAAATTGCAACACTGTCCTATACCTGCACAAATCGTGCCAAATCAGTTTAACGCACTTTTAGCGCGTATATGTGTTGCTGCATACGTCATCATTGGGAAATTCGTAAAATCTTTTTGCAAAATGCAAATCGCCCCCGAATGGTCGCGCTCAACTCGTTGCATTTTGCAAATTTAGACGCGAAACGCGAATCTAGTCGGCGGTCTTCGCGTGTCGCTTGCGCTCATGCGGGTCCAAATGGCGCTTGCGAAGACGAACATGACGTGGCGTCACTTCCACTAATTCATCGTTATCAATGTAAGCAATCGCCTCTTCTAAGCTAAATCTCGACGGTGTTGTGAGTACAACCGCCTCATCTTTGCCCGATGCACGCATGTTCGTCAGCTTCTTGCCCTTCAGCGGATTGACCTCAAGGTCGTTGGGGCGATTATGTTCACCAATGATCATCCCCTGATAGACCTGTTCCTGCACGCCGATGAAAAACCGGCCACGATCTTGTAAATTCCACAACGCATAGGCGACCGTAATGCCATCTTCCATAGAAATGAGCACGCCCTGACGACGGCCCTGAATATGGCCCTTAAACGGCGCCCATTCATGAAAGACCCGGTTCAAGACTCCCGTGCCGCGTGTGTCTGTTAAAAACTCACCATGATAGCCAATCAACCCACGGCTGGGCACATGGGCCACAATGCGGGTTTTGCCAACACCGCCGGGTTTCATCTCGGCAAGGTCACCTTTGCGCTGTGTGATCTTTTCAATCACTGCGCCGGTATATTCGTCATCAACATCAATGGTGACCTCTTCAATCGGCTCATTACGCTCGCCGTCAATATCACGAAACAGCACCTGCGGGCGCGAGATGGAAAGCTCAAAGCCTTCGCGGCGCATGTTTTCAATCAACACGCCCATCTGCAATTCGCCACGGCCTGAAACGATAAAGCTTTCACCACCCGGCGTATCTTCGATTTTAATGGCCACATTGCCTTCAGATTCGCGCATCAAACGATCGCGAATCACGCGGCTTTGCACCTTGTCGCCATCACGGCCCGCCAAGGGGCTGTCATTGATGCCAAAGTTGACCGAGATCGTCGGCGGATCAATTGGCTGGCTGGGGATAGGTATAGTGACCGAAGGGTCACACAATGTATCGGCCACGGTGGCCTTAGTCATACCGGCAATGGCGACAATATCGCCGGCCACAGCTTCATCCACAGCGGTTTGGCCCAACCCACGGAACGCCAAAATTTTGGTGGCGCGGAAATTCTCAATCAACTTGCCATCGCGGCCCATGGATTTGATCATTTGGCCGGGCTTAAGACGGCCCGCTTCAACGCGGCCTGTCAGATAGCGACCAAGAAAGTTGTCACGGCCCAAAGTGGTGGCCAACATGCGAAACGGGGTTTCGGTATCTTTCTGCACCGAAGGTGCGGGAACATGCTTCATGATCAGTGCAAACAGATCATGCAGGTTTTCGCGTTTGCCATCCAATTCAGTATCAGCCCAGCCAGTGCGGCCCGAAGCATAAAGATGTGGAAAGTCGAGCTGGTCATCATCAGCGCCCAGATTGGCGAACAAATCGAAGCATTCATTCAGCGCGCGGTCAGGTTCCGCATCACCCTTATCAACTTTGTTCAGCACAACGATTGGGCGCAGCCCCAGGCGCAGCGCTTTGGCTGTTACGAATTTAGTTTGTGGCATCGGGCCTTCTGCGGCATCCACCAGCAAAACCACACCATCAACCATGCTTAAAATACGCTCAACTTCACCACCAAAATCGGCGTGGCCGGGGGTGTCGATGATATTGATCCGCGCGCCTTTCCATTCAACGCTCGTGCATTTCGCCAAAATGGTAATGCCGCGCTCACGTTCAATGTCATTGCTGTCCATCGCGCGTTCAACCGAGGCTTGGCCTTCGCGGTATACACCCGACTGTTTTAGCATTTCGTCAACCAATGTGGTTTTACCATGGTCAACGTGGGCGATGATCGCAATATTGCGCAGTTCCATATCGTATCCTTTACGGGAAGGCATATGGGGCGCTTCGCCCCGTTGCGGCTGCACATATTGAACATGGGCGTGAAAGGCAAGCGCGCGCTACCAATCAGCGCTTGTCGGCTGCGTTTCGCTGGCTAATATCGCAAAATGGACAATCGCCGCTTCGCATACCGCATGCCATGGCCTCGGCCGCAGGGCAATGATAGCGCTATCGCCGCGCAAGTTGCCACCCAGCTTGGCCTGCCAGAAACCATATTTTGCTGCGGCATTCATTGCGCAAAGGTAAGCACATGTCAGTAATCCACGGCCATGCGATGATGTTGGACCAGTTTGGTAATACGCTTACCCTACAGCCCTTTCATCCAAACCCTGCTCAACCCGGCGAAGTTTGTGTGCGTATCACTGCCGCCGGGGTTAATTTTGCCGATACATTGCTTGTGTCGGGCCGCTATCAACGCCTTCCACCCCTGCCCTTTGCACCGGGGATGGAATTTGCTGGTGTTGTGGTGGACGGAGATTTGCCCGAAGGCATGCGCGTTGCTGGTTTTTGCGGGCATGGGGGGGTTGCCAGCCATACCACCCTGCCCCTTACGCAATGCGTTCCCCTGCCCGACGCCATGCCAGATGATATCGCCGCCAGTTTCTTAATCGCATATGGTTCGGTCCATCTGGCGCTTGCGCGGCGTGCGCGGCTGGCAGCGGGCGAAACATTAGTTGTGCTCGGCGCGAGCGGTGGCACAGGCTTGGCAGCCGTTGATATTGGGCGCGCGCTTGGCGCAAAGGTTATTGCCTGTTCAACCGGGGCGGAAAAGCTGGCCCGGCTTGGCCAAGCGCATCATATTATTGACACCGCAGCCGGGGATTTACGCGCTGCAATTTTGGCCCATGGCGGTGCCGATGTGGTGTTTGACCCGGCAGGCGGTGACGCATTTACCGCTGCTTTTAGGGCGACAAAACCAGAAGGACGGCTCATTCCATTTGGCTTTGCTTCGGGCGCTATCCCCGAAATTAAGCTCAACCATCTGTTGGTTAAAAATATTGAGGTGATCGGCGTCAATTGGGGTAATTACCCCGATTTCGCTCCTGCTGCGCTGGCAAGCAGCCTAAGTGATTTGATGGCGCTGTATGGGGCTGGGTCTTTGCAACCGCCCCAGCCCATGCAAATGCCGCTAACCCAAGCAAATGACGCGCTTGATTTGCTGCGCAACCGCGCCGCACCCGGACGCATAGTGTTGATACCCTAATTACTCCGCCGCTTGCGCCATAGCTCCGCCATAGGCCGCCCGCACCAATGCGGCCAGCCGCTCGGCCTGCGCCCGCGCGGTGCCTTTGGCGATATACATGTTGATATTATAGGCTGGCAGTTGTGGCAGCGCGCCACCGTGGTTGATAAGCTCCACATGGGGTGACGACGAGCCTGCCAAACAGGCATGCACGGCCAAATCAGCAGAAACGCTCGCCTCAACCGTGCGGCTATTTTCTGAATTCACCGCCATATCCCAAGTGATATCAGCGGCATCCAGTGCGTCCTGCGCGCCTGAACGAAACCGGCACAGCGTTTCAAATGCAAGGCGTAGCGGGCGTTGCTTCCAAGCCTGCCCATTGGGCGCACCCACCCACACCAGTGGCACAGTATCCAGCGTTTCACCGCCCGCATCGCAACCTTCTTCGGTGGTCAGGATCAGGTCAATCTCGCCGCGCGACAACGCATCTTTCAGCTTTGACGTGAAGGACGACATCAGGCTCACACGAATACGCGGCCAAGCTGCGGCAAAACGTTGCAGCACAGCAGGCACATGCGGATACACAATGTCATGGGGCACGCCGAATACTACTTCACCCTCATAGGCCGCACCGGTCAATTGCGCCATAATCTCGTCATTTGTGGCCAGCATCCGGCGCGCATAGCCCAGCAGCTTTTCACCCTCGGCCGTGAGCCGCACCCCCCGCCCATCGCGCGCCAGCAGCGAAAGGTTCAATGAATCCTCCAGCCGTTTGATCTGCATTGAGACCGCTGATTGCGTCAGGTGCAGCAGCCCCGCAGCCTTGGTCACCCCGCCACTATCGGCAACGGTTACAAAGCTGCGCAAGGCCGCAAGATCTAGATTTCGCAACATATCAACTTCCGTGATGTTTAAGTGATCAATAATTCATTTTTAATCTGAATGATTCGCACCCATATGACAAGCACCAAGAATGGTTCGGCACAAATGGCCGTGAAAACTGAAGGAATATGGCAATGTTAAACTCAATCCGCGTCCACGAACTCGCAACCCTGCTGGCACCGCTTTTGGCCTTGCCGCTATTTGCATCTTTAGTGTTGATGGCAGAACGTGCCCGCACCCGCCGCGCTTTGGCCCGTTTGGATGATGCGCGCTTGCAAGACATTGGCGTCAGCGCTCGCGTTGCCCGCCGCGAAGCCAATAAGGCGTTTTGGCATTAATCATCCCGTAGGGTGCGCATTTATTGCGCACCTTCGGATTGACCTGACGGTGCGCAATAAATGCGCACCCTACCTTATGTTGGACATCACCCGTAGGGTGCGCATTTATTGCGCACCGCACTGGCGCACCGTTGCCGCTTACCGCGCCACATCGCCGATCAATTCCAAAACATATGGCCCAATATCGGCAACAATTTTCGCAACGCCTTCGGCATTTGGGTGCAGCCCATCAGGCTGCATCAGCTTTGAAAGGTTGTAAATTGAGACATTGCTGCCCAAACCTTGCAGAAAAAACGGATGTAGCCGCGCGCCATGCAATTCGGCCAAATCGGCGTACATAGCGTTAAATATTTGCATATAATCATTGCCAAAATTTGGCGGGGCACGCATGCCCGAAACCAGCACCGGCAGGTTGCGCTCACCAATCCGGGCCAATATCGCGTCCAAATTCTGGCGCGCGGCATTTGCATCAAGCCCGCGCAGCATGTCATTGGCCCCAAGCTCCAAAATAACCGCATCCACCTCTGGGCCAAGCACCCAATCGACCCGTGCAAGTCCACCGGCTGTCGTGTCACCGCTAACGCCCGCATTTTGCACCAGCACATCAACGCCTTGCGCATTTAGCCATGCCTGCAATTGCGGCACAAACCCGTCATCATTGGCCAGCCCAAAGCCTGCGGTCAGTGAATCACCAAAGGCTGCGATCACAATCCTGTCATTCTGCGCGAAAACCGGCGCAGCCAAGCCCAGAACCAGCGCAATTACCAATCCGGCCTTGCCTAGGGCCCGGTTCAACCCATATCCCAATGCAACATGTAGTTGTGAAAGTCTGATCATGTCTGAGCCTATCCTGTCACTATCCAATGCCCAACTTAGCCTAACGGCCAATGCCGGGCGCATTGATATACTTAAGGGGATTGATCTGACTGTAAAGGCAGGCGAGACGCTGGCACTGGTCGGGCCGTCGGGTTCCGGCAAATCTTCGCTGCTTATGCTGATGGGCGGGCTCGAACGGGCCACAGGCGGCACGGTGCGGGCCTTGGGCCAAGATTTGGGTGCAATGAATGAAGATGCGCTGGCGCGGTTCCGCCGATCGCATATGGGCATTGTGTTCCAATCGTTTCATCTGATCCCCACGATGACCGCGCTTGAAAACGTCGCCACCCCATTGGAGCTGGCAGGTGCGCGCGATGCGTTTGCACGGGCCGCCAAGGCGCTTGATGACGTTGGCCTTGGCGCACGCCATGACCATTACGCCGCACAAATGTCAGGCGGCGAACAGCAGCGCGTGGCCCTTGCCCGCGCCTTTGTGACCCGCCCTAAAATTTTGCTGGCGGATGAACCAACAGGCAACCTTGATGCCACAAATGGTGCCGCCATTATGGATATGCTGATGGAATTGCGCGATGCCCATGGCGCCACTTTGGTGCTTGTCACCCATGACCCAGATTTGGCCGCGCGTTGCGATCGGATTGTCCATTTGCGTGATGGCATGGTGGACGCCCAATGACATTGGCTTTGCGTATTGCATTTCGTGACCTGCGCGGCGGGCTTGCCGGGTTTCGCATCTTCCTCATTTGTTTGGCGCTTGGCGTTGCCGCTATTGCAGCCATTGGTTCGGTGCGTATGGCCGTTCAAGCCGGGCTCAGCGCTGAGGCAACTACCCTGCTTGGTGGCAATGCCGAAATGCGCTTTACCTATCGCCGCGCGAATGACGCCGAATGGGAATTCATGCGCGGGCGCGCAACCGCAGTGTCTGAAATTTTTGATTTCCGCTCAATGGTTGTTAGCCCTGCCGAGGAGCGCGGGCTTGTTCAGGTTAAGGCGGTTGACTCGCTCTATCCATTATTTGGCACTGTCGGGCTTGAACCCGCCATGGATATCGGCGCGGCATTGGAACTGCGCGATGGTCTGCCCGGCATTGTTGCCGAACCCGCGCTGATAGACCGGCTTGGTTTGCAAATCGGGGACCAGCTTCGGCTAGGCGAACAGCTGTTTGAATTGCGCGCCGCGCTAACATTTGAACCCGATGGCGGGGCTTCCGGCTTTGCGCTGGGGCCGCGCGTTTTGGTGCATATTGATGGGCTGGCCAATGCGGGCCTTATTAGTGAAGGCACACTGTTTGAAACCCGCTACCGCATGGAACTGCCCCCCCGCACCGGCTTAGAGGCCTTGGAATGGGATGCGAAAAACGCCTTTCGAGATAGCGGCATGCGTTGGCGTGACAGCCGCAATGCGGCCCCCTCGATCGCCCGTTTTATTGATCGGATGAGCGATTTCCTTGTGCTTGTTGGCCTTGCAGGCATGGCTGTGGGCGGTGTTGGTATCGCTGCCGCTGTGCGCGCCTATCTCGACCGCAAGCGCGAAGTGATCGCGACGCTAAAAACCCTTGGGGCCGGGCGGCGCT
>Ga0105054_10010219_pt1 | contig 11988 bp, 12 predicted proteins | sample BON02_FD_78091 | JGI IMG/M metagenome (GOLD analysis project Ga0105054, IMG submission 78091) | Freshwater microbial communities from Lake Bonney liftoff mats and glacier meltwater in Antarctica - BON-02 (megahit assembly) | ecosystem: Environmental > Aquatic > Freshwater > Ice > Glacier... | reverse complement strand
GCAGCGCACTGCAACACACTGCAACACATTGCAGCTCGCTGCAGCTCACTGCAACACGCTGCAACACACTGCAACACACTGCAACACACTGCAGCACAATGCAGCACACTGCAACATATCGCAGCGCAGTGCAGCGTACTGCAGCACACTGCAGCGCATTGCAACGCACTGAAGCACACTGCAGCACACTGCAACATATTGCAGCACACTGCAGCGCACTGCAGCGCACTGCAGCGCACTGCAACACACCGCAGCACACTGCAACACACCGCAGCACACTGCAGCACACTGCAGCCTACTGCAGCCTACTGCAACATATTGCAGCGCACTGCAGCACACTGCAACAAACTGCAGCGCACTGCAGCACACTGCAACACACTGCAACACACTGCAACACACTAATGCGGCGATGCTTGTCGCTGACCGTGCCATGAGTCATGTCACACACATGGGTGTGTCATGGTTGTTGTCACGGTCCTGGCTACGATGGGTACATGACGTGAATCTATTGTGTGTTATATTTTGGGTTTAGGTTGCTGTGTGCTGGGCACTTGTATGAATTCATTGTGAAATGTATTCACATTTAAAGTACACATTCAGTATCTTGGGTTTAGGGTTTAGGTTTGAGGGTTTAGATCGCTGGGTGCTGGGTACTTGGATGAATACATTTGTGGGAATATGTTCACACATGAAATACACACTCAGTGTCTTGGGGTTTAGGGTTTAGGGTTTAGGGTTTAGGTTTTAGGGTTCAGGTTTTAGGGCTTAAGTTGCTGGTGCTGAGTACTGGGATGAATACATTTTGGAACATATTCACATATGAAATACACACTCAGTGTCTTGGGTTTAGGGTTTAAGTTTGGGTTTAGGTTTGAGGGTTTAAATTGCTTTGTTGCTAAGTACTTGGATGAATACATCTTGAAATATGTTCACACATGCATACACACTATAGGGTCTTGGGTTTATTGTTTTGGGTTTAGGGTTTAAGTTTGGGTTTAGGTTTGAGGGTTTAAATTGCTTGGTTGCTGAGTACTTGGATGAATACATCTTGAAATATGTTCACATATGCATACACACTATAGTGTCGTGGGTTTAGGGTTTAGGGTTTAGGTTTGAGGGTTTAGGTTTGAGGGTTTAAATTGCTTGGTTGCTGAGTACTTGGATGAGTACATCTTGAAACTTATTCACATATGCATACACACCATAGTGTCGTGGGTTTATTGTTTTGGGTTTAGGTTTCTGTGTGCTGGGCACTTGGATGAATATATTGTGAGATGTATGTACATATGAAATACACACTCGGTGTCCTGGGTTTTGGGTCTATGTTTGAGGGTTTAATTTGCTGGGTGCTGGGTACTTGGATGGATGCATTTGGAACATGTTCACTTATGAAATACACACTCAGTGTCTTGGGTTAAGGGTCTAGGTTTAAACCTGCGGTTAGTCGTATGTGTATACACACTATACGCACACACACTCTACACTCTACACGCATACACGCTATATTGTATTGGGTTTAGGTTTTATGTTTTAGTTTAGTTGGCTATTCTTGTGTGTATACACACTATACCCATGCACATTCTACAAATCTATACGCATACACACCATATTGTATTGGGTTTAGGTTTTAGGTTTCAGTTGCTGGGCGCTGGGTGCTGGTATCTGTGGATTGCAATGAAAATTATTTTCATATGCATTCACACTATAGTCTTTTTGGTTTAGGGTGCTGGGTTCAGGGTTCAGGGTTTAGGTCGTTGGTTGCTGAGAAATGGGGTGTATGATACACGGCTCGTTCATATATGAGTGTGTTGTGGTGTGTTGCGATGTGTTGCTGTGTGTTGCAATGTGTTGCCGTGTGTTGCAGCATATCGCCGTACGTTGCAGTCAAATGTGAGACACGGCACGTCCACATGTGAGAACTGTCTCAGGTCAACACACTGCAACACACTGCAACACACTGCAACACACTGCAACACATTGCAGCACGGCACGTTCACACATGAGACTCGTCTAACATGACAATCGCTGCAACACACTGCAACACGCTGCAACGCGCAGCAACACACTGCAGCACACACGGCATATTCACACATGCGACTTGTATCACGTGACATTCACTACAACACACTGCAACACGCTGCAACAGCCTGCAACACGCTGCAACACGCTGCAACACACTGCAACATACTGCAGCACACATGGCATATTCACACGTGAGACATGTCTCACGTGACATTCACTACAACACACTGCAACACGCTGCAACACGCTGCAACACGCTGCAACACGCAGTGACACGCAGGGCACGTTCACACATGCGACATGTCTATTGTGACATTCGCTGCAACACATTGCAACACACGACTAGGCGTGTCGCCGACACTCCTAGAGGATTTGACGTACACTCTTAGAACACGCGATCGCCTACACTCCTAGAGTACATTGACACGCGACATTCGCCTACACTCCTAGAGTATCATACACGCTGACTCGATGTATCATACACACAGACTGGGCGTGTCGCCTACACTCCTAGAGTATTTTGACATACACTCCTAGGGTGCATTGACACGCGATGGCATACACTCCTAGAGTGTATTGGCTCGCCTGTGTGTGACGCATTTACACGCGACACGCCCCGTGTTGCAGTGAATATCACGTGAAGTATGTCTCATATGCAGTGTGTTGCGGTGTGTTGCGGTGTGTTGCAGTGTGTTGCAGTGTGTTGCAGTGTGTTGCAGTGTGTTGCAGTGTGTTGCAGTGTGTTGCAGTGAATGTCGCGTGAAATATGTCTCATATGCAGTGTGTTGCAGTGTGTTGCAGGGTGCTGCGGTGTGTGGCAGTGTGTTGCAGTGAATGTCACGTGAAACATGTCCCATATGCAGTGTGTTGCAGTGTGTTGCAGGGTGCTGCGGTGTGTGTCAGTGTGTTGCAGTGAATGTCACGTCAAACATGTCTCATATGCATTGTGTTGCAGTGTATTGCAGGGTGCTGCGGTGTGTTGCAGCGTGTTGCAGTGAATGTCACGTGAGACATGTCTCCGTATGTCATCGTGCCGTATCTCATTTGTGACTGCAACATGCGGCGACACACTGCAACACACTGCAACACACTGCAACACACAGCAACACACTGCAACACATTGCAACATGCGGCGACACACTGCAACACACAGCAACATTCGGCAACACGAGTGTGTGACACATAGACACGCAACACGCCCATTCTGTGTGTTTGACACATTGATACGTGTCACAGGACTCTTTTCATGTACCGTGACATACATTCAGGAATGGCGGGAAATTCCATCAAAAAATACTTTTTACATGCAACACGCCTAGTCTGTGTATATGACATGACGCATTGTCACATGTCATGTGACTCGTCCCATGTACCGTGACATACAGTTAGGAGTGGCGGGACTTGCCATAAAAAGAATCTGTACACGACACGCCTAGTCCATGTGTATCATATATACAAGTCAATATATGATATACATTGACGTTACTCATTTTACTCATTCTATTTGCCTAGTCCATGTGTATCATGTATACATGTCAATGAATGATATACATTGACGTTACTAAAAAATCTGTACACGACACGCCGAGTCCATGTGTATCATATATACATGTCAATATATGTTATACTATGATGTTACTCACTCCATTCGCCTATGGGCTGGCTACGATTAGTAGGCTCCTTTGAATTATAGCTCTCTCTTGCAAAAGAGCCCTATAAAAGAGACGATATACTGCAAAAGAGACCTGTAATTTTAAGGAGCCTACAAATCGTAGCCAACCCATAGTCGAGGTATATCATAAATAGATGTGTACATGACTCGTGTGAAGTTTCTCATTCGATGTACCGGCACGTATTCATCAGGAATGGCGGGAGTTGCCATGAGAAGATACTTTATGCGACAAACCTAGTCCGTGTGTATGATATGACACATTCACGCGTGTCACGTGACTCATTCCATGTACCATGACATACTCAGGAATGGCGGGACTTGCCATGAAGAAATTCTACACGCCATCCTTCGGCGTTCGTGAACCGTTACTCCCCAATGGCAACCCCGTCTAGAGTAATTATCGGTCCAAAAAATGTGGATAATGTATGAATATAGCGATGGTTGTTCAGAGATGGTTGTGCAACCTTATATCTTGGTGTGAAGTGTCCCGCAATGGTGGACACTTCATCTTTCTGAAATCCCATCATTTCTGACATGGATCTATAATCTGCATAATTTTGATATTTGTACATACAATTTGACTGTCGACATGCACATGCATAATGTCAGAAATAGTGTGCAAATCTCAGACAAATGTCAGAAGTGTTTGGAGAAAGATAGAGATCGCAGATTCTAGACAAAAATTATTTGGCTTCCAGAATTACTGAAACACGGGTCCCGTCTAGAATAATTATCGGTAAGCAAATTATGAATTGATGTATATATATTGTAGTGGTGGTGCAGTGCAACAATATATATATATATATATATATATATATATATATATATACATATATATATATATGTATATATATACATATATACATATATACATATATACACATATATGTACGTATACATATATGTATATGCGGATCCAACTCATACTGCTCAAGACTGCGGTGCCGTTCCTGCCTGCGCGGGTGTTGGTGCCCTGCGGTCAGGAGATTGCGCGCACCTTTAGGGACACGTCACTAGCTTGCGGCCTTCCGTGTGTGTGTGGGTTTTGCAACGGTTTCACGACTGTGGTGGGCTACGACAAGTCGCTTCACGCTGTGTGTGTACTGCTGTGGCGCAGGCGCGAAGGCGGCGGCGGCAGCGGTGGGCAGGCCTGCGGGGGTGAGGTCAGCTGGTATGCCAGTGCGGACTCTTGTCGACAGCGGCGTTCTCTCACCCTCTTCTCATGCAGCTGCGCCTGGGTCAGATTGCATTGAGCCTGCGGTGAGAACGAGAAGACGGATTCAGAAGAGATTGTGGAGATCACAAATCTTTCTGTAATCTCCGAAACATCTCGCTGAGGAGATTCGTCAGAAGTGTGTTTTCTGGTTTCGTAATCTCGATGGTTAAAGGCGTCACAAACACATACTCAATTTCACTCATTCTTTTTCCCGCGTCCATTAACGCGGCAAATCATCTAGGCCAGACTATAAATCGAACTTTGCGGCCGGCCACGGCGGTGCGGAATCACACATAGTTCGTTGACGCAATGGACACACGATACAAAAGAGATCCGTGCGGCTGCAGACTGCCGCGCCGCGCGTGCTGTCCTTACATGTCGCCTGACCCCCCGGCCGCCAGTGGCATCCACGCCAACAGCGCGGGAGCAGATGCACCTTGGTAGTGACTCGACGGCCTGAAATACCAGAATGGGGTGGCTACCATCAGTAGGCTCCTTAAAATTTTAGATCTCTTTTGCAAAAGAGCCCTATAAAAGAGACGATATTCTGCAAAAGAGACCTGTAATTTTAAGGAGCCTACTAATCGTAGCCATGCCATAGCACTCACTGGCATGGGGCAACAGAAAAGTCAAACACGCAAAAATGTGTTATATTTTGTCAGACACATGTGGCAAGGAAAATACCAATCATGGGGGGAGAGGGAAAAAATAGGACTCATGGGCAAGAGGAAAACATAGGACTCATGGGGTAAGAGGCTGGGGTAGAGCTGGTAGGACTCATGGGCTAGTAAACTGCAACTTGAAGGCTTTATGTAGTAAACTTCACCTTCAAGGCTTTATGTAGTAAACTTCAACTTGACGGCTTTATATAGTAAACTTCAACTTGAAGGCGTTATGTAGTAAACTTCAACTTGAAGGCTGTATGTAGTAAACTTCAACTTGACGGCTGTATGTAGAACTTCACTGGCAACTTGAAGGCGTTATGTGGTAAACTTCAGCTTGAAGGCTGTATGTAGTAAACTTCAACTTGACGGCTGTATGTAGTAAACTTCAACTTGAAGGCTTTATGTAGTAAACTTCAACTTGAAAGCTCGTGTAGTAAAATTCAATTTGAAGGCTTTATGTAGTAAACTTCAACTTGAAGGCTTTATGTTAACGCCTCATCATATTGATATTGAGACTTTTTTTGTTTCTTGGACCACTGTGCGCTTTGGGGGCCCACCGGTATGTCAAAAGGGAGCGGCCCGGGACCAGGTGGTGCTCAACGTCGGGTCCTCAGAGTGGTCTTCAAAATGAGTACCTTTGACCCAACTAATGACATCATTTTGACACGGTCTGCGCATGTGCCAGGGTTCCTACGTGCTTACTGTTGTACGTTGGATTGTCTGCCCGAAAAAAGAAGCAAAAAAATACGCACACCAGCACGAAAATCGTTTTGGTCGGCGAGGTTTAACCCTGCGCCGCACTGGTACTTTTGAGATCCGCATCATATATAGAACAACCAGTCTCTCAGAGCGGTCTGTCTTTCTTTCTTTTTTTCTTGGGTGGCGGATACCCAACTTAATCACTCGACTACGTGGATGGTGAGGGCCCAATTCATAGGTACGAAGAAACTCTCTCTGAGTCGGGCTGTTGCCGACCGGGCGCGCGGCAAGCGGAGGTTTACCGCCACGCACTGCTCGCCATCGCCACAGCACATACGGATGTGTTCCACTGGCAAAATCTTTTTTTCTCGATTTTTCGGATTGAGCGTCCCTAAAGGATTGCGCGGAAGAGAAAGAAAAGAAGGAAGAGGATTGCCAACAATCAGCCCCAATGATGACGTCAAGCATACAAAATCAAAGATTAGGTGTGACAATCAAATAAGTAAATGTGAAATATGTAAGAATTTGAGCCTGTTGTTTTTGTCTCTTTATTAATCCAGCTCAACCCCCGGACCTAGAATGTATCCAACCCATGAAGGGAACCGCACTGGCGACGTAAGTCCGACACTCAAGGACCACCCCGTCCTGCCACAGCAGGTTTTATCTACACGGCCTTCCATACGGCTACGCAGGAGATCCGCCAGCCCCCGGTGCTGTTCAGCAGGGAGAGCGTGCACAAGAACAGAGAGCGCAAGCTCAAGAAAGCCCGTCGCTCGTGAGTCGCGCGGCGCTCACGTCGGTGGGGTCGAAGATGAAGGGCGGTCGCATTCTGTGTGCAGTATACATGTGGGCGTGTGTATATATATACCCACACTCACATTGTACATGAGTGGCAGAAAGAGAGAAAAGGCAGTGGAAAGCGAGGGAGTCACGTATTGAGCGAGAGAGAGGGTTCACGTGTGAGGGATGTGAGCGTCGGGATGTTCGCAGAATGGGGCGTGTGTGCGTTCGTGTATCACATAAATCGTGTTTAAATCATTTCGACTTGTCTGTGTCAATAGAGCAGCGCATTTGCCAGTGTAAAAACACGTTTTTTCCTACAAAATTCGGATGGAGCCCGAGCCTATGAAGACAGTGAGCGTTCTACAGGTTCAATCCATTTTTTTCCAAAAAAAAGGTTTTCAAAGAAAATCCGTATTGACTCTGGCTGACTGAGAGTGGGGCGCCTAGCAAACGCCCCTCTGTCCCTTTTATGGCCGACGCACTGGGTAACAACAGTTCACAACGTTTGTGGACTGGCATACATCCTCGGACTAACAAGTCCCAACAATCAAGTCTCCCCGTTCCAATATGCATTAAACCGTGACATCCGGGGCAACAGTTAATGCAAGTTCACGGAAGGGCCATATGTGTGGCGGGAGTATGATGTGTGGTGGGAGTATCATTGTAACTTTCTTAGATACAGTTCTCCGGGCACAGCTAACTTTGAAAATATGTTCTCCCAAAACTTGAAAATACAAAAACATGTACCATTGAAGCACTGACCATCACCATCTTACTGATGTGCAGTCTGTTTTTTTTTTGGTTTTTTGTCCAAGTCTGCACCTAGCACAGGCTGCTCATGCCCGCCGTATCCCCCATTGCAGGGCATTAAAGAACTGTTTCTGTGCACCCGGAACTACCCTACCGAATCTAAATCAACAATCTGTACCGGCGAAAAATCTGTTGCCATCTGTCACCACTAAATTCCTTGAAGAATTTTAGGATCGCTCTAAGTATCAGCTACCAACATGCTGTTCAGTTCGGAGTGGAAATAAGAATTTGCCAATGAATCCGAAAGAAAAGGGGCATTTGGTCTAAAAGCCACCACCAACAAGCAACCCCTCTTGGGAAGACTGCAAGACGCATCGCAATTTTGAAATGTATTGATTCGTTCGATGAAGAGTCGGTTAGTTTCTTGGGCCGCGATATTAACACGCTACGAGACACATTCAGATTGTGTTACTATCTTTAATAATTGTAAGAATTCCTGCACATGTTATGAGAAAACACGGCAGCCCCGTCTACCTTTTTGAATTTTGATGTTTTCAAAGGGCCCACTTGTTTCAGCAGCCTGCAGGCTCAGTGTATACGAGCAATATATGTACAGACAATGAATTCGGGTAAATAAATAAGCTGTCCCTGTTACACTAGTCATGAAACTAATGTAGGGATTTGAGCAGTCGCACTCATCTGGGTTGAAGTCATACGAATAAGTCCGACTGGTTCATACATTTGCCACAAGCAAAATTATCAATCACGCATATGTGAAAACACTTGCGTTTTCGCGCCCATGTCTTGAATTCGCCATCATGTTACTTTCCTTCCCACCCCACCCCGCTTCAACTACACCGTGCCCTCCCACAATCATCCCGCCGCCCATCATCATATGATAATTTGGCATATTTGACATAGAACTTTGTTGAGTCCCATGCCACGGCAAGCCCCCGCTCACCGCCCTTCCCATACCTTGTGACATAACATGACCCATCTGTGACAAGATTTGTCCCATCGGCCCCATGCCCTGCGAGGGGTAGCACGAGCGCTCGGGAATTGAAAACTCATTCTGCTGCCGCAAAATACTTGCGGACAAGAAAAATGGAAAACTTCGGTCATCCGACAGATCTTCGTTTGAGTCGTTCTCTTGACACGTTCTGCTGCTAGTACTGCCCGAACTCCCTTCACCCATGCTCATAGAAGGAAAGAGGTAGTCCATGGCGTCACCACAGTCGTCTTCGTGACTGATGGGAGGTGATTCGCTCTGGCTTGTCCAGCCATAGTCTGAATTGGTTTGGTTTTTTGAGCTGTGGGGGGGGGAGAGAGACAGAGAGACAGAGAGACAGAGAGAAAGAGAATAGTTAGTCGCGATTGAAAAACAACTTCGGCATAGCAGATCCCATACGCACGCAGCAATAAGAATGCGTGCAGGACGAAACTGGCAACCGTGCAGTACATGCAAACACGCGCAATATTCAAAATAAAACAGCAATGGTCCACACCTGCTGCCTTGGCTGCGGCTATCATTGCAGTCGCTGCTGCCTTTCATGGAGGACGAACGGCGGCGCCGAGGTTTGGAATCCTTTGAGCCCACTGGTCGCCCTGGTGACCTGGTGCTGATTCCAAATCGGTTGCAACTGCCGTGCTCGCGATGTGGCAGGATGCAGGTAGACGTTGTGTTGTCTGAGTCGATTGAGTCTACACTGCGCTCCAATAATTGCATGTCAACGGGCGTGCTCTTGCGTTGATCCTTGGTTGCATGCGCCCACGTTCGGCGATTCCACACGTCGCGCACAGCCTTGGGACTCACACCAAATCGTTTTGAGAGCAGCTGGCTGTTGCCTGCCAGCTTGTTGGGCGCCGGGTCGTCCTTATCTGGCGGGCGCAGGGTGTATATGAGCGCAGCTTGCTCCTTGGTAAGCGTCGCTCGAAATCGCTTGCCAGCTGGTCGACTGCCACTGATTTGGGGCGCACCCTTGCCAGGCAAGGGCGGCAAGCCCCTATTGCGCCCCTCGCCTGATGCTTTCGTCGCCATGTCTAGGCCACACGTTCCTCCCAGCACACAAACCTCTACTGATCAAGACTGCGGTGCAGTTCTTACCCTGCCTGTGCGGGTGTTGGTGCCTTGTCACCTGTGGAGTGCACGTGCCTCTGCACCACCCAGGGACCCGTCACTAGCTTGCGGCCCTCCGTCTGTGTGTTGGTGCTGCAACTGTTTCACGACGGTGGTCGACAATTCGCTTTGAGCAATGTGTGTTATGCTGCGGCGCGGACGCGAGGGCGGCGGTGGCAGCGGTGGCAGTGGCGGGCAGGCTTGCGTGGATGTGGTCTGCTGGTATGCCTGTGCGGGCTCTTGTATAATAGTGGCGTTCTCTCACCCTCTTCTCATGCAGCTGCGCCTGGGTCAGATTGCATTGAGCCTCGGCAAGAACGAGAAGACGGATTCTCAGAAGAGATTGTGGAGATTACAAATCTCTCTGTAATCTCCAAAACATCTCGCTGAGGAGATTCGTCAGCAGTGTGTTTCCTGGTTTCGTAATCTCGATGGTTAAAGGCGTCACAAACAAATACTAAATTTCACTCATTCTTTTTCCCGCGTCCATTCACGCGGCAAATCATGGCCGTGGCGGCCACGCGGTGCGATGTTCGTTGACGCAATGGACACACGATACAAAAGAGATCCATGCTGCTGCAGACTGCCGCGCTGCGCGTGCTGTCGGTGCGAAATCAACTCGCAACCTCAAACTGGCTGCTGTGGCAACGGTGGTCAAAAATAGCAATGGAAGCGGATAGACCTTGGCAGTGACCCGACGGCCTGTGACGCGGTGGACAACACGAGTGGGGTAGTGATTGGCATAGAAAGATGCATTGATTATTGATCATCTTTGTGTGGTGCTGGTGTCCTACAAAAAAAGAAACGATTTTTTCATGTCGGAGTCCAACAACCCCCGCATCCTAGGAATCCCGGCCATCAGTGTTCGCTAACAAGTCTACAGATACTTCTGTTTGATAACGCTGTAGTCTTTGCTCTGAAACAAGGCCTTGATTTAGGTTTTGCGTGCAGCCTGAGCGGCTGAAGGCAAGGGTGTATGTATATATATATATATGTCGGGTATGGTCATATATATATATATATATACGGACTAGGCAAGGGATACGGTATATTGGTATATACATACACACTATATATATATATATTGTATCAGCCTGGAGCGGCCCAAGGCAGGGGCCATCTCAGACTACCCATGTGTTGGAGACGTGCACATACTTAAATGCAGGGAATCGACCCGTTTGTGTCGTTTCAAGTACCTTGGGGTGCGATTTCTCCATTCTTGGCCAAAACTCGGGCGCAGGGACAGAGTGTCTGGACAGCAGACCACAAGACAAACTCATGCGGTCTGCAAACTGGCAGCCGATTTCGCCCCACAGACACCATCTTGCGACCACGGCTCAGACAACTCGACAACCACGCAACGAGTCCTTCCTTCGGGGAGCAGCTTCGGCCGATCGAAGCCACGGCACATATTGGTAAGCAATACCCCTCTCCCTTGCCTGCTGCGCGTGCGCGTCGACTGCGTGCTTTTATGAACAGCATCGTACCACAACCCATCAACACAGCAAGGAGTTTTCCGATCTGTCTCGCCCTGCACCCCCCCTTGCATGATTACTCATATGAAAAGTAATATGAAAAGATGTTTATCCTTGGGTCACCTGGCCATCCACACGCTCGCCCTGTCACCACATCTATCCATTGCTTCCAGAAATTGTTTTCGCATTTGCTTTTATGTCCAATACCATGCTATGCGATTTGAGTAACTTATTGAGGGGCGATCAACACAGTTCGGCGCCTATAGTGGCCGGTCTGCGCTAGATGGAGCTGACGGCGCGGAGGGCACGCGACTGCATCCGCCCGACCCAATCAATCATTGATGTTCCCTTACAAGGTAGATAGATTTCAAAAAAGTATTTTACTTATCGTTCAATACAAATACTTAAAATCATGTTCCAGAGATTTTTATTCTCCAGAATCTGATCTTCCGCACAAGATTATGCGGTACTGGTTTTATTGCTCAATCTAGTTGGTTTTTTCATTTCCACCTGACCACGCTGGTCAGGTGGAAATGTTTTGTACCACAGTTGTACCAGTTTCGAAGGGGCATCTCCGGGGGGCCAGCCCT
>Ga0105054_10010217_pt1 | contig 11991 bp, 14 predicted proteins | sample BON02_FD_78091 | JGI IMG/M metagenome (GOLD analysis project Ga0105054, IMG submission 78091) | Freshwater microbial communities from Lake Bonney liftoff mats and glacier meltwater in Antarctica - BON-02 (megahit assembly) | ecosystem: Environmental > Aquatic > Freshwater > Ice > Glacier... | reverse complement strand
GGGTGGGGCTTGGGTTAGTAAGAGGCAGAAGAAGGCGTCTCTTGTGTGGCCTGGCAGCCTCCTCTCCTTCGAGGCTCCTTTCCACTTGCTGTACTGCACCGATGGCCACACCCAGCCATGTCCAGCGTCCCCACGACGCGCAGGCTCGTCGCAAGGCACGCGGGACAACATAATAGGGCTGCTGTGCACGTGCCAAAAGCATGGAAAAGGGGGAGGAACGAGCGGCCAACAACCACGGCCTTTTGTCTTCTTCTGCCTCTCGCGGGCTTCGGCGACACTTTGGATACCATGTAACGAGCAGCGCAGCAAAGGACCATGGGACACTCTCATCTCACGCACAAGCAACAGGTTTAGCATGTCAACGACAACAAGGCCGGGGTACTGGACCTGCTGGCAGCAAGGACGCGTGAGCACAAGAGCTTGTCACACGAGACCCGTTCCAGCCCCCTTCGACCTCCTCACCCTCCTAGCCTAGGTTGACTTCATCATCCCCACCATCATCAAATTAACTACGCCAAAAAGACTCCTTGCATTCAAAAATACGCCGAGGACATAGCAAGCCCGCCACCTGCTCTGCATCGTCCTCCTGCCTCCATCTCCTCATACCAACAACTCCCCCTCCCGCACCCCCAAATCCCAAACCCACAGCGCGTCAAGCACTTCAACCAGCACAAAGCACAATGGGCGCAGTCGAATCCCCCCGCCAACTGGTGGGTGCGGCCATCCAAGAGTTCTTTGGGGCCCTACTAATGTTCTTGATCCTCTGGCCGTTCGTGGGCGTCTTTGGCAACACCTGGACGGCGTGGTTGGCCCACTTCTTCTTCGTCATGCTGGTAAGTGAGGGAGGAGGGAGGGAAGGAGGGAGGGAGGGAAGGAGGAGACGATGCACGGGGGCGTTTTAGTAGGCTTTCTGCTTTTTGTTGATAACGGGATGAGTCGGAGGCATCTGCTCGTGCGGCGTGCTTTAATGGTTTCATGCTGGAAACGTGGAAAGCCGACGCACTGCACTCTTCTTACTCGACCTTCCCTCCCTCCCTCCCCTCCCACCAACACCAACAGTGCGACGTTGTCTCCGGCGGCTCCCAAGTCAACCCCAGTGTGTCCGTCGCCATGTTCGTACATGGAGCTATCTCCTTCCCTGGCGCCATTGTCCGCATTCTCGCCCAGCTTGCGGCGGGCGTGGTTGCTTACCCTTTGCTTCAAAAGCTGAGCCCGACCTATGTGGGTGTGGGGGGGCCGGGGCTCCAGGATGGTATCAGCACGACTACTGGGGCCTTGGCTGAGTTTACGTTGACTTTTGGATTGTTGACGTTGATTTATTTGGCGATTACTATTATTGGCGCGCCGGGGCAGGTAGGTGGTGCTGGTTGGGTGGTGGCTAGGGAGGGAGGGAGGAGGGGGGTTGTGGGGGGGAGGTGGAGAAAGGTAATGCTGATGGTCAATAGATCAAAGTCTTAAGAGACGAAGGGGATTTGAGGGAGAGGAAGAAAGAAATCGCTGCTTCATGATATTAGCTCTTTTTCCAGAAACATATTCGCGACATTTCGTCTATCTCACAACAAGAACATACACACAAACACAAAAATCAAAATCACAGCGCCCCGTTATTGCGGCGGGCATCCGCGGCTTGGTGGTGGCGGGTGGGTCCTACACGGGGCCGGCCATGAACCCCATGATTGCCTTTGGGTGGGCCGTGCAGAGCGGGGCTTACAAGGTACGTGTATTTTTCTTATCTAATCTAAGAGAGAGAATGCTCCCATTCGTGTGATATTCTTCTATATATTGCACCTCTTTTTTGCTCCTTTTTCTTAATTATCTCTCACATCCCCATCCCTTCCCCTTGTCTTATCTCATGTCCTTCTTCCCTGCGCACAGAGCTTTGACCACTACCTGGTGTACTGGATTGCCCCGACGGTGGGCGCCGTGTTGGCCACGGTCCTTTTCGCCGTCTTCCAGGCGTCTTTCCTGGACGACGGGGAGAAGAAGAGCAAGGATGATTAAGGAATGAACAGAGTATGGAAGTACAAAGAAAAAATGAAAAAGATGAGGTGAGGTAGTGACGCAAAGCGTGGAAGTAGCAAAGCAAAATGAAGGGAGGGGAAGGAGGCAGGCTGCGGCGACAGAACACAAGCAAGAGGCAGAGAGTGACAGGAACCGATCTGAAAAGGGGGGGATGCAAATGGTAAAGAAACTTAAAAAAAAATCACAAGTGCAGAGCTTCTCATGCCTTTTTCTTTGTTTGCGTCGCCTTTTTGTTTGTTTGCTTTGCCTTTTCTTTTTGCTTTTGCTTTGAAAGAGCCCCCAGGGTGGGGAGGTTGGAAATTCCCGAAAGGCCGGCGCAAGCCTGAGCATGATCACAATCACAGCCACCACCACCACCACTCCCACAAGCACAAGCAACACAGTGCCACGGAAGTGCTAGGACCAGCACCAGTAGAAGGACCTCCTGATCCTTTATCCAAAGATCAAATTGTGCCTGCAAGGCGCTTTCACACGACCTGCGAATTCACACGACCTGCCCCACACTACGCACACACAGGGGGTTTTGCGCGAGGGCGCGCGCGCGGCAAGGATGAGGACGTCCACGAATAGGTCACGCCCGTCTATCATGCCGCTTATGTTGGGGGTGCTGAGCATCATGGTTAGTGGTATTTGGGTGGCCTGGCGGAGGATGGATGCAGCTTTCTCCGCGCAGAGGAGTGTGTACCACCACCCCTACAAGACGCTGTCCTATGGGGACACGGGCGTGCGGTACAAAACGTCGGGGGTGCAATATACTACGCAGGCGTACGAGGCGGATTCTGCTTCGGATCCTGCGTACAAGACGCTGGTTCTGTATGTCTACCACGAGAGCGACGAGGTGACCAAGGAGAATCTGCTCTTTTTTCTCAAAGTAAGGGTGGCGTGGAGGGAAAGAGGGAGGAGCAGATATACATGCTTTGGTTGATTTGTTTCTTGTTATTTGCGGTTTTCTTGTTTTTGCTTGATAATCATGTAGAGCGAGGAGACCAAACCAAGGGCATGGATACACCAAAAAGAAGAAACCGTCTCTCTCTCTTACCCACTCACCCACCCACCCTAACACACACACACTTCACAGGCCGGCGTCGGCAACATCGAAAACCCCCTAACCGACTACGTAATCATCGTCAACGGCAAGGCCGCCATCGATCTAAACGGCCTCCCCCCCAATGTCAAGATCGTCCGACGCGGCAACACCTGCTACGACGGCGGCACGGCCGGCGAAGTCCTCGCAGGGATAAACACCAAGCCCTACCAATTCTTCTTCATCATGAACAGCTCCGTGCGCGGGCCGTTCCTCCCCTCCTACTTCCCGCAATCGACGGGGGGAGGGCTGGGGGCAGGCTCTTCGATGCATGCGCCGGCGCGGCCCTGGACTACTGCGTTTACGGATTTGCTGAATAGTCATGTTAAGCTGGTGGGGACGACGATAAATTGCGAGATCCACGTGCATGTCCAATCGATGTTGTTGGCTACAGATAGGGTGGGGATTGAGTTGTTGAGGGCGTCGGGGGCGTTGGACTGTGCGGAGAATAGGGAGGATGCCATTGCGAAGTATGAGTTGGGCGCGAGTGCGGTGATTATGGGGAATGGGTAAGTTGAAGGGAAGGGCGGGAAGGAGGGAGAGGGGTCGGAAACTTGTATTTTTGCATTAGTTGTCTTCAAAAAAATAGGGGAGTTGGGTTTCATTTGACCGCAACTTTGCTCACACACGTCCTCCCTCCCTCCCTTCTTCCCTCCCCCCCACCAGATACGGCGTGGATTGCCTCATGCTCCGCTACGCGGGCATCGATTGGCTTGCGCTGGACCCGCCCGAGTGCAATGGAATGCGGAATCCTTACGTGACTTTGTTTAATGACGGGATGAATCAAAATCCTTTGGAAGTGGTGTTTGTCAAGGTAAAGCCTCATGTCTTGGCTTCTGACCACACTTTGCAACGGTATTCTGATTATGTTCTTGGAAAAGATGAGAATGTGGAGAGTAGTGGGCTGTACACCCCCGTGATGCAAGACGTGTTGAGCTACCGCAAAGAGAGGCTAGCGAGAATGGTGAAGAATTGTCGTGCTTCTTTTGATCATGACAGTTTCATTGCTCAAAATCCTGATTTGGAAAGAGAGAGGCCTAAGGTGAGATACGAAACGTTTTTGGAGTACCATCTGTTTTCAGGAAGGCCGTATCGCTTTAGGGCACCGCAGAAGAGGGAGGAGGATGTGAAGTATCATTACTGTCAGCCCTTTGTCAAGTATGGGGCGCCGGATTTATTTGGGTAGGGTGAGGGAGGGTGGGAGGGAGGGAGGGAGGGTGGGTGGGAGGGGAGGGGGAGGAGAGTATGTGCTCTTGCACAAAGGGGAAGGGGAGCGAGCGAGGGAGGAAGAAGGTCTTTTGACAAGGGGAAGACGTGTGCGGTGAGTCTGTATTTGTAAAATGAATAGCGAGGGGAAAGCGAAAGCAGCAGAACAATAGAGGCAGCAGCAGCGGCAGCAGCAGCGGCAGCAGCAGCAGCAGCAGCAGCAGAGACATGCAAAAGTAAATGGAATGAAAATGTTGAGAGGACATGCGATCCAAACGAATTAAAATAAATGAAAAAAGATGGGATGAAACCCTGCGTGGGTTCCTCTGCGTGTATGTCTGATATGTGGCAAACGATCAAAAAGAAGGGGGGTGGGGGGGGGGGGAAGGGAAAGCAAAAGCAACTCGTTTTCGACACATTTGATGATATGCTCTTCTTTCTTCTCCTGTTTGATTGGTTTTTCTTTGTTGGATCTATGTACATGCTTTGCTTCCTTTTGAATGTGTGGCTGCTCCTGTCCTTGTCTACTCTCCGGCAAAAAAGAAGAACTCACCCTGGAGGTCTCTTACCCCTAAATCTCTCTCCCTCCCTCCCTCCCTCCTTTCCTTCCCTCCTTCACCAAATAGGGTTCGCCGATCGTCACAAACCGTCCCTCCCTCCCTCCCTCCCTCCCTCCTCACTGAATATGGTTCGCCGTAAATTCCACAAACCTCCTCGCGTACCACGTAGGGTCCACCGCCGATATCTGCCTCGAATCATACTTGAAGCTCTTAAAGAACGTCTCCGCCCTCTTCAGCGCATTGTATTGCTGTAGAATATCAATCACCCCCACAAAATACACCTCATTCCCCTTACTCCCATCCGCCAACCGCGACTGCACCCCATGATCCCTCCTATGGGTCAACCTCCGCTTATTCGTCGCCGACGTCAAAATAGACGCCTCAGTCGGTAAGCCCAATGGTAGCCTCTCCCCTCCACTAGCATGACTAAACTCACTATGGCTATGCCCCGAAAACCCCGCCCCAACCATCGAAGGAGGAAGGGGAATATCGTCCTCATCGCTCTCCAAAGACGCATCCGAATCAAAATCCGACTCATCGTAGCTCTGATAATTCTCCTCATCCGCCCCCTCCCCCTCATGTGACCCATACCCCCCCCCACCCAAACTATGACTCTGCGCCCCCCCCGATTCATAACTATACTCCCGCCGAGAGCGAGGCGGAAAAGCCTGCGCCTGCGACGTCTGCGACAGCACCCCCGAAGGCAAATATGGGGGGTATGGTGGGGGGGGAGGGAGGGAGGGAGGGAGCTGCGCGGCAGGGTGGTGGTGCAAGGGCTCGGCACCTTCGACGTAGGTATGGGAGGACACGCCAAGGGGGGCTCCTAGATCGTCTAATCCTCCTCCTCCTCCTCCTCCACCTCCAGCGGCGGCTGCTGCAGCTGCTGCTGCGGCTGCTCCCCCTCCTCCTCCTCCGCCGCCGCTGCCCGTGACCGAGCCCGAGATGGAGCCGCCTCGCTCTAAGGATTCGTCCCGCCTGTTTGTTTTAGTGCGTGTGTTCGAGAGAGAAAGAAAGGTGGTGAGGTGACTGCGGAGGAAAAAATAAAGAGAATAAACGTCCCTCCTTCTCCTCAAGCACAGAGACTCCCTCCCTCCCTCCCTCCCTCCCTGCCTTACCTCGTCTCATCATGAATGCCAATCAACAAACAACCTCCTCTTCGTCCCTACTAAAACAAACACAAACCCACCCTCCCTCCCTCCCTCCCTCCCTCCCTCCCCTTACCTCGTCTTATCATGAATGCCAATCAACAGCGAATAGTCCATTATATTCAAGCTCGCCAAGAAACTCGCATCCTTCTCCAGCTGCTCCATGAACAACCTCCTCTTCGTGCCCAGCTGAAACTTAACCTGATCGTCCACCAGGTCTAGATCCTTGTAAACCACTCCTTCCTTCCGCACCTTATCCGGCCCCGAGCTCCTCCCCACCGTCGAGCCCTTCAAGTCATAAATCCGATAAATCTTCTCCTTGGTATCAAACACGGAGTGCATAATCACAAAATGAACTTTCCTCTTGAGGTGCCTCATTTTGACGCGGTGCATGCCATAGAAACGCGTGAGCAGGGTATTGGGGTTTAGGCTCACGTACTGATAATAATGTGGAAGGATTTTCCGCAGAAACTTGTTCTCTTCCGACGTCTGGGTCTTGATCATGAAGCGACCATCGTGGGAATAGAAGAAGAACTGCCCGCTTTTGGAGTTGGACATGAATTCTAGGTAGTTGTAGTTACCACTGACTGAGAGCATGTACGAGGCCGAGTCGATCCCAAAGAGCTGCCGAATCCGATGAAAAATCTTGGGGGCATAATCCTTGAACTTAAAATCATGGGAGAGATGATGGGGGGGGGTGCGATGGGGGGGTTTATTACACCCCTTGGGCGGGAAAAGGTACTTGTCGACCTGCATGAAGTCCATAAGGGTCAAATCATCCATCTGCTGCGGCCGGCCCACAGCGACACGAATCCCCAACATCATGCCTATCGTCAACGTGTACTGCTCATGCTCGCCCTTAATCACATTCCCCTGAAAATTTCGCCTCTTCTTCTTCCGCTTCGCCGCTGCTGCTGCTGCTTGCTGCGCGGTTAGGGTGCGGCTGAGCTTCTTCAGCCTTCCTCCTCCTCCTCCTCCTCCACTTCCACCACTACTACTACTCCGTCCATTCCCCACAATTCTGGTGCTATTCGCACGCATCAACACCGACCCCCGCGCAATCCTAGGAATGGCTGCATTCGCTGCCAAAGCCTCGGCGGCCGGCGTTCCCTCGTCAGGTGGTTGAAAAATAATGCTCGACGACGGGTCAGTCTCCCCTCCCTCCGAATGCTCCCGCTCTAATGACGGCGCGTCCTCCACCCCTCCCTCCATCCTTCCCCCCCGCCCTCCTCCACTACTGCTGCTGCCTCCTAAAAGCTTGGGTTCGAGCGTCAGGCTGCTGCCGGTGCCGCGTTCTGAGGCGTTGCGTGGGAGGGGAGCGGCGGCAAGGGAGAAGGGAGGGGGGTCGCCTGGTGTGATGGTGGCAGTGGCGGAGGTATCGAAGGAGGAATTGTTGGACTCTTCTCCGGCTTCGGTCCCTGAGCCTGCTTTTGTGATTTTCAAGTGCGGTGGTGGTGGGGGGAGGGGAAGATATGTGAGTGAGTTGACTTTTGGTCGGGCATGCCAGGCGGGCTAGCCGTACCCCATGCACCCTGCCCTCATGCGTTTGCTGTTGGCGCTCTTTCAGGGCTCTGTTTCGTGTAACACAGCACTGTCGCTGTTCATGTCCGTCCACACACACACACACACTGCAGCCTCCTCTCCCACCCTCAACCCGCCCCCAACCACTTACTTGACGACCCCGAGCTCCCTTCGCTTGGAGGTTTCTTAAGCAACTTGGGGGAGGACGCACCCGCCCCGCTCACGACCCGTACAAGCTTGTTCATGCTGCTGGGCTCCACCATATGCTGCTGGGATTAGGAGAGGGGACGGCGGGGATGTGGGACGGTGGCCTGCTCGCGCCAAGTCGGGGTGACGAGCTCCAGCTTGCCGTGGGGGGTCACGTGTTGCTCTAAAAGGACTCTTTCGCCAGCCTGCCCTCTGCCCTAGGCCCGCTCCAGAGCTTGGCTGGTGCCTGTGTTATGGGTTGGGAAATGAGCGGGGGTTTGAGTGCGTCTTGCTTCGCTCTGGTTTGGTGCGGTGGGCGTGACGAAAGAAAGGGGGACGTTGCATGCGGCCGAGCGAGTTGATGCCGTTGAGGCTTGTTGTCCTGGCTTGGGAAGCTCGTGGAGGGCCGCAAATTCACGCCTGCGGCTGTGTGGGATGGTGGTGGTGAGGGTCAAGTTCCATGATGGGCAAGTGCAGAGGTTTCGTCAGAAGGGGGGCGTCGTGTGGATGTGTGGGGCAAATTTCTGAAAAGTTAACGCCTCGCCCGGAGAGGGGCATGCGGTGAGTGGACTTGAGTTGAGGGAGGAGGCGATTGGGAAGGAAATGCGTATGACTCATTCGATGATGCATACCACCACCACACACACACAGGCACCCTACAAAGCGCTAAGTACAACAAGGAGCACCATGAGCAGGGCCGGCCAAAGGTGAGCCAGCCCCAAACCCTCAAACCCCTCTCTCTAGCCTCCTCCCTCTCACCATCACTCCCCCTGCCTCCCCATCCCAACACACAACTCACAACACAACACACATAGGCGGCAGCTCCCCGTGCTAGGGCTGGTGGCCTGGTGCTGGATTTCGTTTGCCAGTGCCTTTGCCGTCCCACCATCCTACTGGGCGCCATTATCGTCCTCCGTCGCCGCCGCAGCAGAGGTCACAAGCGCCACGCCAGCTCCGCAATGCCTCCTCTCTATGTCCCAGACTGCCAGGCCAGCCAAGGGGCTCCTGTCCGCCAACGCAGCTTCTGTCTTGACCGCCGACGCCACCGCCATGGCAGCAGCGTCATCATCTGCGTTGGCACAGGAAGACGCGGAAGTAGCAGCACTCATCCAAGCGGAGCGGAGCCGGCAGATATCGGGCATCGAGTTGATAGCCAGCGAGAATTTTGTCTCCAAAGCCGTGCTGGAAGCCTTGGGCTCCGTCATGACCAACAAGTACTCCGAGGGCCGACCCGGTGCACGGTATTATGGAGGGAACGAGCACGTGGACGCGTTGGAGCGGTTGTGCGAGACGCGGGCTTTGTCGCTTTTCAATCTGTCCACCGACAGCTGGGGCGTGAACGTGCAGCCCTACTCGGGGAGCCCGGCCAATTTTGCCGCTTATACAGCGTTGCTTCAGCCCCACGACCGGATCATGGGCTTGGATTTGCCTTCGGGGGGGCATTTGACACATGGGTACTACAATGAGAAGCGGCGGGTGTCGGCCACCTCTATTTATTTTGAGAGCTTGCCATATAGGGTGGATCCTGTCACCGGGCTGATCGACTACGAGGAGCTCCAAAAGCTCGCCTTGCTCTTCCGGCCCCGTCTTATTGTGGCGGGTGGTAGCGCCTACCCTCGCGATTGGGATTATGCGCGCTTGCGTGAGATTGCTGATTCGTGCGGGGCTTACCTCATGACAGATATGGCTCATATCAGTGGGCTGGTCTCCGCTGGGGCGTGCAATAACCCTTTCCCCTACTCGGATGTCGTCACTTCTACGACGCACAAATCTCTACGTGGGCCTCGTTCGGGGATGATTTTCTTCAAGAAGGAGCTGGCGGAGGCGATTCACTTTGCTGTTTTTCCTTCCTTGCAGGGGGGGCCGCACAACCACCAAATTGCGGCGTTGGCCGTGGCGCTCAAGGAGGCCGCTACCCCTTCTTTTCGACAAGAGTACATCTGGCGGGTGAAGCGGAATGCGGAGGCGCTTGCGACGGGGCTGCAGAAGTTGGGACATGTGATTGTAACGAATGGCACGGAGAATCATTTGTTGTTGTGGGATGTGCGTCCGCATGGTATTACTGGCTCGAAAGTCGAAAAATTATTAGAGGCTGTCGCAATGTCAGTGAATAAAAACACGATTCACGGGGATAAGAGCGCGAGTGCTCCAGGTGGGGTGAGGTTAGGAACACCGGCCATGACCACCAGAGGGTTGACAGAGGAGGATTTTGTGAAAGTGGCGGCGTTTTTGGACGAAGGGTTGGGGTTAGCCTTGAAGATACAGGAGGGGAGCAGTAGTAAGAAATTGATTGATTTTGAGAAGGCGATGACTGGGCAACATGCGGGGGAGGTGAAGGGGTTGAGGGAGAGGGTGGAGGGGTGGGCGACGCAGTTTCCCTTTCCGTCGTAGGGAGGAGGGAGGGAGGGAGGGGAGGAGGGGAGGGTATAAATAGATAAAAACAGATAAAGCACTATTGGAGAGGCAGATATTGGGATAAAATATAAAATGAATGCAAAGAAAAGAAGAAATGTAACGAAACCTATCGAAGAACGAAAACAAGCGCGTTTCTATTTTTCCTCAAGAACACATCACAAATTGTTGCTTGTCTTTTCTTGCTCTTATCCCTTCGGCTTCCTACTACTATCAATCACCACCCGCAACACCGGCTTCTCAAACGGCAGCGCATCCGCATCATACAACGAAGGCCTCAAATAAGCCTTATAAGCCGGCAAAAACCTCGACACAAAATCCCCAACCTCCTCGTCAGTCATACTCCCCTCCCTCCCCTTCTCCTCCCTCATCCTCCTCTCCGCCTCCAAGCGCCACTTAAAAATAACGTCCACCTCCTCCACCTGAACCACCACCCAAGCATCAACCAGCTCATGCCACTTTTCATACTCCCCCAAAAAACTATTCACATCCTTCAACCCTCCCTCCCTTCCTCCCTCCTCCTCCTCCTCAACCTCAGAAGGCGGGAGCGGCCTAAACCCAAGCATCCACCCCTCTAACAAAATTACGTCTACAGGCCCCTCCACCACCGGCCAAGCCCCCCGTGGCGCTCGATCCCCCCGTCCTCCACACAAAGATTTGTCATAAAAAGGGACCGATATCTTCTTTCCTGCTCCTGCGGAAATACACTTCAAGATGGTCTCTCGGCCTAGGGCCACGTCATGCGTCCCGGCATTCCCACGATATTGCAAAAGGGGGTTACCCTCATGTTTAGCTGCTAAAGCTTGCTGCTCTTTGTTGGTTAAGTAAAAATCATCAATCGAAAGAACAACGCTTCTTAGGCCGTCGAGCTTGAAAAGGGCCTGGCAGAAGTTGACTAGGGTCGTCTTGCCTGCGCCTTGGGGGGCGTTGATTCCCACTACGAGGGGACGGTGCTGCTGCTGCTGTTGCTTCTCCTGCTGTGGCTGTTGTTGCTCGGAGGAAGGTTGCTGCCGGCGTGGACTGCGGAGGACGAGGTAGCGTAGCCAGAAGTAGAGCTAAAGTTGGGTGGGGGGAGGAGAGGGAGGGGTTGGGAAAGCGTTGAGATTGAGAACACTCTGAAAGAAACGCTTCCGCACATATATATATCAGCAACACGCTCAATAATTTGCTCCAGCAGCGCTCTTTTATCTCGTCGCGGGCAAGGACAAGCACAACTCTCTCCTACCCTCACCTCCTCCTCTCGTGAAGCTCTCTCACACACATACACACAAACGTACCGGCAAATATAAATGAAAAATCCGGATGCCAACGTCGGACTGCAGCGGCGTGGAGGGCGGGACCGAAAGCTGGCTTTTCAGAAAAAGGCCTTTGTCGACCCATTCCTGGCTGGAGGGAGGAGGAGGGTTCTGATCTGATGGTGCTGCTGTTGCTGGAAAGCACTTAGGGTAGATGGGGCTTTGCCCTGTACGGAGGATGTGTATGTGCGTGTTCGAGAATGAGGAATAAAAGCGGCAAAAAAAAAGAACAGTAGAGAAGGTATTACAGATCTAGAAGATAGCAAAAACTGTGATAATGGCCGTGGGAGATGATATTGAAAATGCACACACAAGGTCAACAGGGGTACGTACGCGCAAAAGACAGCACTCGATCGCTCTCTTGCCAGCCACCGCCGCTGCTGCTAGCACCGCTACTGCTGCTGCTGCTGCTTGACCCTGCCCGCATGAGAAGGTGTCTCTTGAGGCCGGCCACCCTCCGGACCACCACGAAGCTGGATCGAAATGGTGCCAGCTTTCCCTCGTCTCTTTTTGTTGTGGGGTGTGCCTTGTGCTGCTTCTGTGTGGGTGGGTGGGTGGAT
>Ga0105054_10010214_pt1 | contig 11996 bp, 11 predicted proteins | sample BON02_FD_78091 | JGI IMG/M metagenome (GOLD analysis project Ga0105054, IMG submission 78091) | Freshwater microbial communities from Lake Bonney liftoff mats and glacier meltwater in Antarctica - BON-02 (megahit assembly) | ecosystem: Environmental > Aquatic > Freshwater > Ice > Glacier... | reverse complement strand
CTCCCCCCAGGCCCATTTCGACCGGCCTCCCCGCACCTCCCCGTTCTCGGCCAGGTCGAAACATCAAGACCCCGCCACCTCCCGCATTCGATCGGCCGCGTCGAGAGGCACCGACCCTCCGACTATCGAGGAAAACGGCCCGCGCAAACAAAACTATCAGGGGGGGGTTTGAAACTATCAGCTGATAGAACGCGGTGTGCTTCGCGGAACGGCGAGTGAAGGGTGAGGGGTGCAGGAATCGTCATCGGAGCGTGATGCCCCTCCCTACTCTCAAACCCCTAAAACCCACCCAAGCTCATTCGTCCACCCACCCCACACAGCCACAGCGGCTGTACACGTCCATGACGCGCTCTTGGCACGCCCCACTCCTCGATTGAGCCGGCTAAACTCCTGCTTTGGTGCCTCCCTGCCTGCCTGGTCGCCTCCTCCCTCCCTCCCTCCTCGCTTCAGTCTAGTACTCAAGCACTCAATATGGCCCTCTTCATTTGGCCGATCATTCACGCCTTCCTGGCGGCCCTCATCACGACCTGGGACGTCTTGCCCCCCACCTCCAAGGCCTATGACCTGGTACCGAATCACATTGTGGCCAGGTACCTTTTGTGTTTTGCTTGTGTGTGGTTCTTGCCTCCTCCCTTCCTCCCTCCCTCCCTCCCTCCCGCCCATGCACCCAGGACATTGCCCAGCTATTTGTGCCTAGATCGAATGGCATTGCTGTCCTTCCATAATTCTCAAACATCCTTCTCCTTTACTCACCTCTTCCTCCCCCTCCTCCCCCAAACCCTTCATCACTCCACAGGCTAGGCAAAAACGCCACCTTGGACCGGGTAGTCAAGGAATGGGTTCGCGATACCTGGCGATGGGGCGAGCCCTCCCTCAATCCCAGCGTGGCCCTAACCTGGGTAAATGGCATCAACTACACCAACGAAGAAATGGAGGAACAAGCCCGCTTCCTCTCCTCCCTCTTTGGGTGCCGTGTTCGGCCGTATTACAACCCTTCCTTGGGGTGGTGGCTTCGGGATTTGACGAGGGTAAGCTTTATGTATATACGCTCCCCGACCGAAGACCCAGTAGTGACGGGCCTGGCCAAGCATCTATCAATGGTCCTGAGGGAAGTCGGGCGCAAGGGAAGGGTCGTTCACTTGGCACACAGCGGTGGTGCGTTATTGACTTATTTGGTGGCGAAATACCACTTGAAAGAAGAGGATCGACGGCGGATAGACGTGATAAATTTTGGGGGGGCAAGGAGTATAACTCAGAAGTATTTTGGGAAGGCTACCAACTACTATGCGAGGAATGACCCGATTTTATTGGTGAATCGTCGAGCCATGAACCTAATGCAGCAGCTTTTGAACGAATCAGCGGATGGCGAGGTCATTTATTTGAAACATAACACCTCTTTTGTCTTCCTCCAAGGCCGGGCAGGCGATCGATTTGCCGATCATTCTCTCGTGGGACCCACCTACCTCACCGCACTCAACAAGGAAGCTGCTGTCTTCCGTCGTGCTTACTACAGGGCCTACTGGCTCGAAGGCCTCACAATCGCCAAACCCCCCGAGATGGGCTGGGGTCGGTTTGTCAGGAAACGAGTCGCGGCCGCCACGGGCTTCCATAATTACTTTTCGAATTCGACGGTGGTGAGGTTGTATTACGAGGGAGGGCGAGGGAGGGTGGGAGGACCGGTTTCGACCTGGGGGAACACCACCAGGGCCGCCTTGAGGCTACCGAAGCGATTGCGGAAGTATGTACGGAAGAAATATTATAAGTTGAGAGGCCTACCTTATGTCTCCGCTAAATCTTCTTCCTCTGGCAAGGTCAAAATCATCGTCCCCGTCAAGGAGGTGCAGCAACAGCAGCTCCAGCGGCACCAGCAGCAGCAGCAGCAGCAGCAGCAGCAGCGGTCGCCGATTCGGATTCGTCCTCTTCCCCCATCCCCTTCCTCCTCCTCCTCTTCCTCCTCCTCATCCTCCTCCTCCTCGTCATGGTTGCTTTCTTGGGTAGCTGGCTCGTGGAAACGCAACAATAGCCAGGCACTCGCCCTTGTCGTCCCTCCCCCCCGCCGCCTCCTCCTTTCTCCCTCCTCCTGGTTTGGGAGCAGCAGCAGCAGCAGCAGCAGCAGCAGCAGCATCCCCTTAAGCAGCAGCAGCAGCAGCAGTGCGCCTCTATGGGTGGGTATGTTAAAAAATGTCTCGATCGCAGCAGTAGGGAATTGGACCGAGAAAGCCCAGCAACGGGTGAGGGTAGTGAGGAAGGCAGCAGCACGCTGGACGGGTCGACGGCATTTTTTCGCGGGAAGAGAGGGGAGGAAAAGGGTGTTAGCTGTGGAAGCGGAACGAGCAGCAGCAGCGGTGGCGGAGGCTGAAAGGGCGGCGAAGGGGCATCCGTTTTTGTTTTTCTTGAGGGGGAATAGTGGGAGTGGGGTGGAGGGGGAGGAGGAGGGGAGGAGGAGGAAGGAGGTGGTGAGGAAGACGGAGGAAGAGGAGAAGGAGAAAGCGGCGTCGGCGGCGGCGGCGGCGGCGGCGGCAGCAGCCGTGGAGAAGAAGAAGAAGGAGGAAGAGGAGGAAGAGCTGCGGAAGAAGAAGGTGAAAGAAGCGGAGGGGAAAGAGGAGGAGGCACGTAAAGATCAGGAGGAAGGAGGGAAGAGGGAATCGGTGGTGGTAGCAGCAGCAGCAGCAGCTGATTTGTCTGAGTCTAAAGCCTTTACAATTTTATCACCATCACTACCAGCAGCAGCAGCAGCAGCAGCAGCAGCAGCAGTAGCAGTGGAGCCCGCGCCTGCTGAACCTGAAGCGCCATCAATAGAAGTGAAAGAAACGAAGGAGGAGGAAGGAAAGAAGGAGGCAGAGAAGGAGGAGTTGGAAGCGGTTAGAGAAGCAGCAGCAGCAGTGACACCTGAGTCAATACCTGAAGAAGCAGCAGCAGTAGCAGGAGAGGAGGCGCCGCTACCGACGCCAGTGGAAGGGGACGGAGAAGCAGAAGGAGCAGCAGCAGCAGCAGCAGCAGCAGCAGCAGCAGAGAGTGCTGCAGTCCCACCAGCACAAGAAGAAGAGAAGGAAGAGGAGAAGGGGGAGAGTCCAAAGGAGGAAGAGGAGAGGAAGGAGGGAAGGGAGGAGGAGGAAAAGGAGACGGAGGAGCAAAACCAAGCCTTAGGTCAAAACCAAGCAGTAGGGCAGCAGCAGCAGCAGCAGCAGCAGCAGCGGCGAGGTGGAAAGCGGCGAATGAGAATACGACGATTGAAAGAAGAGGATTCGGACTTGCCCTTGTCGGCTTACCTAGAGCAGGGGGACGTCTTGTGGGATAAGGCGGAGGAGGAGGAGGAGGGCGAGGAAGGGAGGGAGGAAGGGGTGCAGCAGATACGGGGTGATGACGAGGAGGGGGAGGAAGGGAGGGAAGGAGGGGATGGTGGTGATGAGACTGACGACGAGAGCACCGATGGGGAGTCGGAGGATGATTGTTTGCTGTATGACGCGCATGAAACGACCAGGCGGTACCCCGATGACTTCTGAACATCTAAAAAGAGAAGACTGTTGTTGGTGGGGTTGCTGGTGTGAGAGTCCGACTGCCGCCGATGGGTGATGAAGATGAATGTGCATGTGTCTTTGTTATTTCCCTTTCTCTCGCGCGCGTCGGGGACGCTGAATCCAGCAGCAGCAAAAGCTAAAATGAGATCAAATGTCTGTGTGTACCATATTGTCTTTTTGAGCCACGCATGTACACAAGTAACAACATAATGAAAAGCAAAAAAGAAAGAAAAGAAAATCTGCGCAACACCTTGAGCACGCTGCACACGCACACACCACCGACTGGATTTGATGCATTGTTTCCAAGATATTGAATCGAAGGAAGACTGAAAGATCCACGCAAGCAAACAAAAGAAAAAAATGAAAAAAGCAAGAAAAGCAAAAAATTGTTTTACTCGTCGACATTCTGCTCTATTTCTTTTCTCTCTCTCAATCACCACCCCTTTCCTTCCCACATAGCACGCGCGCCACCCATACGCACTTGAAAAAGTACATTATCAGACACCCTTCTAGAGTTTCCTCCCTCCGTAGCCGTACTTCTTGTTCATCAAGAAGTTGAAGTCGTCCTGCTGGATATGGCGGGGCTGTGTGTGTGCGTGTGTGTGGAAGGGTGAGGATGAGAAGAGTGAGGAATTGAGTTGATAGGTGCACCTACTGGAGAGAAAGAACCCACACACGCGCGTTAAACACCAAGCACAGCTCATGCCTCCGCCCCTTCTTCCAAAACACATCACTACCATACCGCCTCCCTCCCTCCTTCTTCTGAACACACAAACATACCTTCTTGTAGATCCAATTAGCCAAGCCGTCCACGCCCGCAAACATCGCGCCGACCAAGGAAAAGCCACCAATAATCACAATCATCCCGGGGGCCGTTTGCCACGCCATCTTGCTGCTCTTCTTTTTGAAAAAAAGAGGAAAGAAGAGTTCCTGTGTTTATGTGTGTGTGTATTTTTGTGTGTATGTTAGTATGGGTTCGAAAATGAGTGCGGCCCACGCCTCGCGCGTGCGGGAGGAGAGGATACGGGCCTCGTCTAGGGAGCAGGGGGGCAGAAAAGGAGACCGAGCGTCGCAACTCGCTGCTATTTACGACAGAAGTAAGAAATCAGTTTTCTCTTCCAACGACCAAGCATGAACTGTCGAGGCTGTAGTTGCCAGAAAGAGGAAAGAAGATTCCTATCTCCAGCGTTAAGGGTAATAGCTGCGTGGCCTCCCTTTATGCCCCTCCGCCCCCCAATAGACATATACACACACACATACATACACACACACAAACGTAAACACACAAACACTCTTTGCCTGCTCCTCCTTTCTGCCCCGCCGCTCCCCCACATGCACACACACTGCCTTTGTTCAGGCGGGCGGGCGGGCAGAAAGGAAGAGCAGACATCTGGTTGACGGCCTACACGAACAAAGCACCAGACTTGTTTTCTAATCCAGCGACCAAGCAACATAGAAGGCTTTGGTCGTCCAAACAGAAAACAAGTCTCGTGTTTCGGCGTAGAAATTTGACAAAGAAATGCCTGCTCTTCCTTACTGCCCGCCGCTCCCCCACATGCAGACACTGCCCTTGCTCGGGGGACGGGGAGGCCTCCTTTTCTGTCTGCTGCTCACACACTGCCCTTGCCCCAAGTCAGCAGGCACCGAGGCCAACAACAACAACAGCGCCAGCACTGAAGCATTGGCACATGCCACGACGACGACGACGATGGCGGCGGCCTCGCGGCAAAGACGACCCGTCGCAGTCACGCCTCCGCCCCCTCTCATCTCTATGACTCCCTCCAGCTTCTTAAATCATGATGATGCCAATGCCCGCCACCAAAGCCTGGCCAAAACAACGGGGCACAGGCCTTCGTGGCAAGCATCGGCATCCCGTTTCTTTAAGAAAGCTGAAGAAAGTCTTGGACCTTGGGGATGGAGAGCTTGCCAAAAGGCACAGGGCAGGGCAGGCAGTGCGGGCGGCCGTTCGCAGGCTCCGCACCGGTCGAGAGCTTGCCTCCGTCTCTCCGCCGAGTAGCCGAGGGGCACCATACGCGCTGGGCATCAGCGTCCTGGAGAGGGGTGTGTGGGGTGTGGCTGGGTGGTGGTGGTCAGCGTAAGGTGAGAAGAGGGCGGCAAGACAAGAGCAAAGAGGCAGGTATGATCATCCTTCTCCTCAGGAGGCTCCCACACTGGGAATTATGATCGAACACATACCTCCGCGAGGATGTCGCCTTCAAAGTTTGGATCGACTCGGAGCTCAGCATTCGAATGTTGTGCCCTCAACTCACGCACCTCACACAAACCCCACGGCACAATGTACAGGACGACGGGGCCGCCGCTGCAAGTCTTCTCAGGTCGCCGCAGCTGAGAAGCAAGGGCTCCCCGCCCAAGCCAGTCGCTCAGCATAATTATCATGCCCGGCGTCCCAACAACAAGAAGGAGGCCCCTATTGAGCTCGCATGTCCTCCTTCCTGCCTTGCTCCTGGTACTCCTAGGCTTGTTGCTGGCAGTGCAGGGACACGCAGTCCACGAGGAGCACGCCTGCTCTGACCACACCCACACTCATGGGTCGCCTGAGGATGCCCACCCCCCCCCACCCCCCCACCATTATCACGACTCTCTCCATGCGCCTCCGGAAGGCGCCTCCGGAATATGGCTCCACCAGCACCTTCCCACGGGGGAGTGGGCAAAAGCCTTTGGTGCCACGGCTGTCATCAGCATATTTCCCACGTTAATCCTGCCCTTTATCCCCCTGACCAGTGCCGTCAATGGCGTTGTCTCCTTGAATGAGGGCGTGCACAAGCTTTTGCTCAGTTTCGCCGCTGGAGGCCTGCTGGGCGAGGTGTTCTTGCATTCTCTGCCGCATTTGTTGGAGCACCACGATCATTTTAGCAGCAGCAGCAGCAGCAGTAGTAGTAGTGGGCACCAACACGACGAGAGCGAGCAGGGCGCGCACGACGACGGCAACTACCACAAGCACTCGCATGCACACGGCGGCGGCGGCGGCGGTGTGAGATTGGAGGAAGGGGAGGTGATGCGGATATGTCTATGGATTCTGGCAGGCTTCCTCTTGTTTTTCGTGTCGGAGAAGACAGTGGCAGAAGTGCTGGGCGACGAGGGAGGGCATGGCCACAGCCACGGACACGGGCACGCGCACACACATTCCCATGCCGCGCATGGCAAGACAAGAAAAGCAAGAGCTCTTTCAAGCGAGGACGAAGAAGGGGAGGAGGAAGAGGAGGAAGGAGAGGAAGAAGAGGAAGAAGAGGAAGATTCAGTCGACTCGCAAGGGGTGCGACGACGCAGCCCTCGCATTCATGAGCGGTACTCAGGGTCCGAACGAAGGCAAATAGCAACAGTAGCAGCAGCAGCAGCCGGGGGTCGTAATAACGGTGGAGGAGTCCATCGGCGGAAGCTCTCTCCATTATCATCACCAAAGAAGCAGCAGCAGCAGCAACTAGCAGCAGCAGCAGCAGCAGAAAAAGAGAAGGATGGTGGGTGGAGCGGGTTGAAAGCAGGCGGCTACCTTAACATTGTTGTGGACGTCTTGCACAACCTTACAGACGGCATAGCCATCGGCGCCTCCTTCGCTTCCGGTCAAGGGGTTGGATTAGCAACTACCTTGTCAGTCTTCCTCCATGAGGTCCCGCACGAAATAGGAGATTTTGCCATTTTGGTTCAATCTGGTTTGAGTGTGCGAAATGCTTTCCTGATGCAGTTTTTTACTGCTATTGCTGCGTTTCTGGGGACGTTTTTGGGGTTGGTGGCCAAGAGACAGGAGGGGTTGGAGAGGGTATTGTTGGCGTTGACGACGGGTGGCTTTTTGTACGTAGCGTGCGTGTCGGTCTTGCCAGAGTTGCTGGCGAAGGGAGGGAAGGGAGTGGGAGGGGGAGGGCAGGCAGTGAGGGAGGTGGGGGGGGTGTTGGCTGGGATTGGGTTGATGGCTTGGGTGGCGATGGGGGAGCATGGGCATGAACATTGAGGTGGTGGTGAGGGAGGAGGAGGAGGAGCAGCAGCAGCAGCAGCAGCAGCAGTGAGTTTAGGAGAGAGTAGCTCCTAGAGGCATACATGAGATAATAAAAGAGACACCGCTGGTTTTGTTTCTAGTCAGCCGGCACGCCAGCCAAAAATGTTAGTGAAGGACGTTGTTTATTAGATCCAGTAGTAGCAGTAGTAGTGGTAGTAGTAGAAGTAGGAAGAGTAAAAATACCAAAAAGAATGAGCAGGGAAAGACTGAGGGGAAATGTACACCCACTTTAATAGGGAGACGACGGACCGACAGACAGCGGCAACAGACAGAAGCAGCGTGTGTGATTTAATTCATTTGTAGTCGGGAAAAGAGGAGAGTCATGAGAGAGATGTAGCTGAAAGAAGAAGAAAAAAGAGCACATGAGAAATAAAAGTCCAAACGCGGAAAGTCTTTCAAGTTTTCTCTATTTTTATGCCCATTGTTTTTCACACAGATACAGAATCTTTGAATCTTCTCTCACAAGTCGCTCAGGCGTCGTTCCAACGTCTCCATTCTTCCTTCCAGCTTGTCGAATCTCGTCCTCACTTCATCCCTGAAGCTGCGCAGAAAAGCCATTATGTTCGCCGGCTCTTGCTGCTGCTGCTGCTCCTCCTCCTGGCTTGGATCTGCTGACGCACCACCCGTTGCGACTGTCGAAAGCCCTTCTGATTCTTCTGGTGCTTCTTCTTCCTTCAAGGAAAACTCAATCAGAGTCGCAGTAATATTACTTTGCGCCGTGCTTGCTCCACCTCCTCCTCCACCCCCTCCCCCACCGCCCTTCGCTCCCGCCGCCTCAACAGCAAGACAAACAAGAGTATGATCACCAAAAACACGCAAACCGCGGGGAACCAACCCAATCGGCAGCTCAAAATACAGCTCCTCTGTCGCTGTGACTGCAGGAAAGTCGTCGGACAAACGAAGCACTAATATAGTGGAAGACCACGGGTCACCAATCGCGATGTACGTTCGCGAGGAAGCAAGGAGTGCAGGCATGGCTAAGACTCTCTTGTCTAGGGAAATAAAGCGCAGTATCTCCTGTTTACCTTCTGGCTCCTTAGATGGAACTACAGGTACTCTCAGAAACAAAAGCTTGGATCCTCCGTCGTCGTCGCTCTGAGTGGTGGGTGGTGTTGGTAAGAGTAGTGCGGGTGCTGCTTGTCGGGTGATGCCTCCCATCAGGGTGTCAAACAAAGAGGAGGGAGCAGCAGCACCACCACTTTCAACACCACCAATCCTGCCGCGAAGGTCAACAACGGCGTCGCTGCTGCTGCTGCTGCTACCTGCCTGTGTGGCTACGGCCTCTCCCTCCTCCTCCATAGCAACGTCCCCGTCCTCCTCCCTCCCTTTTCTTTTCATGTCTTTCTTCCGCTGGCCTTGCACGCTCCGAAGCGTCTGCAACGTCTCATTCAACCCACGACCCTCCTCGAACCGAGAGCGTATCTGTGCCTGCAAGCATGGCTCCGTCAAGACGGCAACAAAGGCTGATACATCATCCCCGCCAGACAAAGGCACCACCTGCTTCCACTTTGCGGCAGCCCAGTCCAACAACGGAGAAAACTTATCAACCGCGCTGGCGCGCTCATGTGCCCCGGTCAGCACGTGATCGTGAATGCTCACTTTGTTGCCTGCCAAAAGAGCGACCCGGTCCCTTCTCTCTCGTGCTGCTCCTGGTCCTCCTCCCATTACAGCCTCGTTATCCAGCCAAGTCCACGCATCTATAGGCACAGAAGACCTGATCGTACACAGGGTAAAATCCCCAAAAACCGTCGACTGCCAGCCATTGTACAAGGTCAATTCGTCGGCATCGGCCAGGCCGACGACGTAACTGCAAGGAAACATCTGCCAAGCAAGGTGGCGGAGTCTTTTAAATCTGTATGTTGGGTCGGAGCTGCTTGTGTGGTGGGAGTATGTGGCATGAGTAAACAGATATTTCATTGAAATGTAGTAGAACAAGACTGGCCCCTCTTTGCACAATCGCACCTCATCACCTGGATTTTCATAGTTTGGAGTCTCACACGTTTCAATTCATAGTCCTCCCGGCTGCATAGAATGTTGTAAATGTGCAGGGCGCTGCATGTGTAGGCAAGCGCGACTTTGCCTCCATTCGGGCAAATAGACCCAAAGTCAAAGGTGGCACCCTCCGCTACACACTCAAAAGGGGGTAGAAGCACGACCCTAGGTATGCCCTCCCTCTCGCCTTGCGCGGAGGGTACCCGCACAAGCGCCGCTCCCCCATCTGCTGGGAGTACAACTAGGTATTCTTGACTATTCAAGGCGGCGCCTGTACGTTGCCGTGGGATTTGATATATCAATTGAGGGGGTGAAAATAAGATTATCAATTCAAGGGGTAGGGTGGAAGATGAGCTTTAGTTAGGCGGTGGGAGAGGCTTCGGGGTTGGGTGGGAGAAAGCAGAAGGGTGGTTGGGAGGTTGTCTGGTCTAAGATAGCCCTCTTTCTGCCCCCAAGCAAGCACTTACCATCCAACCAGTTGCGGCTTGAAGACAAAACGTCGCATTGGCCGATGTTGACCACCCGCATGCTGTGCCTGTCGTGGTGGTGGTGTGCATGGTGGGGAATTAGGTGGTGTGCGTGAAGATGAACTGAACTCTAATGCCGATCCTCCGGAGGCGTTTCTCCAGATGCAACAGCGCCACATTTTCACGTCTTCACGACCACCGACAGCCACAAAACACAGTTTTTTGCTTTCACAGACTTCACCACGACGGCCTCAAGTCGCTTCTCCCTTGTGCCACAAAGCCGCCGTCTAACCATGTGCTAAGAAGGTGGGACACGAGGGACTCTCACACTGGGGACCCTTCTCATATGGTATGCTCCCTCGATAAGTTTCCGAAACTTGACTTTCCAATGACATTCTCGTCGGGATTGGTTATACAAAAGTGGGTTGATTTCATTATTTAGCGTCTCAATTCTTACTCAATCCCATCACGAAAGCCCGCACCGCGCTTGCCAGCCATACCTGACAAGAACTCGAGAGCGCAAAGAAAAGCAAAAAGGAAAACAAACGAAACATGGAAAGCGAGCGTAAATGCTGAAATAATAATCATACAATGTCACTTTAGGTTGCTTTTTATCCGTTCGTTCTCGGGCACACATATCTGGAGGCACCGCAAGTAGCTGCCTTAATAGCAGCCGTCGTCGTGTCTACACACAAAGAACAAGCATTCCCGGTCTGGTCAGAACACACAAAACACATACACAAGAAACAAAACACAGCACAGGACCTAGACCATCACACACATAAAACATATAGAGACGAGGAGGGAGATGTGCGTGCGTTTCCTACGAAGAGGGAGATGCATGCACCCTTTCTCCTTCTCGTCAGGCCACCCTCGGCGAGCTTACTCGTCGATGGTCTGCTTCACGCACACGGCCTTGCGGGTGTCAATCACGTACTCGGTGAGGCGGCTGCCCTCCACGTTCAAGGGGTTGACGCCGATATTGACGCAAGAGATGCCATCGATCTCCAACGACGAGACGGCAATGGAGATGATCTTCGCGTTGGTCGCAAGAGGGTAGCCCTGGCCGGGGGCAAGCACGTACTCGACGCGGCCGTTGATGTTGATGTACACGTCGCGGACCTTGCCCTTCTTGTCCATCACTGGAATGTTTTGAACGGACTGGTAGTTGCCTTCTGCCTTTCCGGAGGCAGGGGCGGTCCCGATAGTCTCTGGAGGGAAAAGAGGGAAGAGGAAGAGAGCGAGGGAAAGAGGGGTTAAACAGATACGTTTTTAAAAAGCAGGTAGGGAGTTTGGGTGGAAATTGAATGGCTGACTATACTCCTCTTCCTTACTCAACTTTAACTCTACTTTCCCTCCCTCCCTCCCTCGTTCCTTACCGTTGAAAATTTGAATGTTGTAGAGCGCGTTCCCGATGATGTCGCTGGTGAGGTCTGCCTCAGAAAAGATGGGCTTCTCATAAAATGCAGCTTTGAAGCCGGGGATGGTGGCGTAGAGCTCCAAAGGTCCGTCCAATGCTACGTGCCAGGGTGGAAAAGAAGGGGTAGAAATAGAAAGTTAGTGACGCTTGCTGGATATTTATTAATGAACCGATCCCTCCATCTAATCCGCCAGCTATTCGACCCCTCGCTTACTGGAATAATCAATAAATAAATTGAAGACGAGTCTCTTGATCGTGTTGGCGACGGAGGACGGCTTGATGCGTTGAAGGGTGGCTGTGGTGGTGTAGATGTGCAAGAGAGAGAGAGAGCACGTGAGCTCAATGGGCCACGCACAGCAACGCAGTGTGTGTGCTGCGCTTTCTCTCTTCCTGTCTGTGCGTCTCTCTGTCTCTCTCTCTCTCTCTGGTGTGGCCCTTGGCTGGCATGCCCTTGAACGCCGACTGCTGGCCTGCACACATACAACACTGAACCAAGCCATGCCTCACCCACAACATCTTCTCTTTCTCCCTCTCTCCCTGCCCCTGTCCACGGCATTTGACATTGCTTGGTCACCCCCTGCTTCGGCCTT
>Ga0105054_10010213_pt1 | contig 11997 bp, 15 predicted proteins | sample BON02_FD_78091 | JGI IMG/M metagenome (GOLD analysis project Ga0105054, IMG submission 78091) | Freshwater microbial communities from Lake Bonney liftoff mats and glacier meltwater in Antarctica - BON-02 (megahit assembly) | ecosystem: Environmental > Aquatic > Freshwater > Ice > Glacier... | reverse complement strand
GGAGGGAGGGAGGGAGGGTGAGGTGTGAGAGGAGTGGGTCTGGAAAGCGTGTAGCTCGAGCAGGAGAGAGTGGGCGAGTGAGAGAAGAGACTGAGGGAGGGAGGGAGGGAGGGGGGGAGAGAGGGAGGGAGGGAGGGTGAGGCAAATGAGACACGGCGTAGAGTGCAAAAAGAGGAGGGAGGGAGGGAGGGAGGGAGGGAGGGACTTACAGTTGCTTCTGTTGCTTGGGTCAGCAGCTGGAGTGCTTGAGGAATGACGTGCCCGTTCACCATCAGCCACCAGGCGAGGTGAAGGAGGGAGCGAGAGAGGGAGGGAGGGAAGGAGGGAAGAGCAAGACTTACCCCGGAGAGAGGGAGGGAGGGAGGGAGGAAAGGAGGGAGGGAGGGAGGGCGGGTAGAACCTACCTGTGCTTCTGTTGCTTGGGTCAGCAGCTGTAAGGCTTGAGGAATGACGTGCCCGTTTACCATTAGTCGCCAGGCGAGGTGGAGGAGGGGGAGGGGCCGGGAAGGGTGAGACCTCAGGGACTCCCTCGCTAGGAGGACGACCTCCTTCTCCTCGTCCTCCTCTTCCTCCTCTTCTTTGCCGGACGTGCCCTCCCTCCCTCCCTGCTTCGGGCAATACCACCAGGAGAGGATCCGGGCTTCCACCGCGGAGAGGCAGGAGGGGGAGAGGCTGGGGAAGGGAGGGAGGGAGGGAGGGAGGGAGGGATGGCGGGTCAGAGAGAAAAGGTGAGAGAGTGTTTTTTTGGTGTTTTCATCCCTTCCCCCCCTCCCTCCCTCCCTCCCTACCTCGGAATGCGCCGGCTTGTCTCCCTCACTTTCTGCCACTCTACAGGCGAAGAAACCGTCAGCATAATTTCCATCAACCGGGGCAAGTGAGTCGCGAGCCCTTCCTCCCTCCATCCCTCCGTCCCGCCCTCCTCCTCCTCCTCCCCTCCCTCTTCCTCCTCTTGTTGGTCGCTTGAAGGAGCATCGCCTGGGGGGGAGGGAGGGGGGAGGGAGGGAGGGATTGAGAAAGGCAGGGGAAGGCTGGAGGGAGGGAGGGAGAGAGGGCTGCAGTTCTCAAAAGCGGTGGGAAGAGGGAGGGAGGGGGGAGGGAGGGAGGGAAGAACGTACCTTTCTCGAGCATGGTCAGCAAACTTTCATAGAGGGGCAGCAGCTCTCCTCTCTTCTCAGGCTGGAGCTCCGCGCGTTTTTCTTCTCTTGCTAGAAGGTTGAGCGTTGCTGGGCCAAGGAGGGAGGGAGGGGCCTGCGGAAGTGCGGAAGGAAGGGAGGGGGGGAGGAAAGGAGAAGATGAGTGTTTTGCTTCTCGAATGATCCCTCCCTCCCCCCCTCTCTCCCTACCTACCCCCTTACCCTCCTCCATCACAAAAGCGCGCCACATCTCCAGCAGCTCACTGCTGCTCTTCCTCCTTTCCTTCTTCTCTAAGCAACAGCGGTGGTAGCTGAGGAGGAGGGCCCAGTCCATCCAACCCTCCCTCCCGCCTTACCTCCTTTCCCTCCTCCATCACAAATGCCCGCCACATTTCGCGCAGCTCACTACTGCTCTTCCTCCCTGCTTTCTCTTCCAAGCAACATCGGTGGTAGGTGAGGAGGAGGGCACGAGAGGCGTTATCTTTGCTTTGCGCGATGGCGAGGAGGCGCTGGAGGGAGGGAGGGGGGGAGGAAGGGAGGGGTTGTAGGGGAAAGTTTCTTGTGAGCTGTAGAGAAACTACTAGATTTTATGAGCATTGAGATCGCTCAAGTTGATGAAAGCAGGAAGAAGCAGTGCAAGAAGGGAATATATGTGACGGTGCACGCACGCTGCTTTGTCTCCCTCCCTCCCTCCCTCCCTCCCTCCCTCGTTACCTCTGTCGCGCCAATCGCCTCCTTCCACTTCTCACCCTCTTCGTACAAATCGACCAGTGCTTTCCAGGCCTTAGGCAAGTCTGGTTGGAGGGTGGTGGCGCGGAGGAGGAGGGACTCCGCTTCCTGTGTGTGGGGTGAGATGATAAGTAAGGGGAGGGAGGGCGGAAAGGAAGGGATGTGAGAAAAGGGTAGGAGGCAACACCCAGCTGCACCAGTTGTAGCACCACTTAGCTGGCACATTTACGTCTACGTCTGCTTAGGTCCTCTATATTCCCCCCCTCCTTCCCCTCCCACTGTCCCCTCCCGACTGGAGGCTTACCTCTGTCTTGCCCCCCATCCCTTGCGCTGCCAGCCCCTTGCAGACGAGAAGAGGGAACAGCACATTCCCCCCCAGGCCAGGATCCGGAACAAGGGCGTACGCCTGCGCGTATTCACCTTTTTCCAAGGCCACCTGTTGGTTTGAGTGGGCGGTGTGGGCGCTGGTGTAAGCACGCTCAAGGGGGAGAAGACGATGAGAGCTCGACCTCCCCGTCAAGCGGAGGGATGAATGAACGTACCTGCGCGGCCTTGACCAGCGCCTTTGTTTGGGCCCCTGCCATGATTGAGACCCTCGGCTGCCTGTGTAGGGGTTGAGTGGAGGGCGTGGAGTGAGTTGCCCTTCCTTTGTGGTGTGCTGTTGTGTGATGACGCCTCCGTTCTTGGCGAAGGCTTGAACTTTTGAGGTGAGCGGCGAACACGGCGGGTTGCGACCCCCTTTGCAGACGAAAAGCTTTGGTGTCTGCACGTTCTGGTCAACTTTTTTTTGTTTTAAAATGCGAGTGATATCGGAGCTCTACCTTGTGGAAGGCGATAACGCGAGGCGCTTGCGGCCAAGCCTGAGCTTGTAAGTTTGCTTTTGCCTCTAAATTTAACCTCCCCGCCCTCGGTCCAGCACCCATTTCAATGAGCAGGTCAGAGGCAAGGCAGGTAAGAGGCATGTGCCTGCCGTGTACCGGTCACATGCTTGCACTATGGTTCATTCTGATCATATTGTGGCGCGGGCGTCAAGTCACACATCCCTGGTTGTTCTTTAGAAACATCTACCGCGAGCTATTCGTGTCTTCTTTTGATTGCGAGAGGTGCTACAGATCTGCTTCTTTCTTTGATTCTTTTCCATTGCTCTATGAATGTATGAACATTACATGGTCCGTCCGTCTGTACACGCTACTTTTTCCCATACTCTTCTTCAATCTATACCTCTATCCTATGCCCTCTTTATTCATCATACACCCCCCTCTTGAGTTTTTTCAAAAATCGATCCACCAGGCGGCCCTCGTCCGCACGCCGCTCCCGCCCCAGCGTCTCCTCCACCAAACGTGCCACCTGCGCCGCAACCCATCCGCTCGGCTCCACCTCCATGCGCTGCAGCACCGCGAAAGCCTTGTCGTACACGCCCTCGGGTCCCGCGTCCGCCGCCCGGAAACGATCGAGAAGCGCCAACTCCAACGCGGCCCTCATCCGACGCCTGCGCTCAGTCTCCCCCTCCGTGATGCCCCCCTGAGCGACCAAGTCGTTGGCGTGGTTGATGTCGCGCCGATTCCGCTTCAGGGCCCCCCCAGCTCGGCCGCTGTCCTGGCTCGCCAGCAGTTGCCTGTAGGAAAGGATGATGAGAGGGGAAGGGAGGTAAGTGAGAACAAGACATTGACTTTGATTCCCCGCATTCTTCTCTCCCGATAGTTCTAACTATAAACACCCCGCCCATCCAAACACGTACGTTTTATAATGGACATTCCGCATGGGGTTTAGGGAGCCATCCAGCAGGAAATTGCACATGAGGGTGTGCATGCCGGAAGCCTTACGCTGCTCGACGTCATACGCGCGCGCCGCGGCTTCGGCTGTCTTGTAATTATCACCAACCGTCATGCGCATCCCGTTCCGGGTCACTCGCACCAACCACCGGCCAGTGGTATGGCGACGGACGCCCCGGTAAACGATATCTCTTCCTACGCTTCCGGCTTCGCCGCCCCCACTGGCTGCGTCACCATCGCTGCTTGGACGCCCCACCCGCACTTCCTCCTCCTCCTCCTCCCACTCCTCCCACTCCTCCTCCTCCGACGACTCCTCCAGGCTCATGCGATAATCGTCCTCGTCATCAACCTCCTGCCTCCTCTTCAGCCGCTGCTGCGGCCGGCCCTGTTGTTGCTGCTTCCGCGTTGGCGCTGCGGTGCTGGTACCCCTTCCAAGAGCTTCTGCCCCCTTCTTCCGAATCCCGGCCACCCTCTCCGTCCAGGCAGGGAGCGGGTCGCTGTGTCAGAGGGAAAGAACAGGAAGGGGAAGGAAGAAAAAGGAGAATAAGTGCTGCATTTACATCAGTATAAGAGGAAAGCTTGATCAGAAAATGAAAGTGTCAAATAAAAACGTACAGATGAGATCAAATCCTCCCCTCCTGCCTGCCCCTCTTCCCCGCCCACCGCGCCATCAAAAGTCTTACCGATGCACATCTAACTTCCTGTCGGGGTTAAGCAAATCCGTGGTGGGGTCAAAATTGAGAACGGGCCGGCCAAAGTATCGAGAGACAGCGACGTCGTACCCCCGCGCCGCCAACTCCTCCGTATAGTATATCCCGGCATAAACAAATTGTTTTCCATATGAAATAATAGCTCCCCACTTGTTCTCGCGCGACCTAAAGCTCACCCCGCGGTAAATGGAGGAGCCTGCACCCTCTCCTGCTGCCATTTTCGAAAGGTACGGAACTGCAGAAGGCAACGGCCCCAAATTCCTGCCCTGCTTGCTGTCCTTGTTGCGTTCGCCCGTCACAGGATCAAAATTGAAGCTGGGTCGAGAGTAATATTCAGTGACTTTGGCATCATACGCGCGCGCCGCGTCTTCTTCCCTCCGATGCTGGCCCGCGGAAATCATTAAACGCCCAATTGAAACACGTGCTATCCAGCGTCTGGTCCTGCTTGCAAAATGGACCCCTCGGTAGGTGGAAGTAGCAATTGGCCTTCGCTGCGGTGCGAAAGAGGCGAGGTTGCGAGACCTCCCCCGTGCTCTCCCGCCACGGTCGTCGTCGCTGCCACTGCTGCTGCTGCTGCTGCTGCTATTGCTGCCTTCTTCATCGTCTTCCTGCTCGTCCTCCTCTCCACTACTGTTACTGCTGCTGCTGCTGCTGCTGCTGCTGCTGCTGCTGCTGCTGCTGCTGCTGCTACTACTGCTGCTGTTGCTGCTGCTCCTCCTCCTCCTCCTGCTGATTTTGCAAGCTTCCGAAACACTCTCATCACTTTCATAACCTCCTCCACCTCCTCCTATTCTTTTCTTCCATCCTCCCTCGCCACCTCCGCCCTCCCACCGTCGATTGAGCCGCCGTTCATCCTCCTCCTCCATCCCCTCCTCCTCCTCCTCCTCCTCCTCTCCATCCTTTCCTGCTTGCCAACCTCCATCGCGTGGCCTGGGAAAAACCTTCCGATAACGCAGCCTGTGCAAATACAGCCTCCCATCCTTCAAGAAATTCAGGACAGCACCCTCACCCAGGTAGGAGAGAGCAGCCTTGTCATAGGCACGGGCGGCCGTCAGAGGATCGGTAAAGTACCCGATAAAACGCCGCTTTTTTCCACCAACCCCAAGCCTCACCAACCACAGCGACGTTCGTTGATAAAATGTCACCCCGCGGTACTTAACAGTCGATTGGCCTGCGGGAGGGAGACGCTTCTGCTGGCCGCCTGCCCTTCCCCCAGGGCTGATATCGCGGCCACGATGAGTAGCACGCGACAAGTATCCAACGCCTTCGCCCTCGTCGCCGTCCTCCCCCTCCTCCTCCTTCCCTTCGCTGCTGCTGCTGCTCCTGCTGCTTTTGCTGCTGCTACTACTGCTGCTGCTGCTGCTGCTGCCCCGGCGGCGGCGGCGGCTATTACCAGCGTCGCACTTCTTCTCGCGAATGCCAGCACCACCTCCACCTCCGCCGCCGGCACCTCTTCCTCCTCCCCTCCTTTCTCTCTTCCCTCCTCCTCCTCCTCCTGAAGCCCTCGCGGCATTTTCACTTATGTTTGCAGAACCACGGCCACATCGAATCTCCTCCTCCTCCTCCTCCCTCTTCTCCTGCTGGCTAAATGCATGCATCCGTCGCACCCCCCGCCGTGGGTTCAGACTCCCATCCTTGTTAAAATTCAATATGGCCTTCTCACCCAGGTGAGACAAGGCAGCCATATCGTAGGCGTGGGCGGCAGTAATGGGGTCAGAATAGTACCCGACATGAGGCTTCTTGCCCGGGCCGATGCTCAGTGTGACTATCCACTTCCCCACGCCATGATGAAAGTGCACGCCCCGGTATCTAAGAGCCGAAGTGCCCTTGGGAGAGGTCAGCTGCTGACGATTGGGCGACAGGTATTCACACTTGTCGTCCTCCTTCTCCTTCTCGTCCTCCTCCCATTCGCTGCTGCTGCTGCTGCTGCTGCTGCTGCTGCTGCTGCTGCTGCTGCTGCTGCTGCTGCTGCTGCTGCCACTGCTGCTGCAACTGCTGCTGCTGCTGCTGCTGCTGCTGCTGCTGCTGCTGCTGCTGCTGCTGCTGCTGCTGCTGCTGCTGTCGCTGCTGCCCATGTTGCTGTAATTGCCTCTGCTCCTCTTGTTGATCCTCTCGCCAGCCGCGGCGGCATCAGCAGGGCCACGAGGTGCCGCGGGCAGGAGCAGGGGAATGGAGGCGGGACCAGTAGCGGTGGCGGGGGTGCAGGGCAGCGGCGAGGGACGGGTTGACGAAGGTTGTTGCGTGCTTGCTATGCCTGTCCCAGCCACAGTCCTTCCTCCAGGATGAGGGACAGAAAGGGATGCCACCGACGGTCTTGCCACTGGAGGCTGCCTTGCGGCGGCTGCTGCTGCTTGTGCTGCTGCTGGAGCTGCAGAGGTGGTGGAACTGCTGGTGGCGCGTGCTGCGGGGGGAAGGCGGGCCTCCATGATGCCCTCTCTCTGGCCCGTAGCCGTCGTCCCGGTCACCTCCAATGCAAGGCGGGCTGCTCACGCTTCCCTGTGGTGTGTGCGGGGTGGTGTTGTGAGCTTTGCTTGTGGAACACAAGGGAAAGAAGACGCAGGCATGCCAAATAGTGGGAGACGCAAATACACAACTGCGGCCGGGGGGAAGCAACACCGGCAAGACAGAACTATGCAAGCGACAGCGAGACACAGGAGGGGACGCAGGAAAGCAGAGGAAAAGTTGAGAATGGGTGCACAAAGTAGAGCACACGAAAAAAGTAGAGCACGCCAGCACACGATGCAGCAAGGCGAGGGGGAGGTCGAAATGCAGGTGTCTTGCTGTTTTCCCCTTGCTGCGCACATACCACAGCAAAACAAGAGCACGATTACCCAAGTGATGCATAGACACGTGCCACCAGCTCAGCTCTCGTGGCCTGTGCCTGGGTGTGTCTGTGTAGGGCTCGTGACCGAGACCAGCGCGTGAGCACTCGCCAACTTTTTCATCTTCAAACGATCCTCCCGCTGAGCCCCACCATTTTGCGGACGCTCATCCTCCTGGCCAATCTCATGAATGAATATCGCAACGCATGGCGACCCACCCCTAAAGATAGCATCCATAACAACCCAATATATAAGGTGTCTATCCCGCCTACCTTTCAGAGAGTTTAACTACGAAATATAAAGTCCCATTAGCTATGGGAGACAGGAGGTAGATCTGCATGACGGAGCTTGAACGCCAGACAACACCCCAACCCCAACCATCCACAGTCTCCCCCACCAGAAATATTGATGGCCATCCACGCGCGCATCAGAATTTGATCAAAAAAGTACGATATTTCGATACACTTTAGGCTTAACCATGGTCCGTGTCGATCTTAAGAAAAAAGAATCAACTCAACTCAACTCAACTCAACTCAACTCCCCCCGCCAGAGTATACAGGGGATGAGCAGGTGGTAAATGTTTGCTTTGCTGTTGCCCGTTCTCTATGCAGGGTAGGCGAACATTCCCTGGGAGCGACAAGGGCCAGGGCCGTCAAGAAACAATCCCGAGGTCACTCACAATGTTCATCCATATGCCGCAGCAGCGGGGAGGTTGGAAAAGTGAAAAAGCAATAAGGCAAGTACAAGGAAACAAGATGAAGGAAATGCAAGAAGCTATTTGTTGCCATTATTACACTTGTCTTCTTTCTTTGCGTCTTTCTCGTCGCTTCTTTTATACAATTCTACAAGCATCGTCCCGTCAAATTGTTTTATCTAACTAGTTCCTCTCGTATTCTTCCTCCTTCCTCCTCACATCCTCCTCGAACATCATATGCCCCTCCTTCGATGTCATTCAGAAACTATTCCACCAGACGGTCCTCGTCCGCATTAAACGACACCTGCTGCCGCCGCCCCTCCCTTCGCCACTCCAGCGTCTCCTCCACAAAACGTGCCGCATGCGCCGCAACCTATCCGCTTGGCTCCACCTCCATGCGCTGCAGCACTGCAAAGGCCTTGTCGTACATGGCCTCGGATCCTGCTTCCGCCGCCCGGAAGCGATCCAGCAGTGCAAACTCCAGCGCTGCCCTCATGCGACGCCTGTGCTGAATCTCATCCTCAGAGATGCCCCCCCGAGCGCTCACGTCGTTGGCGTGGTTGCTGTGGCGTCGCTTCCGCTTCAAAGGTCCCTCAGCTCGGCTCCTCCCTTGGCTCGTTGCCGGATGCTTGTAGGAGAAGGTGATAAGAGGTAGAGGGAGAGGAAAGAAAAAGTGAGAATGAGCCGTTACGTTTTTGGTGGTCCCTCTTCCCCTCCCCCTCGACCCTCCACAAGTACTTCGCAACACAAGCATTCACCTCCGATATCGACCGAGCCGCGAGGGATTGAGAGACCCGTCCAGCCGAAAATTGCACTTGGTGGTCTGCGGGCCATACCTCTTACGTAGCACGACGTCGTGAGCGCGGGCGGCGGCTTCGGCAGATGGAAACGCACAAGCGGTTCGTACCCCGTCCCAACAAACACGCGTCTCCCATCTATCGTTATTCCAAGGGACGCCCCGATACTCGACCTTTCCTCCCGACCTCCCCAGATCTGCTTCGCCGTTCTTGCGCTACGCGGGTTTACCCCCAACTCGGTGCGCCACCTCCTGCTTCCTCTCCAATTCCTCTTACAGAGATTCGGGCTTTGTTTTGCTTGAGGCTTTCCTCTTCTTCTTCCCTACATCCACGACTCTCTCCTCCCAAGCAGGCAAAGGATCACTGTGTTTGAGAGAGAGGGAGGGAGGGTAGAGTTGAGTGAGGAGGGAGATGAGTGCCGATGTGATAACAGAAGAAACGCCTACGATAAGAATGGAGGTATTAATCAGTTATCAAAGCCAAGGCCCATCCATTCAATCTCCCGTCCATTTTCCTTTCCCCCCTACTTTTCTTCCGTCTCGTTAATAAAAAGGCTTACTTACCGATGCCTGTCTGCCTTCCGGTCCGGATTGGGCAGGTCCGTGATGGGGTCAAAATTGAGGACGGGCCGGCCAAAGTAACGGGAAGCTGCGACGTCGTGGGCCCGCGCCGCCATCTCCTCTGTTGCGTACATCCCCACGTAGATCACTCGCCCGCGGTATGAAATACCGACCTGCCACTTTTTATAGCGTCGTTGGTTTGTTACCCCGCGATAAATGGACGAGCTTGCCCTCCCTTCTCTGCCCCCTGCAAGGTAGGGGAAGGCAGCACGCAAAGGCCCCAAGTTCTTGCCCTCCTTGCTGTCTTTGTTGCGTTCGCCCGTCACTGGATCGAAATTGAGGATGGGCCGAGCAAAGAATTCGCTTACTTTCGCGTCATACGCACGCGCTGCGTCTTCTTCTCTCTTATGAGCGCCCGCGCAGATTGAACGATACCCGATACAAACGCATGCATACCACAGCTTGGTGCCTTGCCTGAAGAAGACCCCTCGGTAGGGGGAAGACGCTTCTGTCTTAATCACCAAAGGGCGAGACTCCGACCAGCTCTGCTGTCATCGTCATCGCTGCTGCTGCTGCTGCTGCTGCCTCCATCGTCGTCCTCCTCCTCCCCTTCGCTGCTGCTGCGATCTTCGCCCTCGTCCTCCTCCTCGTCCTCCTCCCATTCGCTGCTACTGCTGCTGCTACTGCTGCTACTGCTGCTACTGCTGCTACTGCTGCTACTGCTGCTACTGCTGCTACTGCTGCTACTGCTGCTGCTGTTACTACTACTAATGCTGCTGCTGCTGCTGCTCCTCCTCCTGCTCCTGCTGCTAGTGCAAGCTTCTCCGTCTCTGCCTGTTCTTTTTTTCCATCCTCCCTCGCCACCTCCGCCCTCCCACCGTTGATTGAGCCCCCGTTCATCATCATCATCATCCTCCTCCTCCTCCTCCTCCTCCTCCTCCTCCACCACCACTCCATCCCTTCCCGCCTGCCCACCCCCATCGCGTGACCTGGAAAAAAGCTTCCGATAACGCAGCCTGTGCAAACTCAGCCTCCCATCCTTAGTGAAATTCAAAATCGCACGCTCACCCAGGTAGGAGAAGGCAGCCTTGTCATAGGCCTGCGCGGCGATCAGGGGGTCACAAAACAACCCGATATACTGCCGCTTGCCTCCAGCAACCCCAAGTCTCACCGCTGATGAAAGGTCACCCCGCGGTATTTAACAGTCGTTTGGCCTGCGGGGGGGAGACGCTGCTGGCCGCCCGCCCTACCCCCAGGGCTGGTATCTCGGCCACGATGAGGAACATGCGACCGATATCCCAAGCCTCCGCCCTCTTCCTCCTCCTCCCCTTCGCCGGTGCTGCTGCTGCTGCTGCTGCTGATGCTGCTGCTGCTGCTACTACTACTTCTACCACTACTGCTGCTGCTGCTGCTACTGCTACCACTACTACTGCTGCTAACCCCACCACCCTCCTCCTCCTCCTTCTCCTCCTCTCTCTTCCCATCCCTCCCAGTATGATAATCAGCCCCACGCCCACCCCTACGGCCATGGTAGACCGGACGCCTCCGCTCCCCCCGCCACGGGTTCAAGCTCCCATCTCCATTGAAATTCAAAATCGCATCTCCACCCAGTGCCTGAGCGGCCTTGTCGTGCGCATGCGCAGCTGACAAAGGGTCACGGAAATACCCAACGTAGTGCCTGGCCCCATTGGCACTCACTTCCACCAACCATTTCTTCCTGCCCTGATGAAAACGCACCCCTCGGAACTCAAGGCTCGTGATGCTCGGGGGGGAAAGAGACCTTAAAGCCCCTGCCTTACACCCACCGCCAGCAGGACGGCGGCGGTATCCATTGAAGCGGCCTTCCCCCTTCTTCTCCTCTTCCGCCTCCTCCTCCTCCTCTGTATGCTGCTGTCGCTGCTGCTGCTACTGCCGCTGCTATTACTGCTGCTGCTGCTACTACTACTGCTGCTGCTGCTGCTGCTGCTGCTGCTGCTGCTGCTGCTGCTGCTGCTGCTGCTGCTGCTGCTGCTGCTGCTGCTGCTACCCCCACCATCCCCCCCCTCACTCTCATTGCCTTCCCGGCCTCCCACGCTCCGCCCTCCTCCTCCTGCCACCCCTTCTCCACCCCTCCTAGACCCTCCGCTGCTGCTCCTCACCTCACCCCTCCCATGACCGGCCCCACCCCCTCCTTCCTCCCTCTCCCTCTCGTGGCTCCCCCCAACCCTGCCCTCCCCCTCCTCCCCCTCCTCCTCCTCGGCCGCATGCTTTCCCAACACATCAGCCCGCCGACTGGGCATCCGCTTCCGCCTCTCCCCCCGGTGTGGCTTCAAGCTCCCATCCTTGTTAAAATTCAAAATCGCCTTCTCCTCACCCTGGTAAAAAAGAGCGGCCTCGTCATAGGCCTTGGCAGCAAAAGGGCATCAGGGAAGCACCCCGCATGCCACTTCTCCCCATTGGCACTCACCAGGCCCTGCTTGCTCGCAACGAAAGACACACCCCGGTATTGCCCTGTCGACTTACCCGTGAATTTGGAAGGCTTCCTCGCGCTCGTCTCATGGCTACGATCAGCAGCATGCGGGAGGTCCCGGCCACCGCCACCGCTGCCGCTTACCTCCTCCTCCTCCTCCGCCTCCTCTACTCCTTCCTTGCTATGGCGCCTCCTGCTGCTGCTGCTGCTGCTGCTGCTGCTGCTGCTGCTGCTGCTGTCGTCGTCGACTGCGGCGGCTGCACCGGTAGGGGTAAGAAGGGGTAGGGTGAGGGGGGCGGTGGTGGTGACGGGCGTGCAGGGCAGAGGCGTT
>Ga0105054_10010209_pt1 | contig 12000 bp, 12 predicted proteins | sample BON02_FD_78091 | JGI IMG/M metagenome (GOLD analysis project Ga0105054, IMG submission 78091) | Freshwater microbial communities from Lake Bonney liftoff mats and glacier meltwater in Antarctica - BON-02 (megahit assembly) | ecosystem: Environmental > Aquatic > Freshwater > Ice > Glacier... | reverse complement strand
ACACACACACACACACACACACACACACACACACACACACACACACACACACACACACACACACACACACACACACACACACACACACACACACACACACACACACACCCACACACAAACACATACACAAACCTCAGTAGTGTTTCTTCCTGGGTCCCCAGTAGATTGTTTCGTAGTATCTCAATGGCTGCTGCCAGAATATCCGCATTAGATGACCCCACCAACGCTGCCTTTCTACTTTCACCAATCCAATTGACTGCCTTGAACAATAACTGATTGTCACACAAATACAGCAACATCTCCTCCATCAGCGTGTCACGAAGCGCAAGCCAAAACACTGCCAATTCGGGCCAATTTGAGCTGGAGCCCTCTTCTTCTCGTCCCACTCTGCACTGCTGCTGTTTATTTTCCTCCTCAAGTTATTATATCCTGCTACCATTTTGCCCTGTTTGTCTGAACCGTCACCTGCCGTTACTTGGCCCTGAAACCCTTAGCCTCCAAGCATGCCTATCTATGTGCCCATCCAGTAATCGCGTTCTCTCCCTTTCGATCGCATTTGACATTCGTCTTTTCTTCCTGATACTCCGGCTGCTTTCTTCACAGCTATTCTTTGCTCGTCTGCCACTTGGCAATCTTCGTGAACCCAACACGAAGCATATTCTTTGCTCACTGAGCATTTTTGATGTTGCTCTGTCGCCACCGCGCTTTCCAGCGCACTGACTGCCTTTTGCCTCCTGTCTCATCCATCTTTTCTCCTGTTTTGGCTTTTGTTTGCTTGCTGCGGAATGAGACGATTTCTTTTCCATCGGCTTCAAATGGGCATTGCTTTTCGTCTTTTTCCCTCGACCTGTACCAAACCACTCAATGCTTCAGCTTGCCCATCTTTTTCGACCACTGCTCCTACTCCGATTCTGATAAACTTTCCCATACTACCACGGTAGGTCCATCATCCTCTCCCCAGAACTTTGGGTCTCCTCGTCCAGCCGACTGAAAGAACGGAGGGGCTGACATTACTGCCTCGCCTTCAAGTCTCTTGGCTTTGTTGATCTTTTGCAGTGCTGCTCGTAGTATCGACCATGTTGGTGATCTATACCCAGCTTCTTCCCTTCTCTCCGTGAGCGTAGTTTCCTCTTGGATTACCGTGATAAACTTTTGTTCTCCGTCCAACCATCGCTTTCGTAAAAAAATTCAACTGCTGCTCGCGATTGTCCACCCTCTGTGCGGCTCCATGCATGTAGTGAGGCCCTCTGTAGTTCTGCTTCTTAATTTACCAAGGCGTTCTTCGTAGAGTAATCACTGTGCTAGGATTCTGACAGCAACATCAATCATACCCTCTTTCTGGATGTGACGGTATGTCTTGATCTAAAACCAAATCATGCCGATTTCTGCATGCACTTCTAGTTCCGGCAGAAGCAGAGGGTCATCAACGGCCAGCGGTTTGGAAGGCATTTCCCACTGCATCCGCCGTTTTACTTGTGATGAACCATTCTTGCTGAACGCATTTCCTTGGTGAGATGGACTGGTGTTCAACCGGTTGCGCTGTGTCTTGGTGTCATCGACTTTGCTCGATTCCAAATCTAGCATTTCAAGCGCATCTTGAGCTTCTCATCATAGAGTTCCCTTTTTGTGTTTCGAATGAAATCTGTGATGATAGGCGCCAAGAAAACATGTGGGTTGATCAGTACGCTGGTCATTGCATTGTTTCGAACTTCCGGCTTCACCGTGATCCTCATTTGCAAATTCCGACCGTATCTGCTCCAACGTTAGCCAGATCCAATTTGATTCGTCTTCCATCTCTTGATTGACCGTCATGACTCCTCTTACTTGCTGCATCAGCATTGTCGTGTCACCTCCTTGCGGATCATCGAGTTTCCCTGCATATCGCGGATCGACATTGATGAAAACCATGCCGTCCAGTCTTTTACCTTTGGCCTGCATTCGCTTCTCACACCCATGACACTTGTTACTTCTAAGACTAGGATTCTCTACGAAAATACCGCGACAATGCCTACATTTTACTCGCGTTTGTGGCCTTTGCCACCACCCCTCACTTTCAAATTCTGGCAACGTGTCAGGCCACCACCTGGCTGGTAACAACAAGACCAGGTGCTGGTCATCTTTTGTGAGTTTTGTCGCAAGCCTTTCATCAGTCTAATTTTGCCATCCTTACCATTTGCCCTCATACTCTCGCTAGTTGTGTCCTTTGATCTGGACTTGAAACTCAACCATGCTTTCGAGTCCATCCCCCGCCTCTTGCAGGCTCATTGACCACCGTGCATTTTCACTGATTAAAAAAATGATGTTGTGTGTAATCACCGCTAAGTGCACGCCAAATGGCATCCGTTTGGGCGCCACTTGACGGTCTTTGTTGATGATACTCTTAACCTCTGCGTTTCATTGTGTTGTATGCTAATCGCTTTGCCTAACAGTGTCTGTGCCTGCGTCAGAAACGTGGTTTGATTCAAAGCCGCCTCCATTGGCTGAATTAACGTGTCTCTGAGCGCTGGACAACCTCCCCCCGTGACCTGTTACTTGACTATGTTGACTCAGTAGTACTGAACCGTCGTTTAATGCATCTGTCTTGCCACACTGCCAGGCTGTCTGTCTCCGTCTTCGGATTGTTTTTGTCCAAACTTTCCAAAAGTGTCAGTAGACATGATAATGGCTCCTACATGTTGCCTCCTGCTAGCAACTCCTCTCTGCGTTCGTCCCTCTTCGTTGGATCCGGACTCTATTCCTCGTCTTCACCAAGTGTTGCGAGTTCTTTCTTACCATGCATCCAGTCTTTCCACACTTCGATTGATCGTTACAAAAAAAATAAACTATCTCGTTGTCTCCTCTCGGCCGACTGCAGCTTTCGTCCTTGCCAATCCACCAGTTCACAGTACTGTTGCATAAGCTGTCGCTGCTTCTGCGGACAGTCCTTGCAGTACTAGAATTAATACCTGAACTCTTTGCTCGCTGTTCGACGTTGCACATATCCTCATTACCGGTGGTTTCACGACTAATGCTTTCTCTGTATACCTCTCCTGAATTCAGGGCAAGTCGGAAATACTTTCGTATCCAGCTTGTCTTAGAGTGGGAATGCTCTTTCGCATGGCTGCTTCTCCTGCCCACATCAGCTTCCATGTTGTTTGATCGAGACCCCATACCTCCAAGTCTGCATCTAGGCGCGACCCCCCGATTCTTTCAATCCTCATTTTGCATTTCCTAATGGATCTAGTTGCTGCAGCCCAGCTCATTTTTCCAGTGGTATGCACTGATGCTAGTCTGCTGCCCAACTGCTTTGCCCACGTGACTGAGATGTTGCTCTTCTGCAGTGTGTTTGCTAGTCTCGAACAGAAGTCTCCGGTTGCGTCATCCCACCACTTCTACAATTCCATTTCCTCAATCAGTTCAACAAATGATTCGCATCACCACTCGTCTAAGGTGCGTATTAACCCTGCCAGTAGGACTTTGCCAGTAACCCTGCCAGTAGGACTTTTTTAACCGCATCCCCCTGTAGCATAAATAGCTTTGGCGGCAAAGTGTTCCCACCAAAAGTCAAACAGATTGCGGACTCGTGAGTTTCGACACCAGATTAAAAATCCGGTTTTAGCATGACCGGGAGACCCAATATCTTAAGGCCGTCTCGTCGAGAGGTAAAAAATGATGTGTGGAAGTGCCTCCAAGATATCGTCATCGGCCTGTACGCAGTTTTTGAGTAAAAGCTGGCCCACCCCTAACCCTGCAGTTAGCCACTTAACCCCGCGACAACGGGTTGAATTTTAGTAAGAATGCGTCATCGCCGAAGCTATTTTGCCACCTGGGAACTGCAGGATTGAAACATGGTTTCATTCAAGTCCTTCAGTTCCTCGGTAGCATAAATAGCTTTGGCTGCAACGCGTTCCCGCATGCTTTCTCTTTCTTTCTTTTTGGCCTTTCTTTCTTGAGTTTTGAATACCCATTTGATTTTAGTTGCTTTTATTACTGGAAACAGTAGTTTAGAACCCTTGATTGAGGGTCTATATGCTCAAATACATGTGAATCTGAGGTGACGTGTTTTGGGCCGGAATCGAACCGGGGACCTTACGGATTACTAACTTTCTTGAGTGCCGCGCTCTCCACCACTGAGCTATGGTGACGGATGAATCACCGAAAATCCTTTAGGACCCTCTCCTAACTTAATCAATGGACTAAGCTGGTGGTGTGCACTCGACTAATTACGTTTGCTGGGGTAGCGAATACCCAACCTAATCATGCGCGTATGTTGCTTTGTTTGGTTAAACCAATATTGGAGAATCGTTCTGGTACGGGGGCAGTACAGAAAACAACTCCTCAAAACATTTGGATCCAAATTAATTCATTTATTAATGAATTAATTGTAACCGCGCGAAGCGCGGTTTCAATAAACCGCGGGGTTTTTTTCAAGGCGCCAGCAACGAAAATTTCAAAACATGACATTAGTTGCACGTAGGAAAAAGCATTTCCGGTGTTTTTTGGTGATTTTTTTTGTTGCTCTACTCCCTCCTAAAAGACGTGTTTGAGTACACAAGAATTCACTCGCTTCTTGTCGATGGTGTCGTCACAGCGTCGAGACCATGCGCTCTGACGTGTCCTTTCCAACAAAGTAATCTGAGTGCGTGGTCACTGTTCAGTCGACAAGCCACACGTACATAACTTTAGGGAAGACTCTGTTTTTTGAAGTTTGCTGTTTGTTCTCCACCACCACGGTCACGCAAGTTCATGATTCGGATTATACAGAAGCACTTCTCTAATGTCGGTTCAAACCCGTATAGAGCCGACGAGTACGATTCTTTGCATTCATAAATCGGGGTGCATGCGCACCCGGCAGTCTTCAACTCTACTTTGACTCTAGCAGGAAAAAGTGGATCTTTGGCTCAGGCTTGTTACTATACCAGAGTTTTAGGAGGAGGCGCGAAACAACGGCGTGGAAACAGAGAAAAATAGAGACACGTCTAGTAATTGTGATAGTTATGTTACGTGTGTTGACGTACGTTGTTTCTTATCAACTGGTCTGGAATTGAATTGGTGTTGTGCGATTTGTATCTCAAGAGGTTTGATCTGAGTGTTTGTTATTTGACACTTACTTCATTACTGTTTGGTACAAGTTGTGTTGTTGTGATCACTGAGTAGCGCGAGAGACGCTTTACGTGGCAAGGTATTCTTCTCAAACTCCATGCTCCATCGTGCTCTGCCCGACGTTTCGAACTCCTTTATAGTGCGTAAGGCAAGATTTATCTCACAAAATGCGTCGCAGGCTAATTTTTGACTGAATCCTGATGGAAAGTCTGTCTTATTGATATAGTATGTCATTCATTTTCCACAAATAACAGCTCAGAACTTTCTTCTTGAATGAATGAATGAATTAATTAACCTTGGGCCGGCCCAGAGTATGTTTGTTGTCCCCACTGCCTCCCCGGGGTATCCTGGCGAACGAAACCAGGGGGTACGCACCCAGATTGAGAATCGTCGACGTAAAAAAAACGTCACGAATCAGACTTCACGTTCCTAAGGACTCCTTTTTAATCTACAACTGTGTTCCACGTAAATTGAAGAGGCACTCTTCTAAAACCAAATGCCGACCTTCGACACCTTCGACATCCTCACCCTGTCCTCCCTCAGAAAACCTGTTGTTGCCGGATCCTCGCCCTGTACCTTAATACTGAGTTAGCTACGTCGCTGGCTATAACGATCCCTTCCTCTTTCTCTTCGAACGGACCCAGCAACTAACTCCATTGACATTTCAACTTGACAACCAGGGGCAAGCCCTGACGACTCTGTTTGTGGGCGAGTCCAAAGTTCGTTCGGGCTCATTGGTGAGGGTCCAAACTTAGTAGTGAAGGTAAGATTTCTTGGGTACTCGGGTCCCAAGGTCTGCAAAATCCTCTACCTCCCAACAAAAAAGATGAAAAAGCCCGAAGAAGAGAGACCCGCCCCAGAGAGGTCAAGGACACACTGGCAGCTTGTCGCATTTGAGAGCTATTCAATCTGACAACGAGCCTGTTGAATCTGCAGCATAGCAGAACTACTTGGATTATTCCGGCCGGGATATTGACGAGTTTAGACCTTCATGGGAGTTTTGTACCTCGGATTGTTGAACCACTTCCAAGGGCTGCCTGTGGTCCCGCTGCCGGGAGACCATATTCATCAAGACAGGTCTTTTGGTTGAGCCTGAACCTGTCCCAAGAACACGACAGCCCACACGCTCACAACAGCCACAATTATAAGAACAGTGTCAGGGAAAGGGGCAGGCGGGTGATACAAAAGATGTTGCGGGGCAAACACAATCAAAGTATCATCTGGATATTCTATAATGTGCGGGCCCGGCAGCAGCAGGTAGCCCCGAGTGGCAATGTGCAGGATGTTGTCAGGGAGGAAACGGTGGATAGTACAAGAGGTGTGCAGGGCTGCTTCTCCGAGCTGGGAGCCGTGCTGTGTAATTCCTTCTGGAACAGGAGAGGGGAGGAGTGCTCGCGTGAATGCAGCGAATTCACAGAGAGACAGAGCCAAGGAGGGTCGCAGAAGCGCTCGCAGACAAAGCACAAGTTCGTTGGGGAAGAAGGATGAATACTGCGTGACGTCAGTGGCTAGCCTGGCATTGTCGTTCCAGGTGCTAGAATAAGTATTTGATGTATGTCTCGCTCCAGAGGGGTGAAGGGTTCAGCCAAAGGGTAAAGAGGAAGTTCGAGACAATTCAGGAGCGATCGGACCGGCCCTGTGCTCTTGCCCAGCGTCGCACCCTTGGTTGCAACACTATAGGGATTTGATGCCCCATTTCAAATGAGGCATTTTCGTACTTCAGTGAGCGAATAAACCAGCCAAAGTTTGATTACTCAGGATCTCTTCCTAGGATGTCCTTCAAACCCGAGCGACTTCAGGGCTTGGGTTTCGCAAAGCAAGCGGCGGCAGCAGATGTAGCAGGCGGTGGCAGCAAGGCACACACCGGTCAAGTTGACGTCAGCTGGTCCGTTCAAGACAATAGCAGCCAGTACTCAAGTCTCGGCTGTCCGGTAGAAAGCTCGCCGTACTCACGTGCGAAAATGGCACGTACGAGGTGTCTGCACAGTGCTGGGTTTTGGTTTTTGGTTTGTCATACCGCCACACCGCGAACGCCCCCAGTGCATCAGGAACACATACGAGTGGCGCGCAGTTATGGGGTGGTCCGTAGAATTTCGCCGCAAAGGCACTCCCGCAATGGACCTTGGACACATTGATTGATGTTGCTTTTATTACTTCGTAAGAAATAGTCTGGTAGCTTTGCTCGAAGCTCTATGTGCTCAAATGTACATTGTGAATTCTCGATTTTTGGAATTTTTGCCGGAATCGAACTGGCGACCTCTGGACCGACAGTCCCGCGCTCTTGCCAACTAAGCTAGTTTTACATCGTCTCGGATGAATGTTGTTTTGAAGTGGCGTTTGTGCATGTTGTAGCGGATTTAGGATTTTTTTCTCGTTTCTTTGTTTTTGTTTTTGGTTTTTGATTTTGGAGTATAGTAAAGGTGTAAGCGGGATGAGATGGCTGTGTTGTAGAAGTGGTGTAGCTTAACATGTAGAATGTACGAACGTGGGGGGAGTGTTTATGAGAACCCGGGCTATATCGGGCGCTGAGGTTGGGTTTTCACACTCTGGTAATGCAGACTACCTCACGGCTGTCCGTAAATCTCTGAAAGGAAGAATGTCGGAAGACTTTCAGGAAAAACTACTCGCCCAGCTCATAACACCCTCCGCATGCATCGGGACAGGTGGTGTAAGACACCCCTCCGCGCGTGGGGTAACACGCACGTGCTATGTGTCCCCCATGCGTTCAGGTACGCCGCCAAATGCATCTCGTCTCTTGTCATCGCTTGTCACGCAGATGTGGCCATCGTAATACACTTGAAAAGTGTTTGTTCGAAGGTGTAGCCCGTGTACCATGTGCTCAATTGACTCAGCGTGGTCTTGGAGGGCCTGAGTCCGTGTGTGTCAGATTCGGCCCAGAAGAAACATGTCGTAAGGGTCTGGCGGTCCAGAGTCATCCATTGACGCCGACGTCATGACCGACCACCTGCAGAAAGTGGGCGGGTGGAGAAAATGCGGCAAGAGGGGAGGGCAGAAAGATAGAATGGATGCACGCAAATAATGTGGGTGAGAGTATTTCTGATACCTGTGGGTATGAAACTCCCACACAACTTCTGAGTCTGCAATCACAAACACTCGGATATCTTGGACTTATGTGTGTGTTATGTGTGTGTGTATGTGTATCGGTTTGTAAGACACTATTTTGAGTGTACGTGGTTGTTTGTACGTGTGTGCAACATAGTATATTGGGTGTGTCTTTGTGTGTGTTTGTGTGTGCGTGCGTGTGTATATATGCGTGTGTGTATGTCTGCGAGCCATTCACATTGTGAGAGCCGAAAAGAAGAATGCACGCTTAGGCAAACCAGGGCAGGGCACGCGCATTTTCTTTCTTTATTGGGTTTCGAAGACCCAACCTAATCACTGGACTAGGCGGATGGCGAGCACCCGAGTAGCCACTAAGAACCCAATAACCTGTCCCGGACCGGGGGACCGGAGCATTACCTAGTTTATGGCAGACCCAATCAGATCCCCTACAAGTGGGTAAAACAGATCACAATGTTGGTGGGCTGGCATTTATCCTCGGGCTAACCAATCCCCACAATCAATCTCCCTAACTACCAAGAAACGCAGCGCCTTGGAATCAATGGTGCCCACCCACGGGCGCGCTGCGGCGAAGGGGCTTTAGCCCTTTCGCCTCAGCCGTGCTGCCGAGCGTCACATGGTCACGACCAAACTCCGGAATTTTTTTTCCGAGTTGCGGCAGCTGCAATCCGCGCAAAACACAAACTTGCGAAACATCCGGGCCCACATCCGGGCACGACATCCACACGACATCCGGGCACGACACATCCGTCGCAAGTCGCGTTTTGCTCGGATTGCAGCTGCCGCAACTCGAAAAAATCACTTTAAATATTGAGCGACTTGCGGCAGCCGCAACTCGGCAGAAATCTGGAAAATTTGACCAAAAATTTCGAGTTGTGGCAGCCGCAACTCGAAAAAAAGGAAAAAAAAGATTAAAGATAAAAATTAAACTAACAGTAATCAAAATCCAAAAAAAGACTTGCGGCAGCCGCAACTCGACAACAGTTACTAGGGTAGGAGAGGCACCAAATAAGCCTAGTGTCCTCCAAGCAGTGCTCGTCAAAATTGTGACTGCGATACTCTTCGGGCAATGCGCCTTTGGCGAACCATGAAACAACTGTCTTGGCAGCAGATCACAGACCAGCGCACTAAAAAAAGGATAGAGGCCTAGACCACGCGTGCAATGGGTAGGAGTCGTATCAGAGTCGGGGTAAGTACTGACGCATTATCATCATATGTTTAATAAAACAGACACGACATGTTGACAGATCAGAATGAGCATGGTGGCGTATCTGGGTGGTGTTTAGACCCTGCAAGTGGGTACCATCATCAAACTTGTATATGTCGCAAGTGGCACGTCAACATACATGCAAACAATGCAACCTAGACTGTTTAAACAAGATGGGTATGGTGGCGTACCTTTGTGTTGACTGTTGGTGCAGGTATTGTCATCATACTTTTATGTATCACAAATGTCATGTCAAAAATACACCTAAACGATGCAACCTAGACCGTTTGAAGAGTGGATCGAGAAGGGACACCAACGAGACGCCAACCTGTGCACGCCCCACAGACGAACGCTCTTTGGTGAGGGGAACAGGGGGGCACAACCAAGGCTCTTTTGTATACTTTGCCAAGGGGTGCGATGGTTGGGTGTTTGCGGGTGTTAATGGAGTGGGTTGAGTGGATGTGGGGGGTCGCTCTATACTTAGCGGCTGCCGAGACGAGGCCCAGTAGCGCGCCCGGGACACGCTGTTTATAGCCAAAACAGAGATGGCTATGGGGTGCAGGGGTGTTGGAGGTGGGAGTGCAGTGTGGTTGCATGCAAGGGTGTTGTGAGGGTGTGAGGCTGGATGTGAGGTCTTGGCGGCGCATGGTGCAGGTAGCGGTGAGCACGAAGACAAACAGAGTCGGTGCTGCCGTGCGCCAATCGTAGGTTTCGCCGCTGCGTGCCCATGATCGGGGGAGGGAGTCCCCCCCCAATGGTCATGAACTAAAGAGGACCCGGGGGATGTTGGGTCCGAGGGTATTAGGGGAGGGTATGGGGAGGGGGAATGGTGTGAGTATAACCGCAAATGCAATGACAAGCAGGCGCACAAATGTCACTGAAACTAATCATTGCCCAGCGTTCGTTGTATATCGCATAGTAGAAGTACGCATGCACCCACGTGCTTAAAAGTGCGTGTGCACACCCACCGAGCAGGCCGCATGCACTCACATGTCCGCGTGTACCAGCGACAACAAGCGTTTTTTCCCGCGAACACCAGGAAGCTACGTTAGGCATGCGCAAACCTGCGGGTATTCATGCAGGAGCGCTGTGCGTATTGTACGTAGGCAGCACGCACGCAATAGAAGCACGCATGCCCCCTCACATGCGGGAGCATGCTTGCACCCCAAATAGGCACACATGCACGCTTACATCAGTGTGCCTGCCGATTGGGCTAACGTTTTTTCCTAAGCATGATCAGTTGTGATGAAGACAGAGGTAGAAGGGGGTTAACGTTTTTTTGTTTTTTTTTGTTTTGAATCCACACAGCTAGCGCACCGAGTACAGCCGGAACGAGCACAGGTGGAGGTGCAGTACTAAGGAAGCCCGGAAGCGCCTGGCTCGAAGGCACTCCCGCAATGGACCTTGGACACATGTATGTTGGTTGAATGGTGCTTGTGAGTAGACATTCGCATACGCAGATATACAAACAAACGAGGAATACAACAAAACATACATCCATGAGAGCAGATTAATTTTGTATTTTGACATTTCATTGTTTATGTCAAGAATGTGAATTACTATCATGATTTCGATTGATTTCAGTCATGTCTGTACTTTTGTTGCATTTATTCATATATACGTTTCATCGTTAAGATCATCTAGTTTGAATGTGGGTATGTAATGAAAACTATGTACACATTCAAAGACACCATCACATGGGTACATATTCAAAGTGGAGACGATTTTGATGAGTATTATATGGGACATCACGCCAAACAACTACAGTTTTAAGTTTTTTTATGTATATTCAGCTCGTGCCGGAGGGAGGGGGTGGTCACTGAGGAAAAAAGGAAAGAAACAAAAATTATTCTTGGTACTCAGTCCAAGGCCCGGGCCGGATGGCCCAAACGCCTCAGGCTGGTACAGGCGAATCCGTGAGCCGATTTCGCCGTTATCACTGCTCAACTGTGATCAACTATGACAGCTATTTTCTCGTGGGTGAACAATTTTGCTTTCAACTGTTATTCACGACCTAGATTCTAGGAATACGGCCAAATATTCCAAATATCAGACCTCTTTCTACTCAATGCAGATCTCTTTTCGTTTTCATTCTCTGAGATCTCTGAGATACTTGTATCACCAAGTATCTGCACAAAGATTCGAACCTGGAGGTTTCATCGAACCGAGGAGGTTTCGAATAATTGTTCCGTAAGTTGACACATCACCCGTATCTCGATGGCCATCTCGGCCAATCTGGGACGAGATACCGACCACAATTCTACAAAGTTGGTCTGTGCCCATCCCTCGCCGGAGGGGGTTAACGTGACAAAAAGACTCAAATTTTAATCCAAAAATTGATCCTCGAATCATATTTCGGGGACATTGGAATGTTTTCGCTGCTCATGGCGTCGTCCCTGCTCGACTGCCCTATGCATTCTATCCCCGATAAATCACACTGTACGCCAAGTGTATGTGTGTGTGCAAAAGTGTTGATTTCTCAGTGTTTTTTGGTGTTCATGTGTATTTGTGCTTATGTGTGTGTGTGTGTGTGTGTGTGTGTGTGTGTGTGTGTGTGTGTGTGTGTGTGTGTGTGTGTGTGTGTGTGTGTGTGTGTGTGTGTGTGTGTGTGTGTGTGTGTGTGTGTGTGT
>Ga0105054_10010202_pt1 | contig 12005 bp, 11 predicted proteins | sample BON02_FD_78091 | JGI IMG/M metagenome (GOLD analysis project Ga0105054, IMG submission 78091) | Freshwater microbial communities from Lake Bonney liftoff mats and glacier meltwater in Antarctica - BON-02 (megahit assembly) | ecosystem: Environmental > Aquatic > Freshwater > Ice > Glacier... | reverse complement strand
GTCTTTGGTACGCACGTGGTTTGTGTCTCTGCCCGTGTGTGATCACTCCCAGGGGGTTTACTTTCCTCCCACCACAGGAGGCGGAGTATAGTTTTTTCGGGTTTTATTCCAACAAACAAACAAACAAAAACAAACAAACAAACAAACGAATATTGGCAGGTAGTGGTGCTCGCCTTCCGCTTAGTCCAGTGATTAGGTTGGGTCTTCGAAACCCAAGAAAGAAAGAAAGAAAGTGAAGAGAGCTGTACTGAGATTACAGAGTACATATATGTTAGTCTTGGGCTACTATGATATCAACCACGCTTGAATTTGAACACACAAGTGACGAAAATATTGGACCATCGGCTTTTATCATTGGACTAATTCCGTTTTTGTGAAACACATTTTACTACATATCAGCGATTCGTGGCCAACCAGAGTTCGATTTCTCATCCCCGGGCCGGAAATTAGGCGGGGCCCAGGCGTGTCGTAATCTAGTGGAAAATGTGCAGACACGATTTTTTCAGGGGAAAACTCCAAGGGGTTTACCGTGACATATGTACATGCTAAAAAGTAGCCCATGATCCCAAACAACCAACCTTTCGAAACGTATGGGCTTTTTTCAAGAAAAAATGATTTTTGGCTCCAAAATTCGAACTTCCTGGCAAAAAAATTCCACCTGTCGGAAAACCAAACTGTTGAATGTTCTTGATCGGAGACAACCGATTTGCTTTGATTCAGTACACAAGCAAGCCGTGACAACAGCGCAGATGAGCTCTGAGACAGCCCCTGTGTCTGAACCCGTGTATAATTATTCGGATGATAAGCACGCCGTTCCTGCTGCCGCTTGCGCTGAGAGCTGAACCCCAACGCTGTAACATGGAAGGTGTGTGCACGCTCTTGCTGCTGCTTGCATTGACGCGTGCACACGCAGTCACACCAATGTACCAACCCTGAGCAATCATGTGGTTCTGATACTGGATTTGAACATATCACAGATTGAATGTATTCAAAAGAGGCGAAGGACACTGGAGTGGTGTTGGTCAGGAGGAAGAATTCACAGTGACCTTCGCACACACAGACACAGTGGGCTCTGAGCTTGACGCAATCCTTGTTTTTCCAGCTGTTGTTTTTTCCATCAAAAACAAAATTGACTCAGGATTTGTACCACAAAATGGTCTGTGGTACAAATACTTTTCCTAAAGGAAAAACTTGGTTCTTGAGCTGACATCTAACCAATCAACCCATCATGTAAGTTAGGAAAAAGACAATAAACGTATCCCAGGAAAAATTAATCAAGGAAGAAAATTGTTTTCGCTCCAAGAAAAATAAACAAGACAAAAAATTGTTCAGGGTTTCTACTTATCACGTTACACCTCCTCCAAAACATATCCATCTTAACCCACATACACATTTAATCAACTCCAAAAAAGGAATAAACAAAAAAAAACAGAAACCAAGGAGGGGAAAAAAAAAGAAAGAAAAAGCGAGACATAATAATAACAACCCGAAGAAGAAGATGATCATAATAATAATAATAGCAATCACAATTCCTACATCCACTACCAACATACACATACACCATTTCAAAACAACATCCATGTGTCCAAGGTCCATTGCGGGAGTGCTGTTCGATTCGGTCGGGATTCTGGGGACTACCTTCGTACTGTGCACCACTTGTATGCGTTCCTGCTGTACTTGGAGTGCTAGCTGTGTGACGGTATAACACACCAAAAACCAAACGGTTTTCTGTACGGATTGGGGAAACAGGAACAGGGATCAACTTGTTCCCTCAGTGGTGTCTTGTGGGAGCAGGAACAGGAACAAGGAACACAGAGGTCGCGGTAGTGTTTGGTCGCCCCGCGAGGCCGCCAGAGGCTAAAACTTTGCCGCTTTTTTTTTTGAAATGTCGCATCGCATCGGAAAGCGTGTTTCCTGGAAATTTGGATCAAATTTTACGGGGGTTTATTGTCTCAAAAAAACTTGTTTTCAGACTGACAAGCGTTGAAGATCGGACAAATCTACGCTCTTGGAGTCAAGCAGTAGACAAATGTGGGTGTGTCATGATGTATGTGATGTGTGCGGGGAGGACCGACAGGCAGGTCACGGTGAACATAAAACATTTTGTACATTTAAATCAAATCTCTATTCATCCTCCTCCTCCTCGTTGTCCTCCGATTTGAGTATTCAAAATTCGAACTGTTCGTCAGCGGCTTGTAGGTAGTGCTTACGCATGGATACTATAAAGTCTTGATTCATGCTGCACATTACTAATTTTTCCATCTCACCATCACCTGAGGAAAGTGTTTTCTAAAGTCAGTATTCGATTAGCGCAAGAATTGACGCGCTCCCAGAAACTTGATGCCAACAAAGACCCAGTGGATCCCTTGGAACAGGTGGCCATCTTGGGTAACCACCCGTACTTACTACGATCCTTGTTCTTTTCGGTCAAATCCTCTTTCATAATGGAGACTACATCAATCTCCCACAACTTGCGCCAAGTGAGTTTGGAGTCTTTTGCAACAGGTATGTCTGTAGTTCGCATGACAGTACGCATCTCATCTGTCAATGACTTCGAGGCACCCTGGATCTCCTTGTGTGACTGTATGGACACACATGAAAATCTTATAGGAAGTCAAGGTAACACACACACACACACACACGGCTGCCTAAGGATCATGATGCACAGACTGCATATCGTCGTCCTCCATCCTCACTTCAAAACCTTCTGGCCCTTGGAATCACTGGCAGAGATGAATCACGAAGATCATTTTTTTGACTTTTTGTTGGCGGAGTTTTTTTTTGAGTCAAATCAAGAGACAGGAACTTGAAGTAAGGGGGGGGGGGATCTCTACGGGAACAGGGAACAGGAACAGGAACATACGGGAACATGTTCCCCAATGTTCCCGGAACACGTTTCTGGAACACTATGAGAAAACTCATCGCGGCTGAAATTGTTGGGAAAACTTGCCCCTTTCGCGAAATTCCGGTCGAGCGGAAAGGAAGAGGTCAGGCAGGAGGGGGAGAAACATGAAAAAGAGTCGAAAAGAGTTTCCGGCAAACCATATAGTTTAGATCAATCTTGTTTGAGGCAACATAATGCATTGTGTGAATTTTGGACGCAGACAATTTACAGTCATACTCTTGAAAACTCGCGCGAAAAATGGCGAAAATAGATTTCTGTGGTGGGTAAACTCAGTGGCCAAGCGCGAGTGCGACCCATGGACAAATTGGATGAGGCCTGCACCAACGCGGATGATTGAATGATGCTTGTGCGACACCGCAGCGGCGACCGCGTCACGAGCTAGCGTGGATTTGGACGGAATACTTCAGCAAACAGCGTCGGGCGACGGGTTTGGTCGAGACAGCAGGGGGAGCAGCAAGAGCGGGCGGCAAACGACAGCCTGCACGATGCTTGCGCAAGACTCAAGATGAATTCGCAATAGCTTCCATGGCAAAGAAGCTTCTGCACTGTTGCATTTGCGCGCATGCACGAGCGCATATGCATTTTTTGCGGAGAGTGTGGTGTGCATTTCAACAGGTGTTGTGAGCACCGTGCATGTGCAGGTGTGTACGTTAGACAGGTGTTGGGGACATCAGCGTACACATTTGCTTACACGCTCGCTACAGGATGTGCATATGCGCTCATGTATCTGCAGTTTGGTCAATTAGCGTTGGGGGAACGAGGATGGGGGGGTTCAGCTAGTCTATGAAAGCACTTGTTGCTTGGCGTGGGGGGTTAATTTTTACAGAAGACAAGATAGGGGTGTTGTCTGTGTCTTCTCTATTTGCAACGCGGGTGGGAGTGTATGTGGGTGTATATGCGTGTATACGCACACGCACATACACACTGCACAGATGGGGTACTTGGATATGAGCCCAGGAGTCGGGATGAGACACCTGGAGAGCCCAAAAAATCCAGATGGACTAAATCTCGGCATACATATATTCGTATATGTGTACAAAGTACACATGTGTATGTATATGCTAGAAGGCGGGATGAGATCTTGGACTAACAGCTTTTTTCTTTAAGATATTTTTTCTTCCGAAAAAGAAAAGCAAAAGATGTAAACGCAAACCACTGATAATCTCAAATCTAGAATATAAGATTTGAGAGCATAGACCCTCAATCAAGGGTAATAAACCACTATTTATAGTAATAAAAGTAATCATCAATCATCATCATTACTACCCAAGAGGCCGCCCCGGGCCTCTCGGTAAAAGGCCATTTTTGAATATTAGAGTCGTTCTGATTCGGATTCCAAACAGAAAAAGAAACAGGGCTTGTACAAGTCACACAGTGAGTGTCGACTGGGCAAAATGGCGTTTTGACGGCAAAGTGGCAATGTTCAGGGGATGTTTTCAGAATGATCAAATTTTCCAAACTTTCTCCATAGACTCTTGAAGTCATCAGATCACTTTTGAGAGACGAATCTGACACAACTTATGCCGTTGTTGGAGCAAGATCAGGCTTTTGCCGTGCAAGCCAAATAGTTTCAGTCCAATTGGAGCGAGCCTGGCCATGTAATTTCTGACCGGACCGAAACCCATTTGGCTTCGGCGGCGAAAGCTCGCTCCAACAGCCGTTTGTGATCTCGAGATTTTTTGACCACCCTGGCGCATTGTCCTGTTGTCTCAGTGTGGGTGAAATAGCCTTTATGTCCTCGAAATTGGGTCACGCTCGCAATTTACAAATGAAATCGCACTGAACGATGAATACTTCGGAGACTTTTTTTCGGATCGCAAATTTTGTGACGAGCACTGCTTGGAGGACACTGGCACTGTGGTGCCTTATCTGTCCCCCCACGTGGGTACCATGTCAACGGGCGCTATGTTTCTTGGTAGTTCAGGAGACTTCATTGTTGGGACTTGTTAGTCCGAAAATGCGTGCCAGCCCACAAACATTGTGAACTGTTTTTGCCCGCTGTGAGTCGGATATGTCATAAACTAGGTCAGCAACGGTCCGGGTGACTTTCTTTGGGTCCAAAATGCTTAATTGTGTGCTCACCACTGGCTTGGTCCAGTGATTAGGTTGGGAATTTGTCACCCAACAAAGGAAGCAAGAAAGGGGGGGACAATTACAATTGGACGCTACATTTCTCGGTATTCAGAGAGACTTGATTGTCGGGACTTGTTAGCCTTCGAATGCATGCCAGCAAGAGGCGAGGGGCGTGTACTTGAGTGGTGGGGGTATGACTTTAACTTTTTTTGAGCCTTTCTGAGCCTGCATGAAACGCAATGCATTGTGGCGTATCAAACAAGATTGATCCAAGCTATTGTTTCCTTGATGCCTTCTAATGCCCTTTGTCAACATCACTCCCCACTGTCCTGGCCACTTCCCCTTCGCTTGCACAAAATTATAAATCAGCCTGTTTGCAACTTTTTCGTGGGATCTTCTTCGTGGTAATTGATCTCAAAGTCCAGCCCACTAAGTAGATTTCGGCTATGAGGGGCAGTGATGGCCTCAAGCTGCTCAAAGCCCACCATTCATGGACATTCTTTCTAGGTTGCATTGCGTAGCAATGCAAGGCTATTGGAGAGCAGCCTGATAATCGTTGCCACGCCATATCATCACTTCACCAACTCCTACAACTCTTTCTCTGTTTTCCCAGTTCGCACACACACACACACGGTGAGGGTCTTGCACATTCAAGAGAGAAGGAACTAGCACAAACAAGCAGTCTGAATGATCTAACAAATCAACACGAAGTACCATGCATTCTACTTGACCCCCCTTCCTCCCTCCTGGCCTGTCTCCTTCATTTCAACAATGAGCAGTGATATTGAGTTTAAAGGCACAGTGCCAAAGTTCCCTCCATTCCGCGTGGCGCTGAAAGCAGGACGCGTTGCTGACTACAATGAGCTTGTCTTTGGCGCGTGATAGGGCTATGCTGATACGTCATGCCTTCCTGACGTGCCAGATCTTCTTCTCCGTGTTGCTGCGCATACATGAGGGAATGCTGACGTCTTCTTCGCTGCCCTGCGCTGAATCCACAGTCATGACCATCACCACCTCACCAAGCTGCTCCTGCAGCAGCCACTGCTGCGCCTTGTAAAACGTGATGACTGCCACCTTCTGCTCCTTGTTGCTGGTGATGAAGGCGGGGATGATGTCTTGGTTGATGATTCGAACCTCCTCGTGGTTCACCGTAAAGAAGGATTTCTCGTCTGTACTCTCCTGTCCAGAATGTGAGTGCCACACAATTGCGCCCCTAATCTCCACTGATGCTGTCCTCGCTCTTAAAGAGCGCTGGAGGGTAGTACAGGTGCGAGCGTCAGTGTGCAGGAGTTTGCTTTAGAAGTGGCAGAAAACGATGTCAGTGATATCTGGGTGCATGTGGTACTGAGTTTGTAGCATCTTGATCGGCTGCGTGGGTGCCAGTACATTAGCCAGTCGCTGGAGGACACTGACAGTCTAGTAATCCTGGCATGTAGCGTAGGAAGGCAGCTGCTTATGGTAACCCACCATGAGTAGCAACGACTGGTTGAAACGAGTCAAGAGAGGCATCTTCCATACCAGAACACACCCAGCCTCATCAGCAATCACAACGTCTATATGCAGCTCCTGGCCTTCAAACATCCTTTGCACCTTGTGTGTGCTGTCAACAGTGGACAGAAACACCATGGCTTGCTTTTCTACGAGCCTCACCATAGATTAAACGGCTTGATGATTCAACACCAAGTCAGTCAGCGCAGTCCACGACCCGCTCTTGACCTTTACTCCAAAGTGGAGCTTGTTCAACACCCTGAGCCACTTGGCCTGCGTCAAAACGTGCTGCCAGCTATATTGGCTGTGTTCCATCATACACATCATCACAAGAGTCAGCTTGTCCTTCAATGCTTGCCATACTGCGCGTCACCACCTTTGTTCTGCCTTAATCACACCATCCTGATCAAACAAGCGCACGAGCTGGCTATACATCTTGGCCATTGTGTACTGCTGTACCTCAGCTGCGCATAAAGCATGGCCCCACGAAGGCCGTGATCAGCGCGGGGATTTGGTCACCTTTGTGTTTGTTGGGAGGACGTGTATTAGTCCTGAAGGTGCCTTGGTTGGAAGTTTGCTTGTGGCAAACGTCCAACACAGGCAAGTTCCAACACGGGCAAACTTCCAACACAGGCAAACTTCCACCCATACTTGGGCTGTTTAAAGAACAGACCAAGGCTGGCTGTAGCTCTTGAACGTGCTGCATGCTTGAGTGTAGATTCCGTCACCTCTGCTCCCCATCTTGATGGGGCTCAGACTGTAGAGGTGCAGGGCAGGTGATGGTGCGCGGATGCGTACTTTCCACGAGTCTTTCTTGATTTCCACTTAGTTCTCTTCCTCGTCATAACCAGCGTACTCCACCACAATCTGATCGCAGCCGTGGCCTTCAAGTCTCTCAAGAAAGATCGTTTGGTACCACGCACCGTCATACCACACCCACACGGCAGATTTTCGACAAGATCACGCCACTTGAGGTTTATGCTTCTTTTTGGGAACAAATTTTTTTTTGAGCTTTCTGCCTGCGCAGGCATCAGTGATCAGTGCCTGCGCAGGCAAAAGAATTGCTGGCTTCCTTTAGTACATGGCCCGCGTAGCCACTCAGATTGATGAAGCTGCTGTTGTCATGCAAGTGCACCATAGTTGTTTTGGTTCTATAGTGAATCTTGGCCATGCTTTCATCCTCTGTGACATGTGACTGAAGCGTGCTGCAAATTTTAGGCAGACGGGCACTGTCCTTTTCAGACACTGCGAGCAGCTCCGCAAGGGCGTTGTGTTGGCACGCTGCGTGCCAATCTTTGGGGGCTTCACTCGCAGTCTTGCCCTCGAATGTTGGCACTGCCTGCGGGTCTGCACACGCGGTGGCACTGACTAGTGTGAGCATATCCTTGAGGGATTGCACCCCACTTGGAACAGTGATAGCATCATCCTTAACATCGAGGGTTGAGGCCATTAATGCAACGCTGGAAACGTGCGACAGAGGGGGAGGCATCAAGCCAGAAAGGGTGACGACCTCGAGAGATAGGCACTCAGCTCTACCTCGTTGTCATTGTCATTGTCACCACAAGTTTCCGAAGAGTGCGTCACCGCAGCACCGTCTGCAACGTGGGCTTTGGTCATGTCTTCGACGCTTTCGCCTTCTCGCGCAGCCAGCACTGTGCGCACGTTGCGCTGCCAGAGAAGCTCTTCCTTCTTTAAGGTGTACTCCATCACAGACAGCACACTCTCATCCAGGAGCGTCTTAGCATCACGCAGGCCGCACATGTAGATTGGATCCATCCCAGACACACCCCGTTTTTGCACCTCTACACGAAGCTGCCCACTTTGTGTGACTGAGTGTAGCACAGGGAGTGGGGCAGCGTTGCTTGTACAGTGCTGAAGAACCAACAGGCCACGCGTGTTACGTGGTGGTGATGAACTGGAGCAAAAATCGCATCTTTTTAAATACATCATCTGCTGGGCCACCCGCAAAATGCTTGGCGTCCGCCCGCAAGCCTCTATCACGCCTGTCACAGTCTTTTAAGGTGGGGTTGGGTATCTTTGATTTTTGCACCATTAGTCGACGACTGGTCTCGAAGGATTCGAGTTCCTTTCCCAATTTTAGTTGTGGTTGCACAAAGGAACACGCTTTGTGGTGCTGGGACAGCAAACACCAATTGCTAGGAAATTATTTTTCCTTGTGAATTTGTTAATTTGCTATAGGTTCCTAATATCAAAATGTAGAGGAGACTAAGATCTAGGTCTGTGCACTTTTTGGGTACTTGCGTTTAGAAAACCGCTGAGCAGGCCAAATCTGATTGTGGGCGAAACGCGTTTTTCCCCGGAAGTTGCTTATGCTCAACGGTTCTCTTTTCACAAGTAACAAACCGCAAGTACCCAAAAAGTGCATGACCTAGATCTCAGTCTCATCTACAATTTCATTTTGGGAACTCATAGCAAATTCGCACCCAAAAATTATTTCCTGTTGCGGTGCACACGACGTTTGCACCGTCGCGCAGCGCTCCCGCGGACTCTGCGGTGACTCTCGAAGTTTTCTGAAAAGACTCGTCGAGGGTGTCAAAAAAGACAAGTTTGGGTCTTGAGACAACGAGTTTTCAGACAAGCCATTTTCCAATTCGACATCAAGAGGTGTTTTTCCTACAATGTCGTAGAGATTTTTGCGACAATTTTCGCAGGCAAATTTTGGTCAGCACAGCCGGATTCGATCGTAATGTTCCATCTCAATCAATAGCACTGTAGTCAAATCATCCAGACTGGAATGTACAAATAATCCACAAATTGTCGTGTCAATGACTTGTTGTAAATATCCTGCACCTATTCCAGAGTAGATACAGTTCAGAACTTACTAGGCAATAGACATGGGAATCTAATGATGGGATCGAATCCTGTCGTGTATTAACTTTAACAGTAAAACTTGACAAAATTGTTCCTGACCATGGTTTTGTTTTGCATTTTTGGGATTATGATTGTTTTCAAAAAAGTTGAAAATATGCATGCACTTGCAATAGGCATGACTGTCACATGTGTTTCGAGGGAGGTGCCGGTCTCGAACCCTCAACCTTTGCCCAATACGGAAGGCACTCTTTCCAATTTGCCAGGTTACAGATCTTTCTAGTCTTGGTTGGACTATTCTTTGATAATAAAAACAGCCCCGTCGGTTCATTTTACTATAGTACAAATGAACTTGATCGAGCAAACAGAATCGTTACACGATCGAACTCGTTTTGAAACGTCGCATACTTGTTGTCATGATGAAAGGTGAACTTCAGATTCCAAATGTTTATTACTGCACCGATTTCAGCAACATCGACGATTTTGGTTTGTGAAAACAGACGTACAGAACTTTGGCTAAATCTGCTGATCCTTGCGGATATCCTTTTAAAGACCTGATATGAAAAATACCCAACACAACCTTAACAAATGTATTCCACGCAAACAAGGTTTGTGACAACGCATTGGGCGTACCATGATAAAAAAACATCGCGTGGTAACCAACCATCGTGGTACCACACCCTAAAATACACATGGTGTGGCACACGCCTTTCTTTGATTATTTGGGCAGCAAGATGATCGTCACCGTGGTACCGTCGCGTCTGAGGCTACCACTCTTCAGTCCGTGTATATCCAGAACGGCGGCTTGGAGAGCGACCTTGAACGCACTGTTAGAAGGTTACTCTTCGAATCTCTGTTCTGGAGATACAAGGACTCAAGAGCGGTAGCCTTAGCCGCGACGGTACCATGACCATTTTGCCGTCAAACATTTCAAAAAAGTCGTGTACCACGCTAAATGTTTTATTTTTTAGCGTGGGGAACTACGATATACTTTCCGCATGGTATGACAAACATGCAAGCGACAAGAGATCAAAGACAAAAAGCATCACCCTCAGGTCAATAAAACAAAACGCCACACATCGCATCGGGGTTCCACCGAAAAAACTGAAGGTCCCTTCGGATTTTTGAGATTTTCTCAAAATTCGCTCTCGAGGTCGTCACGGACCATTCACAATTTGATTCCTTCTGTTGCACCCAGGTACTGCTCCTCAATGAAATTTGGGGTTTAGTTCTTTACTTTTGAACAAACAAGTGGTCGGCAACGGTCCGGGACAGTAATATCTGGGACGATGTAAAACTAGCTCAGTTGTTCAGAGCACAGGACTGTCAGTCCCGAGGTCGTCGGTTCGATTCCGGCAAAAACTCAAAAAACCGAGAACTCAAATCTACATAGATTTTGGGTAAATAGACCCTCAAGCAAGGGTACTAAATTACTGTTTCAAGTAATAAAAGCAATCATCAATCAAGCTTGGGTCCCAAGTGATTAGTTGGGTGCTCACCACCCGTTTAGTCCAGTGAATAAGTTGGGTCTTCGCCACCCAAGAAAGAAAGAAAGAAAGTGTTGCTTTGCTCATTCGTGGGAGGTGGAGGATTTTGCAGACCTTGGGACCACAGTACCCAAGAAATCTTAACAACCCTTAATCCCTCACCAGTGAGGCCGAACGAACTTGAGACTCGCACAGACAACGGAACCACCAGGGCAAAAGGCCCTGCTCGTCAACGGGGTAGTTGTGGGTCCATTCGAAGAGAAAGAAGAGACGACAGGAATAGCCAGCGATGTAGTCAAAGTGAAGGGTGAGGATCCGACCACTCCAGGTTGTCTGGGGGAGGACAGGCTGAGGAGGCACGTCAGCGATTCTCAATCGTGGGTGCGTGCCCCGACACCATAGATGCACTTGAACATGTACATGCACTTATCCTCACCAATATGGTATGAAAACAAGCTGCATGAGCAGCACGTACAAGATATTGCACTACACGCACTTCGTGAGCACGAGCTTTTTTGCAAAACCAAGTTTTTGGAAGCACCGTGAGCACGTCTTCAAATGACATGTAGTGTGTTTCGCCTTCAACCAAAAACTCCAATTTGTACAAATCGTTGATGACATCGTACTCGACCACCTTCTTCCAGCTGTCATCGTATTGGGAAAGTGAATTTTGATACGTCGACCAAGGAACAAAGTCTTTTTGGCTCGAAGGCCTTCCTCAGTCAAGGAAGTAATTGACACCGACATGCGAACCTTGGGCGCCAAGTAAGACAGGTTACTTCTCGAAGTAAACATCGACTGTCTTCTCACCGTGACCAGCTGAACGAGTTGTATAAGCAGGAAGTCCTCATCACAAGGACGTAAACGACTTCGTCACTATCTTCATCATAGGCACAAGTATGCACACCATCAGAATCACTCGCAAAGCCAGTGGGTTCCCCAGCAGGCAAAGGAGATCTAGCCGAAGGCGTCACAGACTGAAATGGCCTGATGGTAGAAGGAGCAGCAGGAGCACTGTCATGGTGAGCAAGAGCGTCGAGGACCTCATTGTCGAAATCTATGGGCCAGAAACTCTGTCTGCATCCGAGGAACTGCTATGACTTCTTGTAATTCTTCAACCCTTAATTCCCCATTCAAGTAACAATGGGTTTGTACTTCTGAAAGCATTTCCAGTTTCAAATACAATTCTGTACATGAAACCCAATATACCTCTCAAGATATAG
>Ga0105054_10010200_pt1 | contig 12011 bp, 16 predicted proteins | sample BON02_FD_78091 | JGI IMG/M metagenome (GOLD analysis project Ga0105054, IMG submission 78091) | Freshwater microbial communities from Lake Bonney liftoff mats and glacier meltwater in Antarctica - BON-02 (megahit assembly) | ecosystem: Environmental > Aquatic > Freshwater > Ice > Glacier... | reverse complement strand
AGACCCCGCAAATCCCTCGGCTGGCAAACGCCTGCTGAGGCACTCGACCGGCTGCTCAAACAGGATATAAACGAAGGTGTTGCCACGACCGGTTGAATCCGCCTAGTCGCCGCGGGCCTCAATGGTGTAGGTCAGGTTCGAGAAGCTCGAGCGGAGGGCCCGCGTCTCCCGGTTGATCAGCGCTGCCTTCGCGCCGGTTTGGTGTCGCAGGGCGCGGCGCACCTCGGTTCGGACCTTGTTGCCCTCGCTGTTGAGCGCGCGGTTGAAGGCACGTATGGCTGCTTGTTCACCGACGCGCTGGACCGCCGCCTCGAAATGCACGCGGGTCTGATCAAGGTCGCGGATGATGACATTCATGGCCGCTGCCCCAAAAAGGGAGGCACCCGCTCAGGCACACCTCCGTGGATCATATCGGTTTTATAGCCTTGGAAAATGAATCCGTCCCGCCTTCCGGTGTCCCGCTGAAAAGTGTCCCGCTGGCACGAAGGGGGTTGACAGGGCGGTCATGGCGAGACCGCCCTGTCCTCTTTATGCAGTCCGCTCAATCACGAACTCCATCGACCGCTTGCGCGGCACGGTCCTGCCGTTGAGCTTCCAGACAATCACGGCCAGCCCATACTCGTGCCTGCGGTTGGCCGCTGACCGGCTGATGCCATGGTGCCAGCTGATCCATTTCCATGGCTTCCTGTTGGCGCGCGCCCAGAGGATCTGGCCAATGTCCTTGTCCACCCACCGCAGCCACAGCATCGCCTCATCGGCCTGCGTGATCATCCGCGGTGACGGCAGAGGTCGACGCATCTTCGGCTCCTGTTCGACTTGGTCAGCGAAGCCATGCACGTATTCGGGCCAGGCGCTGACATAGCCCTGTGGGCGTACCGGCGGCAGGCTGCGCATGACGTCTGCCGCGAGGTCCAGCCTGTCAGCTACCATGGCGCGGGTCCAATCATCGGCCATTGCGCACCTCCCGCACCGCGGGCAGCTTGCCGTACAGCTTTTCGCCGAGCTGACGGACCAGTTCGCGCTCCGGCCAGGTCAGCCGGTGATCATCGAGCGAGACCGCCAGCATGTGCTGTTCCTGCCAGCCATCGCGCTTGACCTGTTCGGGCTCACGGCGATGGCCGCCGTAACCCTTTGGGGTGAACCGCATGCTCATCAGCCCAACCCTCCCTGCGTCTCGATGGCCCAGAGCAGGATAGCGATGGCATCGGCCTCGTTGTCGTCGGCCGGGCTGAAGCCCCTCGCACGGGCCGCATCGATCATGGCCTGTTTCGGCGCGTTGCCCTTGCCAGTCGCGTGGCGCTTGATGGTGCCAACCGGGACGCCTTGGTACGGCACCCCGCGCAACTCGCCCCAGCTGGTCAGGACGGCAAGCAGACCCCCAAAGACATGGGCTGCGTCGGTTCCCACGTGTCGACGCACTTCTTCGAAATAGATCGCCCCGATCGGACCGCTGAGCCGGTCGATCTCGGTCAGCCAGTTGGTAAAGCGCAGATAGCGCATGCCGCCGCCGTCATATCGGCTTGGTTTGAAGCTGACGGTGCCGCTGGTGATCAAGCCGTCAAAGCCACGGATGGCCCAGCCGGTGGTCGTGCCAAGGTCAAGCGCCAGGATGGTGCGTTGGCCCCGTGCAGGCGGCATGGGCGTTTTCGGGGTTGCGCCGAGATTGGCGTCGGCGAGAGTCGTATCAGCCATGAGTGGTCTCCTCTTCTGGTTGGCTGCTCGGGTGGAAGACGACGGCGGTTGATGCTTGGCGGTACCGGCCGCCGTCGTCGGATGAAGCAGTGCGATTGACTGGGTGCTCATGGGTCGAGCTCCTTGAGCCAATTGGGCTTCGGGGAACCTCGGGAACCTTGATTTTGAGGTTCCCCCATAGGTTCCCCCTCGTAACCCGCTGATTTCAAATCGTTTGGGGAACCTGGGGAACCTTTTCCGGAGTTATCCTTATCGTGCGTGCGTGCGCGCATGCGCGTGTGTGAAGGGGTGGAAAAAGGTTCCCCAGGTTCCCCTCGGCCAATATTTTCAATGGGTTGAGTGGGGGAACCTTCGTTTTCAAGGTTCCCCTCTGCACCCAAAGGTTCCCCAACCTCTGGTTGATTGCGGAAAAACTGTGCGGTCTCCGCCTCACAAATAGTCAACCGCCAGCGGGCAGCCTTGTGCTCAATACCGGATTTTTTCAGCCGAAGCTCCCGAACACCGACCCGGAAGATCCGATCTCGCATCCGCGAAATCGCCATTCCGAATGCGGTTCGCTGTGCCCGATCATTACCACTGCTCATCGGCGGGGCCGGATCACAGCTCAGCGCAACATCGAACAGGTCCGTTGCCAGCACGTCCGCGGTCCCAAACCGATCCCACCAGGCGGCAACGAAAGCACTCCAGGCAGAACCCTCACTGTCGGAAGCTGCCATCATCTCGTCGAGGTTGGTCAGGAACCCCGGGATGCCAGCGGTCGCCAGCATACCCCCAATCACCTGCGCCCAGTTCTCATAGGACCCGATGGTCTTGCTACCCCGCGGCTTGCCAGCGGCGATCCACGCCTGACACAGCGTCAAACAGGCGGCCACGATGCGTGCGCGATTGGCGCGGATCCAGACCATAAGATCTGGGTGGCGGAAACCGCCGCGCTGCCAGGGGCGTTCAACATTCGCATCGAGCCGGATGCGCACAAGGCGACGGGCCATCTCGTTGGAGAACTCGGGGTTGTTGCCCGTCGCGATCCAGAGGCAGCGGATTGGCAGACGGGTCATTTCCGAGACCCCAAGCACGCGGTCCTCCCAGAAGGGCGCGGTCAGGGCCGCGGCCACGGCCGAGCTGTCGAGCTTGGCACGCAGGTTGTCGATCAGGATCATCGAGGGGATCTGGCGCAGCTTGGCGGTGACGCGCTTGCGCCATTCCTCGTCATCGCGCCCCTCGGTCATGACGCTGGCCCCTGTGCCGGTCAGGATGGTGGCGACGGCGTCAACCATCAGCGTGGCACCAGTGCCCGGCGTTGGCTTCTCAATGAGGTGCAGCGGCGTCGGGCCATCTACCATGCCGCGCAGAAAGCCGAGCAGCAGCAGGGCGACAACATGGGCGCGTTCTGCCTCACCGGTGAATGGGAAATCCCCAAACAGGTCTTCGCAGATCAATTCGCGCGCAGCGGTAATTTCAGCCTCACTGGGCCGTTTTGGGATATCCGGCACGGTAAAGCCTGGTGCGGGCACATAGAGAAGCCGCGCGTCCGGGTGATAGCCCGGCCTGGTGATCAGCGTGCCACTGCGGCCAAAGACTGGCGTGTTGACGATGCCTGTGAGCACCGGCAGAGCTGGGTCGGGCGTGGCCAGCACGGATTTGACCGTGGCAACCGGCGGCGGCGCTGGCAGCAATTCTCCTTTGGCGTTTTCACGCACCCATCGGGCGAGGCGTGCCAGCATGTGGCGAAGGCGTTCCTCGTTCAGCATTGTAGCGACAGGGCGGCCTTCGTCGTCGGGCACCACCCATGTGGGCTGGCCCGCAAAGCGATAAACCCAAGGCGTCCGGTTAGAGGCCATGATGACGCTCCAGACCTGTGCAACCGCGCGGCCAAGGTCGCCCTCATCGGCGCGCAGGACGGGGATGTCGTTGCCAGTGCCCTGGTAGTTCAGAGGCCGGTGCTGACCAATTTGCAGCACGGCATCGGCATCGACTTCCTGCTCGGTTGCCTCGATCAAACGCGCCACGACCATTGAGCCGGCCCGGAGCAACATGTCGTTGAAATCCTCGCCCTCCTCGGGCGGTAGCGCGATGGCGACGTCTCGGCCTTGTGCACGAAGCCTGCGAGCGCTGGCCTCAGCGGCACGCAATCCCGCACCGGATGCATCGTGATCGGCCAAGATCAGCACGCGTTGCCCGGCCGGGGGTAGTTCCACCTGCTCAAGCCCGGAGGTGGAGAGCGTCGCCCAGACCGGCAGGTCCGGACAGGCCGTCATGACCGCGAGACCGGTTTCGATGCCTTCGCACAGCGCAACCTGCCCATCTTTGCCAATCGGTGCCAATCGGACGGCGCCACCGGCTATCCGACCCAGCATCATCTTGGGCTTGGCGATCGGGGCCTTGCGCACCTCGTTCGCGTCCCGAACGAGGTAAGTACGGTGGAGCCCGATCACATCACCGCTGCGATCACGCACCTGGCCAAGAAGCGCTGGATAGCCGCTCTTTGTCTCCCAATGCGTCAGATCGGGATGAAACAGCAGGTCACTTGCATCCGGCAGCGCAAGGCCGCGGGCCTGCAGATACGCCACGGCAGGGGTTTCGATGATGGGGACGGCCTTGGACAGGATATAAGCGATATCCTGCGACGCGTCGCGCTTTGGCGCGGGTTTGGCTGCAGGGGCCTGGCGCAACGGGGCTCCGGGTTGCACGCCTGCTATCTCCGCCGACTCAACGATCAGTTCGCGCCCGGTCAGACAGGTGGACGCCTCAATGGCACTGATCGGCCCGCCGCCTTCATTGCCGTCAAAGTCAATCCAATCCCCGGCATGGGGCCCGCGCAAGGTGATGACGCAGGAGCCGGTATTGCGCGGCGCATCACCGCGGATATTGGCAAGCCGCCATTCATCACCGACGCGCTTGCCGTTTGGGAACAGCCGCGGCACCCAGTACTCGGCCGTCTCGCGCAGACGCTGGACGATCAGGTCGAGATCGTAGCGATCGGCCTGTGGCCGCAACGGCATGGCATCGTTGAAATCAATCACGGTGGCTGTCATGAGTGGCCTCCTTCAGGCAAGGATCAGGAGGCCGCGCTCGGCCCGGGTAATGGCGGTGTAGAGCCACTGGTTGCGCACCTCGGCGGAGTGACCAAAGCCGTCATCCACAACGACCACGGTAGGGTACTGGCTTCCCTGCGCCTTGTGACAGGTGATGGCATAACCCCAACTACTCTCGATCAGACCACGGCGCGTTGCCCATTCGTGGCGGTTGCGGTTCGGGTCGAAGAGGATGTGGTCATCGTATTCGCCGCGCCAAAAATCCTGCTCACCGGCAATTGCAACGCCGTCTTCGGTCTGGGTCACGGCGCGGAATGCACGCGGATTATGCGGATGTGGTCGCACTGCGCTGAGCGTCAGGAACATGCCGTTGATAAGCCCGAGATCGTGGCGGTTGCGCAGGCAGATGATCTTTTCGCCGGCACCTGCGGGATAATCGGCGGAAAAGCCGGCAGCAGATTTAATCGCTGTGTTGAGCCTGCGCCGCGTTGCGTTCTTGCCGCAAATCACCTGCCCACCGCGCAGCAGCTGCGCAGGCGTCACGTCATGGCGCGACATTTTCCAGACATTCTCATCGAAGGCGCCAAAGGGAATGGGCTCACCAAGGCGTGCCATAGTTGCCAGCCTCAGGATGGGGCTATCTGCGGCCTGGCGGTGAATTTCCGTCAGCATCACGTCTGGTTCGCCTTTGACGAAAAATCCTTCGTCTTGGACCGGCGGCAATTGCCCTGGATCCCCGAGAACCAAGATCGGCTTGCCAAAAGCCAAAAGATCATCTGCCATCTGCTTGCCCACCATCGACACTTCGTCCAGGACAAGCAGATCAGCATCGCGCAGGTCAGAGTGCGGGTTCAGCACGAATTGCGGCTCGTGAATGTGGTCCAGCCGGAGTTTCAGCTGGGCAATCTGCGCCTGGGCAAAGCCGCGCTCAGCCGCTCCCATACGCGGCAGGTCCCGCTCGAGCGCCGCCAGTTCCTCAGTCACCCGTGCAATTTCCTCGGGCGAGGCTTCGGAATTGCGATAGATCAGACTATGAATAGTCTGAGCCGGTGTGCCCTTGCGTGTCATGACCAGGACCGCCTTGCCGGTGAAGGCGGCAAAGAGCACGCCGCCCAGACCGCCCGGCGTCATGGGCTCGAGACCAAGCGCCTGCATGGCCAAGTTCGTGATTGTGGTTTTTCCCGTACCTGCGTACCCGAAAACGCGCAGGATCTGCTGCTGGTGGCGGCGGTTTAGATACCAGTCCCTGATGACCGCGATGGCCTTCGATTGCGCCTCTGAGACAACAATGCTCATCATTGCACCTCCGACCAGCAGCGCGCGCTGAATGGGCAGAAGCGGCAAAGGTAAAAATCGGCATGGGCGGCAGCGCGGGGCAGAAGATCGCCTGCATCCGCGGCACGCAATACGTCCACCCCCTTGTCTGAGAGCGCCTGTGCAGCGGCCGCATCAAAGGACACATGCTCGTGGTAAAGTTCGCAGGTGTCCTTGTTCAGTGCGGTGAACAGCGCGGCTTCCAGCTCCATATAGGCCATGTAGATCTGCATCTGCGCGAAATAGACCGGCTTCGACGCCCGCACGCCCTTCCTGGCCGTGTCATTCCAGCTGGAGGCTTTCAGGGCCTTATGTTCCCAGAGCACCGGCCAGGAAATTTCAAGATTGGGGCCGCCAACGATGACGCCATCGACATGACCACGGATGCGGCCACCTGCAGTCTCGAAGCCGAACTGCCCGCCGCCTCGCTTCTCGGTGCGCAGATCAAACCCCGCCTGCCTCAGCCAGCGGATGGCCAGATCCTCAAAGACATGGCCCGCCTCGAAGATGCGCAGGGTGCGGCCTTCAAACTCTTTCCCCGGATCCACCGGCGTCTTGGTGAATTCATAGACGAGCCGGCGCGCGCAGGGTTCGCCAATGCGGCTGGCACCAAGGTAGTCCCGCGGGCGTTGGCTATCACGCTCCGTAACAAGGGCCTTGTCGATATGGGCATTGATCCGCGCCCCGAGGGGCTGCGGGTCCATAGCCGCACGTCCGTAGACGCAGCTGGATTTATGGTTCAGGTCAAGCATACTCATCTCCGGATCAAAAAGGGACATCGCCCGCATCGGACTGGCGTTGCATCGAGGCCTGGAACCCGTCCACGCAGGCCTCGATCACGCTGTCGATGTCAGCGGCCGGACGATCAAAGAAAGGCTCCATCAGCCCCATCTCCGTCAGCGCCTCGGCCAGGTCGCGGCGCGCCTCACGGATCGCGCGGGTTTCCATGTCGGTCTTGTCGATCATTCCGTGGTTCCTTTTTGCGTTGGCCGAGCCCACCGTGAGGCAGACCATCGAACAAAATCGGTGATAGGGATGGCGGTCCCATCGCAGCAGGTGGCAATAGCCGAAGCCCCTGGCTTCCCTGCCGCAGAGCGCGCAGGGAACGCGGCGGGCGAGGTCGGCGCGGCTCATCCCATGAGCAGGTCGTCCAGCTTTTCCCGTTCCGCTGGATCGGGTCCTTGGGTCCGCCGCTGCGAGGCCAGCACGATGAAGCGGCTGATCGCGTTTGACGCCATGCATTCGAGATCCTTTCGCGTGAGGGTGGCGATGGGGCGGTCGAGCCGCCCCCGCGCTTCCAGCCAACGCCCCATTGCGAGGGCCGCTTGCGTGGTGACATGCGCCTGCCAGTCATCCGGGCTCATGGGTTCAGCCATGCTGGGCCGCCGGCTGGGTTGGTGGCTGCGGGGGCAGGTGCCGACTGGGCAGCGGGTTGGGCTGCGGGTGCCGACCATGCTGGCGTCGCGGGCGTACTGGCTGGCTGCGATTGCCCCCAGGCAGGTGCCGCTGACACAGGCACGGCTGCTGCCGGGCGCGCGCGGTTCGAGGGCTGCGCCGGTACCACCTCGCCTGCCATGACCTTTTGCCATTCAGGCGCGGTGGGCAGGACCACATGGTCGAGCTTGTTGGCGTCCTTGTAGGCTGGATTACGGTTTGGCTCGATCTGGATCTTGGCGACAAAGGTGATGCCGTCGAGATCGGCGAGGCCCCGCAGCACGCGCTTGGCCTTGGCGGCCTCACTCATGTCCTCGGGGTTCAGCCCAAGGGCGCTGTCGATCATCGCCCGGAACTGGCTCTTGGAGATCTTCCAGCCAACAGACAGGCCCTGCTCGTCGAGCTTGCCGCCCTGGACCGTGAAATTCTGCCAGAACTTGCGCCGAGCAAACGGACCCTCAGCCACGGTGAACTCAGCATCGACCATGCGCACGTCACTGCCGGGCTGGTTCGAGGGTTTCAGGAGGCCGCGATCAACCTCGCTCATGCCGTCCACGCCGCCCTTGCGGATGGACATGGTCACCTTGGCAAATGTACCGTCGGGGATCAGATCGCCGGATTGCTGCGGCGCGACGTCATTCATATCGAAGGTCATGGGAATTATCCTTTCTGGGTTTGATTGATTTTGGTGAGAAGCGCACCGAGATCGGCGGGCTCGGTCAGGTCAAGGCGGCCTGAGCGGTCTTTGGCGGGCAGGCCCCAGGGATTACCTGAACGACACACCAGACGCCGGACCTCCCCTTTGTCGGGGTCGTGGCGCCATGTGATGGCGCCGTCCGGGCCGGTTTCCGGGCTGAAGAGGCCGAGCGTCATCACCTGATCAACGATGCCGGGTAGTTCTCGTGCCACCTTGCCGCCTTCCATCTGCGGCTGGAACGTCACCCGGTTCATGTCGTCGACGACCTTTTCGAGGATGCCGACAAAGATCACTGTTTTCCCCGGCGCGTGCTGGAGGTGCTTCAGCAGCCCGATGACCTCGCGCGCGAGCAAGCCATACGCGCCGCGCGTGTCAGGCTTGCCGGTCCGTTCCGACAGCGCCTCAGGCCGGGTCTTGGCCCAAGCCATAGCCTGTCGCGTCAGATCGGTGATGCTGTCGACAAACACGATGCTCTTTGCATCAAGCCGTGCGGCCAACTCGGGATGCTGCCCGCGCAAATGATTATAATGTGCCTCTGAGAAATGCTCATCGGGCTGCGCGGCAGGGTTCGCACCGCCAATCAGGCACGCAATATCCACGGCATCAGCGAAGCGGCGGATAGGCAGGCTATCACCACGCCAATTTTGGACAGATTTGAGACCGGCTTCAAAGTCGAGGCAGACGGTCCTGTCCTCGGGCATAGTGATCAGCAATGTTGTTTTACCGCCACCGCTTTGCCCGAAGATCGCAAGAGTCGTTTTGCCCTGGGCCTCGGCGAGACGTTCATCGGCGGAAAGAATGCGAAGGCTCATGACAGCACCTCGCCGCCCAGTTGCGGTAAACCATTCTGGGTCAGGATGGCGTCGAGGCAGTCGCCAAAGCGCCAGTCCGGGTTTGCTGCCCAAAACTGATCAGCCTGACGCAACGCTTCGCGCCATTCGCGCAAAGCCGCACTGTCATTGGCAATTTGGCCGTGCCGGATCTCGATGGCCCGGGCGAATTCGGCGCGCGTCAGTTGGCGTGTCGACACCAACGTCGCGCCCTCGAGATCCATGGCAACGGCCGCAGGCAATGAAAACGGCAGTTCCGCCTGATCCGGCGCAGCGGCTTGCTCTGCTCTGAGCTTCAGGCGGCGTGCCCGTGTGTCGATACGGGTGACAACACCATCGATCCCGGCGAGATACTGCCCGTCCGCATCGATATCATCCCAACGCTTGACAGCAGCCTGGCGCTTATTGACCGCATGGCCAGCCATCACGTCACCGATAATCTCGGCGACAACATCATTCAGTCGCATATGTCCCATTCTGGACCTCCTGTTCGTAAAGGGTGCTGAAGTCATTGAGCCACGCCGCCGCGCGCCGGATCGGCGCGGTGTCAACGGCATGACGAGAAGCGGGCGGTACGCGGCGTACCGCCTCCGCGGGGTCCGGCTGTTCATCGATGCGCTCGATGATCTCTTCGATCCGACCGCAGATCGCACGATCCTCTTGCGTTCCGAACACCGCGGTCTGGCGCGCCCGCATTTCCGGCGTCATTGGTGGCGGGCGATCTTCCTCAAGGCGCTGGACGCTGTCCTGCACCCGCTGCAGCCGGTCAATCGAGCGTTGCAGCCGATCCTCTGCCGCGCGGCGGACCGAAGACCGCGTGGGTTCTTCACCACGTTCGAGTTTATCGTCGAGCGTACGGCGCACGATGCCGGGATCGGCAACTTCGGCATCGCGCAACTGGCGGGCCTCATGGATCTGATCGCGGCGCAGGCCGAGATCAGCTGCGGTGGTGATGTTGCGCTTGTCGACACCACTTTCCCAGCCACGTTTGGCCACGTCACCCCGGGCTTGCGCCGCATCGTACTCATCAGCCAACCGCCGTTTGGCAGCCGCCTCGATTTCCAGCGCATCAGCCTGAGCACGGTGGGCCGCAGCGACCAAGTCGTCGTGGGCGGCTTTTGCGTTCTTCAGACGCGCAGCACGTTTCGCGGTGTCATAAACAAGACCGGCAGCCTCGCGGGCCTCGAGCACTTCCGCTGCGGTCTTGGCGCCTGCCAGCATTGTCGCTGCGCGATCAATCAGGTCGGGAAGACCCTCGATCGTCTGTGGAATGGGGCTGAGCGCTGTCATTGCGCACCCCCATTCGGCTCGAGCGTGACCTTCAGGGTACCGGTCCGCACTGTGCGTGCGGGCTCAAAGCCCTCGCGGATTGCATCAGGCCAGGCCGTGTATTTCCGCTCCGGCACCTTTATGGTGATGTCGACATACTGGGCGGGATCGTCCCCGGCGGCGCGGATGCGCGCGACCATGGCTGCAAGCGTCTCCTGATCCCAGTCAACGCGTTTGGGCAGATCAGCCACGACGGTGTAATCGCCATCCGCGAGGCGAGCGGTGCCGGTATCCTTTCCGCAGGCCCGCCGGGCGTCAGCGGCGCGGGTGGCATAGCGGACGTCGAGGGCGGTGCTGAACCGCGCAGTGGCGGATTTCAGCTGTTTGGTGGCATGGACCAGTTCAGCCTGCAGGCTGGCGAGCAGTCCCACCGGCATCTGCGCCAGATCGCCGGTCGGCATGTTGAGCATGTCATTCACGCTCGGGGTGTTTTCCGGATAGGTCATGGGGGTTCCTTTTTTTGGGGGGATGGGTCAAGCAGCCACGGCAGCCAGTTGCGTGACGGCATCAGCTGAACTGCGCGTCTTGGGGCGCGCGATCGCGAGATAAGAAAACAGGTCCGCTCCAAGGCGTTCCTGGACAAGATGGACGAGGCCTTGGCCTTCGGTCCAAAAGGCCCGCTTGCCCAAGAGGGCCAGTTCGGTGCGCTCATTGTCCTCAAGCTTGGAAAGCCCGTCGAAGGTATCGAGCACCAGAAACCCGCGATGGTATTCCAAGCGATCGCCAGGCATGGCTTGTGCCACCCAGGCGCAGAACTGGATTTCCGTGAGCGGACCCTTCGGCCGGATCGTAGAGATGGTTGCAGTGGTCATGTTGCTGGCCTCCTCGCCTTGCTTCTACTCACGCGATCTCAAAACCGTCCCAGTAGGGGCCGAGACCGAAAGCGGTGAGCACAGGTCGAAGGGCGGAGATCCGGCGATAGAGGGTGGCGCGCTTGAGCTCCCCGTGTGCGACCAGATCAGACACAGTGAGCCGGGACAGTGCGCGGCAGAGCTGACGGTCATCTTCGCGCAGGCGGGCCAGCGCGCAGTTCGTGGCGAGCCTTGCATGCTGCATGTCGATGTCGAACGGGCGCTGACCGTACCAGCTGGCCAGGCCATCCTCTTCAAGCAGCAGGTTTTTCAGGGGCTCGCGACTGCCGGCCATCGGGACGTCGAGCGAAAGCATCCATCCGCCTTGCTCGCGGCGCTGACGCTGGATCCGCATTGCGATCCGCGACGACTGGTTGCGCAGGACGATATTGGCGAAGGCGCCGATGCCGCCGCGGCGGGCATCAAACCCGGGCAAGCGGCAGATGAGGTCCAGGAGCAGATCTTGGGACAGGTCCTCGAGATCAGCATGTGGCAGATGCAATTTGCGGTGCAGACGACGCGCCGCGCGATGGGCCTCGTCGATCAGTGTGGCAATGTCAGCGGTGGATAATCTGGGGGGCATGGTCGGGGTCCTCGAAGCTTGATTTCTCTTGCTCCGAACTTCGCCGACCCCGGCCTTCCGTTGGTGTGTTTGTGGTGTGCGTTTGGTGTGAGAAAAGTGTGTCGCGGGCTCAGCCCGCGATTTCGATCTCTTCGCGGCTCAACGCCAGGCGATAGCCAATGCCCCGAACCGAAACGAATAATTCGTCAACTTGCACGCGCGTCAGGCCGCAGCCAATCAGCGCGTTGCGCAGATCCCGAATGATTTCTT
>Ga0105054_10010197_pt1 | contig 12013 bp, 15 predicted proteins | sample BON02_FD_78091 | JGI IMG/M metagenome (GOLD analysis project Ga0105054, IMG submission 78091) | Freshwater microbial communities from Lake Bonney liftoff mats and glacier meltwater in Antarctica - BON-02 (megahit assembly) | ecosystem: Environmental > Aquatic > Freshwater > Ice > Glacier... | reverse complement strand
TGACGCTTTTGAATGCCTTTTTCTTGACTGCTGATGATGAATATTGCTGCGGGGGGGAGTGATGGAGATGAGAGAACCTGGTCTTTTGTTGGTTGTTCATTGATTTTCATCGTCCCTTTTTCTTCTTTTTTGTTTCGCGTTTTAGCTCTTTGTTTATTCCTTCCTCTCCCCTGTCTGGGGTCTTTCGTTTCGCTCCTCTTCTTCCGGCATCGTCGTCCTTCTTCCGTCTCCCCCCTTCTTTGCTGTTGCTGTTGCTGCTGCTACTAATGCTGCTGCTTTTTCGACTTCTTGCTTTGTGGTGGCGCCTAAACACACGGCAACATCCCTTTTTTCTATCTTAACGGACAAAATCAAAGCAAGAGCATGGCACACGCAGGCATGCATGCATTTACGCACATATATCACAGATAGGTAGGTGCGAATATAAGACGCACACACATACACACGCACCTGGAACAAACACACACACACACACGCGTCGTCATGGTCACGGCACAACGTCACAACACACGCACGCACACACACATAACAGATATCACACATAAATTCTAATGAATCCCAGGGAGGGAGGGAGGGAGGGAGGGAGGGCAGAGAGCAATCTCTCTCATCATCACCCCTATCAAATAGGGGGAAACGTTCTGTCTTTTGATTAGTGGTTGAGGGAGGAAAGGAGGGAGGGAGGAAGAGGAGGAGGAGGAGGAGGAGGAGGAGATGTCTGTCTTGGTGTCCTTGCTGGCTTCGGCTGGGAAAGTAGGAGGAGGAGGAGAAGAGGAGAAGGGGAGTTTTGTCGTTGTTTTTAACTAATAAATACTACTCAGTCTCTGCTTTACGCTTTACGCCCCCTTCTTCGTCTTCTCCACCGCCAAGGAGTAGAGGAGCACACCGGCAATAGCAACGGCTGAGCCGATATATCCTTGCATGGTCACGGGGTTCTTGAACACCAGGATCGACGCCCCAATAATCACCACCCGCTTGATCGTATTCCCGACCGCGTGCGTCACAGGGTGCACGCTATCCAAAGCCAAGAACGCCACCTCGTTGTACAAATAAAAGTACAACCCACTCGAGACAATGTAATTGATCAGTTGCTTCTGGCTCGTCACCGCCAACGCAGCCTGCCACGCCCCCCTCACCTTACTCCCCTCCACCAACAGCGTCACAGGCGCCATGATCAAGGTCGCGAGAATCGTCAGGACAGCATACAAATTTGCCGCATCCATATTCTGCCCCTGAGGCTCTTCCATCGTCTTCTTGGCAAAAATCCCCCGCCCGGCAGAAGCAGTGTTAGCAAGCATAGCAGAATTAAATGCCAACCAACTGAATTTTCGCTCGGTCAAGGAGGCGATCGCCACTCCACCCATCACAGGGATGAGGGACGCATACACCACCGGCGCGAAGAACTGCTTGAGGAACAAGGCGGAGAAGAGGGAGGTGAACGCGGGCTCGGCGGCCTTGATGATATGGGTAAAGGAGACAGCGCCGGCCCCAAGAGAAATGACAGCAGTAATATGAGCCATGGCATGCATGAATGCCACGGGCAAAAGGTTTTTCACATTTTGGGCGGTCAGCTTGGGGGCTTTGCGGATGCCGAGCGCCCACAAGGGGAAGACGTAAAGCAGGCCGAGGGAGAGCTGGATGAGGCCGACGGTCCAGGGGAGGGGGAGGACGTTCAAGGCCTTCTTGTTGTAGATGTTGTAGCCAATGTTAAACAAATACCACAGGAAAAAGAAGGAGCCAACCTTAAGCGTGGAGGCGGCGGGCTTGGCGGCAGCGGGGGAGGCACCGCCGCGGGTGCTGATCAGGGATTGTGGGGCGACGATGGGGGTGGGTTGAAGGTTGTAGATGGCAGCGGGCTCGACGGCGGCGGCGGCGGTTGGGAGGCAGGCGGCGTTGCGGGGGCGGAGGGCGAAGGCGCGGGAGGTGGTGGAGAAGGCGGAGGGGGGTTCGGCGAAGCAGGCGCGGACTGTGTTTTGATTGCGGAAGGGGGGATGGGGAGGGATGAGAGATTGTCGATTATAGGATGCGGGGAGGAGGGTGTGCTGGGGCAGTAAGAGACGTGAGTGTGGGTGATTGAATCAGCGGGTGGGGATCGAGAAGAAAGGAGGAAGCCGACGAAAATCTTCATATGGCGGTGCTGGAATGACGGGCTTTGTCCTTAGAGGGTGCACGGGCAACAGGGGGAGAATGTCTAGGTGATAAACCGGCCGTATGGACACGCAAGGCAAAGGATCGGAGGGAACGCACGCAGAAGCAGGGCACAGACATGCCAAGCCGAAGGTGGCTCGAAAGGCAGGTCAGTCAAAACAGGAGGTGTACGGGCAAAAGCACCAAGACGATGCCAAAAACTCCGCAGCATGACGGGTCGCAAAAAAAAAGGCATCTAGGGCGGGTCGATGGATTCCTTACCTTGGAGGCCAGCGCCAGGGGTCTTGAGGAGGCGAGGGTGGGTGTGGGCGAAGCCCGTGACGCCCAGGGAGACGAGGCCGAGGACTAGTAGTCTCATCGTGCGCGTGTGGTGGTGGTGGTGGTGGTGGGGGAGGAGGGAAAGGATGACGGCCGCAAGCGTTCTCCTTGTTGTTAGGTGGCGGGGGGTGGCCGGGCCTCCAAGTTGCTGTTTGGCCGGGTACGTCAGCCTCTGTGGGTGGTGTAGGTGGAGGGTGGCGCCAGGGTTTGGGTGAGAAGAGAGTGGGGTTTCCAGCAATTGTGTCATCCAAGCCCGTGAATACGCATGCGAGAGGAATGATTGGCTGGGGTGGGTGGGTGGCGGCCGGTCGCAGGGCACTTAACACCCACAGAGCCAGCGTTTGCTTGCCTTCCTCGCCTCCCACACCACGGTCTAAAGGCGAAGAAAACAAAGATACGAGACCTCCGGCTCGCGTTTTTCCAATTCGATTGGCTTGTTGCTTCTTCTTGGCTCGGCCGGGGAGAAGCATGAGCGGAGAGCCGCCGTTGCTGATTTTTGATGATGATGAACGAGGCACCCTCGCCAACAACCTCTTGCTTCCATTCTCTCTGTGTGTTTCGTAGGCCTGGATGTGGTGCGTGGTCAAAGGGCGCAGCGGCTGCGTGGGCAGCAGTAGTGTGGCTCTACGACAGACATTTTTCGGCATGGTGGTAGTGTTGCAAGTTGTGGAGCGGAGGAAGAAAGAAGGATGGACCAAGGGGCAAGCTTCGTTGATGATGCTGCTTCCTTCTCCCACGACCACCTACACATTGCGCAAGCAACCACCTTCCCAAGCCTGACCAAGCCCAAGCTCTTCGTGCAATGATGCCGCGGGTTGCGGTGGTTGTGGCGCTGCGGGGGAGGGTGCTTCGCTGAGGAGAGGGGAGAAGGAAGGCATCATGCGTAGAAGCTATCACAAACCACCCACTGCGCATTGCCTCATACGTGCACTCACCCACCGTCCCACACACACACCCCACTTCACATAAACCACAGCGAGGGCCTTCTTTGCAGCCAGGACACGGCGTACGCAAGCAGCAGCAAAGATTACGGACAAACATGGTACGTGCATACGCGAGACGAAGACGAGGGAGGGGGGAGGCTGGAGGAGGGGGAGGGGGGGAGCACAAGCCGGCCGCACCAAATGCATGAGGCAGGGCTGGTGCGGAAGGGAGGGCGGGGAGGGAGGAGGGACGTTGTAGATGTTTGTGTATCGTGAGGTGGAGGTAGAATGCTCGGCATGATTGATGTGGCGGCTGGTCGCGCGACGGGCCATTCTTCCTTCCTTGCCCGTCACGAAGCGCCGCCTTGTGCATGTTGCATGGGATGGCGTGATTCGTGCAGACAGTATGGGCGCCATCATGAATATGCATGTTTAATCGATTGTTCCTGTACATTCTTCAAGACTGAGGCATGCTCAATAGCTGCCTGCCCATCTCCACCTCCTCCCTCCCTCCCTTTTTCACGCACTCACCACCCCTCCCTCCTCCCTTCCCTCCCCCTTCTCCCCCCCCCACCACAGACGGACTTCATCCCCGAGTTCAAGTTGATCCTAGTAGGGGACGGCGGGGTGGGCAAGACGACCTTCGTCCGTCGTCACTTGACGGGAGAGTTTGAGAAGCGTTATGTTGCGACCCTAGGCGTGGAGGTGCACCCTTTGTTGTTTCACACGAACCGCGGGCAGATCAAGTTCAACGTGTGGGACACGGCGGGGCAGGAGAAGTTTGGGGGCCTGCGGGATGGGTACTACATTCAGGGGCAGTGCGCGATTATCATGTTTGATGTCACGAGTCGGATTACGTATAAGAATGTGCCCAATTGGCATCGGGACTTGACGCGGGTGTGCGAGAACATCCCCATTGTGCTGTGTGGGAATAAGGTGGAGATTAAGGTACGCCTGAGTAGAAATAGAGGGTGGATGGGTGGGTGTTTCTTTTGTTTGTTGATTCCTTGATTTTTACGCGAAGTCGTCCAGCCGGGATTCACCCTCCCTCCCTCCCTCCCTCCCTCCCTCCCTCCCTCCCTCCTCCTGCCAAACAGGACCGGAAGGTGAAGCCGAAGCAGATCATTTTCCACCGCAAGAAGAACCTGCAGTACTACGACATCTCCGCCAAGTCCAACTACAACTTCGAGAAGCCCTTCCTCTGGCTGGCGCGCAAGTTGACGGGGTAAGGAGGGGAGGGAGGGAAGGAGGGAGGGAGGGAGAGAAAGACATCCAGATTGTTTTCAAAAAGTTTTTGTCTTGGTAATTAGTTCTAAGCGTACACTCATATAATCACCACCTTTTCTCTCTCCCTCCTTCTTTCACTTTTTAGTGACAATAACCTGCACTTCGTGGAGGCGCCCGCACTGGCCCCGCCCGAGGTGGCGTACGACCAGAACGACATGATCCGTTACGAGCAAGAGCTGACCGAAGCCGCCGCCATGCCGCTGCCTGATGTACGTATTGTCTGCCTTTGTCTCATCTCTTGTGTCGTTGTATTTGTCCTCTTCGGGGTTTGCTTGTCTCTTTCTTATGCCCTGTCCGTATGTGCCGTTGCGGAAATCTGCGATTTTTGGCGCTCACTCTCCTCCTTTTCCCTCCCCACTCCCACTCCCAACAAAACACACAGGAGGACGACGACTTGTAAAGCAGCAGTAGTAATAGCAGCAGCAGCAGCAGCTGCAAGAGCAACAAGCTGAGCTGAAGGAGGAGGTGTGAGAGCAGCAGCAGCAGTGGCAGCAGCAGCAATTTGAGGGGAAGGGAGTTGAGTGTGTGTGCTTGTGCTTGTGTGTGTGTGTAGGTGGTGGTGGATGGGGGCTTCGTGTAGATGAAGGAGGGGGCAGGAAGGCAGGGAGGGAAGAAAGAAGGACAGGTACCGCTGTTGTCTTGTCTGGAGCTAATCGGAAGGGGGAGGGGGAAGGTCAAGACCCGAGGGGGGGAAAGGGGGGGGTGGAAGGAAAAGGCAAGAGAGATGAGTGATAGACGCAGACGCAGACGCGGCGAGACAGAAACGAAAGGACCCTGAAGAGAAAAAGAAAGAAAAGAAGCCGAAAACACCGCACAGATTAAAATGCAAAATGCAATGCACGAGACTAAAAGGGTAGTGCGGGTGGGCAGTGGGGGAGGTCGGAACGCCGCGGCCGTTGCTTTTTTTCCTTGGCGAATGAGATGCAGCCGTTCACGTGCGTCGTGTGCGCTGTGAATTTGGACACCTCTCTACTGACCCAAGACATAGCACACTTTCACTTGCTCTCTTTTTCTCCCTTCGCAGTATGGCGTTTGCGGCCGCCCTCCTTTCTTTGCCACGCATTCGCTGTCCGCTTCAAGCCAGCCCTAGGCGATGAGAGTGATGGGCTTCTTGAAGAGCAGGCTGCTGCATAGTACCACGACCACGCCCACGCACACCCACAGACGAGGATGACGAAGGCTCGTACAGTGCCTTTGAATGACTTGGAAAGAGACGCGGAGCGGTGCAAGCCTTAGCAGTTCTATGCGTCTCAATTCTATATTATCATCAACTCCTCTCACCCCCACCCGCACACACCCACAACTCTCCCCTCTACAGGACATTAAATCATGGCCCGCGACAAGAGAAGAAGGCCAGGAGACGACAATTACAATGGCCACGCTCCCCACATCGACGTCTCGCCGCCTGTAACTCCTCGCCAGTCGTCCTGCCATTTGTCCCAGCGAGGAAACTTGCTGCTGCTCCTCCTGTTCGTCGTGGGCGTGGGGCGGCAGGTGACTGCGAGCACACCGGCAACCGCGTTTTTGTTAGGTCCCGGGCAGCGTGCTTGGGCGTCAAGAAGGCATGGCTTGTCATGGAGGAAATCTGTGCCGGGCCCTGCGACTGTGAGAATACCGGCCCCACGCCGAGCGCAGCAGGCCCTGAGGAGCAGCAACGAGGAGGAGGACGAGACCGCGGCCCTCGCTCGCCGGCTTTTCGAGCAGAGCGAGCCATCACCACCGTCACCAATAACCTCCATCCTATCAAGCAAGAAGCAGACGACAACGCCGCGGAGCAAGGGTCGGGCAGCATCAGCCACGCGCCGAGACCAACTAGTAACCGGTGGGCTGCTCGCAGGCGCCGTGACGGCAACCCTCCTCAATCTACCCCCAGCAAGCAGCATGGCCCAAGCCGCCATGTCCATCCCCCTCTACGTCGACAAGGAAGTCTGGGCCCCGCTCGAGAACTACATGCAGAACGACGGCCGAGACCGACAAACGACGTACTCCCCCAAATTTACTGCTTACCTCGCTCGGCTTCTGATCAACTACGACTACGCAAGCATGAGCTGGTGGCAACGCAAAACCCTCCTAGCCCCTCGCGAGTCCTCCCAGCGGATCAACCGCTTGTTGTCGACCAAGGGCTTTGAGGGCACCTTCCAAGAATTGGACCTGAACGAAGATACCTTCATCTCCCAAGACGAGCTGCGGGCCGCCCTAAGCGACCCAGAAGAGCTAGCCAAACGCGAACGAGAGCTCCTCGCCCAGCTGCAAGCCTCCGTCAACTTCGGCCTCATCCGCTACCAAGGCAAGGAGGGCGTAGATCGTCTTTGTCGTATCTTGCGGTCGGAATTCGGGATTAATCGATTGGGGAAACGACAGCTAGCCATGTTATTTGCCCTAATGGATAACCTGCAACCCGTCGAAGCCATCAAACAACTCATCGCCGAGGCCGAGAACGCGTCCGTCGTCGGGTTCAACGTCACTTACCCCGGCTTCGGCTACGACGCAGAGAACCCACCCACGGTCACTGTTAGCCCTTCCCCTGGTGCTAACGCCACTGTGCAGGCCCGCGTCAAGCTTGCCCCCACCGGTCGCATCCTCAAGGTCGTCCTCGACTCGCCCATGGCTGGCTTCTCCTCCCCTCCCAAGTTGGAGGTCTCCCCTCCCATCGCCGAGGGAGGGGTCCGTGCTGTGTGTATCCCGAAAATGAATGGGGATACCCTCGAACGCATTGTGCTTTCTAACCCCGGCAAGGGCTACAGTGAGGTGGACCGTGTCTCAATCATCGTCAACGTGGAAGGACAGCCCATTCCCTGGGTGCTACGGCAAGCGCGGCCCTTGCTCGAAATGAAGGTGGCGGGGGTTGAGCTGATGGATAAGGTCAAGGGGGGTGGGGAGGGATACGCGCATGATTTGCCTATTAAGGTAGAGATTAGCAAGCCGCCCTTCCCTGTTTCGGCGGTGGCCACGGCGAAGGCGACGCCCCTCCTGAGCGAGCCGAATGAGCTTATTCTTAGGAGTTGGTTGCCGCCGATTAATTCCACTATTCCGGTTACGGGGTTGTTGCCTAATAATTTGGTGCCGAAGTATGACCCGTGTTTGGAGAGGTTTATTATCTCGCCGGTGGAGGAGCTGGATCCTAACTATTGTATTTATTTTGAGGATGAGTTTAAGGTGGTTCCGTCTCAGAAATTTAGTAAGTACTTTTCGTTTTTGGATGGGCCTAAGGCGAGGGATCCCGTGGAGAAGGAGAGGGAGTTGGATGCGACTGTGTTTTGGAGGTTTGCGTTGTGTGGGGCGCTGTGTTGTAGCACGGCGCATGCGATTCTGGTGCCTTTGGATGTGGTCAAGACGAAGATGCAGGCCAGTCCGAGTAAGTACCCCTCGTTCGTGAGTGCCACCAGGCGAATTGTCGATGAAGGGGGGCCGTCTGCTTTGCTGTTGGGGGCGGGGCCGACGGCGTTGGGGTACCTGGTGTATGGCGCGGTATCGTTTGGGTTGACTGAGTATTTTAAGCGGGTTTTCCTGGATTTGGCCGGGCCAGAATACGCGACGTTTTATCCGTTTGCCATTTTGTTGTTGGCTAGTATGTCGGCGGCGTTTTTTGGTGCGGTGGCTGTGACGCCGTTTGAGGCTCTAAGGATTCGCTCGGTGACCTCGTCGGAGAACGGGGCGGGGGAGGAGGAGGACGCGGCGGAGGAGGCGTTGCGAAGGTTGGCGAGTAATCAGAGCGTGAGTAGCTTGGAGGATACAGAGAGGGTGCAGGAAGAGTTGGAGCCGGATGTGCCCCCTCCCCCACCGACGGCGATGGAGATGGTGGCGGCTGAGGCTGACAAGGAGGCGCCGCCGCAAAATTTTGAGGGGTTGGTTTCTGTGTTGGCGAGCGCGGCTGTTACTGGGGTGGGGAATGGTCTGGGGAACCTTGTGGGTAAAGATGATGAGAAGGAGAGCAGTGAGAGTAATAGCAGCAGCAGCAGCAGCAGCAGTCTTAGTAGCAGTAGCAGTAGTAGTGGTGGTGGGACGGCAGCGACGGCAGTGTTGGTACCGCCCATGGGGATGTTCGCCACGGTGGGGCAGATGCAGAAGGAGGGAAGTTTGGGAGAGCTGTATGCAGGGCTAGGCCCGGCGGTTGTGGGGGAGATCCCTTTTATGATGGCTAAGTTTGCGGTGTTTGACGCGGTTTCGAAGGCGATTTATGCTGTTTATCCTACTGCTTCTGAGTCGGTGGCTTTGTCGTTGACTGTCTCGTTGCTGAGTGGAATGACGGCCGGCGTGGCGGCCGCGGCGATCTCTCAGCCTTTTGACACGTTGACCACCAAGGTCACGCAATACAGCCAAATGAAGCGGGAGGGAGGCATCGTCTTGGCAGTCAAAGACATTTACGGGAAAGATGGCTTGAAAGGGTTTTTCAAAGGCACCTTCCCTCGGGCTGTCAAGTCTGCGGCGAATATTGCCTTGCAGTTTTTCTTGTATGATTTCTCCAAGCGCGCGTTGCATGTCTCGGCGGATGATATTAAGGTATTTTTCGATGTCATTTCGGGGTTAGAAACTGGGAGATAAGAAGGGGAAGGGGTAGAGATAGGAGCTTGCTGCTGCTGGCTTTTGGTGGGTAGTAGTGTGTTTTGCAGCTGCTTCGGCGCGCGGACACGAGGAAGGAAAGAGTGTTGGAAATTGATCTGTTTTTTCAACGTACGTTTTGTCCCTGTTTGCAAACAAAAACAGCAGCAGTCATAGGACGACCACAACTGTGTATAAATGAACTTGCAAGTGCGATGAAAATGATAATTTTAAAGGAGAAGAAAGAAAGAGACGGAAATAATAACATTTCGAGGGTTCATATTTTCATTCCTTTCTTTTGTACACTCGTCTATGTGCTCACTCGTCTCATGACCGATGTTTCTCTATTTGCTGTCTCTCTATTTGCTTGCGCCCTTCTTGAGCGCTGCGCCAGGGGCAGGAGGAAGAGTAGTAGTGGCTGCAGTCCCGGGTGAAGGCGACTTGCCCGTTTTGTCGGACACGGAAAAGGACCATTTGGGTGTCGCAAGGGTATCGAGAGAAGTCCGCCTCACGGCAGTGCTACTCTTGCTGGTGCTTTTAGACAAGGCAGGTGGGGTAGTGATGATGGTGGTGGTGGTGCGAGGGGACGACAACGAAGGACGTTTGGGCGTCGCAAGGGTATCGAGAGAAGTCCGTCGGACGGCTGGGCTGATCTTGCTGGTGCTTGCAGACAGCGCAGGTGGGGTGGTGATGGTAGTGGTGCGAGGGGATTTGGCAGTGGCGGGGGACGATAGCGAGCCACGCGGAGAAGCAGCCTGAGCGCGACGCGTGGATGCTTCACCACCAGTGCTGCTGCCGCTGCTGCTGCGGCCACCACTACCGCTGGTGCTAGACAGAGAAACCGCGGGAGGGGAAAGCCGAAACGTAAGCGCGGCCTTCGAGCGTTCCTTAGCCTGAGCCTGCCCGTGCTCGGCACATCGGACAGCCATCTGCACGAGCCAGGAGCGATTCTTGACGATTCCGGAGGCTGTGTTTTGAAATGGGCTTTTTGCTGGAGGTTTAGGTTGTCGTATGCAATGACGAGGACGCGAAGCTGGTCCCGGAGCTGCTGCATGTACATGTCAGGAATAGAATCAAGGGCAGGAAGAGTTAATGACCAAATGGTATCTGCTTTCTGCTCCCCTCCCACACGGAGGACGATGCGCTTGATGAGCGAATGAGCTTCTTTGAGCAGCAGCTCAGGGCCTTCGTTGGGCTTACGCTCAATCTGCGCAAAGATCTTGGCGATACGTGGTAGTTCCTCGGGTGTGTGCTGCAAGACCTCGCCCTTGACCAATGCCATTGTGGCTTCTAATCCTGCTATATCCCCCTTACTTTCATGCGCCGTCTTCTCGCGTTCGTACAAGTCCTTGTAAAACGACAGCTGGCTGCTTGTGTCCTCCACCTGCTCAAGCGCCTTGCGGAGGGCGTCACACAGCCCTTCCTCCAGCTCTTTTTCAATCCTGCTGCTACTGCTGCTGCTGCCGTTGGGGAGAGAAGCTCGGAATCGCTAGTTGATGCGCCGCAACAAGGCAGCATACCTCTGACTGAGGGCGACGGATGAGTCGGGCTTGGTCCCACTGGCGAGAGACGTAGCCTCTTCCGCCATGTCCTGCTGCAACTGACCCAACTCCAACAGCAGCGCGCGGGCCTCTGCCTCCTCCTCCTCTTCCTCCTCCTCCTTCTGCTCTTGCTCCCGGGCCTTGGCCTTAGCATTCAAGCTGCTCTCACCCTCGCTGTCCTCGCCCGCGCCACTCAAGTCAGCAGTAGCAGCAGCAGCAGCGGCGGCGGCGGCAGTGCTCCCACCAGGCTACAGCAATGTAAGCGCCCCCAAAAACCCAACCGGGACGTCGGCCGGCAAGCGATACTGCCACAGCCCACCAACTCCACCCCGTGTACCTTCTCCTCCTCCTTGACGCGGCACAAAAATACCATCCGAGTCCTTGGGTCCACCTTGGCAATCCAAGTGGGCATCTCACACAAGACCTCTTCCTCCTCCTCCTCCTCCCCTCCACCAACCGCTGCTGCTGCTGCTGCTGCTGCTGCTGCTGCTGCTGCTACCGCTGCCCGTCGTTGCGCATGGAGCTCCCACCAAACAGGCACTTCTGGTGGTAGCTCATATTGGGCACAGCCCGTTTCGGTGTTGACAAAATAGACGCGGCCTTGGGCTTGCACCACTTGCAGCCAAGCTGGGGCTGGTGGCAGAGGAGGAAGGGAAGGAGGAGGAGGAGGAGGGGGAAGGAGTGATGGGTTGCGAGAGGTGGGGGAGGAGACTTTTTCTTCTTGGTTGTCGTCGGCTTGAGCGGCGGCGGAGGAGGTGGCGAAGGAGAGACGGCGACGGCAGCGGCTTGAGAGGGCACGTCTGGGATGTCCAGGAGCAAGGCAGCGACGGCGAGGGTGACGATAAGACAAGCGGGAGGGGCGTCGTGGTGGTGGCTTGGCTTTGCTCGTGTTCCTCTTCCTCTTCCTCTGGGTCCATCTTCAGCCGCTCAGGTGAGATCTCTCGTAGGCCCACCCGCGAGGAGGAGGACTGCGCGTACTCTGCTTCTTCAGCTTCTGTCCTATTGCCCGTCTCCATCCCTCCCACTTCCTCTTCCTCCTTCTCCTGCTCTTTCCTCCCTCCTTCCCCCAAAACCCGCACCTCCGCCACGCTCCTCCTACTCGTAATGGCAGCCTCCTGCAGCTTCTGTGCTTCCAACACCGGGCGGACAAAATCCAGAATCATCGCTTTCTCATTCTCTAATCGATCCTCCTTACCCACCCCACCCACCATCACAATCCCCTCCACCGCTCCGCACAACTCCTCTAAGCCCACAAAACAC
>Ga0105054_10010193_pt1 | contig 12014 bp, 12 predicted proteins | sample BON02_FD_78091 | JGI IMG/M metagenome (GOLD analysis project Ga0105054, IMG submission 78091) | Freshwater microbial communities from Lake Bonney liftoff mats and glacier meltwater in Antarctica - BON-02 (megahit assembly) | ecosystem: Environmental > Aquatic > Freshwater > Ice > Glacier... | reverse complement strand
GCTCACGAACCTTTCCTAAGACTGGGCTTTCTGTCACGAACTCTCTCGTATATGAAGCGGTAGCTAGGCGGTCCGCTCACGAACTCTCTCATGACTAAGTGGTCAATGAGTGGTGTATCGCTTACAGTAGACAGAAAGATGTTTTCTTTCGGACAACAAAACTCATTACGAAAAGTCCTCAGGCTTCTTCGTTTCTACATGTCAGTGCGCGAGCTGAGACACTGCGCATCAACACGCGGTAGCAACACACTGCAACATACTACAACGGATTGCATCACACTGCATTATGTAAAGAGGCAAGGTAGCTGCAGCAAAACACTGCCATTGTGACTAGGACAAACTACAATACACTGTAACACATTGCAGCCGTGACGCTGACAAATTGCAACACGTGAAAAGGCGTGAGATATTCGAACTATTCGAGACACTGCGAATCAACGCGCTACAGTAATGCACTGCAACTTACTGTAACACATCAAGAGTCGCAAGACATTCGGGTGTCTTTCTAGAAACTGCCCATCAATGTGCCGTAGCATGACACTGCAACAAACTGCCACACGTGAAGAGACGTGAGATATCCGAGCACGCTTCAATCTACAACACATTGCGATAAACTGCAACACGCGAAGAAGCAGGAAAATCTTCGAAACATCTGCGCATCAATGCGCAGCAGCACCACACTTTAGCACGCACAGAGGGAACGACGTCCTCGAGCTCTCCGAGAAAAGACACTTTGTCCATACCAGTTCAGAGTCGCACTTGTGTTCTTGTCTCATCCTGTCGTTTATTAGCAAATGCAGAGAGCTTACAAAAGTGTATTCATGCGCCTCAACCCACGAACAGGCGAACCACCGCCCAACATGTGGCCGCTATGCTGCATACGGGCGAGCGCTGCGTTCAACCTGGCGGTGCGCTCGTCCGGGGCAGCCGCCACCGTCGCCTGCTCGTTATCGCTGTGCAGAGCGATGGGTGTGATCGCGGCACAACCGAAGGCAAGCTTAGCGATTTTGCCCATTATCAGCTCGTCCAGCTGAAATAGTGGTGATTGTACACCGAGACGAGTGTGGTACCCCATGGAAAAGGCTACGTGTCCCTCCGTCATCTTGTTGAGAATGCGCGCCGCCTGTGCCACGACGCGCACATTCTGTCCGCGTGTGCCCTCCAATACTGCATCGAGCGCCTGCATCATGCCGGCGGCGCGCATGCTAGCCTGGCAGTTCTGCGTTTCGCACAAGTTTTCGGTAATGCGCAGCGCAAGCTCCAGGGTCTGCGTCGATTGGTGGCCGACCAGCTTCCACTCCTGGATTAGCTGCGAGAGCTGATCGGCGAGACCCAACTCCATGAGTACCTCTTTGTTATCACCGCTGAGAGCAAGGTTGCTCAGGGGGTAGACGACGCTGTAGGGCGCAAAGTTGATGCCAGCCCAGTTCTCACCCTTCATCGACTTGGAGAGAATCTTGACAGTGGTGGCAAGCGCTGCATTGCGATCGTCCACAGTTTCAAACACGCCCTCGCAGTTGCCCTCAGTGAGATTGGCAATGGCCATGGTGGCTCGCGCAATGTGTGCCTCATGCTTGTCGCCCGAGTCGTGAATCCTGACTACGGGGAGCAAAGCCTCGAGCACGCCAGCGTGAAGAAGCACCTGCTGCACCACACTGCAGCGCGACAAGCAGTTCATGATGCCCACCGCGACACTCGACGCGCCCGCCGCACTGACATGGACCAGCGATTTAATGGCATCGAGCATGCCTGGGCACGAGACAATGGCAGTGCAAACATCCTCGCAAAAGGCCGCGCAGTTGTTCACGACCAAGAGCGCGTCCTCCTTGAGCGCAACATCGTCTGCATTGAGAATCTCAACAATCGCCTCGAGGCCGCCCTCACTCTGTGAGATCGCCATGCAATTGAGCTCGTTGCGAAAGGCCAGCTCGCTAAGCGCGCTGCAGGCGTGGAAGCGCGCGCCGCGCGCTGGAGACCCTAAAGCCGCGAAGAGCACTGGGATCGCGCCATCGCGGCGCATCTGCTCCTTGTTCTCGCCCGAACGAATGTGAGAGATATGGGCACGCTCGAACAGAAACTCGGCTGCAGCAGCCACTTCTCCGGGGTTGGACGACTCGAGCTGCGCGCGCACAGTCGTCAGATTCATTTCAAATCAGCAAGGTTGGGATCGAAATAGGCGCGAACGCAATTAGTAACCACGTTCGCAGGTGAGAAAGCGAAGGCAAGCGACAATACCAGCACGCAGGCGCTCGTGTGGGCATACCTGGATGATATTGATGCGGATGCGCTCCTCGCTCGGCGTATCTGCCTCTTCGGTCAAGCTGGCGTCGGTCGCGAGACGAGCGAGGTCGCAGCTTGAGAAGGCGTATCCATCCATTGCAACGACTCGAAATAGTTGTGTGTTAACTGGCCGGGCTGCGGATGGTGGGAGAGGGGTCTGTTGAGGCACGCACGGGCTTCAACAACGCACGAGTTTGAACTAGCTTGCTTTTTGCGGTTCTTTTTTGATTTTTCGAAGAGCAACATCCAAACCGAGGCAAACGATTCCCACGCGAGGAAATGTGGATCGAAACGATCACGACTGCCGACTTCAGACTGCATTTTGGTCCCAAATTTCCATCGAGTATGGCGTTGCAACTGTGATGGGACTGAATACATAAATCAAATATCCTCAAAATTTGATGTGTCCACCATTTTCATCCCGGGCTCCTCCGTGCTTGGCTGATGTTGAGATCTCAAACGGTGTTCTTTTCGCAAATTTCCAAGGGTCCACGAACCAATGGTCCTTTTTTTCTTTTTTGGCCTTCGAAGTCTAGGTTGACCTAGTCAGGGTTCAGTGTGCGGAGGAGGGCAGTCCCGGTATGATCGGGACAAGCGAATATATCAATAGAGACAGGCTGTGTGCCCCATATTGTATGTGTGGCACACCCTGGCGTGTAGGGTCATCGCTCGGAAACAGGTCTCGATCCACGCTGCCTGGCACGCTTTTGCGGGGTCCTGCACCAGAGGGTGGACGAACACTGCTACCACGTCATGTGCACTGGGCACTTCGGCGCACATCCGTGTGTTTTTTGGAAGCATACATCAGCACGGACGTCTATCGATGTCTATGATCCATGCAAGACCACGACGCGAGCTCTACACCACACTCCTCCTCACTGTCAAGTCCAGGTAGGGTTTAGGGTTTGGTGAAAGTGATTTGACATGAGGTATGTAGATAGGGGAGCCCCTATCTACATACCTCATGTCAAATCACTTCACTAAAACCCCAAACTCTAGGAAGGGATGTGAGGGGGGTGTGTTGTGTAGAGCTCGAGTCGTGGTCTTTTATGGATCAGCAACCACTATCTACATACATCATATGAATGGTCTGGTCCAGTGGGCCGCTGCGTGCTAAGGTGCTCCCCCGCTGCGCGCTCCAAAAACGTACATCCAGAGGCATATACCCACGCACATATAAACAGATACGAGGACGTTGTTTGCATATAATGTTTGTTTGTAGTTGACATGTGTCAACATGTCAATTTAATCTTTCAGGTGGCATGCGGGGTTCTGTCGATGCCAAGTATGGTATTCCGCTCGTGCCGCCGGGCCGGCGCCACTCACCGCCTGGACATCAGCGCGCGACACCGGACCACCATCGCTCACCGCCGCCTGAATACGAACCTCGCCGGCTCGGTGCACCGCTATTTTCTCCACCCCCACAGCTGTTGACGTCGGTGGAGATTCCGACGCCGATGAGCATTGAGGCCTCCAATGTGACCTCTTGCAACGGGCTGGACACTGTGGTATTGCCGGACAGCAGCTGGTGCAATCGAGTGAGTAGTGCACCGCGTGATGTTTACACGCACACACACCTCACGCGCACGGCCAGTGCAGAAGCAAGCTTGCCCCATCCTGGCCGAGTCACGGGCGGAAGCGCACATACGCTGTCGCAGGCATTGCCCAAGGATGTGGTGACATGTATGGCCTTGGCGCTGGGTGCGCCAACTCGACCGGCTAGAGCCGGCCCTGCCAACGGCGCGGCGCGGCGACCAGCTACCATGAGGTTTTTTTCATACCCAGTCAATTTGGCTGCAGTACCGATTTTACCACATTTTCCGAGATAACTCGGAAAACTCATCAGAAATTTGGAGACGTTACTTCAAGTTGATTTATTTTGTAGCGTCTCCTTTCCTCGTGTTCTACCATGACCTCTGGAATACTCACCAAGATTTTCGTGTATATGTATCTGTACGTGCAAAGTGAGGTGTTTGTGTCGGCACCAGTCTCCGGGACAGTGCGGTCGTCCGATTCAGTACAAACGTATGGGCGGATGTGCGACCTTCTTTTTTTTGGCGACGAGCTCCCCATTCCTCTTGCTATGGTCGAAATATTGCCTGCCGCGGCTTCAGGTGTGTGTTCTTTTTTGTTCACACATCGATTTACTGATTCTACTTTATTTTCTCCCCCCGAAATCTGTACACGAATCGGGACGCAAAATCCCGACGCCAAGAAAAAAAGGAGGTGCGATCTTGAAAACAAAAAAGAAATTTTGTCGGGTTTGGGGGGGGAGGCGACATAGCCATGTCCAGTTTCAACAAAAAAACCTTTTCAAAAAAAATTTCATGTTCATTGGTCAGTATGGATTGTTGAAGAGATTCAGTCCGTCGAGGTTGCCTGTTAATACATTTTTTTGCGGTTGTGTCTCGAGGGTGGGTAGGTAATTTTTTTGTGGCTGTTTGTGCGTTTCGTAGAGAATTCCAGGGCCGACGCGTATCCAGGGGCAGGAGCAGTTTCGCGGGAACGCATGCTGTCGTGTTTGTTCAGCGTCTTCTCTGCTAATGACCAGGTGGCCTTTGTCCTTTTTGGTTTTGTTTTTTCGTTACCTCGCTTTTGGGGTGTGGACTGTTTGAATTGCCAGGTCTTTTTTGGAATGAGCATAACTTGTGAAAAGCCTTTTTCTCGAATCGACCCGACACTTGGGACCGCCACTTATTTGTATGCAGTGTCGGGAAGGTTGAATCTCGAGTTTCGAGTTTGGAAGGGATGTGTTGCGGGTGTCGAGAGTCTGCAGCATTGAGCTTGGAAAAAAATGTTTTTGGGGAATTGTTTGAAAGATTCAACCCCCAAAAGAAGGGGGTGGGGGCATCCAATCCGAATGGCGCGTGGAGGCGAGCTGAATTGCGATCCCTTTCGAGTGGCGTGCGGCGGCAGACGCACGGTCGCGGCAAGCTTTGCGAGAGGATACAGCCTCATTTGAACTCTTCATTTCCAGGAATGTGGCGATCCTCTTTTTCAAAATGCGAGAAACAGAACCGACCAATTCTTGGTTCACCAGGGCCAAGTCGCGGTGTGATATTTCAGAACCAGTACCGGCACAGAGTGTTTTTCCAAAAAAAACTGCACCGACAATCATGCTTCGTCTCCTTACGGTGTTTATTGACACAGATGCATAGGCTTCTTCGTGCGTGTGCACAACAACAGATTAACCAAACCGCTTCGCGCAAGGAAATCCTGAGAGATGACTGCGCCAGCAAAAGCATTATAGTCCAATACGTCGGCTTGTGTGCTGGAGATTATTTGCAACGCCTCCTCGCCCCTACCATCCGCGCCCTCCAGGGACCATGGACAGCCAATGAGGCAGGATTGAAAGGTTTTTTTTTTGCATACGCACAATTGCTTGTGCGCAGAGCGTGGATCAGACGATCACATTACATGCCATGAATTTGCATAGTGCCAACGGAATTGGTCGGCGAAAACTCAGCCTTCACATGCCATACAACGAAAAACTGATGTTACATGATATGAAATTGCATGTTGGCAACGGCATCGCTGTCGGCGAAAACTCAGCCTTCACATGCCATACAACGAAAAACTGAGCAGTTCAAAAGGTCGTTAGGCCCTCTACAGGGTGGCTATGATTAGTAGGCTCCTTAAAATTATAAGTCTCTTTTGCAAAAGAGCCCTACAAAAGAGACTATATTCTGCAAAAAGAGACCTATAATTTCTGCAAAAGAGACCTATAAAAGAGATCTATAATCTTCAGAAGCCTACTAATCGTAGCCACCCCTTACCACCGCGCGCCCTTCATACATATGTGTACATACATATACATATACATGTATATATAAATAAATATGTATACATATATTTAGGGCGTCGGGTCCTCTGCTGCCGCATGCTCTATATTTATGTATATCCCTGTACACATGTCTATATGTATATATGGAAACATTACATATATATATAAACATATATATGCATGCATATATATGTATACATATATAGATACATATATAATCATATATATACATATATATATACATGTGTGTGTGTATATATATATATATACAGAGGGCGGTATGCCCTCTGCTGTCACGCACCCATCCTTGTGTTGTGTGCTGAAGAGGTGGAGTGTGCATGGCACGTGCGCAGATGCTCTGGAAGGATATGCCGGGTCTGTTCGCAGAGCAAGATTGACGACGGGCTTACTGAAGTAGAAGAGTGCCGCCTCTGCGAGGCTCATTCGACTCTTCCTCACGCACACACACACACACACACTCTCTCACACACACAGTGCTCCGGAAGGACAGGCTTGTGTCGTGACTGTCCTCTTTGGATGCGCCGGCGGACATGATGATGCATGTGTAATGTATATGCGAATATATATGGTAATGTATGTGATCATCAATATGATAATGGATATGATGCCGTATATTTCATGGCGCGTGCGCAGGTGCTCTGAATCGGCTTTTGTCGCGACTGTCCTCGTTGGATGCGCTGGCTGACATGATACTGTACACATAATATGTATACATCACACAAATGATCATACAGTGCATGTAAACATAAAGATGTATATGATAATGTATATTGCATATTGAATGGCGCGTGCGCAGGTGCTCTGGATCGGCTTTTGACTCGGCTGTCCTCGTTGGATGCGCCGGCTGACATGCGGGTAGTGCTCAAGACTGTCTATGCGTGCATCGCGAAAAAGTACGGCAGACGTGCGATTAGCACGCTCATGTACATGCTGATGGGTACAGATTTTCAAAAGTCAGCTGCTCCCGCATAGAATAATTATAAAGCTGACTTTCGAGAATTTCTCGACGGCAACGATGCTATGGGGTGGCTACAATTAGCACGCTCCTTGAAATTGTAGGTCTCTTTTGCAGAATATCGTCTCTTTTATAGGGCTCTTTTGCAAACGAGACCTACAATTTTAAGGAGCCTACTAAACGTAGCCACCCCATAGTCAACAATCTCGAATGTCAGCATTTGAGTTATTTCATATTGTCAGTCTAGTAGCAGACGCGTGATTAGCACGCTCATGTACATGCTGTTAGGTACAACCAATCCCACTTGGGGTGACATTTTCGAAAGCTCAAAGCTCAAAGCTCGAACGTCTCTTTTGCCACGTTTCAGTGAAAAGAGACGTTCGAGCTTTGAGCTTTGAGCTTTGAAATAGCATTCGAAAATGTCACCCCAAGTGGGATCGGCTGTACTCACACTCATACGCCTGCACTCATACTCACACAAATACGTTTATGGGGTGGCTATGATTAGTAGGCTCCTTAAAAATATAAGTCTCTCTTGAAGAATATAGTCTCTTTTATAGGGTTCTTTTGCAAAAGAGACGTGTGTTTTTAGGGAGCCTACTAATCGTAGCCACCTCATACGCGTATTCATTCATACATACTCATGTACTTTCACTCATATACTCATATGCACACTCACTCTTGCACTCACGCCCACACTCATACACTCATACTCACACTTGTACATCTGCGTATACTCAAGAGACGTAGGGGGCGGGGGTAGAGACCCAAGAAAGTAAAAAGAATTTTGTACCACTATGAAAAAAGACAAAAACCAAAAATCTCATCAGCCCTAGGTGCCTATTACTGTATTGCTGGTACAAGGTTTCCGTATTACATATCGTTAAGAACCTTTTGATGGGCCCGTGGTAACGGTAATTTATTGGTACAAGTCGAACCAAAAAATGGGTTCGAAACTGAAAAAGTGAAGAATGGGTATCGACTGTCACGAAAACTACCCCCGCCCCCCACGTCTCGTACTCACACTCATACTCATACTTATATATGCACACTCATATACCCACACTCACACCCATACCTATACACACTCATGCATATGCTCATACTCAAACTCATTCTCATGCTTATACTCTCATACGCATATATTCGTAATCACACTCACACTCACACTGAAACCGGTACCCACACACTGATACTCACATACATGCATACGCACTCACACTCACACTCAGACGCATACTGATAGGCGACTTGTGTGTGTGTGTGTGTGTTTGTGTGTGTGGGTGTGTGTGTGTGTGTGTGTGTGTGTGTGTGTGTTCGCCCGGCAAGGCATCGTTGCTTATTAAAATTCTCAAAGTTCGCCTTCAAGGTATTTTATATAGTCAATCTAGCAGCGGCTAACGTTTTGAGAATTTCTATCTCGTCGTGCTGATAGGCGACTTGTTCGAATATGAGATTCGCGCCATCAATGCGTCGCAGAAGAACGTGAAGGCAATGACATCTGAAGGCGCACGGTCGATTTTTTTTCCTTCTGAAAAGTCAGCTCGGTACCTGTCTCATACATATGGGGTGGCTTCGATTAGTAGGCTCCTTCAAATTGTAGGTCTCTTTTGCAAAAGAGCCCTATAAAAGAGACTATACTCTGCAAAAGAGACCTGTAATTTTAAGGAGCCTACTAATCATAGCCACCCCAGAGCTTCAAGTTTTATGTGCAGTTGCATTTGGAGCGTCATTCAATCTCGATCTCCATTCTCAATCTCAGTGGTCTCTTTTCAACGGAAGATGGCAAAAGAGACCTGGAGAATTGGATTATCGATTGAGATTTGAGATTCAAGAAATGACACTCCAAATGCAATAGGCTGTGGTAAACTGAGATGAATATGAAGGCACTAACATCCAAAGGTGCACGGTAGATTCTGAAAAAAGCGTGTTCGGTACCCGTTTTGCATATGGGGTGGCTATGATTAGGAGGCTCCTCAAAATTATAGGTCTCTTTTGCAAAAGAGCCTTGCAAAAAAGACTGTACTCTGCAAAAGAGACATATAATTTTAAGGAGCCTACTAATCTTATCCACCCCATAGTCAATCGAGGGGCAAGCTGAAACTTGAGAATGTGTTCTTCCAATTTGGCATGGCATTTATACATATATATATACGTATATATATATGTAAATATGTATAACATAAGTACATATTTACATATGTATACATATATGTGTGTGCGTGTATATATACATATATACATATATTTATATATATGTATATTTATACAGTTATATATATATATATGTATATATGAATATATGTATATATATGTATATATATACATACATATGTATGTGTATATATGTACATATATACACATAGATTAACTTTATATGTGTATGTATATATATGTTCATATACACACATAGATTGACTTTAATATATATATCAACAGGTTCCTCGACTCCATGGCGCGTGTCTTAGCGAAATTGTCGTTGAATGAGAGTTTTGCTGGCGGGTCCAATTTGTACCACATGAATAGTTGGATTCAGGTTTCACAATGGTGCAATGTGTCACAGTGTGTTGCGGTGTGTTGCAGTGCGGTGCAGTGTGGTGCAGCGTGATGCAGTGCGTTGCAGCGTGTACTGCAGTGTGTGGGGTTCCATTTCTCATGAATAGCTGGATTCAGTCTCGGTACGAAAGCTTTGAAAAATCCATGGACAGAATCCTCGCCGTCGACGAGCCAGCCATCGTCCCGTGGAATTCTGGCTGCACTGTCAAGGGCTCCGTACAGAATCTGCAGGTGCTCGTGGGTGCAGTGTGTTGCAGTATATCGCAGTGTGTTGTAGTATGTTGCAATGTGTTGCAGGGCGTGTCATGCACTGTCAAGGGCTCCGTACAGATTTTGCAGGTGCTCATACACGTAAAGATCCGTGGTGCAGTGTGTTACAGTGTGTTGCAGTGTGTTGCAGTGTGTTGCAGTGTGTTGCAGTGTGTTGCAGTGTGTTGCAGTGTGTTGCATTGTGTTTCAAAACCTGCCATCGTCCCGGGGGATGCTGGCTGCACTGCCAAGGGCTGGGTGAATCTGCCGGTGCGAACGGTTGCAGTGTATTGCAGTGTGTTGCTGTGCAGTGCGTTGCTGTGCAGTGTGTTGCAGTGTGTTGCTTGCAATATGTTACAATGTGTTGCAGAGCCTGCCATCGTACCGTGGAATTCTGGCTGCATTGTCAAGGGCTCGGTGCAGGATCTGCAGGTGCTCATGGGTGCAGTGTGTTGCAGTGTGTCGCAGTGTGTGTTGCAGTGTGTTGCAGTGTGTTGCAGTGTGTTGCAATGTGTTGCATTGTGTTGCAGTGTGTTGTGTATTGCAGTGTGATGCAGTGTGTTGTGTGTTGCAGAGCGTGCCATGCACTGTCAAAAGTTCTGTGAAGAATCTGCAGGTGCTCATACACATTCCAGAGTCACAATTTGTATTTCAGTATCCCTGATAGTATGAAATGATATCCTTATGCGTGTGCATATTTGTATGCAGACACATGTACATATGCATATACATTATATATACATCCGTGTTGCAGTGTGTTACAGTGTGTTGCAGTGTTTTGTATGTTGCAATGCGTTGCAGCGGACCTATGTACATATACATATACATCATATATACATATCATCATGCTGTGGAATTCGGGTTGTACCGCCAGGGGCCAAGTGCAGAATGAGCAGGAGATAGAGCAAGAGAGAGAAAGAAAGAGAGAGTTTGTGAAAGAGAGAGGTAGGGAGGGGGGCGGGGGTGGGGAGGGGGTTGGGTGAGGGCGGGAGGGAGGAGGAGGGAGGCAGAGAGGGAGGGGGTTGGTGAGAAGGAGAGAAAAGATTCTTGCGCGCGCGAGAGAGGAAAAAGTGACAGAGAAAGAGAGCGCGAGAGAAAGAGAGCGCGGGAGAAAACGAGCACGAGAAAAAAAGAGAGAGCGATAGGGGGAGGGAGAGGGAGAGAACGAGAGAGAGAGAGAACGAGAAAGAGAGAATCATGCTGTGGATCTGGAATGGTATGGGTATGGGTATGGGTATGGGTATGGGTATGGGTATGGGTGTGAGTGTGGGTGTGAGTATGGGTGTGAGTGTGGGTGTGAGTATGGGTGTGAGTGTGGGTGTAAGTATGGGTGTGAGTATGGGTGTGGGTATGGGATTGAGTGTGGGTGTGAGTATGAGTGGATGCGACTGCACTGTCAAGGGCCTGCTGTAGAATCTGCAGGTGCGCATCCACTTAATCATACACATGCATTCGTTTGGTGTATACGTATACGTATACATATACATATACATGTACATTTACATATACATATACATATACATATACATATACATATACATATACATATACATATACATATACATATGCATACATAAATGTACGTGTATGCGTATACATACAACATGAAAGTCCACACGCTGTACAAAATCTGCCAGTGCTCATCCCTCTCTCTCTCTCGCTCTCTCTCTCGCTCTCTCTCTCTTCCTCTCTCTCTATCTCTGTCTCTGTCTCTGTCTCTGTCTCTCTCTCTCTTTCTCTCTCTCCCTCCCTCGCTCTCTCCCTCGCTCTCTCCCTCCCGCGGTCTCTCTTTCTCTCTCCGAAGCATTCAGTTTTGGTGCTCACCTTCATACTCTTCACTCTACGCAGATCTGCAGGTGCTGATGTGCGCCTTGACCAAACACAAATCAACACCTTTGCATCTCTCTCTCTCGCGCGCGTTCTATCTCTCTCTTGTGGACCCCCCCCCCCCCCCCCCCCCCCCCCCCCCCCCCCTCCCCCCCCCCCCCCCCCCTTCCCCCCCTTCCTCCTTTCTTTTCCCCTCTCTCTCCCTCTCTCTCTCTCCCTCTCTCTCCCTCCCCCCCCCCCCCCCTCCCCCCCCCCCCCCCCCCTTCCTTCTTTCCCCCCCTCCCTTTTTTTTTTCCTCTTCTTTTCTCTTTTTCCTTTCTTCTCTCCTCCTTCTCCTTCTCT
>Ga0105054_10010191_pt1 | contig 12016 bp, 10 predicted proteins | sample BON02_FD_78091 | JGI IMG/M metagenome (GOLD analysis project Ga0105054, IMG submission 78091) | Freshwater microbial communities from Lake Bonney liftoff mats and glacier meltwater in Antarctica - BON-02 (megahit assembly) | ecosystem: Environmental > Aquatic > Freshwater > Ice > Glacier... | reverse complement strand
GTCGGCCGGTTCCGGCGCGTCAAGATTGAAGGTGATGTCGCCGGCGACGCGGGTGTAGTGAACGCGGCCGATCTGCGCGTGGCGGGCGAATGTGAGCGCGCTCGCGGTCAGCTTCAATTCGGCTTCCGCCAGGGTCTCGGCGGTGAGCGCGGCTTTGAAATCGGGGGTCGGGTAGTCGCGCGGGTCGAGGCCGACTTCCTCGGCCTTGGCGAGATAGGCGATGGCCGCCTTGGCGCGGGCGTCTTCGGCGCCGTTGCTTACCCAGATCGGGGCATAGTCGCGCGCCTTGTAGAACGCTTCGGCGCCGGAGCGCTCGTCCTTGCGGCCGATGGCGCGGTCGAGTGCCTTGCCGGTGACCATCTCCCGTAATTTGTTGGCGACCGCTTTGTCGGAAGTCGGGTTTTCGGCGACGACGGTAGCGGGAGGCGTTACGGCCGGTGCGGCGGCGGCCTTTTCAGGCTCGGCCATTGTCGGGACAGCTTTGGCGGGTTCCGCAGTGATGGCTGGCGCCGGTGCTTCGGTACCGTCAAAATCCTTGAGTGTCGGCGGCGGCATGGCGTCAGGCAGTGGCACGACAATTTCGGCCTTCGGCTGATCTTGCGGCTGCTGCGCGTTGACGGCGTGGCTGGAGAGAACAAGCACCATCCCGAGGGCAGTCGATGCCAGCAGACGGTCAAATCGAACAACTTTCACCGCGAAGACTCCCAAAAAGCTGAAAGGAGGCTGCCCTCCTTCAAATTGCCGCGCTACTCTAACCGATAGTCCTGAGCAGGTTACGTTTTTCCCAACATAACTGCTGTGACGGTCGTCACATGTGACTATTTTGCAAGAGAGTCAAAATACCGCATTTTATCGAGGTTTTTTAGGCATTTGGCTGCGCTCCAATAAAGCAACGGCCGTGCTCGGCCGAAGTTCCAGATATTCTTGGCCGCAGCCATCCACCGTTTTGCATGTTGTATCAGATGACGATTTCGTGAGCGCGGGGCGTTCGGCCTCAAGATCGGGGCGCGGATGTGGCTGGATACCTCGTGCGATTCTGAACTTTGCCGCCGTCCTGCAGCTAAAAAAAACCGGGCCCCGCGAAGGGGCCCGGTTTAAGTATGCCGGCGTGGGGGCCGGCACCTATTCCAGAGGGGAACAGGCTACTGTGGCGGCGACTCTGGGAGGATATACATCCGCCAAGCAGCGAGCCCTGACTATGCAAGGCGTCCGCACGGGCAGCAATGGCGGGCCGCTCATGTCAGCCATGCCAATTCGCAAACCGACCCGTGGGACAGTTGGGTGCTTGGACGCCATGCACCATAGGGATGCGCTATGCGGATTTGATTTTAAACGTAAACTTAGAAGTGCCAGCGCTGCGCGTTCGCGACCAGGAAGTCGCGGAACACCTGAATGCGCGCGACCGACTTGAGCTCTTCCGGATAGACAAAAAAAGCATCGAGCGCGAGCGTGTCGGCTTCGCCGAACAATTGCACCAGCCCGCCGTTTTCCTCGACCTGATAGTCCGGCAGCATCGCGACGCCGAGACCGCGCTGGCAGGCGCGCAGGAGACCCAGCACGTTGTTGATGGAGAGTTGCGGTACGCGCGAGTTCTTGGCTTCGCGGCTGACTTCCAGAAGCCAGCGCCGGTTGGCGAAATGTGCCGGCACCGCGCCGCCGAGCAGGATGATGCGGTGCTTGTCGAGTTCATCGTGCGAAAGCGGTGTGCCGAAGCGCTTGAGATAGTCGGGCGACGCATAGGCGTGGAAATGCACCGAGAACAGCTTGCGCTGAATAAGATCGGGCTGCGTCGGCTGGCGCAGGCGAATGGCGACGTCGGCCTCGCGCATGGCCAGATCGAGTTCTTCGTCGGTGGTGATCAACGTGATCTGGATGTCTGGATAGAGATCGAGGAATTCGCCCAGGCGCGGCGTCAGCCAGTGCACGCCGATGCCGGGCGTGGTGGAGACTTTCAGTTCGCCGTTCGGCCGTTCGCGCGAGTCGGTCAGCTTGGTGCGCGCCGCTTCCAGCTTCATGAACACTTCATGCGCAGTGCGGTAGAGCAATTCGCCCTGTTCGGTCAGGATCAGCCCGCGCGCATGGCGGTGAAATAGCGAGACGTTGAGGTCGCCTTCGAGCGCGGAAACCTGGCGCGACACCGCCGATTGCGAGAGGCCGAGGCGCTCGCCGGCATGGGTGAAAGAGCCCGCTTCGGCGGCGGCGTGGAACACTTTGAGCTTGTCCCAGTCCATTGAGTTGTTTTTGCCCGCCATGATTTATTCTGCCGCCGCGGTTTGGTGTTCGTGCTCATGCGCGGCGATGAATTTTTCGGCTTCCAGCGCGGCCATGCAGCCTTGCCCGGCGGCGGTCACCGCCTGCCGGTAAATGTCGTCGGTAACGTCGCCGGCGGCGAACACGCCGGGCACCGAGGTCGCGGTCGAATGACCGGCCGTCTCGATATAGCCCGAGGGTTTCATCTTGAGTTGGCCGGCAAACAGTTCGGAGGAGGGCGAATGCCCGATCGCGATAAAAACACCGTCGGCGGCGCGCTCGGTGACGGCGCCGGTCTTGATGTTCTTCAGCCGCACCTTGTTCACCTTCAGCGGATTGTCGGCGCCGGTGATGTCATCGAGCACTGAATCCCACACCACTTCGATCTTCGGGTGTTTGAACAGCCGGTCCTGCAAAATCCGCTCGGCGCGGAATGTGTCGCGCCGGTGCACGACCGTCACCTTGGAGGCGAAATTGGTCAGGAACAGCGCTTCCTCGACCGCGGTATTGCCGCCGCCGATCACGAAGACTTCCTTGTTGCGATAGAAAAAGCCGTCGCAGGTCGCGCAGGCCGAGACGCCATAGCCTTTGAACTTCTGCTCGAACGGCAGGTCGAGCCAGCGCGCCTGCGCGCCGGTGGCAATGATCAGGCTGTCGACGATGTAAACGTCGCCGGAGTCGCAGGTCAGCTTGAACGGGCGGCTGCCGAGTTCGACCTTGGAGACGTAGTCGGTCACAATCTTGGTGCCAACGTGCTCGGCCTGCGCCTGCATCTGCTCCATCAGCCAGGGGCCCTGGATGACGTCGGCAAAGCCCGGATAGTTCTCGACGTCGGTTGTAATGGTGAGCTGGCCGCCGGGCTGAATACCCTGGATCAGGATCGGCTCCAGCATGGCGCGCGCGGCATAGATTGCGGCGGTGTAGCCCGCCGGACCCGAGCCGATAATGACGACCTTGGCATGGGTAGTTTTAGACATGTCTTCGCCCCCCTGGCGGGCGTCTTGGGCTCTAGCGCTAGCCCTTCGGCCGGAAAGGATCCGGCTCTTGTGTGTCGGGCCCAATCTATGGCTTTCGAGGAGCTATGCAAGATACGCAACCCCCCAGACCCACAAACTTCGGGGCTGGCGCTTCACGCCCTGCGGAAAAGCGCGCAATAATCTTTCGCGAAACATTCTTTCGCGGTATGGATATGCCTGCTGGGCCTTATCAAGTCCGAGTTTGGAGATTTCTGTGTCAGCCCGTCTCGACGCGATCGACCGTAAGATCCTGAAGGAACTCCAGGACGACGGACGCATGACCAATGTGGAACTCGCCCGCCGGGTCGGCATTTCGGCGCCGCCCTGCCTGCGCCGGGTGCGGGCCCTGGAGGAAGCCGGTTACATCAAGGGCTACCGCGCGCTGCTCGACGAAAAGCTGCTCGCCTATGAGATTGTCGTTTTCGCCTTCGTACACCTGTCGAGCCAGGCCGAAGCCGATCTCGCGGCCTTCGAGGAGTTCGTGCGCCAGCAGCCGCTGGTGCGCGAGTGCTGGATGCTGTCGGGCGAAATCGACTTCGTGCTCAAATGCGTCGCGCCCGACCTCAAGACCTTTCAGGCCTTTGTCGAAAAGCTCACTGCTGCCCCGTCAGTGCGCAACGTCAAGACCTCGCTGACGCTGCGCCAGTCCAAGGACGCGGCGATGGTGCCGATGTGAGCGGGCGGTAGCCGGCGGCCTCGCGAAAAGTTCATTGCGGTGTGTGCGGATGGTGCTGCTAGGGCGTGAGCCATCGAGGTCGCTCGCGCGAGGTTGGCATGTTTGGCCGCACGATTGTCACGTTGGGACTGCTGGCGTTTGCCGTCGCGCCCGCCACGGCTCAGGACATCACTGCGGCATTTTCGCGCCACGACGCGGCTTCGACGCAAGTTATCGACCACGACGATTGGGGCAAGTTGCTTGCGGCTTACGTGCGTCCCGGTCCGGACAGAGTGAACCGCGTCGATTATCGCGGCTTCAAGGCGAAAGGACATAGCGCGCTGCGTGCCTTTCTCGCCAGAATGCAGGCCGTGAAGGTGTCAGCGCTGTCGCGCAACGAGCAGTTCGCGTTCTGGGCCAACCTTTACAACGCGGCGACCGTGGACGTGGTGCTCAAGCATTACCCGGTCGACTCAATCCGCGACATCAAGTCGGGCCTGTTTTCCAAAGGTCCGTGGGGCATCAAGCTTGTCACGGTCGAGGGCGTGTCATTGTCGCTCGACGATATCGAGCACAAGATCCTTCGCCCGGTCTGGCGCGATCCGCGCGTGCACTATGCCGTCAATTGCGCCTCGATCGGTTGTCCGAACCTGCCGCGCGCGCCGTTCACGGCAGCGAAGCTGAATGGAATGCTGGACGCCGTGGCGCGTGACTACATCAGTCATCCGCGCGGATTTTCGGTCGCGGGCGGTTCGGTGCGGGCCTCACAGATTTATTCCTGGTACGCCGCCGATTTCGGCGGCAACGCGGCCGGTGTGCTGCGCCACGCCCGGCGCTACGCGCAGGGCGACCTCGCGCGTCAGCTTGGCGAAGCGAAGGGCATTGCCGGTTACGATTACGACTGGCGTCTCAACGACACGACCACGCCGGCCAGATGATGCGCTAGAGCACTTCCCGCTTGCCGTCGGAATAGGTGATTTTCACCGTCACCGTGCCCTCGTTCATCAGCCACGGCCGCACCGTGAATGAGCGCGCGCCACTTTTGTGCATCGGGTCGGAGGCGGCGATCGCCTTGGCCTCGGCAAGCGAACCGGCGCGCACGATCACCATGCCTTCGCCTTCCCAGGCGTCCTCGGCGTCGTTCCAGAACGGACCCGCGCCGAACATGATGCCGCGCTTTTCCAGGTCGATCTGAAAGGCGAGGTGTTCTTCCAGCACCGCCATCACCGGCTCCATGCCTTTCGTCGGCTTGGTGAAGACGACATAAAGCTGCTTGCGCAGCATGGCCTCACAGGCCTTGAGAATGTCGGCTTTTGGAATCGATGTCAGGCTCATGGCTTCCTCCCGGTTTCTTGCATCTTAAAACGAAATCGCCGGGCGATGGGCCCGGCGAATGCGCAATTTAAATTGACGAAGCGAAAGCTTACTTCCACTCCACCTTCTTGACCTCATAACCCTTGGCGCCGCCGGGGGCGTTGACCTCGACGACCGCGCCCTTGACCTTGCCGATCAGCGCCTTGGCGAGCGGCGAGGTGATCGAGATGCGGCCCTTCTTGGCATCGGCTTCCGGTTCGCCGACGATCTGCCACACCTTCTTCTCGTCGGTGTCCTCGTCGACCAGCGTCACGGTGGCGCCGAACGTAATCGTGTCGCCCGAGAGTGTCGACACGTCGATGATCTCGGCGCGCGCCAGCTTGTCCTGCAACTCGTCGATGCGGCCTTCGTTGAGCGATTGCTGCTCCTTGGCGGCGTGATATTCGGCGTTCTCCGACAGGTCGCCATGGGTGCGCGCCTCGGTGATCTGCTGAATGATGCGCGGACGCTCCACGCTCTGGCAGTGCTTGAGTTCTTCTTCCAGCGTCGTATAGCCCGCCGCCGTCATCGGAATTTTGTCGACCATCGTTCTTCTCCTCCTGGCGGGCGCTCGATCCAACGTGAACGCGCCGTTGCGCCGCCAAGCCTTTCCTTTTTGAAACAGTCCAAGGACTGAACCAAGCACTCGAAATTCGACTCCGGCCACGGGTTTCCCCGCACCGGAGCCATGTGAAACTAAAGCCGGCCAAAAACTCATCAAACCGCGGCGAGTTGTAAAACTCCTACCGCGACCGTGGATCTGACCGGTCTAACTCGCGCCGCCGTCTCGGGTTCAAGCTTAACGCGAAAACAGCTCAAGCCCGCCCGTTGAAGTAGCTTTGCAGCGCGCGAACCTCGAGGTCGCCCCCGAGATAGGCTTTTATGCCTTGCGCCGCGGCGACGGCTCCTGAAAGAGTGGTGTAGTACGGCACTTTATGCAAGAGGGCGGCATGGCGCAGGGAACGGCTGTCGGCCAGGGCCGCCGCCCCGTCGGTGGTATTGAAAACCAGCTGAACGCCGCCGTTTTTGATGGCGTCGACGATGTGGGGCCGTCCTTCCAGCACTTTATTGATCTTGGTGGCCTCGACGCCCTGTTCGGCCAGATAGCGCTGGGTGCCGGAGGTGGCGATGCACTGAAAGCCGAGCGAGGCTAACAGCCGCACCGCCGGCAGGATGCGCGCCTTGTCGTCGTCGCGCACCGAAATGAACACGGTGCCGGCGCGCGGCAAATTGGTGCCGCCGCCGATCTGGCTCTTGGCGAAGGCAATCTCGAACGAGGTGTCGAGGCCCATTACTTCGCCAGTCGATTTCATCTCCGGGCCGAGCACGGTATCGACGCCGGGGAAGCGCGCGAACGGGAACACCGCTTCCTTCACGGCCCGGTGCTTGTAGGACGGCGGCTTGAGCTTGAAGCTGGCCAGACTTTCGCCCGCCATCACGCGCGCGGCGATCTTGGCAACCGGCAGCCCGATCACCTTGGCGACGAAGGGCACGGTGCGCGAGGCGCGCGGATTGACTTCGAGCACGTAGATGTCGCCATCCTTGATGGCGTATTGCACGTTCATCAGCCCGCCGACATTGAGCGCCAGCGCCAGTTCGCGGGTCTGTCTTTCGAGTTCGGCAATCGTTTCTTTGCTCAAGGAGTGCGGCGGCAGCGCGCAGGCGCTATCGCCCGAATGAATGCCGGCTTCCTCGATGTGTTCCATGATGCCGGCAATGAAGGTGTCCTTGCCGTCGGCCAGGCAATCGACGTCGACTTCGGTTGCGTCCGACAAATAGCTGTCGATCAGCAGCGGGCTTTTCTTCGAAACGACGAGCTCGGACGGCTTGTCGAGCGTGGCGCCGAGCCGCGCGACATAGCGGTCGAGCTGCGCGGCGTCGCGCACGATTTCCATGCCGCGGCCGCCCAGCACGTAAGACGGCCGGATCACCACCGGATAGCCGATCTTGTCGGCGATGGCGCGCGCGGCGTCCGGCGAATTGGCGATGCCGTTGTCGGGCTGGCGCAGCTTGAGCTTGTCGAGCAGCGTCTTGAAGCGGTCGCGGTCTTCGGCGAGGTCTATCATGTCGGGCGAGGTGCCGAGGATCGGGACCTTGGCCTTTTCCAATGCCTCGGCGAGCTTGAGCGGCGTCTGTCCGCCGAACTGCACGATCACGCCGTGCAGCGTGCCGTTCGACCGCTCGGTGTCGATGATCTCCAGCACGTCTTCCGGCGTCAGCGGCTCGAAATACAAACGATCCGAGGTGTCGTAATCGGTCGACACCGTTTCCGGATTGCAGTTGATCATGATGGTCTCGTAGCCGGCTTCCTTGAGCGCAAAGCAGGCATGGCAGCAGCAATAGTCGAACTCGATGCCCTGGCCGATGCGGTTCGGGCCGCCGCCGAGAATGACGACCTTCTTCTTGTCGGAGGGCCGCGCTTCATCCGCCATCGCGCCCGCAAACGAGGTCTCATAGGTCGAATACATATAGGCCGTCGGCGAGGCGAATTCGGCCGCGCAGGTATCGATGCGCTTGTAGACCGGCCGGACGCCGAGCTTGCGGCGCGCCGCCATGACCTTGTCGGCGTCGCTGCCGGTCAGCTTGCCGAGCCGCTTGTCGGAAAAGCCCATTGCCTTCAGCCGGCGGAACGGCCCTGCGGTGGTCGGCAGGCCTTTGGCCGTGACTTCCGCTTCGCTCTCGATGATGCCGCGGATTTCGGCCAGGAACCACGGGTCAATGCGGCAGGCATTGTGAATCAGTTCGTCGCTGGCGCCCAGCCGCATCGCCTGCGCCACCTTCAGCATCCGGTCCGGCGTCGGCGTGCCGAGCGCGGCGCGAATGGCGGCCTTGTTGTCGGCGTCGTCAACGTCCTTTGAGGCGTCGAAGCCCTCGATGGTGATTTCGTCGAGGCCGCTCAGGCCGGTTTCCAGCGAGCGCAGCGCCTTCTGCAGGCTTTCCTGGAAGGTACGGCCGATGGCCATGGCCTCGCCGACCGACTTCATCGAGGTGGTCAGCACGTTCGAGGCGCCGGGGAATTTCTCGAAGGCAAAACGCGGAATCTTGGTGACCACATAATCGATGGTCGGCTCGAACGACGCCGGCGTCGCGCCGCCGGTAATGTCGTTGGCGATTTCGTCGAGCGTGTAACCGACCGCCAGCTTGGCGGCGACGCGCGCAATCGGAAATCCGGTCGCCTTCGAGGCCAGCGCCGACGAGCGCGAAACGCGCGGGTTCATCTCGATCACGACCAGCCGGCCGTCGACCGGGTTGACCGCGAACTGCACGTTCGAGCCGCCGGTCTCAACGCCGATCTCGCGCAGGACCGCGATCGAGGCGTCGCGCATGATCTGGTATTCTTTGTCGGTCAGCGTCAGCGCCGGCGCGACGGTCATCGAGTCGCCGGTATGCACGCCCATCGGGTCGATGTTCTCGATCGAGCAGATGATGATGCAGTTGTCTTTTTTGTCGCGCACCACCTCCATCTCGAATTCTTTCCAGCCCAGCACCGACTCTTCGATCAACACTTCACTGGTGGGGGAGGCGTCGATGCCGCCTTCGACGATCTCGATGAACTCGGCCTTGTTGTAGGCGATGCCGCCACCGGTGCCGCCCATCGTGAAGGACGGCCGGATGATGGCGGGCAGGCCGATGTCTTCAAGTGCTTCGAGCGCCTGGGCCAGGGTCTTGATCTGATGCGAGCGCGGCGACGGCAGGCCGATCTTGGTCATGGCCTCGCGGAATTTCTCGCGGTCTTCGGCCTTGTCGATGGCGTCGGCGGTGGCGCCGATCATCTGCACGTCGAATTTTTCCAGCGTGCCCTGCTTGCGCATGGAGAGCGCGCAGTTCAGCGCGGTTTGTCCGCCCATGGTCGGCAACAGAGCGAAGCCGCCGGGCAGGACGTTGCGCTCCTTCTCGATGATCTTGGCGACGATCTCGGGCGTGATCGGCTCGATGTAGGTCGCATCGGCGAGATCGGGATCGGTCATGATCGTCGCCGGATTGGAATTGACCAGAACGACCCGGTAGCCTTCTTCCTTCAATGCCTTGCAGGCTTGTGTGCCGGAATAATCGAATTCGCAGGCCTGGCCGATTACGATCGGTCCGGCGCCGATGATCATCACGGTTTTGATGTCGGTGCGTTTGGGCATCGGACTCCAGAACTGGACACAAAAAAAGGGCGCGCTAACGCGCGACCTTTTCACCTTCGGGCGGAGCCGAACCCCGCGCGCGAGGCGATGTTAGACCAGAATCGGCGGGGTGGGAAGCCTCGGAACCGCCCTGAACACAGCAACTTGCCTCCGTTTTGTCGAAACTTTGCAAGGCTTTTGCCGTTGTTCCCATATGGGCTTGGGAAATCGCATATTCAACGCTGTCCGGGGCAGCAATAAGCCGGTTTTGCTTGCCGGACTTGCACTGGCGGGCACTTACGCAGTTGCAGCCGCGCTGGCGCGCGGCAAGGGCGCCGCTGAGCCGAGCGATGCGCCGGAAGTGTTCAAACGCGGCTGGCCGTTCTGGAAACAGGTCCTCATTTCCACCTACCGGCAGATCAGCGACGACCGGCTTATGGCGCTTGCCGCCGGCGTGGTGTTTTACGGTCTGCTCGCCATCTTCCCCGCCATCACCGCGCTGGTATCGAGCTACGCGCTGTTCGCCAACGCCTCGACCATCAACAATCATCTGGCGCTGGTATCGTCGCTCATGCCGCAAAGCGCCTATTCGATCGTCGACGAGCAGGTGACCCGCATCGTCATCCGCACCACCGGCGATCTTTCCTTCGCTTTTTTCTTCGGTCTCGCGCTCGCATTGTGGAGCGCCAATGCTGGCGTCAAGGCAATCATCGACGCGCTCAACATCGTCTATGGCGTGAAGGAGCGGCGCTCCTTCATCAGGCTCAATCTGATTTCGCTTGCCTTCACCGTCTGCGCGTTGGTCGTCTTGCTGCTGGCCTTCGCCGCCATCGTCATCCTGCCGGTCGTGCTCTCTTATCTTCCGCTCTACGGCTACGACAGCGCGCTCGCGACCTGGCTGCGTTGGCCTGCTCTGCTATTGCTGGTGATGTCGGGCATGGCGGTGCTCTATCGCTTCGGCCCCAACCGCGACCATGCGCGCTGGCAATGGGTCAGCGTCGGCGCCGTGTTCGCGACGCTCGCCTGGCTTGGCGGTTCGGCGCTGTTGTCGTGGTACCTCGGCAGCTTTGCGAATTACGACGCCACCTATGGCTCGCTCGGCGCCGGCATCGGTTTGATGATGTGGCTCTGGATGACGGCGATCGTCGTCCTGGTCGGCGCGGAACTGAATTCCGAAATCGACAATGCTGCGCGTCCGGACGTGCAAACGGACGAAGGCCGGATCGGCGCGAAAGCGGATTAGCTTTCGCGATACGAAAGCGGTTGCAGGCGAGGGCGCATTGCGCCTCGCCCGTGCCTGCGCCTATCTTTGCAGCAGGATCTTCGCCTGGGAATTCTGCAATGACAGCTTCCGCGCAACCTTCCATGTCTCTGTCCGGCGGCGACACGATGCCGATGCTCGGCTTCGGCACTTCGCCGCTGACCGGCGGCATGTCGGCCGAAATCGTGCTGAATGCCCTGAAGGCCGGTTATCGCCACCTCGACACCGGCCGCAAATACGGCACCGAGGAAGCGGTCGGCGAGGCGATCCGCGCTTCCGGCATCGCGCGCGGCGAACTATTCGTCGTCACCAAAGTCAGCCATGAAAACCTCCGGCCGGCCGATTTCGCCCGTTCGGTTGAGCAAAGCCTCAAGGCGCTTCGACTCGATTACATCGACCTCTTGATGATTCATTGGCCGAACCCGGACATTCCGCCGAGCGTGGCGGTGCCGCCGCTGGCCAAAGCGAAGCAACAGGGCCTCGCGCGCCACATCGGCGTTGCCAACTTCAATACCACCTTGCTTGCCGAGGCGGTACGCGTCTCGCCGGAACCGATCGAGGTTTTGCAAGCCGAGCTGCATCCCTTTCTCGATCAGGGCAAATTGCTTGCCGCCGCGCGCCAGCATGGTATGGCCTTTGTCGCGCATTGCCCGCTCGCGCGCGGGCGCATGTTTACCGATCCGGTGCTGATGGAAATCGCCAAAACCCGTGGGCGCAGCATCGCGCAGGTCGCGCTGCGCTGGCTCCTTCAGCAGAACATCGCGGCGATCCCGTTCTCGTCGAAGCCGGAACGCATCGTCGAGAATTTCAATGTATTCGGTTTTGAGTTGAGCGCCGATGAGATGGCCCGCATCTCCGAGCTCAAGAGCGCCGGCATGCGCATCGCCAATCCGGTCGAGCGCGTCGCGGGTGGATGGGACTAGCCTACATCGCCCGTTGCTTGTGACCGCAGTCCTTGCATCGATATTCAACGCGGCTTTCGCCAGGCGCGGCACTGACCTTGTTGATCACGCCGCACTTGCCGCATTTGGTTTCGATGCGGGTCTCGCCCTGCTTGATGGCGAGGTTTTTCTTCGCCATCGCCTCTTTGATCAGGCGTTCGGCCTCTTCGCGCATTTCCTGTTTCGACATATCCAGCCCTTCAGCTCCGCCATCCGTTGCGGAACTCTATCTAGCAAAGGCGGGCATTTGTCACGGGGGGTGGCGATACGCCCGCTGCGACGGGCAGAGATTGGAGGCCCGGCCTGGAATTGAACCAGGCTGGAAAACCTTGCGGGGTCTTCTGCGTACGCGCTCCGCCACCGGGCCGGGATCGACCGTAATCGATCCTGCCGTCTAGGTGGTTACCGGCGGCCGTTTAATTCCGGCGGAT
>Ga0105054_10010190_pt1 | contig 12018 bp, 20 predicted proteins | sample BON02_FD_78091 | JGI IMG/M metagenome (GOLD analysis project Ga0105054, IMG submission 78091) | Freshwater microbial communities from Lake Bonney liftoff mats and glacier meltwater in Antarctica - BON-02 (megahit assembly) | ecosystem: Environmental > Aquatic > Freshwater > Ice > Glacier... | reverse complement strand
GCTTGGGCGCGCGGCCTTGTGTATGACGTCAACCTTCCATTTTTGCGCCGAGATAGGTCCTCCTCCTCCTCCGTTTTTCCCCGTAGCACCTCTTCGCCTCCCTTGGGTGCGGCTGCGGCTGCGGCTGATGCGTCGAGGGTTGTGGAGGGAGCGCCACGGGCGTCGCAGGACGCTTCCAGCGAGATGAACGTGGATGACGGAGGCACGGCTGCACGTGTAATGTCCTAATCATGGGACCGCCCCGGCTTTGCACTTACCACGCACTAATCAAGTATATGGGCAAAGGTGGCAAGGAAATCGGCCAGGGGGTATTTCAAATGGATGTGCAGGAAGTTAGCTGCGGTGGCGGCCCCTCTTCACTCTTGGGAGGGACGGGGGGGGCTTGTATGCTCTCCGAGCGTCGGCGAGGCAGTGAGTTGGTCATGCGGCAGAGGGGGGAGGTGTCCGTGGGTGGGAGTAATCGCGGATCAGTAAGCTTTACATTAGGCGTCAAGGCACGAATGCGGGCAGAGGATGGGTCGTCGCTTCTGCTTCCACAAGGATAGGGAGGGAGATCGGGGGACGAAGAAAAAAGATCACAGAGTGTCCTTTCGTACCCTAACTTGTGGTGTCTTGCCGCTCCACGGGGCTGATAAGGGGCGAAATTGACGAATAAAAGAAAGAATGCACGAACAACGTCTCGGGCTATGCAATTTGCAATTTGTGTGGGGCTTTTTGATTCATGTGTATTGTGGGGAGGTTAGCATGGGGGGATAATGTCGCGTCTGTAATACATTGTACAAACAAGAGGCACTTTCAGGCTAACGTTCGGCTGGCTTCTAGTTCAGCTTTCTATGACATTGTCACGGCGTGCTCTGGCGGGTGCTCATAGTGGCGAAATGTGTAGAATCAAGTAGGACAAATGGGTGGGGTGGGCACGTACAGCCATCCGAGCAGGAGCTCTGAGCCTTTGGCCGCATCACACACCATCTCACACACCACACCACACCACCCGTAAACACACTCATAGGGTCCTACCGCCATGGCACCGACTACCGGGACTTCGTCGTCATCGTCTGCCTCCTGGCGGCCAATCCGAGGCACACCCGGCCCTTTAGCAACGTAAGTCGCTTGGCTCCCCTTCCCCCAACCATACCCAACCATCTGAATCAGCCACCACCTCTACCCTCCCTCCCTCTCTCCCTTACGCCACCGTACCAGTAAAATTCATGCCCAACTTAACGCCCTATGGACCACGCACTCGGGCAAGCCGCGGGACAAGGAAGAGACCGCCCTAGGGCTGAAGCATCACCTGGACAGAAACACAAGCTACTGGCACGTCATAATCGGTCCTGAGGATTTCGTGACCAACATCCGTTACCGCTCTCGTCCCTCCCCCGAACGCTGCTTCCTCCTCGCCAACCCCCACCACAAGCTACGGGCCCTCGTCTTCCAATCCTCCCCCTGCCCTCCCCCACCCCCTTCCTCCCTCCATTCCTCCCTCCCGGCCTCCCTACCCGAGCTCCTGCCACAGACCACCGTCTACACCACCGACCTTTCCAGCGACAACACCACCAATGACGACGCTACCACCCCTCCCTCCTTCCGTCCCTCCCTCCCCCTCCTCCTCTCCCTGGCCACCCACGCCCTGCACACCGCCAAGGCCGAGCCTGTCGCAAGCAGCATCGCACTTAAAGACTACTTGACCTCTCACCCTTCCTGTGGTGGCCCTCTCTGGCACGTGATCATCGCAAGAGACAACGTCGAAATGGGCCTAGCAATCGAAGCCCGCCCTTCCTCCTCCTTCCTCGACGCCCGCGTGCAAGGAGGAGGAAAGGTCCTACGAGTCGTCATCTGGAAGCACGACCTCCCCCTCTCCCTATGGGAGGAACTCGGCCTGGCCTTCCTCCCTCCCTCCTTCGCCCTCCCCTCCTTTAGCAAGGAGAAAGCGGCCCAGTGGGTCTTTGTCGTGCTGATGCTCCTAGCCTTAGTCCTGGCAATGCTGACACAGGCAACAGTATGGGTAGGGTTAGATGTACTCAATTGTCCTACCTGTGAGGGAGGGGGGTGCGCGACGGTGGAGGAGGAGGAGGAGGCGAGGGCGTGTGGGGTTTTGAAGGGTCGGATGAGGAACGCGGCTTTGGCGTGCTTGACGGCGGCATTGGTGAGTAAGGCGTGGGCGAGACGAGAGAAGGGGATTAAGAGGTTGGAGAAAGCGAGGGGGGGAGGAGGAGGAGGAGGGGGAGGAAAGGGAGGAGGAGGAGCGGGTGCTCCTTCGTCGTCGTTGTCGTCGTCGGGAGGAGGAAGGGGAGGAGGAGTGAAGGTCAAGAGTAGATGAGGATGACGGGAAGGGTTGTGAAGAAAAGGTGGGGTTAGGCGAGGTGGGCGCGAGTAAGCAAGTAATCTAGAAGAAAGAGAACAAAATATAAAGGAGAGAGAATCGTTTTGCATGTGTTGAAGGAGAGAGAATCGTTTTGCATGTGTTGAAGGAAGGGACGCTTGGTGATGCTCACACGGTGCTCCTTTCTGTCGCAATCAATCGCTTAATTTCAGGCCTGCTTCCTTTGATGCAACTTTTCTCCATTGCTGTTGTTGTTGTTGTTGTTCTTGTTCTTGTTGTTGTGGGGGGCTAGCTAGATAATTAGATGTTGCTTTTGCTTTTCTGGTCTTTTTGTTCTGGTCTTCTGCTTCCTGCTTTTTTCTGCCTCCTGCTCCTACGTACAATCACTTCCTCCTCATCCCATCAATTTCACGCATTCATTCTTCCTCCCTCCTGCCCTCCATTTCTCAGAAGGAGATACACGCACACACATCCCTCCTTCTTTTCGACCTCCCTCCCCTCCAATTCAAAGATGCGACTCTCTCTCTCCCTCTCCGTCCTTCCTCCCCCGCGTCTTCCCTCCATTGGCGACCATCCGTCGTTCCAATGCCTTATTCAAGCACACACACGCCAGACAACGACAGGAGAGCCAGAACCCTACCCTCCCTCCCCTTCCCTCCCTCCCTCCGTTCAACCTCCGCTCCCCTCCCTGGCTCCTCTCCTCTAGAACTCCTTACTCTTGACCTTCCCCTGGCGTTGCTCCTTAATAAACAACACGCCCCACACCGCAAAGGCAAACACGTGCAAGGCCACGGCGCCCACGACAAAGACACGAACGGAGGAGGGCAAGGCGTCCAGGAAGCCCGGGGCGCCGTCGTCGCTGCTGCTGCTGCTAGATTTTGGGGCCATGCTTGTGTGCTGTGTTTTCGTTTGTAATAGTGGGGAAAAGTGTTGGAAAGGGGGAAAATGAGTGCCTGCGCACACGAATGAACGAAAGGAGGACATTGCTGGTGACTGTGTGGTATGCTTTGCTTGTGAATGTGCTGCTCAAAAGCAAAGGAACTGGGCCTCCCACACTCGCATCATCGTGCTCGCCAAGCCCCTCACTCACTCCTCCCTGCTCCGCCCTTGTACATCTGAGATTCTTGTCGCCACACACCCGCTCCACCATGCACGACCCGCCTCTCCTCCCCCTCTTTCTGCTGACGACGTGATGGCTGCATGTGGGGCGGGGCAAGGGGACGGATGGGCGGATGGGGTGAGCCGAGGGCTGCCCTCGCATCGCTCGCGCCATGGAAGAAGGCGACGCTATAACACCACCACGACCGACCCCCTGACTTGCACTTGTAATGCATTCCGACAAGTCGCCAGTCAGACACCCTCCCCCCCCCCCCCCCCCCCCCACCCCACAGCACTTGGCCAGCAGCTCGCTCTACACACTTCACGCACGCTTGGATGGGTGGGGCCTGGCCCGGTGGTCGAGGGCGGCTGGAGCAGTGAACAACACCCAATCAAAAAGCTGGAGACAGCTTCTCGCCTATGCCTAGGGGAGGAAACTGCTTGCGAGGCCTCGCCCTCCGCTTTCGCACGCACCCACCACCGCCACCACCACCACCAGTAGCAGCAGCACTGCTGAATCTTGTCGTGGTCATCTTCGCCGTCTCACGCTTCTCCCCTGTCTTTTTCCCCCACACCCACAAACACACAGCCTCTCAAACCTCTTTCCAAGCAGAAGATGTTTGCCCGCCGTGCGATCAGCCGCCTGGGTACCCAGCTGGCCCAGCGCCCGCCCGCCGCCATGGTTGCCGCCAAGCATGTACGTCTCGAAATACTCCCGTTTGTCTTGTAAACTCCTTCTCGTCTGTCCCCCTTGGACGTGTGTGTGCCATGCTAGCATGCTCTTGCCTGCCTCACATCCCACCCTCCCTTCCTCCCTCCCCTCCCCTCCCTCTCCCCCTCTCACATCGAACACACACACACTCAAAATACACACAGGCCGTGCCTTCAACCCCTGCCCAGGCCGCTGCTGGGTTCTCTTCTTTCTCGCTTCCCTCCTTCCGTCCTTCCCTCCCTCCCTCCTCCCTCTCACACCTGTTCACACCCCCTCATCATCAATCAACAAACACACACACACACAGGCCGTGCGTTCCGCCCCTGCCCAGGCCGCTGCTGGCTTCTCTTCTTTGTCGGAGCCATCGTACCTTGGACGGCCCTACAAGGACATCCCCACCAGCATCGGGGAGAAGGGTGAGAGGGAGGGAGGGAGGGCGGGAGGGCGGGAGGGAGGGAGGGAGGGAGGGAGGGATGGTGATGCAGTAGGATGTGTTAGAGGGCTCTCTCGTGCTTGTTGTACGTTTAGTTGTTCGTTTCGTGTCTGCTTTCAAAACAATCCCACTGGAGCGTCACGACCCCTCACATTTACTCACTCACCCACCCCTCCCTCACTCACTCCCTCCCTCCCTCGCCCTCCCCCCAGGCACGGCGCAGACGGCCTGGGAGAAGAGTTGCTACTTCAAGATCGACTTTAAGATCACCGAGGATGCCATGATGTACGAGGCGGTCCAACGGTGAGTCCATTCCTCCTTCCCTCCCTCCCTCCCTCCCTCCCTCAGCTTCGTCGCCTACAACATCGGTGCCCTGGCCGTGACTGACTCACGTCTTTCCTCTCCCTCCTTCCCTCCCTCCCTCCCTCTCTCCCTCCCTCCCTCAGCTTCGCCGCCTACAACATCGGTGCCCTGGCCGTGACCGACAGCTCGGGCAAAGTGATCGGCGTCATCTCCGAGCGTGATTACGTGTGCAAGGTAGGGAGGGAGGGAGGGAGGGAGGGAGGGAGGGAAGGAGTCTTGGTCGTGACTGACAGCTCGGGCAAAGTCATTGGGGTCACTCTGAGAGTGATGATGTGTGCAAGGTAGGGAGGGAGGGAGGGAGGGAGGGAGGGGAGGAATGGGATCAGAAGGAAGCTGGGGGGGGAAGAAGAGCACAATGGAAGAAGGAAGAACTTTGGAGAAAAAGAGAAATATTAAGTGAACGATGGAGAGGAGATTACACCATCAGCCCCACTCTTGCTCATCACCCTCCCTCCCTCCCTATCTCCCTCCCTCCCTCCCTTCCTCCCTCCCTCCAGATCGCTCTGCTGGGCCGCTCTTCCAAGAGCACCACGGTGGGGGAAATCTGCACGCGAGGGAGCAACATCGTCGTGGCGAAGACGACGGACAGGTAGGGAGGGAGGGAGAAAGGGAGGGAAGGAGGGATGGAGGGGCTGTTGGTCTGGATTTGTCATCACATTCTCCTGTTGTCGTATGATGAATGAATAAACATGTTCTCAACCTCTCTGCGTGCTTGTAGTCGGTTACTGACCTCCGCTCCCTCCCTCCCTCCCTCCCTCCCTCCCTCCCTCCCTAGCATCGCCACCTGCATGAAGGAGATGCTGGCCAAGGACATCCGGCACTTGCCCGTGGTGATAGAACAATCAGTCATCACTCACCCTTCCCTCCCTCCCTTCCTCTCTCCCTCTTGAAGTAGAACTCAGTCACTTATTTACCCTCCCTCCCTCCCTCCCTCCCTCCTTCCCTCCCTCCCTCCCTCAGCATTGCCACCTGCATGAAGAAGATGCTGGCCAAGGACATCCGGCACTTGCCCGTGGTGGACGACGAGAAGAAGGAGGTGGTGGGTATGCTCTCGATCAAGGTAGGGAGGGAGGGAGGGAGGGAGGGCAGGAGGGAGGGAAGGGAGGGAGGGAGGGCAGGAGGGAGGGAAGGGAGGGAGGAAGGGGAGAGAAGGGAAGGGTGTGGTCGTCGTATGCTCTGGTTATTTGATTTGAGGCCTGTGTGTTGTTTTGTGTCTCTCCTTAACCAGTCTGTTCATGCTCCACCGACTCACTTGCCTCCTCCCTTCCCATCCCTTCCCTTCCCTCCCTCCCTCCCTCCCCCCCTCCCTCCCTCAGGATCTGATCAAGGAGCTCCAGAAAGAGAAGGACGACATCATCGAGAAGCTCACGGACTTCAACCTGGGCAAAGGTGCTTTCTTCCAGCACGGTAAGGAGGGAGGGGGGGAGGGAGGGAGGGAGGGAGGGAGGGAGGGAGCGAGGGAGGGGGAAATGTGGTATCATTGAGAAGCTCATGGACTTAAACTTGGGCAAAGGTGCTTTCTTCCAGCACGGTAAGGAAGGAGGGAGGCAGGGAAGGAGGGAGGGAGGGAGGGAGGGGTGAATGAATATGTGAGATTGACGCACTCATTTAACCATTCATTCACATATCTCACTCACAGGTTAATTTAATCTTGTTGCTTAGTAAATACGGGTAAGAGAAGGAGAGAGTCGTTGTCGGTTTGGTGGCTGGCGGCTGGCGGCTGGGGGCTGGGCGTGCTTTGCAGAGGCAGAAGAGGGAAAGAAGTGGAGAAAGAGCGAGAGAAGAGTTTTCCTTATTAAAATGCATGCCTAGAAGCGGAGGAAGGAGGGAGGGAAGGAAGGAAGGAAGGAGGGAGGGAAAGCAAAATGGACGAAAGAGATAGAGAGCGAGCATTTTTGTATGGTTAGGAAAGGAGGGAGGGAGGGAGGGAGGGAGGGAGGTCTTTTAGTGATGAGTGCTGGATATGCCCTTTATATATGAATTTTGTCCTCTTGCTCGATCGATGTCTTCCTCCTCCTCCTCCTCCTCCTCCTCCTCCTTTCTCTTATGGGTCTGTAGCTCCTTAGTTTATATTTCGTTTTAAGATGGAATGAGGAAGGGGAAGAGGAGGAGGAGGAGGAGGAGGAGGAGGAGGAGGAGGAGGAGGAGGAGGAGGAGGTCCAGATGGAGGGGGAGGAAGTGGAGAAGGAGGAGGAAAGGGAAAAAACGACACAGAAATTGATCAATGTTTGCAAAGCGGTTTTAAGCTTTTTTTCTCTTAACCTGGTACCGCATATTATTTTCATTGCTTCTTCATTTTGGTTATTTCTATATCTATTTGGTGCTCATTGAATCAACGAACATGCACTTAGTTAGTTCCCTCTTGTCCCTGCTGCTGGCGTATGAGACCGGCATCAGGTGAGCAAGCACAACCAAAAGTCACTCCACAAACAGGAAAAATGCTTGAAAGCAAGCACTATTTTCGTTCAAAAAATGTGCCGGGCATGGGTCGACGTGATGCATGCATTATGACGGGGGATGTGTCCATACCCAGGCCAAAAACCAAGATACTTATAACCTCCCCCACCTTCGCAAATCATCTATCACTTGTGTCGGAATTAGAACAAGCAAGCATATATAGATTAAGCACCGCCTTTGCAAGTTTACCACGATGTCGCTACGACGCGGACAAGAACGCATCGAAAGAGCGAATGAAGAGGATGGACAGCCATTGTCCCTTGTAGAGGAAATGCAGACGTGTGCGTAGTACTATTGTAGGGCACTCCCCACCAAGACACACGTGATTCTTACAACCAAAGGCAGACCAAGGAATCTCTTGCTTCTACCCATGGTCAAAAGTTTGCGACCAGAGCGCGATTAATCCCCTCTCGAGCTAGTTTCAAACTGAGGAATGCCGAAAGAAAGAGAAAAGCGAAGCGACGGCAAAAAGAAGGATAGGGGCGCCGCGTCGGCGTTCTGTTGGCTGCTTGGCTGGGTGGCTGTGGTGTGCGTTTTGTTGGGCCTTTGCTTGCCACCACTAGCCTACCTCTTGCTCCGCTCGCTCTCTCACACATCCACCGCGTGCTGCGTGTGGTCCTCGTACCCGCAACCCGCTCGGTCACAGAAGAAAGAAGATACTCTTGGGTGGTGCCTTCATATCATCGCCGCTGCCCATTCGTTGCTGCTCCCTTCTCCTGCCCAGGCCACACGCTCTGTGTGGTGGTAATGGCCAGGCACAAGCTGTTCTGTTCCCCTTCCTTCTCACCCCCTTCCTGACATCCCACACCCACAGGAACGCCTTGGTCGGCGGATGGCACCGCATCAATGGCTTGTGTTCCACCCCGTGTTCTAGCCTCCCTACCCCGCCCACTGTGCGGCTGGGAACGAAGCTTCTCTGTGGGAGGGGGGCTGTTGTCTTTCGTCTTCTTTCGGCAAAGTGGTGGGCCTCACCCACAAGGCCTCCCACCTCCCCTGGACCTTGAAAGCGTCGTGGAGGGTGCTTGTCGGGCACGGGTTGCTGGGGGACGGGGCACGCCAGCATGGCTGGGTGGCTGAGAAGTGGCCTCCGAACTGCGCGGCGCGTTTGCCGACAAAGGCCTTCGATGGGTAGATGGTAGATACCCTACCCGCGTCCTCTTCGATCGATGTGACTGACTAGCCACTCACCACCCACCTACACACACGCACCATACACACAGGGAGGAACGGGTAGATTTATTCTGAACTTTGTTGTCTTACAGGCGGCGAAGGAGATAGAATAAAGGAAAGAAAAGAGGAGGCAGCAGCAGAAGCAGCAGCCCCACCACACCACCACCTTACCAGCTACACAAGTAGATGGCATCGTTGCTCCAAGGCACAGAAGATAATTTAGATATGCCTATTGAAAGCATGATTGGTAGGTGCGGGTGGAGGGAGGGAGGAAGGGAGGGAAGGGAGGACAGCAGAACAGGGGATTCTCCTCCCTTCATTCCGGATTTGGGAATTGCGAGGGCCTCGGATAGCACCTGTGTGTGCTGAAAGATGTTTGAGTGAGGGGGGGGGTGTTATAACCCGTGTGTTTGGAGGTGTCTCTTCAAGCTTTTGGGTCATGCTTTTGTGGGGGGGGGCATAGGAGGGGTCTTGCCCGATACGCTGGCGGGGGTGCTTCGGAATTTGGATGATGATGATATGTCTTCCCTGTCCTTATCACTCACTCTCATTCTCCCTCCCCCCCTCCCTCCCTCCCTCCCTCCCTTCAACTTACAGAAGACAACAACGAAGCCGGCACTGCCGCGGAAGGGGCGGCGCCCTCCAACCCGAACAACCGCCGCGTGTACGTGGGCAACTTGTCCTGGAGCACGGCCTGGCAGGGGCTTAAGGACCACATGAAGATCGTCGGGGAGGGTGAGTAATTTAGAGTGGAGTGGAAGGGAGGGAGAGAGGGGAGGAGAGTGTGGTTCCGACAAAGGCAACCGAAAAGGAGAAATACTCACATTTCCTCCGTCCCTCCCTCCCACCCTCCAGTTATCCGCGCCGACGTCCTCCTGGACGCGTCCGGTCGCTCCAAGGGCTGCGGCTTGGTCGAGTTTAAGACGCCCGCGCAGGCTCGTCAGGCTATTGCCACGCTTAACAACACGGATTTGGATGGTACGTCTGTCCCTCCTTCTCTCCCTCCCTCCCTCCCTCCCTCCCTCCCTCCTTAAAACGTTTTTTCCCCCTCTTTATTTCCCTGAAATCTTACCCATCTCACCTTCCCTCCCTCCCTCCCTCCCTTCCCCTTCACAGGCCGCCAGATCTTCCTCCGCGAGGACCGCGAGGCCGGCGCTGCCTCCTCCGGAGGAGGGGCTGGAGGGGAGGAAGCACAGAAGCTCGAGCCTGCTCGTCAGGCGCAGCGTGTGTATGTCGGCAACCTGTCTTGGAACGTGGACAGGGAGCAGCTCCGCACGCATATGGGGGAGGTGGGGGAAGGTGAGGAAGGGAGAGAGGGAGGGAGGAGTGGGTGCGCGTCGAGTTATCTCATTGAAGGAATCGAGTAGCTTTCACACACTCACCTCTCCCCTCCCTCCCTCGCTCCCTCCCTCCCCCCTTAGTGTCCTACTGTGAGGTGCTGACTGAGCCCTCAGGCCGATCCAAGGGCTGCGGCATCGTCGAGTACAACTCCTCGGAGGAGGTGAGGGAGGGAGGGAGGGAAGGAAGGGAGGAAAACCAAAGCTCGTTTCTCTTTCACCGTCAAGACACTCACACACCCCTCCCTCCCTCCCTCCCTCCCTCCCTCCCTCAGGCCGCGGCTGCCATTGAGCGCCTGCACAACACCACCCTGAACGGCCGCCCAATCTTCGTGCGTGAGGACCGCGAGAGCGGCGCAGCCGGCGAGGGAGGAGGAGGAGGGGGAGGAGGACGAGGCGGCGGCGGAGGAGGAGGGCACCAGCAAATGTACCAACAGCACCACCAGCAGGTTAGTCATCCTTCACCCCCACGCCGCTCACCACCACGTGGTCCGCCACCCCGTCGTGCACCACTACTCATCCCCCTCCCCAGCAATACCCAGACACCCAAAAAAAAGGCTCACCTACCCCTCCCTCCCTCCCTTCCTCCCTCCTCTCCCCTCCAAACAACAGCAGCAGGTCGTCTACCACCCTCACGCCGCTCACCACCACGTGGTCCACCACCCCGTCGTGCAGCACCATGCAGCCCCCCAGCAATACCCTGGAGGAGGCCCCTTCCCCCCCACGGCTAGCGCGGGCGGACGAGGAGGAGGAAGGGGGGGAGGAGCCCAGGGAGGAGTGAGTGTCCGTGTGTATGTCGGGAATTTGAGCTATGAGGTGGCTTGGCAGGACTTGAAGGATCACATGCGCAAGGTAGGGAGGGAGAGAGGGAGGGAGGGAGGGAGGGAGGGAAGGAGGGAGAAAGGGAAAGAGAGTTTGAGTAGGGAGGGAGGGAGGGAGATAGGGGGGGAGGGAGGGAGGGAAGAGAAGTTTAGATTAATCGTCAGTTTTTTCGTCTATATGTACTTACACCCACCCTCCCCTCGCTCCCTCCCTCCCCCCCTCCCTCCCTCCCTCCCTCCCTCTTTCTTTCCTCTAGGTGGGCAACGTCGTGCACGCCGATGTGCTTGAGGACCACGAGGGCCGCTCCAAGGGCTGCGGGATTGTGGAGTACGACAACCCCCATGGGGCCATGCGTGCCATTCGTGAGGTAGGGAGGGAGGGAGGGAGGGAGGGAGGGAGGGAAGGAAAAAAGAGAATATTTGAATTATATGTATCAAGAAGAGTTGCTCACCTCCTCTTCTTCCCTCCCTTCCTCCCCCTCCTCTATCACAGCTCAACAACACGGACTTGAAGGGCCGACTCATCTTCGTGCGCGAGGACCGGGAGGACAAGAAGGTAAGCCCTTCCTCCTCCCTCCCTCCCCCCCTTCCTCTCTCCATCCCTCCATTCATCCTCCCCTCCCCCCCCACTCACCCTCCCTCCCCACTCACCCCTCCCTCCCTCCCTCCCTCCCTCCCTCCCTCCTTCCTTCCTACAGCTCGGTGGCCCCGTGGGTGGCGCCGGCGGCGGTGGGTTCCAGGCGAGCGGTAGCACGAGCAGCGGCGGTTCCGTCCGAGGAGGAGGAGGAGGAGGGGGGGTAGGAGCGGGTGGCCCTCCCTCCGCGGCTGGACGGCAGTTGTATGTCGGCAACTTGGATTTTGAGGTACGGAGGGAGGAAGGGGAGGGAGGGAGGGAGGGAGGGAGGGAGGGAGGGAGGAAGGGGAGGAAGGGAGATGTTTTGGTGGTCTCTCATATCATATATAGAAGCGTTGCGTTTTTGTTGAGAAACTTCGTCTCACTCCACCTCTTCCTCTCTCCCTCCCTCCCTTCCTCCCTTCCTTCCTCCCTCCCTCAGATCACCTGGCAAGGGCTCAAGGACCACTTCAAGGGCTTCGATGTGCAGCGGGCTGAGGTCGCCTACGACGCCGATGGCCGCTCCCGTGGCTTTGGCACGGTACGTCCCTCCCTCCCTCCCTACCTACCTACCTCCCTCCCGCCCTCCCTCCTTTGTTGAGTTTATCACGTCGCCGCTGGCCGCTCCCGTGCCTTCGGCACCGTACGTCCCTCCCTCCCTCCCTCCCTCCCTCCCTCCCTCCCTCCCTCCCTG
>Ga0105054_10010187_pt1 | contig 12020 bp, 7 predicted proteins | sample BON02_FD_78091 | JGI IMG/M metagenome (GOLD analysis project Ga0105054, IMG submission 78091) | Freshwater microbial communities from Lake Bonney liftoff mats and glacier meltwater in Antarctica - BON-02 (megahit assembly) | ecosystem: Environmental > Aquatic > Freshwater > Ice > Glacier... | reverse complement strand
TTTTGAGCTCCGATATTGCAGACTCGCTCATATCGTCTGAGCGCTCGATTTCCATTAACCGACGTTTCTCCTCGTCTTCTATTTTCACACTCTGCATAATCTGGGTTTGCTGTACGTCAACTTTTGTTTTGCCGTCATCGTAAATCGTATTATTGAGATCTTGCAGGCTTTGTCTGAGCGCCCTCATGTATTCGATCTCAGTACGAGCCCATTGTGTCTCTTCAATCGACATTATTTTAGAATAACGATGGAAGAAATCCCTGACCGTTTCGAGTGCGTTACTGTACGTGTCCACAAATGATTGCAGACCATACATTGATTTCATTGTTTTCAATACATCGAGAGATTTCTTATCATTAATGTGCTTCTTTCGATCGGTTTCATATTGTTCCATTTCTTTTCTTTTGGCTGACAGCATGATATTTGGGTTTTCGCGCAAACGAGGCAAATCAGAATTCTGATTCTTCCAAGAATAACCTGTCTCATGGTCCATAGTAAAATCCAATTCAGGATCCTCAACCTCGGTATCTAAAATACTGGCAAGAGGTCCGGATAATTGAAAGCGTGGGCCTGAATGGTCTTCATATGCATCATAGGCTTCTTGCATTTCAGAAGCAGTCATACAGTGAAATTGATCACCATGTCCATCATCGTCATATTTAACATCGAGGTGAATTACGTCTTCATCATAGTCATAGTGGTTCATATTTTCAAGTGCATGCCAGTGTTAAGGTCAGCCTTATATAGTGTCGAGACCAGGAATGCAATCCATATTGTATGTTGCAAAAAACTATAAATACTCCGACTCATCTTGTTTATTTATATTCACCTCCAAAAATACTCCATATAATGTGCAAAAAACTAATCAAAACGTTTTTGCGTTGCCACGTGACAATCATTTTTGTGCTGAACCGTGAAATCAGAGCGGACTCGAGGATGTTGTGTCTGTCTTGCAACGTTGCATAAATCCGTGCTGGCAGCATAATATTTTTCGTGTCTATGACTTTACTATTATTCTCCGAGTGCAGTATATGAATTCCTCTGGCATTTGTAAAGTGATTCTGTACCCGCGTTTGGGTATACTCGTGTGTAATAGTAGGACAGAGCATTTCTATATCCAGTAATTCAGTGTTATTAGTTGTCACCTTGACCATGTCAGTGGGTTTGATCAGAATCCTACAGACTGTTTCCACGATTTCTCGCACTTTTTTAAATATGCATGGCTCTCCGAGTTTCTTGATTTGTGACGCCATCTCCTGCTTGACTTGAACCATCTTCTGCACCATTTGACAATACCCAGTGTCTTGTGTCTTGTCTTGTAAATTTTTCTTGTATTGTGTTTGATATACGTTGCAAATCCCAATCCACAAGTCGCAGAACTCGTTGTTGTCTATTCCGATTTTGCCAATGTTACAAATTTCCTTGCAAATATTATAAATAATACTTTCGTTGATTAGCACGGAAATGCGCTTTCCATGGATCTTCTCTACATCTATGTTGTTTGCGTTGAATCGGCGAATACATTGAATATTCATAAATATATTGGTCGAGAGTTTCTCAATTACTAGTTCAACCGTCTTGTCGTCTGCAATGTTTTTTTCGCGAAAGATTCGTCTTAAAATTGACATTTGCCGACTCAGTTCCGCCACATCAATGTAGCGAGAGAATGTAACAGACTGTGTGTCGAGTTGCATGATTTCACGCATTTCTTCACTCTCGTTCATCACATCACCAAACACCACGTCGCGTACAATCAACCTAAACAGCGTTGATAGTTCAATGCATGGCGTCTCCATGTACATCTTGTGAGGCAACCGGTGGATCGTTTCAGCCACAATTCTGTTTTTTTCGGCGTCATCGAGTTTCACAATGTCTTCTGAACAAAGAACATCTAAAATGATGCCAAATTGATCAGACATAGAATGTGGGTTGCGTGGATTGTATCTGGAGTTTTGGATGGTATCAATAATCATGTTTGAAACTTGTCTGTTTTGTAAGTTTTGTATATGCTGAATAAACAATTGCATTCTTGTATCCGTAATATTAAAACCGTACCACTTAAATGAAGATGACACGAAATAGAATATTCCCAAAAATAGTTTTTTTTGTGGATATGAAGATGAAGAAACAGTATGCTCTTGGATCTATCACCCAAGGAGCGATCAACAAGACAATATATAAACAGGTCTTTTCTGACAACTTCTTGTGTGAAATATTAAACTAACTAAATACAGTCAAGCCACCAAAATATATTTAATGACCCAGCTATTATTTGACAAATTGTTTTTACCCATGTCGATCAAAACATATTTTGGCAAGATGTTCAGGTACAAATCAATTGTAAGAAAATGTAACAAAAATTTTTTATTTGACAAGAAGCACTGTGAAGAAGATATTCTGACATCAGACAAAAATGCAATTATTGCCAATAAATTCAAACGGTTGTACTTGAGAATAAAATTAATACCTGCACGAGAAAAAGTGGCTGATATGACATCTCAAAAATATCAGTTGACACAGAAGTCGAATGCTGATTTACATCGAGAGCTCATGATAATGTTTCACGAAGCGAAAAAGAAAGGTAGTATAGTCGAAACACGTTTGCAGATGCTCGAGGTTCCTGAAGAGGGGCAAAGTCTATGCAGAGATGTCGATGCAAATGACGTTGTTGATGTAGATAAGAATGAAACATAAATTTACCAGTACACAGCACCATGCCCTCATGTTAAGGAATTTGATGATGGTCATGTTTTCTTCAATGACACTGATGTAATAAAATATCCCAAAGATGATGTTGACGAAAAGTATGCAGGAACCATCGAGCACAGATGCATTTGTGAGCACAATGACAGCAATGGCTTGAATGGCCCAGAAAATGAGAGCAATACTTCTCAGAATAATCAGTTCGGTATGTGCCAGCGAGCAAGTGGTGTACAGTAACATCGTAAACGAAATAGAGAAGAATAGTGAAACACACTGGATACTGACAGGGCATGATATTTCGAGAACAATAAAAATCACCATGAAAACCAAGAGCCAAAAGAACAAGTCATTGAGCATGTATTCTGAATTGATCTGTGGTATTGTAATTACATCCTCGACCGAGGTATTTCGATTTTCGGTTTTGACTCTATTGACCGTGGCATGATAGAGTATCATGTAACACAAGACACCCAGTGAGTATATGATAGTCACAAAGTCGACTGAGTCAATTCGCAAGGAAATGGGGTATGCATCTAGTATTGTGTTTTTGATGAAAAGCTGGATCTTTTCCGAGAGCACGACGTCTGCGTCAAACAACCCCTGCAACAAGAAAAAACGAATCAGTACGAATTGTGCCAAATACAATATCTGAATGAACAAGATATCTTACCGTGTAAATGTGGATTGCAGGTGTTTTTGCGTCCATGTATTTTCTGAGCTGCTCATCGAGCTCATTGACCCGGGGCGAATAACCCGTTAGATTTGACAAGACCTCTTTCGAGCCATGTTTCAACGTAGATGCCGACGAAGAGCTCATCACAAAGACATCCCACAGTTGTTTGACGGAAATCATTCTTGAAATGTCGACATGTGTTGTCGAAACATGGTACACTATGAGTCGATATCTGCACGACACACACACAAAGACAAACATACACTGTGCTATGCTGTAATATGTCAGTAGATTGATGCTCTGTTTTGATGCTAATGTCCCATTGTGAGACATGTCGACGAAACTAAAATCACACTGTAACACTTTCACATTATATACGATTTTTATATCAAAAATTAAAAACGACACAAGAAACAAGTCGGGGGGGATTGCATGTAATACTATTTTGGTTGCTATTTTATGTATAAAGACTCGAGACACTACAGCGGCAAGATCACATTGCAAAATGTCGTTTGATATCTCCAAGACGGAGACATTTATTCCGTTTTTGTGGATTTCCGGCAAGTTTGTTTTCTTCATGATCCTTGTGAGCTTGTTCTCGAGTATCGTTATGGAATGGTCTGTTGTAACACCCTCCCCCAGCGATAGGGGACTACAACACATGAATGTATATGACCGGCTTATATTCATTTCGATATTGCAATTCGTGTTGTTCGAGAGACAGATTGACACATTGATGACGCGGAAAAACGACACAATTATCAGAAATAGTACGGGTGTACAATCGACCTCTACCATGAATCTCTTCAAAGACTTTTTCATTGGGTTCGGCTTGTTGGTCTACAGCAAAAGCGAGCCGGTGCACATATACCAAAACGGGCTTGTTGACGAATATATTTTCTATTCTACACAAGCGCTTTGGGTTTTCACCAGTTATGTTGTATTCATCTATGAGATCCTGCAGGTAGTGAGGAATGATATGAATAACAGCAGTTTGATCACCCAGAAGATCAAGATCAACGAGAATATAATCCAGGTGGTGGTGATTACGATGCTGACGCTGTCACTGACAAGTCCGCTACTAACTAGCGTTTGCAGCACCATGTCCTTTTCAGATTTCTGTATACGTGTATTCCTGTACACCTGCTATGTCTGCGCGCGTTTCTATCTTTATGGTATATCGAGTCACAATATGTTCATGTCCCCGTTGCTGAATATGTCACTGTTTGGCTGGATGATCCTTGTTCCGTCCATTATGGTATACATTGGTTTTGTGGTGCCGTTTGTCACGTATATTGTGATTTTTTCCAGAGCGTTCAAAATGCAAACCATTTTACCAATACAAGCACACAATTTAATTGTCTCACCTGGCATCACGGACTCAATAATGCTACCAAGCGATGATTTCATGACCAAGCTCAAGAATATGGAAAAACAACAAGCAGTCGACTACACTTCAAACACAAAAAGAAGACAAGGAGGGTCTTTATTCTAACATTTGTTTATTCAATAATAAAAAAATCACTTTGATTTTTGCCATATTTTGCAGATATCTTCGTCGCATTTTTTCTGTGCAATGGAGTTGTAGAAAATTCGTCGTAGGTCTTTGAGTAAAATGACTGTATTTTTCTGTTGTAGGATGTGAATGTCGCTGAACAATTGAGGGTATTGTATTCTACTGTCTTCGATGTCGACACCCATTTTGTTTTTGTAGATGAAGCTGTGTAGCGAAGAAATAGAGTTGACGGTTTGGGGTTGCAATAGAGTCCAAAAACCTGCTGTGTTCTGATCGAGTAAGCCACAATTCTTCAAAAGCTCAAACACAGACTGGTCATCCACCTGTGCTTCCATGATGTCGGGAATACGGATCTCATTCTGTATTTGTTCTGTCGACACTGGGGACTTGTTTGCCAATAGAAGACATACTGTATTGTTATGTCTTCGCCAATCGAAACACAATCCATAGTCGAGGATTCGGTGTGGTTGCAAGTTGACATTGCAAGTGCAGATTGGATTTTTCAGAGAATGGGCTCGCGTAACAAACTCAACAACTTCGGTCACAATTGTTCTGGACGTCAACATAATTTGGTCGAGCATAAACAAGTTGGAGAGTTTGTAGCAGTACTCGACGCCAGACACTTGAATAAAAACAACAGACTTTCCAAGATTTTGTGTCACTTTATCAAACAATGTGTTTTGGGGAAAATGCAATATTTTGATTCGCGAACGTGCTCTAAGAATGATTTTTTGCGTTCCAGTGTTGATTACGTCGTTGTCGCAAAAATCAATGTAGTTCATGATGTTCGAGGAATATGCCATGAGATTGTGATCTGACGAAAACATGCACTTGCAAAGTCTGTGTTTTTTTTTTATTATGAATTCGATGCACCATTCGGAAATAATAGAAAATACCCCACACTGGGCGTTTTTCGTGTCCAAAGCAGTCATATTATGCTCGATACTGTGATTTCGTGTACCAATTTATCTGTGGAGTGCATAGAGAAAGAGGTGTTTGACATCATCAACAGTGGACAATGTAACACCGATGATAGTATTATCAACACATTTATTGACAAACATTTGACTGCTAGCAATCTTGGCACCGAGCAATTATCTAATATTCGAGTGGAATTAAATAATTTCATGTATGGTTGCGGTAATATCCAGATAGACGAAACTCACCAGAGGTCTGTGAAGCAACGGAGAGAGTCGACGTGTACAAAAGCAGCCGGCGGGAGTGCAATAGCGGAAAATGAAATGGAATTGGATGAGATCAGTATGGAGCAGGCGAATGATATCATAAACGTACTACAAATCACACTAGAGAATACAGAAAATGAGGTCAATAAAAACCCACCAAATACTGCCCGTCAAGTACTAAGTGGATTGAATATCAATAAGCAGATGATGACGCATTGTATAACGGCAGAACAAGATCCTATGAATATCAAACAGCCTTGCGCAAGCGAACAAAAGTGTAATTATTTCTGTTTTGTCTCGAGAATGGATCCAAAGGGATCAACTCCAATCGACATTGTGGAAATCATATATTGTCTGGATATGATGCAGAAGTACTATGACAGTCGGAAGAAGAGCGCACGGTCTAGTCGGATGAGCAGCGATCAACTTTTTGACATACCTTCTGCCATCTGTAACAATGCAAAGAGTACACAGAAGAACGGGGCTATATTTCACAAAATTTATGTCCAGGACGAAGCTATTACCGTGCCGTTGATTAAGATGAAATTGTTCATCGAGCACGCAAGCACAGGTGGTGAGTCTCCACTAATGATGTTTTTCATGTTCCTTGTTGTTGAAGTACCTGTAACTTTTGATTTTGTCGATGCTGTGTACAAATCCTGCAATCAGAACTCGTTTGGAAAGGAAAAGTACGTTTCTGAAGAAATCAAACGACTGTGGGTAAACATTGCACACAGACACCAGACATTTAGCGGGAAAAATAAGAATTCGCTAGATTCGATTTTGAAGATCCAATTCAACGACATATTCGATCCCGATTCTCCAGACTGCTTCTGGAAATTGTTTCGTATTCCAAGATGCATCCAACAGGCACGACAACACATGCATATGTGGTCTATGGACAATATTACAACGCGTTCCAAGATCACTGCTGATATTGCGAATGTTCTTATCAACATTCGTTTTGGAAATATCGACAAGATTTTTGGCAGACACTGTCCTCCTTCACACGCAGACAACGTGTTTGTAGGAATCTCAAACCTATGTGCCTCTGCTTACTCTGCCGAGTTTAACACTTACAGACAACGTGTTATGATTTTCATGGAAAGCCGTAATAAGAAGAAGCACAACGATGGCGATGATACAGACATGCAGATAGGTCTGGACGATGACCAGCAAGACGATGCCAACGGTAGCAATGAGATGCCAATTTTCGATCCTCCTATTGTTTTTTCAACGCCAACATACATTGACTGGGATCACGAAGAGACTGTAAACTTGTTACTTTCGATGAGTGTGAATGATACGATTGACATGTCGGCAGATTCGTTGCGGCTCCTTGACGAACATAAGCAAAAGTATCCAGATTCAATCAAAATGCAGGGCTTTCCCGTGACAAACATGGTTGCGTACATTGACCCGAGTATGTTGTTGCCACATTCATCGACATTGATTTCATTTTCCGAATGGTTGGTGGAGAATAAAGACTGTGCGCTACCTGATCAGATGACAATTGCCATTCTGGTTCTTATGCATCAGAAGAAAATATCAAATCATCCGATCTTCTCCAACTTTGTGGATCAGGCAGATGCCATCCCCCGAAACATACTGACTCTCTCTGACCTTCGCAATTCGTTTCTCAACGATACCGGCTCCTCCAACCGCATGATGTACCGCCGAGCCACAAATATCCGTGACAAACAGATGCAAAGCATCAAAACACATGCCATCAAAACACAGCGTGGCTATGCTTTCCAGTACTATATTGTCGGAACTGTTTATCCGCTCTCTTATGCCAACGCACGGTCTGACACTGGGCATTACGGAGGCCGTGATCGAATCGCGAGCGTATTGAACGAAATTGGCGAGTATCAGAATAGTGGAAGTGAGTACCAATCTTGCATAGCAGAGGGGTTCCACAAAGCCTATGAAACGCTACAGAGCTGCAAAAACGAGTCTGAATGGAAGCTTGAGTTGTATGAAGGAACATTGCAACATACTATCCACATGTGGAAAGCCTCGATTGATCACCTCAACAAGAACTTTCGACTCAAGGCCAATAATATCCAACTCTTTTTCAGACTACAGCAATCTGATATCGGAGTCCGTCTGTGTTACCTTGTCAATGGGATCGGCCCATCTCCTAATGGGATCGGGTTGCCAAACTATATCAAAAACTTTGGAGGAAACATTCTTCGAAAGGCCAAGCGGACAAACACACAATTTGAAGTTAAGAATGGTAAAGACTGGGGGACAGGAGCTGATAATACCATGGCAAAGTTTCTCGAAGCACAATCCCCTGCAAATAACCATTGTCCCGAGTGCTTGGACATTTCTATGTACGCACCCGCCGAAGACTGGCGAGGCACAACAGAAGCTGGTACATGGCATGCATATACGGTGACTTATAATCAGAACGGCAAAGCACATGGGCGTCCCGGTGAATTGCCCATTCCTATGTACTGCAATGAGATGCCGGCACAGGATTCTAGAAGTGGGGGATCTGCGGTGAATATTGCAGGGCGCCTTTGCCAACTGCTTCCCCGCAATACAGAAGTGGACCAGGCTGGGAAAAGGACCTTTACAATCAAGAATGAGAAAACTGGCAATTTCGAAAACGCGGAACAACGAATTGTCTACTTTTTCCCACTCCTGTGCTTGGCACAGAACTGCGAGAGTGACAATCAGCTAGAGCAAACTTTGAATGTTGTATGTACAACTGTTGCTGCTGGTGCTGTCGACATTGACGATGCGGATATCGATCAAGAATCCTCATTCCGAAAACAGGGATACAATGACATGGGAGACAATTCAAAATTCACAGTCACGAAGAATGACAAGACAGTGGCAATGTGCAAACGGTTGTTTGCGCATGACGTCCGTGCAGTGTGTGTTTCGGTATCCAACTCGCAGTGGCGCGGTTATTTCCCCGATTCCAAGGCCGGTGTCGAGACTTCAGTTTTCGACATTCTGGCCAACTATGTCTATATGCACACGCAAATCCAAAGCCAGGATGCTCGTATCTCTGCACAGCGTGGACGTGAGACTCAAAAGGCACAGGCGAGACTTCCTCCTACTGCGCTGTATATGCACTCGTGCAATGCGCTTTTGCGGAAAAATATCCACAATATGACTTGGGCAGATATCACCTACAATGCTGCACTCAACTGGATCATCGACCCCGCACCGCTTGAACTAGTCCCGCTTTTCATCGGAACAATGATTGAAAATACGTTTGATTGGGGGTTTTGGCTTATTTTAGCGATTCTGGCCGACTATTTTGAAACGCCGCGGATGGATATCGAGCACGTCGAAAGCATGTTTGCCAGCGAAGAATATATTGTACCACTCGATATCTCGCAGAAAACACGCAAGTGGCTGGCGACATTCGGGATAGGCCTTGGAATGAATACTGTAGGAGTTCCGCCGAAAAACGGAGATGTTTTGTTCCGGACAGACACCGAAAACGACATGGAAAAATCAAGCATTTATATCACTTCGAAATGGGATTCCAATATGAGCTGTAACTCTGCGGGGCTTTCATGCAACCTTCCTATTACTACACAGCAACCAAATAAAACTTACCAATCGTCCGAACAAAAAGATTCTGGCAATACTGCTTGGCGAATCTCGGAGCATGTAGCCAATGTTATGTACACCAAATATCAGAAACAGCTCCGGTCAGCGTGCAATATCTCATCTCCCGAAGCACTTACCATTATGGTGTACAGATATATGAACATGCCGATTTCGTACCCGAAATTTGGCAAGCCACCTTGTGGTTATGGATTCCAGTCATGGAACTCTGTTTTGGAGAGCCTGCGGTGTAATAGCAAGGATGTCTCGGATATGCAGCACGAGGATAGTGGGATTTTTATCGACGGTTTCGATACAAGAGTGCGCAAGTGCATTGCGCAAAACAACCACTCATATCTTACAAGTGCCTGGACATTTATCAACCGAGAGGGATCGATTTTCTCATTCGGAGTCGAACCACGTATGCTCATACTCGCCCGTGCTATGATTGGCCAGCGTCCTCTTATCTCGCAGAACTCTGTGCAGAGCATTTTTGACCATTTCGTCAAGGAGACAATAACTCATCGTATACCTTCTACTCTTTATCCATACACGACTGTTTTCACAGGCATGCCAGATTCCGACTCTATGGGCCTCAGTTTGCAAGTTCTGGACCTCAAGACAGTATATGCAGCACGCCCAACGACCCTTTTCCGAGCTCTACCCTGTGCGTGTGTCAAGGAAATGGCTGGCAGTGGTATTTCAGGCGTAATTTCGGGAGAGATGGTGGAGGATATTGCAGTACTAAACAAATACAAGCGCATGGCCGGGATTTTAGACATGGACTACAAGGACTTGCACATGACGGACATCACTCCTCCAGCACTACCTTTTCTCATGTGGCTTTATGTTGAAACTGTACAAAAACCGGATACTATTGACCACAGCGAGTTCAATGCTGCGACGAGTCCATACCAGAAAACCGCAATATTTCTTGATCCCGAGACCAAAACATACATCAAATGCAAGTCATACACCTTCGCGCCCATCGACGATTCTAAAATTATTCTTTATTCCGACTCGATTCAACTCACTCGTATATCGCAGGTCGTGACAAGCAATCTCTTGTCGATTCTCGATGCTACTACAGACACTTTTATCCGATATGCACCCATATACTGTCGCAACGGCGTCCTGGTTCATATCGAAAATATAGGGTTTCTAGTCTTGAAGAAATGGAAGCCTTCTGACATCAAGATTCTCACACAAGACTCTAATTCATATTACTTCAACCCAAATACAATGTCTTATCTCGCAATCTCGGAAGGCATTGACATTCACGAAGACACTTCGTACATGACGCGGCTACAGTGCGATTATGACACATACACCAAATGCGTCAAGGACCTCAAAAAAAATGCACCAGACGAAGGAGATATTCGACAAAATTATAGCATGTTCAAAAGTGTTGAAGAGATCCAAGTTTGTTTGTCCAGTCGCCAGGTGGAGGACAGTATTATCCATGTGGGAAGTGTCTTGTACATCGATGTTTCGCATGCATCCATTCCAGAAGAGATTGTTGCCAAACTTCGGTTTTGCAAGGTTTCACAAAACGATCCTCTGTCTAAAATGTACGGCCTGAATATCAAGAAGTTCCAGGCCAGAGCGGACCCCCTTGGTGATTTTTGTCCGGTTATTGAGTGTATGTTGTTGTATGAAATGCCCGAGTCCATTGTACCACAGAACGACTATTGTGATATCGATTCTCAGGTTTGGGTAGGAATTCGCCAGATGGTATCTTGGTCTGGCAAGAATAAGTATACCACGCGGTACATTACCGTTCCAACGAAAGCTCTTGTATCGACAAAGAAGCTGAGTCTGATGGGGAAATCGATAGCCATTTTCCAGTCTATTGTCAAGGACTCGTAGCAATTTAAATTTGAATTTTTATTAAAAACGTTAATTTCGAGTAACCCCATGTGTCAAACTACATATACATTTTGATCTGTGTTTGCATATTTTCAATAACATCTGAATTTTCTGATGTTCACCATGTCCTTTCAAACAAAGACAGAATATACATAAGCAAAAGAGTGGAACAAGCAATTGCGATATTTGACAATTTTTTTTCAACAGTGTAGTGTAAAAACGTTGCGCACCAAAACAATAGATAACCACTGCTGACCAGAAGTAATACGGCGAGTGTAATTTGAATTTCATTGTCCCACTCTTCCCTACCTATTCCCGACTGCTGCAGAAATATATATATTAAAACAACTATTGGGAAAACATGCAACGCAAACACAGCAATAAACATTGTTGTTTGAGCCTGTTTCAAAATCAACAGCAAAGCAATGAATTGAAGAGTTTGGCATATCGTGATTGCTGGAGAAATGAATGCCACCCCACGCACTGTTTTCTCAATTGA
>Ga0105054_10010184_pt1 | contig 12025 bp, 11 predicted proteins | sample BON02_FD_78091 | JGI IMG/M metagenome (GOLD analysis project Ga0105054, IMG submission 78091) | Freshwater microbial communities from Lake Bonney liftoff mats and glacier meltwater in Antarctica - BON-02 (megahit assembly) | ecosystem: Environmental > Aquatic > Freshwater > Ice > Glacier... | reverse complement strand
TGGTCCTGACGCAGACGACGCACATGTTTTCCTCTGGTGTGACGTTGTCTAGGACGTCGTGTTTTGGTAAGCTGTGTTTTGGTAACCTGATCTTGACTGAAGTGTTTTGGTAAACCAATCTCGACAGAATGACGTTCAGGTGCTTTTGCAATCTCAGTGTCAAGTTCGCTGTAATCCGCAAGATTCGCATGATGATCAATTCCAGCGTCATCGCATTCAAAGGCGCTCATGTTAGTGGTGTGCGGGGGCAAAATTGTTTGCAAAAGTGCATCAGCTTTGTGGGCTTCCTGTGAAGCAGACAGAGCGGATGTGTCATCGCGGGCATCTAGCGACAAATTGACATTATTAATCAAGATATCTGTGGACAAGACATTTGAATTAGCATTAATCTCTGCTACCTGTAGTTGGGCTCGAGTGTGTATCTGGTTAGATTTTTCCTATCGCAATCACATTGTCGTCAAGTGCGTCATCTTCGTGCACTTTAGACATTTTCTTCAGCATTGCTGGCGTGTTGCACGTAAGGCATGATGCATCTTTGAAAGGGAATTGTGGAGGATATGATTTGAAATCCTGCACTTGGATCCTTCGTTGGAGACTTGGAGTGCTATAATGAACATTGATGCAAGGTGTGGCTGGGTCACTGTAAAAGATCGTGCCTTCAATACAACGATCACCAAATGATCCGACCAATTGGTGCTCACAATGTAATTGAGCAATGGCTCTGCATCCAAAAAGTACAGTGACTGTTTTGTAAGTGCTGAAGAAAACAGGCTGCATGTGGTCGTGAGGAGACTCGAGATTGAAACTGGTGTCTGCCAATGCAAAGGAATACCTTCATGGTGCCCGGGCCGAAATCTCTGGTCGCGTCATACCAGAAACGGCTGAGCTTGCCAGCGTGCAACAGAGATGTTCGGCTGTGCTGCTTGATGCAGCCAATGGCACCCTCAACACGGGCTTGCATTCTGTGATTATATGCCACAACAAATTTGAGCGCAACATCGTTTTCGGCGCAATAGTCGACGATCTCTTCAAATTGAAATTTCTTAGCATCGTCTGTTCGCAAGAAGGAAATCTTTCTGCCAATGAAGGTGTTGAATTGTTTGAGCAGTGCACACCGAAACGCACAAGTTTTGGCAGGAAAGGACACAAAATGCTCGGTGCCTTTATTGATGATCAGGAAGAAATATCGATTCAGATCTTGAAGGTAGCCTAGACTGCAGGCATCTTCCCGATCCATGCAAAAAGCAGTGTCTGAAGGCGAGAAAGCTGGTTTCCACAGCGTCAGTGCGTATGGTTGCAGCGCCTTTTTTAACGGTTGTAGCGCATGCGGCAGCATCTTTCGTAGTGTCTTACACATTGCACATCTGAGTGATAATGTTGCTGTCCCTCAGTGAAGAATTTCCGAAAGGTGCTGATGTCGACTAGTTGAGATAGTCAAAAGGGTTCTGATTGAATGTTGCAAGAGACGTTCCAAAGATTCAGTGATTTTCACAATGAGGTTGACAGCATCTGTGATTGTGCCAAATTCCAAATCCAGATTCTCTATAGGCAGGTTCGACGGCTCGGTGGCTGTCGATACTGTCATTGAAGTTGACTGTGTTGGCATGAATTTCCCTTTCGTTTTGGGTTTATGGTGGCGACGACCTGGTACTGCCTCGCAGGCATTGTACCTGTGTGCAAGAATGAGGTGTACATGTTTGCATTCAGAGCCCTTTACCTGTAAGTTCAAAAATATCTGGTGTTTATTGCAGTGTCCATTTGAAGCATGGTGAATCGCTGCCTCTTCGCGTTATTTAAGCATGAGTTCATACTGTTGTTGAAAACGTTCCTCAACACGATCATGATTCAGGTAGGCAGGCACGGAGTCCTTGGTATCCACATTGTGAATATCCTTATCCTTGAACACGTTGAATGAATTGCTAAAATCGACGATTGGATGAGTCGATTTTGTGCGTTGTTTGGTGAATGCTCAGAAATGCGCTACGTGTGCTGAGTGTATTCCATGATAATCATTGTCTGACCATCAGTTGTCGTGATTGTGCCGCCATAGAGCGGAACTTCTTTGAGAGAAAAGCCATCCTCTCAGTTAGCATGGCATGGGATTCGATGGTTGACCGTAAATCCAGCCTCCATAAGTCGGCATACTTGAATCATGCTGTCTTATGGAGGCTGTGCTATAATTTACGGTCAACACTTGAATCCTACCCCATGCTAAAAATGATGGCTTTGAGGTTAGACGCAAGCTCGTCAATGTGCTTGGTTGCCTTTACCATGGAGATACATGATGGGTCCGTAAGGGCGTCTATTTTGTACAAATCTCGCACGTCATTGGGTAGGTTCTTGTTGTCAGCAGCAAGGTTGATAATTTTTTTTCATGTGGGAGCCGCCGGGCCTTCAAGGTCACGGTGGTCAAGACAGGCTTGGACACTCTCGAATTGCATTTCGTTGAGGTCTTTAAAGAATGGGGGATTCTTTTCTTGGTGCTTTACCAGATCGCCGTGGACGTTAGGCATGTCTTCTTCTTCATGTCGTCAGACTCCTGCATGTGCGGGAGGGCCAAGCAAGGCGCGCACGCGGCCAACAGCACAGTTTCTATGGCCAGATTGCACGTGGCTAACCCATTCTTCTGAGTGGCCTGCCGACGAGAGGCATCTTCCTCAGAGATGGGATGAATCTTGAGCATGGCATGTCTCTTGTGGAGAGTATGGTGAAAAGCTTCTATAGCTGCCACGAGGTGGTTGTCCACGGGCACTTTGTCTACCTTGATCTCTCCCTTGTCATCAATCAACTCCTCTACACCTTCCAATTCTCCAATTGATGGCGTTGTCTGTGGTGGGGTCCTTCTTGTGCTCTTGCTTGAACTGCCTTGTCAAATGGTACTTGCGGTGAGCCATCTTCATGACGCGGCAAGCTGAAGGAAGACGCGGAAGCAACATTGCAATCTGATGTGATGAAGCGCATCCAGATCCCGAAAGTTCTCTCCACGTCGAAAACAGCATTCATATCACTTGGCTCTGACAAGCCGCAGTCTAGTGCTAGCACTGGGAATCATCTAGCCATAGCACCACCGCGGATCCTGATGAGGTCTTCGTGGCATGGCGAGTGAAGCCGAGATTTCCTTCGCTAGGGCCTCGGCCAATTCACACGCGGTGTTCACAGAGAATCTGTTCTCCCGATTTTTCTGCGCGATAAAAGAATCATCGGCTGCAGATGGAAGGCGTGCAAGGATGTCACCAAGGGCGATTTACTGCAAGGATAATTTTGATGCTGAAGTGTTAATATGACGTCAGTCCACGCGAGTTGAAGATGAGAAATGTCATTCGTGGATAATCTTTCCGAACGGTGACGATCTTGTGTCAAACAGGGCGCGTACAAAACAGGTACGGCTGGCGTCTATCTTATCTTTATGCACACACCTCAATAGCAGGCGGGATGGCAGCACAACTGCCGCCACTCATAAAGAAGTAGCGTCGGGGTTGCATAATCAGCGATTCTGTTCCATGACAGGAATAAGACACGTCAGATGAGATGGGATAAGCCAGAGACTCAAGAGTACACGTGACTCTGTAATGATCTAAACTCGACAAGCGTACCTCGCGTCCCCGCCAGCCCTCTTATAGCAATTGACAATGGACGCGAGGGGCGACAGACGTTTCAAATGTTTGGTTGCAGAACCAAGTTCTAAACTGATTTTTCTCGTTCATGACAAGGTCTCGTTCGCAGGCACTCAGGCATGCCAGTGGCACACGGCGGCAGATATTGTTCGTGGGCACGTTGTCGATGTTGGCTCGGCAGATAATAGCAGTTTCGGGGCCACTCAAGCTCGCGAACACTGATGATGATTGCTTTTATTATCAATATCACTCTTGGAAAAATAATGTAGTAGTCGCGTTTGGAACTCTCTCGTCTTTTCTTACCTAGCTTCACATAGTGAGTGGCGTTGTTTGCGTTTTTTGTCCTTTTTGCAGGTGATGAAAAACTGGGAAAAATTATGTCGATCTAGCGTTATTAGTATGAGGTCCTACTCTCCCAGACCCACGCTCCTCTACCCCCCTAAAACCATCCCCCCCCTTCTTTCTTTTCCCTTGATGTTCCATTCTCTTTTGTTCCCTTCTTTTCCCCCCTTTCTCTTTCTTTATCCTCTTTTTTGTTTTTCTCTTGTTTTTGTTTTTCTCTTGTCTTTCCTTCTTTCCTCCCCTTCTCTTTTTGTTCTTTTTCGTTTCTTTTTCCTACTTTTTTTGTTTTTTTGTGTGTGTATCTTCGTATGCATGTGCGTGCGTATTTGGCTGCTCTTTAACCGTATGGTAATAACAATAAGATCCAAGTGTGTTGGCCAATGATAACGTCATGCATGTCAAAATTAAATAACAGATATGTGAAAGCCGAAATACTCAAGTAAATTCTAAAACAAAACATGGCGGTGATGGCAAGCGATGGCCCCTCACCCCATTCCCCTTCCTTGCGCCTTGGCCTTACCGTCCCCCAGCCATCGAGACGCTGCCACGCCCAGTCCCTGCTGGGCCCCTCATTTCATGACCCAAGAACGCCTCATGTTCTCGAATCCCAACCTGAGCGAGCCGCACCTCTCTCCCGCCGTGACGATGAGCGACGACATGCAGTCGGCTCTCACTCCGCCCTTGCACTGCGCCTCTATCTTGCAGCCTGTAACCCCTGGTCAAGTTGTCGCTTTTGAGTCTTGGACCATCTCTGCTCCAATTTATCTCAATCGTTTCACTCTTGCTTAATCACGGAAACCTGATCTTTGAACCTGTGTGTGTGTTTGACCTTTTCCTCTTCTGTCTTTGCTTTCTGATAGAAATAAATTTCAGCTTCAAGTCCCTGTTTGCAATTTGGTCCAACAGTCGTTATCATCACAGAATACTTTTACCTTAGTATAGTTTCTTGGCAGTATCAGAAATATTGACCCATTCTGATACTTGTGCTGTGCCTTCTGTGTGTAACGCCGTTGGTTTGCTCATTTTACTTAAGCTTTGACCTGTCTTTACCTTTCTTCAGCAGCTGATGACAAAAAGATTGTGAGTTATTCACACAAACACTTGTTCTCCAAGGTTCTCCATCGACGTCGTCGCGTCAGCCCTAGACTACATATGTATTTGCTGATAGTAGGATCGGATTACTGTGTCATGCGCTTCACATATGCGTTGCACATGCGACAACAGAATCTTGTGCTTCTTTCCTGCTTGTACACTACGCCTTTCGAGCTTGTTATAGAAATCGTCTTCCACTACTGCACCATGCCTCTCTGACACAAAATCAATCTGTTCAAACGTACATACCAGGGCAGCCGCTTTGAGCGCCTCGATGATGCTTTTGTGTTGCTCATTAGCCTCATCTTCCTTTGCCCCCAGAAAACCCTCGTTTTTTTCAAATGACCGTTTGAGCTTTAGGATGTACAGTGTTCGATGATTCTTTTTCATCACTATGCCATCCGGCCTCCAACTCCAAAAACGATTTTCATCAAACATTTTCGGTCGAAATCATGGCGTTCCCTTTCGTGCTCTTTCACAGAGATCGTTTTTTCAATTTCTGCTGCCTTTTACATCAGCGATTCTCTGCTGCATATTTGATAAAACTACTCTTCCTGCCACAACGTGTTCATACTACTCTTTTTACCAGGTTTGATAAACCTAAGCTTACTCGCTGGTGTTTGTGCAGCTTGCAGATTTTCAGTGCTCGCACCGCATTGTTCTCGTGCCCTTTTGCATAATCTGCATCCTACATCTGATCGCCGCTTGATTTTTGCAAGCCTTTTGGCTACCGGAGTGATCCCTGCAATTGCCATCATTTCTTGTCTTTTATGTATCCAAGGGATGTGTGGGTCGTTCAAATACTTCCCTAAAAACGCTCTGCTTGCATTTTTCCATAACATGAAGTCTGCCATCCACGTGACATATGCAGGGTGGTTGATATTGTTTTGCTCTGCCCTAGCTTGCAAACATGATTTCAAGAATTTCCTGTCATCAATCCAAGTGGTCTGCTGCAAGACCTTCACCATGCTTTGGTACGATGCCTCATATTGTTGCTTGTGTGTGCAGTCCTCTATGTCATCACCTTTACACTATTTCTTATATCATTGCCTGAGTGTGCTCATTTGTCTCCAAGCACCTATGAGCCTCTCTTCATGTTTGTGCACCTCATTCTCTTCTGGCCCTCTTCGTATTGCATCCCTCACGATATTATTAAATGTCAAATGACGATCTTGATAAGTTACTTTCCCTGCCTCGCGGCACGGTTTTTTCCACGTGTTGTCTTCTCTTTTTTTCCTTTTGCTCCATTCTTTGCCTACCTTCGGATCCGAAATAGTTTTATCCGCCCGGGCCAGAATGTCGGTTCCCTCATTTGCTTGTTCTCCTCGATGCGCTTTCACTTTGACCAAGAAGGTTGCTGTCCCCGCTACAATCCTCTTTCGTAGTATCTCGATAGCTGCCGCTAGAATATTCGCGTCAGGTGCCTTCACCGATATTGCCTTTCCACCTTCACAAATCCACCTATTGACTGCCTTCGACAATGACTGATTGTCACACAAATACAGCAACGGCTCCTCTATCGGTGTGTTACGAAGCGCCAGTAAAAACGCTGCGAATTCAAGCCGATTTGAGCTAGAGCCCTGTTCCTCTCGTCCCACTTTGTACTGCTGCTTTTTCTTTTTCCTTCTCCACTTATTATATCCTGTTCCCATTTTGCCTTTTTGGTCTGAACCGTCACCTGCTATTATTTGGCCCTGAAACCCATAGCCTCCGAGCATGCCTATCACTGTGCCCATCCAGTAATCGCGTTCTCTCCTTTCAATCACACTTGACATTCGTTTTTTCCTCCTGATACTCCGGCCGTTTTCTTCAAAGCTGTTTTTTCCCCCTTTGCCACATGGCAATCTTGGTGAACCCAACACGAAGCATACTGTTCGCTCACTGTGCACTTGATGTTGCTCTATCACCACCACGCTTTCCAGCGCACTGATTGCCCTTTGTTTCCTTTCTTATCCATCTTCTCGCCTGCTTTGGCTTTTGCTTGCTTGCTGCGGTTTGAGTGGATTTCTTTTCAATCGGCTTCAAACGGGCGTTGCCCTTCGTCTTTTCATCGACCTGCACCAAAGCACCCAAGCCTTCGACCTGCCCATCTTTTTCGACCACTGCTCCTGCTCTGATTTCGATAAACTTTCCCATACTACCACGGTAGGTCCATCATCCTCTCCCAGAAACTTTAGGTCTTCTCGTCCAGCCGACTGAAAAACGGAGGGGCTGACATTACTGCTTCGCTTTCAAGTCTCTTGGCTTTGTTGATCTTTTGCAGTGCTCGTAGTATTGACCATGTGGGTGATCAATACTCAGCTTCTTCCTTTTCCTCCGTGCGCTTAGTTTCCTCTTGGATGACCATGATCAGCTCTTGTTCTTGGTCCAACCATCGCTTTCATTAAAAATTCTAACTGCTGCTCGCGATTGTCCACCCTCTGTGCGGCTCCATGCATGTACTACTATTGAGGCCCTCTATAGTTCTGATTCTTGTTTTACCAAGGCGTTCTTCCCAAAGTAATGACTTTGCTAGGATTCTGAGATACCCTCCTTTTGGATGTGACGGTATGTCTTGATCTAGAAACCAATTTATGCCGATTTCTGCATGCACTTCTCATTCCGGCAGAAGCAGAGGGTCATCAACAGCTAGCGGTTTGGAAGGCACTTCCCACTGCATCCGCCAGTTTACCCGTGCTGGACCATTCTTGTTGAATGCATCTCCTCGGTGAAGTGGACTGGTGTTCAACCAGTTGCATTGCGTCTTGGTGTCATCGTCTTTGCTCCATTCCAAATCTAGCATTTTCAGCATATCTTCGAGCTTCTCATCATAGAGTTGCCTTTTTGCGTTCGGAATGAAATCTGTGATAATAGACGCAAAAAAAAATGCGGTTTGATCAGTACGCTGATCATTGCATTGTTTCGAACTTCCGGCTTCACTGTGATTCTCATTCGCAAATTCTGACAGTAGCGGAAACCCCATCTGCTCTGACGTTAGCAAGATCCACCTTGATTCGTTTTTCATCTCTTGATTGACCGTCATGACTTCTCTTAACTGCTGCATCAGCATTTTCGTGTCACCTCCTTGCGGATCATCGAGTTTCCTTGCATATCGTGGATTGGCGTTGGTGAAAACTATACCGTTCAGTCTTTTACCTTTGGTCTGCATTCCCAATTAATGGCGTCGTCTGTGGTGGGGTCCTTCTTGTGCTCTTGCTTGAACTGCCTTGTCAAATGGTACTTGCAGTGAGCCATCTTCGTGAACAAGCCGAAGGAAGACGCGGAAGCAACATTGCAATCTGATGTGATAAAGCGCATCCAGATCCCGAAAGTTCTCTCCACGTCGAAAACAGCATCCATATCACTCGGCTCTGACAAGCCGCAGTCTAGTGCTAGCACTGGGAATCATCTAGCCATAGCACCACCGCGCATCCTGATGAGGGCTTCGTGGCATAGCAGGTGGGGCCGAGATTTCCTTCGCTAGGGACAAGCCAGAGACTCAAGAGTGCACATGACTCTGTAATAATCTAAACTCGACAAGCGTACCTCGCGTCCCCGCCAGCCCTCTTATAGCAATTGACAATGGACGCGAGGGGTGACAGACGTTTCAAATGTTTGGTTGCAGAACCAAGTTCTAAACTGATTTTTCTCGTTCGTGACAAGGTCTCGTTCGTAGGCGCTCATGCCAGTGGCACACGGCGGCAGATATTGTTCGTGGGCGCGTTCAAGTTATCGATGTTGGCTCGGCAGATAATAGCAGTTTCGGGGCCACTCATGCTCACGAACACTGGCGTGTTCAATAGAGGAACTTGATTGAAGCATCAGTACCGGAGACCGGGATAGAGACAAAGAAAGAAAAGATTAGTCAAGATAGCAAAGAAACTGGGAGTTACGGTTGCGAATGCATTGTCACGGTCCCGTATGAACAACCTTAATAAAATGCTGTTTTCGACACACACTTGCACGTCTCTCCCTCTCGCCTTCTCTCGTCATGTGTACACTATGGAAGCAACAAAATTGTTTGGTTATGAGGCGGTGATTGCTCAATGAATCATGTCACAAGCAACCTCGAACTTGAAAATTAAAGAGTACGCAAAGACAATAGACATGTGTAAGTTCTTGTGTGTGTAAAAAGTGAATATCTTGTCCTAGTCAGCTGAACAAGACATTTATTTCATACCATTCATGTATCAAATATATGCCATTATAACTAGACATCAAACAGACGAAGGGAAATAAGCTTGAGCAGAAGCCTCTTATGCGCTGAAGACACCGTGCACTCAGTGGGGCAAATAAATGTACTAAAGGCCAGCCAAAAATAAATTAAATTAATTAAAGAAATAAGATTCTGAGCTTTGAACTGTGAAAAATGACAGACTACATCATCATGACAGACTACGAAAAGGATTTAGTGAAAAAAATCTGGCCTGCGGCGTCTTACCTGTAGCTCATTTTTTGTCACAAAATAATCTTGGTTGCGCCGCATTTTGTTTCATAGAAATGCAAATGCGACTGGCAAGAGTTCCGCAGCTCACCCCCTCGGGCCGCAGCTTGCAACTCTTTGTCTCAATTTTAATCGAAAACTTTTAAGAGAAGTGCTTTTATTGAAATAATCCCAGTGACTCGGCGTGACCGTGACGGTGGAGAGCAAACCCCTGTGAAAAAACAGAGAGTCTCCCTCACATGTGTGTGCGTGTGTCAATCTGAATAAAAATTTCAATGAGTCTCTGACTTCAATGTTGAATGCTGCTGCCATACGTGTCGCTGTCTTTGAACCATGATGCCGTCGGGATCTCAGTTGCAGAGGTGAGTTGGATGTGCGTTGAAGTGGTTGATGATGCTGCCATCACAGGCGACGTCAATGCTGTTGCAGCTAACGTGCTTGACAATGCGGACGTGGCTGTCAATGGCGATGTTGCCATCACGGTTTCGGATGCGATCCCTGCAGTCATTGGCGCAGGGGCTGCTGACGGTGCTGTTGCTACCCTCATGTCTTCAGATGCTTGCCGTGCTGATGCACCTGTCACCCGTCCAGGTGCCCCAGGTGTTGTAAATACTGATGCTGTCACAGGTGCCCAAGATGCCGCAGATGCTACTGATGTCGCTGCGCTTTTTGGTGTTGACATCGTCAAGGTCGTTGATGCAACCCCAGTCTCGTGGTTTAAGGTGCCACTGGTGTGGCACATGCTGGTCGTTTTAGTATGGCTGTTGCAGAATTCAGAGATGTCTCCCCCTTGGCTCAAAGGGGCCTTTGCTGTTGCGGGTTCTGCCTCTTTGGGTTCAGACACCTGTCAAGGTGCTGTCGTTGCTGCTACTGCCAATTCCGTCGAGGGCGACTGATTGATTGTGCTTTTATCACTTTGTAAGAAATAGTCTAGTTGTTTTGCTGAAAGCTCTACGTGCTCAGGCTTAGTAACAATGACGTTTTTGCGGCGATCAATACGGAGGGAGTTTCTGGGGATGGTGTTGCCGACGGATCTGTCTTACACATTCCAACAATCTCAAACGTAGAGTGTTGAGTGGATGAGAGGGCAAGAAGAGTCTGTCCTTATCACTGATCTGCTAGATAGTGGCTATGACATGCTCGACACCAAAGAAAACATTCAAGATTTTGCCGTCAACCGTGGTGTAGTTTCCCCTCAAACCCCATCCTAGGCATTTTGGGAGTTCTTGGGCTGCAATCTTCATGTCTTTCGCTTCCATTATTTCTTGCTCCTCTTGATGAGGTCACTTTTTAATAGACACTCTCTCACAACATTTGGATTCTAGGTGCACGTGTGCATATTCCATGTGCACGCACAAATGAACACGCATACACACATAAGTCAACACACGCATACACACTTACACACACGCATACACACTTACACACATACACAACAAATATACACATGCACACACACATGCACACACATGCATATACGACACGTGCAAACACACGTAGACTACACTGACATACACAAAGCCGCTTCTGACTCGCACTCACAAATGCAGCCCGCTCGGCGGAAGGCTGCCCCAAAATTTTAAGTACACGCGTGCTGCTCGACGATTGTAAGGTATGTGCTCCTCTCTCATGCCGTAAGATAGTGTAAATGGTGCCAAATGTTTGCGCTGTTAGTGATCTGCAAGAATGTCAGAAGGGCCTATGATACCTGCGTATCATAGGGATATTCGAGCGGCCAATAGATACAGCTATTGTACTCGCAAATGCAGCACGCTCAGCGGAAAGTTGCCCCAAAAGTTGCAGTTGACCTTGTATTCTAGGTATGTGTGTGTGTGTGTGCATGCATATATGCATGTGTGTGTGCGTTTGTGTGTGTGTGTGTATGTGTGTGCATAGGAGCGAGTTGGTGAAACGTGCTTTTTCCGTTTTTCCTTTTTCTGTTCTGTCTTAGCGCACACAAGACACAAACAAAAACATAGACACACGCTTGCGTAATCACTCACACGCACATACGTACACACTCACAAACACTCGCGTATACTAAAAGCGCTCAATTCTTGGAAATTGAGTCTGTAAAAAACAAAAAACAGAAACAATCTGTGTAGCAAATACTGGCACATATGTATACACATATGCATCTACATGCATGTATAAGTAAGTGTATTTCATGTATACGTGTGTGAAGTAAGTGTATCAAATGTATATGTGTGTGATGTGTGTGAAATAAGTGTATCAAATGTATATGTGTGTGCAGGTGAATTGTACGTGTATGCATGTGTGAGTGTGTATATTTTAATGTATATGAAGATATGTTGATATTTATATACGTATACAAAATCATGCATATTGCATACATGTGTATACGCATAAATGTATGTAATCTCAACCCAGGTTTATTTGGATGTAGATATTATACATTTATGCATATATGCGCATAGAGAGAGGGACACACACACACACACACACACACACACACACACACACACACACAAACACACGCACACACACACGCACACACACACACACACACACACACGCACACACACACAATCGA
>Ga0105054_10010182_pt1 | contig 12025 bp, 12 predicted proteins | sample BON02_FD_78091 | JGI IMG/M metagenome (GOLD analysis project Ga0105054, IMG submission 78091) | Freshwater microbial communities from Lake Bonney liftoff mats and glacier meltwater in Antarctica - BON-02 (megahit assembly) | ecosystem: Environmental > Aquatic > Freshwater > Ice > Glacier... | reverse complement strand
ACCACCCTGATCTCGGCGGGCGAGGTGCATATGCCGGGCCGCCCGAAAGATATCGTCGGGCTGAAGGCGATGGCGATTGCCAGCCAACGCTGGTACGAGAATTTCCGCCCCTCTGGGGTCAAGGTGCACGCCGGGGCGCCGGTGATCGAACACGGTATGGTCGAGGAAGACTTTGCCGAACTGGCCCGCGCGGGCGTGAAGCTGCTGGGCGAAATCGGCCTTGGGTCGGTCAAGGACGGCAAGACTGCAAAACAAATGGTCGACTGGGCCCGCAAATACGGCATCCAAAGCACGATCCACACCGGCGGCCCGTCAATCCCCGGTTCGGGGTTGATCGACGCCGATATGGTTCTGGAAACCGGCACCGATGTGATCGGCCATATCAACGGCGGCCACTCGGCCCTGCCCGACGATCAGATCATCTGTCTGTGCGAGAGTTGCCACGCCGCGCTGGAGATCGTGCACAACGGTAACGAACGCGCCGCCCTGCTGACCCTGAACACGGCGCGCGAGCTGGGCAAGCTGGATCAGGTGATCCTGGGCACCGATGGGCCGGCGGGGTCAGGTGTGCAGCCCCTGGGCATCCTGCGCATGGTGGCGATGCTGTCGGCGCTGGGCAACGTGCCCGCCGAAATCGCGTTCTGCTTTGCCAACGGCAACACGTCGCGACAGCGCAAACTCGACACCGGGCTGCTTGAGATCGGCATGTGCGCCGATTTCGTGCTGATGGACCAGGCCCAGCATTCGGGCGGCAAGACGATGCTGGAATCCGTGCAACTGGGCAATCTGCCCGGTGTCGGGATGACAATCATCGACGGGCGCGTCACCTCGACCCGGTCGCGCAACACGCCCCCCGCCTGGCGCGTTCCCGAAACGGTGTGATCGGCGACATGTCAGAATTTGAGTATTTGGGCAAAGAAGAAGCTGCGGGTGTTTCTTCTTTGCAAAAATACTCGCTGCGAAACCGCAAACGAAATCGGGCCGCCCGATATGGGGCGACCCGTGGATACACAACCAAAAAAGGCTCAGCCGTTGACGCTGTCCTTGAGGGCCTTGGCGATGGTCATCTTCACCACCTTGTCGGCCTCTTTCTTGATCTGCTCGCCGGTGGCGGGGTTGCGGACCATACGCTCGGGGCGTTCGCGGCAATAGATCTTGCCGATGCCCGGCAGCGTCACTGCGCCGCCGCCCGATACTTCCTTGGTGATGATCGCGATGATCGAGTCCAGCGCGGTGCCGGCGGTCTTCTTGTCGGTTCCCATGTCATCGGCCAGGGCGGCGACAAGCTGGGTCTTGGTCATTGGTTTTGCCATGTATGGTCTCCTCAATCTGCCCACCTTATGGGTCATTGGCATAATTTAGCCCTATATGGTGGGATCACACAACGCTTAGTGATGCGATTTCCGTAGGAATCACGCATTTTGTGGCGGTTTTTCGCTCTTTTACAGGAAGGCTGTCTCTTCAAAGCTGCGCAATTTGCGCGAATGGATGCGATCGAGAGGCATTCCGTGCAGGGATTCCATCGCCCGGATGCCGATCAGAAGGTGGCGCGCGACCTGTGTGCGGTAGAAATCGCTGGCCATTCCGGGCAATTTCAGCTCGCCGTGGAGCGGTTTGTCGGACACGCACAGCAACGTGCCATAGGGCACGCGGAACCGGAAACCGTTGGCGGCGATGGTGGCCGACTCCATATCCAGCGCCACGGCGCGCGACTGTGACAGGCGCTGCACCGGGCCGCGTTGGTCGCGCAACTCCCAGTTGCGGTTGTCAAGGCTGGCGACGGTGCCGGTGCGCATGATGCGTTTGAGGTCGTAACCTTCAAGCTTGGTCACCTCGGCCACTGCCTTTTCCAGCGCGATCTGGATTTCGGCCAGCGCCGGCACCGGCACCCAGACCGGCAGATCGTCGTCCAGCACCTTGTCCTCGCGCAGATAGGCATGGGCCAGCACGAAATCGCCCAGCCGCTGGGAATTCCTCAGCCCCGCACAATGGCCCACCATGATCCAGGCATGGGGGCGCAGCACGGCGATATGGTCGGTCGCGGTCTTTGCATTCGATGGCCCGACGCCGATGTTGACCAGCGTGATCCCGCCGCCATCGGCCCGCTTCAGGTGATAGCTGGGCATCTGCGGCAGCTTGGCGAGCGCGGGCAGCGGCGCGTCGGGCGAGGTGATTTTCAGGTTGCCGGGGCCGACGAAGGCGACATAGCCGCTGTCGGGATCGGCCAGCATGGCGCGGCCATAAGCCTCGAATTCCTCGATGTAGAACTGGTAGTTGGTGAACAGGACGTGGTTCTGGAAATGCTCGGGGCCGGTTGCCGTGTAATGGGTCAGGCGGGCCAGCGAATAGTCGATCCGCTGGGCAGTGAACGGCGCCAAAGGGGCCGTGCCATCGGGATAGGTGAAGCCGAAGCCGTTGACGATGTCGTCGTTGGTGGTGGCAAGGTCAGGCACGTCGAACACATCGCGCAGGGTAAATTCGGTGCTGCCCTCATGGGGCACGGTGACGGTGCCGTCGCCCGCCACGGCGAAATGCACCGGAATCGGGGTGGTCGACAGGCCGATCTGCACGCCGACGCCGTGGTTTTCGATCAACAGGCCGATCTGCTGGCGCAGATACTTGGCGAACAGGTCGGGCCGGGTGATCGTGGTGGAATAGGCGCCGGGGCCTGCCACATGGCCAAAGGACAGGCGGCTGTCCACGGCGGCGTAACTGGTCGTGGTGAACCGGATCTCGGGATAGAAGGCGCGATAGCGGCTGTCGGGCGCGGCCCCGGCGAGGGTTTCGAGGAAGTGTTTGCCGATGAACCGGCAGGACCGGTCATAGAGTTCGCACAACCGTTCGACGGCGGCTGCCGGATCGGTGAAGGTCGCGTGCGCCACTGCGTCGGGGGTGACGATGGGCAGGTCATGGGTGGGCGCGTACATGGCGCATCCTCGTCTGTTCGTGCCGCGCCGGATGCGCGGGAATGGCGTTGCCTATCCCATATCGCCCCCTGCGGGCAAGCCGGTGCCTGTCTCATCCCACGCACCGGTGACAGGATCACGACACCGCGAAACAGGTTGGCGCAGCCGTCAAGCTGTGCTGTGTTGCGCGCAACCTGAAAGGAAACGCCATGACCCTTGCCGCCCTGCGCCCCAATCTCGACCACTGGCCCGAACGGGTGGACCTGGCCGCCGCCTTCCGCTGGACCGCCCGGCTTGACATGCACGAGGCGGTGGCGAACCACTTTTCCCTCGCCATCAACGACACGGGCACGCGGTTCCTGATGAACCCGAACCAGATGCATTTCTCGCGCATCCGTGCGTCGGACCTGATCACGGTGGATGCCGACGATCCCGCGACGCTGGAAGGCCCGGACGCCCCCGATCCCACTGCCTGGGGTCTGCATGGCGGGCTGCACCGCAACTGTCCCCATGCCCGCTGCGCGATGCACGTCCATTCCATCCACGCCACAGTATTGGCCAGCCTCGCCGACAGCACCCTGCCCCCGATCGACCAGAACTGCGCGACGTTCTTTGACCGGGTCGTGATCGACGACCGCTATGGCGGGCTGGCCTTCGAGGAAGAGGGTATCCGATGTGCGCATTTGTTCGACGATCCCAGGAAGAAGGTGATGGTCATGGGCAACCACGGTGTCATGGTGATCGGCGCGACGGTGGCCGAGACGTTCAACCGGCTCTATTATTTCGAGCGCGCCGCCGAGACCTATATCCGCGCCCTGCAGACCGGTCGCCCCCTGCGCATCCTGCCGGACGCCATCGCCGAAAAGACGGCGCGCGAGCTTGAGGACTATCCCGAACAGGACACCCGCCATCTTGCCGAATTGAAGGCGATCCTGGACGAAGAGGGTTCAAGCTATGCCACATGACGACGACCCGGTCGCCGGACCTGCAATTTGAGTATTTTTGCAAAGAAGAAACAGGGCGCCCGTGCTTCTTCCTTGGTCAAATACTCCCGCGCGGAGCGCATCGCGGATGGTTGCCCCACAGGACATGACCGGTGCGCACCCCCTTGCCCTCGCCGCCGTTCGGCGCGAACCTGCATGCCATGACACAGCACCTTCTCAGCTTCGGCCATGGTTACTCGGCACAGGCGCTGGCCCGCCTGCTGCTGCCACGGGGCTGGCAGATCACCGGCACCACACGCAGCGCCGACAAGGCGGCGCGCCTCGCCGAAACGGGGATCGCACCGCAGATCTGGCCCGGCGGCGACATCGCTGGCGCGCTGGCCGGGGCGACACACCTGCTGGTCTCGGCAGGGCCCGACGAGATGGGCGATCCGGTGCTGGCCACCCTGTCGGACGACATCGCAAAGGCGGCGCCGCACCTTGGATGGGTCGGCTATCTGTCGACCACCGGCGTCTATGGCAACCACGATGGTGCTTGGGTGGACGAGACGACGCCGCTGACCCCCTCCACCCGGCGGGGCCAGCACCGGGTTCTGGCGGAAAGCCAGTGGCAGGCCCTGGCCGACACAGCCGCCCTGCCGCTGCACATCTTCCGGCTTGCGGGAATCTATGGCCCCGGACGCGGCCCGTTTGCCAAGGTGCGCGACGGTACTGCGCGCCGCATCATCAAGCCGGGTCAGGTGTTCTCGCGCATCCATGTGGACGACATTGCACAGGTGGTGGCCGCCTCCATCGCCCGGCCCGACCCCGGCGCGATCTACAACCTCTGCGACGACGATCCCGCCCCGCCCGAGGATGTGATCGCCCATGCCGCCGAATTGCTGGGCCTGCCCACGCCCCCCGCCGTGCCGTATGAAACCGCCGAAATGTCACCCATGGCACGCAGTTTCTATGCCGAGTCCAAAAGGGTCGACAATACGCGGATCAAGACCGATCTGGGGGTCGAGCTTCTGTATCCCGATTATCGCCGTGGGTTGGCCGCGCTGCTGGCCGCTGAGCGCTGAGGCCCGCCTCGCCCCCGGCGCCGTCGCGATGCAGGATCGGCAGAGTTCCACCCGCTGAATGGCGGGCGAAGAACCGGCGCACGCTGTCAGGCTCGGCAGGTCAGCGCGTGTCATCCCGGTCGGCCTTACCCCCCTTTGCCCTCGGTTGCGGCCTCGTTCACCCCGGTCCTGCGGTGCAGGCCGCTGCAATCGACCATGATGGATTTCAGTTCGGTGAATTCGTCCACCGAAACGGTGCCCGATTCGCACAACCCGTTGCCCGAGTTCTTGACGCCGCCGAACGGCACGCCGATTTCCACGCCCATGGTGGGTGCGTTGACGTTGATCACCCCGGACTCCAGCCGCGACATGGCCGCGAACACCCGGTTCACATCGGCGGAATAGATGCCGAAGGACAGGCCGTACCGGGTGCTGTTTGCCAGGTCGATGGCGTGATCGAACGATGTGGCCTTCATCACCGAAACGACGGGGCCGAAGATTTCCTCCTGCGCGATCCGCATGTCGGAGGTGACATCGGCGAACACGGTGGCGTCGTGGAAGAACCCCCCACCCATCGCCCCTTGCAGACTGCCCCCGCCGGTCAGCAGGCGCGCCCCCTCGCCCTGTCCGATGTCGATATATCCCTGCACCCGGTCCAGCTGTTTCTGGTTGACCAGCGGCCCCATCTGCACCCCCGGCTCCAGCCCGTCGCCGATGCGGATCGCCCGGGCGCGCTCGGTCAGCGCCTCGACGAACCGGTCGTGGATGGCTTCGTGCACTACGATCCGGCTGCCCGCCGTGCAGCGCTGGCCGCTGGTGCCGAACGCCGACCACAGGCATCCCTCAAGCGCCAGATCGAACTCGGCGTCGTCCATCACCACCACCGCGTTCTTCGACCCCAGTTCCAGCGAGACCTTCTTCAACTCGGCCCCCGCCAGCCCGGCGATCCGCCGCCCCACCGTCTCCGACCCGGTGAACGAGATCATGTCCAACGCCGGATCGGTGACGAAGCGATCGCCGATCTCGTGGCCATACCCCGTGAGCATGTTCACCACACCGGGCGGCACCCCCGCATCGGCGAGCAACTGAACCAGCAGGGTGCCGACCATCGGCGTGTCTTCTGCCGGTTTGAACACCACGGTGTTGCCGCACCACAGCGCCGGAAACAGCTTCCAGGCGGGCAGCAGCACCGGCAGGTTGCACGGCGTGATGGCACCCACCACGCCCAGGGGTTCGCGCACCACCATCGCGAACTTGTCGCGCAGTTCCGAGGGCACGGTCTGGCCCAGCAGGCGCCGCCCTTCGCCCATCATCACCCGGGCGGTGTTGATCGCCGCCTGTGTGTCGAACCCGGCGGATTCGGCACAGACCTTGCCCATCTCACGGGTGATCATCCGCGCGATGTCTTCGCGCCGCTGTTCCAGCAGTTCCGCCACCCGCCCAAGGATCAGCCCGCGTTCGGGCGCGGGCGTAGCCGCCCAGCCGCGCCGCGCCGCCAGGGCTGCGGCCATGGCCCGGTCGACATCGGCGGTGCCGGACCGCTGGAACACGCCGATTACTTCGTCGGGGTGGGCCGGGTTGCGGCTTTCAAAGGTGCGGCCATCGGCGGCGGGCACCCATTGTCCGCCGATGAAATTCAGATGCCGATCGGTCATGTCCCGTTTCCTTTCGCTTCCGCCAGAACCGTTTCCAGAATGCTGACCCAGTCCGTAGCGCCGTGCCCCGCCGCGACATGCCTCTGCCACAGCCCATGGGCCGCCCGGGACAGCGCATGTTCACCGAGCACGCCCCCCGCCTCGGCGGCCACAAGATCGAGATCCTTCAGCATCACCGCACTGGTGCCATGCAGATCGCCCGGCCCCTCGGCCATGCGTTGCATCTGCCGCTGCATCAGGGTGGAATCGGCGAACCCGCCCGCCATTGCCCCGGGCAGCCGGGCGGCGTCCACATCGCCCGCGCGGGCCAGCGCCACCGCCTCGGCCAGCAGCGCGAAGGTGCCGCCGACGATCAACTGGTTCACCGCCTTGGTCGCCTGCCCGGCACCGGTGGGGCCCATCACCGTGGCGCGGCCCGAAATCGCTGCGACCGCCTCGATCGCGCGGGAGGCAAGGGTGTCGGAGGCTCCCAGAAAAACGCTGAGCGTTGCCTGTTCGGCGCCGACCCGCCCGCCCGACACCGGGGCATCTACCCAGCCCCATCCGGCGGCCTGCGCGCGGCGGGCGAAATCGCGGGTGGCGCTGGCGGAAATCGTCGAATGGTCCAGCAACAGGCCGCCGGGCCGCGCCTCGGCAAAGATGCCTTCGGGGCCGAAGGCCACTTGCTCCACCGCGTCGGTGTCGAGCAGCGACAGGTGGATCAGGCGCGCCTGCCGCCCCAGATCGGCCGGAGTGTCGACACGCACCGCGCCTTTGGGCGCGGGCCGGTTGCCCGAACGGTTCCAGACCAGCAGCGCGCCGTGGTGGGCATACAGATGCTGCGCCATGGCCGACCCCATGATCCCGAGGCCCGCGATGGCCACGCTCATGCGGCAGCCCCGAGCACCGCGCGCACCGGGTCAAACCCGGGGGCACGGCCGACGATCTCGTCCCCGAACGCCACCCGCCGTCAGCGGTACGACGGCGCCGGTCAGCACCACCTGGCCCGCCTGCAACTGCACGCCGCGCCCGGCCAGGTGCCCGATGAGCCAAACCAGCGCGTTCAGCGGATGGCCCAGCACTGAGTCGCCACGACCGGATTTGACCTGGGCACCCGCGATGTCCAGATGCACGGTGAGCGATGGCAGATCGTCCAGCGCAACCGCATGGCCCGCAGGCCCCAGCACCACCGCGCCATTGCCCCCATGATCGGCCACGAACCCCGGGCCGACGGGCGATGGCATGGGATCCAGCCGGTTGCCGGTGAACTCCAGCGCCAGCCCGATGGCCCCGATGCAGGCGGCGACAGCCTCGGGGCTGGGATCTGCGGGGGTGCGGGCAATGTGAAAGGCAATCTCGACCTCGGCCTGGGACCGGTGGGCGGGGAACAGCGGCACAAGGGCGGAGGACTCGCCAACGTCAAGGATCGTCTCGCGCCACAGCGGCCCGGCCAAAGGCCCGCCCAGCCCCAGCGCCGCCGGGGCGCCCGCGCCGGTCGCCCCCACCTTACAGCCTGCGGGGGCATCGGGGCGGGCGTCGATCAGTGCCTGCTGGATCTCATAGGCGCGGCGTTCCGACAGGCCGGGGTCTGGCGTCGCAATCAGGCCGCCGTTGCGCCGGGCGTCCCACAGCCGGGTGGCGATCTCTGACAAATCCTCGCTCATGCGTTTCTCCCTACAGGCCCAGCCATGTCCTGCGCACCTCGTCATCTGCCTCAAGCTGGGCGGGTGTGCCGCGCCAGACGATCCTGCCGTTCGCGAGAATTGCGATACTGTCGGCCACCCTTGAGGCAAATGCCGCGTTCTGTTCGACCAGCAGGATGCTGACCCCCGAGGCCTTCAACGTTGCCACCACTTCGGCGATCTGGGCCACGATCACCGGGGCCAGCCCCTCGGTCGGTTCGTCCATCAATATCGTTTCGGGGTTGGCCATCAGCGCCCGCCCGAAGGCCAGCATCGACTGTTCACCCCCCGAAAGCGAGCCTGCCATCTGCCCGGCGCGTTCCTTCAGGCGGGGAAACATCTCGTAGATGCGCCCCAGCGACCAGTGGCCCCCGGGCCCGCCGCCCGCCAGCACACTGGTGGGCAACCCCAGATTGTCGCGCACCGGCAGCGAGGGAAGATGCGCCGCCCCTGTGGCACCAGCGCCATGCGCGTGCGCGCCACGCGGTTCGGGCCGAGCCCCGTCAGGCTTTGCCCCTTGTGGGCGATCTGGCCCCGGCGCGGCGGGGTCAGGTTGAAGATCGAGCGGATCAAGCGTCGTCTTGCCCATGCCGTTGCGCCCCAGCAGCGCGACGGTGGCGCCCGTCGGCACCTCCAGATCGACCCCCTGTATGACATGGCTGTCGCCATAATAGGTGTGCACGTCGCGCAGGGACAGGGCAGGGTCAGTGCTGGCCAAGATACAACTCCTGCACCATCGGATCGGCCCGGACATCGGCGGGCGTTCCATCGGCCACCAGCCGCCCCTGCGCCAACACGATCAGCCTGTCGGCAATGGCAAACGCCACGTCCATGTCATGTTCGACGACAACGATTGTCACGTCGCGCGGAACGGCCAGGATCATCGCTGAAAACGTCTGCCGCTCGGCGGGGGACAGCCCGGCACAGGGTTCGTCCAGCAACAACAGGCGCGGCCCGCCCACCAGCGCCAGCGCCAGTTCCAACTGGCGCTGTTCGCCATAGGACAGGTCCGACACCAGCGCTTGCGCCTTGTCGTCCAGCCGCACCCGGGCCAGCGCGTCCATCGCCGCTTTCTGTATCGCGCCGTCGTCGCGCCAGCGGGAAAACAGCGAATGCCAGGTGCTTTGCCGCCCATAGGCCGCCAGAACCACGTTTTCCAGCAGGGTAAGGTCGGCAAACAGGTTGGTGATCTGGAACGTCCGCCCGATACCCAGACGGGTGCGCATGTGGGCGGGCATGACAGTGGCATCGCGGCCAAAGATCGTCACCCGCCCGGCTGAGACCGGCACCCGGCCGGTGATGCAGTGAAACAGTGTCGTCTTGCCCGCGCCGTTCGGGCCGAGGATCACGCACCGCTCGCCCTCGGTCACGGCAAGGCTGACGCCCGAGACCGCGTGCAGCCCACCAAATGTCTTGCCGACATCGCTCAGGTCCAGAACCCGCACGCTCATGGCCTGCCCCCGCCGCGCCGGGCCCGCCAGCGGCGCATGGCAAGGTCGATCAGCCCAAGGATGCCCTTCGGCGCGAACAGCACCACGCCGATGAACACCAGCCCCATGATGATGGGCCATCCGGCAACGTATCCCGACACCACGCTGCGGATGCCAAGGATCACGATCGCGCCGAGGAAGGCACCAAGCGTCGTGACAGCACCGCCCACGATGGGCATCAATGCCCCCTCGACCGACACATTCAGTGACGCAATGGCAGGCGAGACGAACTGGTTCATATAGGCATAAAGCACCCCTGCGAGATCGGCCAGCAGGCTGGACAACACGAACGCCTCGTACTTGCGGCGCAGGACGTTGAAGCCCAGCGCGGTCATCCGGCTTTCGCTTTCGCGGATCCCGTTCAGCGACAGGCCAAAGGGCGAGCGGATGATCCGGTGATAGACCGCCGTGGTCAGCGCCACCACGGCCACCACGACGTAGTACATCCCCTCAAGGCTGGTCACGGTCAGCCTGCCCAGCGACGGATAGGGGATGTTGGTGATCCCGTTGTCGCCCCCGGTCAGCCACGACCACTGTACCGACACGCTGAGCACCAGTTGTCCGAAGGCCAGTGTGACGAGGATGAAATAGACGCCGCCCGCACGCACGCTGACCCCGAATACCGCGCCCACCAGCACCGCCGCCGCCAGCGCCGCCACGATGGCCAGCGGGCTGGGCACGCCGTGGTTGACCTCAAGGATCGCGACGGTATAGGCGGCGACGGCGAAGAACGCGCCGTTGCACAGCGAGAACAGGCCGGTGTGGCGCATCAGCAGGTCCACCGACAGCGCCAGCAGGCCGAAGATCAGGATCTGTGCGGCAAGCCCGGTCCAGAATGGATTGCCCCAGAACGGCAGCCCGACAAGGACGATGGCCAGCACCAGCAAAAGGGCCGTCGTGAGGATCGGGTTGCCTCTCCTCGTGTCAATGCGCCTGCCCGAACAGCCCCTGGGGGCGCACCAGCAAGAGCAGCGCCATCGGGCCGAACATCATGAACGCCGCGAGGTCGGGGAACAACCAGCGCCCGAAAGAATCGATCAGCCCGACAATCAGGCTGCCCACCATCGCCCCCTCAAGGCTGCCCAGTCCGCCGACGATCACCACCACCAGCGCGAGGATCAGGATATCCCACTCGGCATGGGGGTACAGCGTAAGGTATGCGCCCCCCATCACCCCGCTGGCCCCGGCCAGAAACGCGGCCAGTGCGAACACCCCGGTCAGCAGCAGGTTGATGTTGATGCCGATGGCCGCTGTCATCTCGCGGTCATCGACGCCCGCCCGCACGATCGCCCCGATCGGCGTCTTGCGATAGATCAGCCACAGCGCCAAAGCCACGGCAAGACCGACGCAGATCAGGAACAGCCGGTATTTCGGATAGAACACGCCGCCCGGCAGTTCGACCGGCCCGCGCGCCCAGTCGGGGGGCGGCACGCGGATCGGGTTGCCACCCCAGATCAGCAGGGCGATTTCCGCGATGATATGGACGATGCCGATGGTCAGCAGCACCTGCATCAGCGGATTGCCGAAGGTACGCCGGATCAAAAGCCGGTCCAGCACCCAGTTGACGACGACAATCCCGAGGCTACCGGCCACAAGGCCCAGGCCGAAACTGCCCGTCGCCCCGATCACCGACAGCCCGATATAGCCGCCCAGCAGGTAATAGGCGCCATGGGCCATGTTCACCAGCCGCGCCAGACCGAACGACAGGGTGAACCCGCTGGACAGCAGGAACAGCAGAGCGGCAAAGGACATGCCGTTGAGAAGTTGCAAGACAACGGGGGTCATCTGCCGGTCCCTTGTACCATGTCAGGATCGCGCGGGGGGGCACGAAGGCACCACAGGAGTGCTTCCGTGCGTCTGCCCGCAAACGGTGCGCCCTATTTCGTATAGGGGCCCTTGGCCAGAAACTCTTCCGGCGTCCAGGTCCAGAATTGCGACACGCCGTGATAAGTCTTGAGCGGCACGTTCATCAGCACCGGCCCCAGAACCGGGTGATCGACCCGGGCCACCTGCGAGATATAGGTGTTCTGCACCGGCTTGTCGTACAGGGCTGTTCAGTTCTGATGGTTTGGGGCTGTCGCTGTGATTGGCCCGTAGGGGGTTTGGGCTTCGCATGAGAGGCTGTTTCTGCTGATTTTTGGCGCGGGTGATGCGCTGGGAATTCCCGAACTGCCAAAACTGTGAATCAGAGGCAAGCGACCATCAATAGGCATGAGAGGGCTTAGGCTCAAGTTTCAAGTGCAACACCCAGCGCCCTCAGGGCATAGGATGTTGTGATGGACAAACGATACTAGCACCTCAACGGTGAGGAACGTGGCGTGATTTT
>Ga0105054_10010180_pt1 | contig 12027 bp, 5 predicted proteins | sample BON02_FD_78091 | JGI IMG/M metagenome (GOLD analysis project Ga0105054, IMG submission 78091) | Freshwater microbial communities from Lake Bonney liftoff mats and glacier meltwater in Antarctica - BON-02 (megahit assembly) | ecosystem: Environmental > Aquatic > Freshwater > Ice > Glacier... | reverse complement strand
TCCACACTTGTTATTTCCGGCATAGAGCCAGCAACTACGATCAGACATAGAATCAGCGGGTTCCACACTTGTTATTTCCGGCATAGAGCCAGCAACTACGATCGATGGATCACAGAACATAAAGTGGATCCAATGGCTTCGTATGATGTAGTATACGAAGATTGCTATGAACCGTACGTCATTTGCTCAATCGACAAAGTCCCATTGTATGATGAGAGATTCCAAGGATATAGAATGAATAAGATTAGCCATATATTTGCTTTGCATCATCAACAGAAGATGAAGTTTTCTGTTTTGCTGGGCCATTTCGTTGTGGCAGATGAGCATGAGCGCAGTACTTCTTGGAGCAAGACTTATAATAGTAGCACTTTAATGTCAGGACCTTCGCGCAAGCACCACATACAAGCATTGTGGCACATTTATAAGACAAATATACTGGATGGTAAGTGTCCAGTAGTGTCTAGTAGCACCTCGAGTAGACTGCAGTCAGAAATATCACCGATTTTGTCAGATAGCGAATCTGATCGAGTTCAAGTAACCAATACTCGTTCTCAGGGTAAAAGCCATATAGAAGATAATTATATCCCAATAAAAACATAACTATGGTCGAATACTAATCTAGGGACACAGGTTTAGAGACGCCTCGCTTCTTAGCCTTAACTTTGATGTACCTCCCTTTTGTCGAGGTTGCATTAGCATATGGTAGCGATGCATGAGATCCCATACTAGTGTCGTTGTGCGCCATTTCTGCTGAGGATAAATCATTTTCATGGTGCATAGAGGTGTCTTGATATTCGGAGACAAAACTACTTGCATCACTATTTTCCATTGCATCCTCTTCCCATTCTGCAGGGGATGGCCACGATAGCGCTTCATGACAGCCATTGCAAACTCTGACAGGCTTGTCAATTCCAAATTTAGGAATCGCAACAAAATTTCTAGAGCACTGACCACATACAACACTCCCACAATGTCTACAATGATGTCTCCGTGTTGATATGGAGAACAGAGCATCGCAGCTCTCGCATTCATTAGAAACTGCATCATCTACCCATTCTGGAGGAGAGGGAAGGAGCTTAAGGAGTGAGTTAGCTAATGCAGGAAGCGGCCAATATTCACGAGCGATAGAGAGCGGAGAGGCTCCTGATTTATCAGGGACATTAACCACGGCGCCACGTTGCACTAGCAGCGACACCGCTCGTGTATGGCCGAATCTAACAGCCAAGTGCAAGGGTGTGACTCCATCGGTCCCTGCAAATCGAATGGCAGCACTGCCGTTTGGATGACCTAGTAGCATTGCAAGTAACTTGTCCGACATTCGTCGTTGTTGCCGCTCTCCTGTTTGAACTGCCTTTAACTTGTTGCGAAGACTCAAAAGTGGATTCGAGCCCCCATTGTCATAATTTTCATCTTTACCGCCTAATGCATAATGCAATGGGGTGTAAAGGTGTTTTGTAAGCGCTATGACATCTGACTGAGCTTCCAGCAACGTATCTACCAATTTGCTAGCACGACCAAATAGTTCTTCATTAGGGGCGTCAATGGCATCGCAAGCCAAGGCCGCAGCACGATGCAGCGGAGACCTTCCTCTCAAATCTCTTGCGTTGACCATTTTGTCCACGTGATTACCACTCTCCACCTGATCCGCCTCTCTAGCACAGTTGAGCATCACTAGAACAACACGGTAATGACCATTGGCAGATGCGAGATGAGCGGCTGTACTTCCTTGGTCGTATTCAGTTGCAGTGATAAGCCCAAACGGATTCCTGCATTCCTGTAATAGTAGTCTAGTGACTTCGGCATGACCCTTTCTTGCAGCATGATGCAAAGCAGTCCATCCGAATTCATCTGGCATATTCTCGTTTACTACAGGAAGCAATAAGGATACAACATTCACATGGCCACGTCGTGATGATAGATGAAGAGCTGTGCAACCGTTATTATCCTGGATATTAGGAACTGCTTTACCGTCCAATAATTCCTGAACCACATCCAAAAACCCAGCTTCAGCAGCACAATGAAGAGGTGATCTTCCGGTAACTGGATCGCGAACATTAACATCTGAGTTTGAACGAATGAGAGCGCGAACGTGAGCTGCGTTGCCGAGTTTCGCAGCTAGATTCAACATGGGCTGATCTTTGTCTTTGAGTACTGTATTAGAGTGCCGTTTACAGAGAATGAGGGCCTGGACTACATCATCAATATCTTCCGAGCTGGGCCAATCGATGAGGGCGTACATAGGGTCTTCATCATCGGCTGTTTTACGCCGTCTGCCAATCTTCAATGCTATTTCCACAGGAAGTAAACCGTCAATTTCGGAGGCAGTATCCGAATCAATATTTCTATTTATCATTTCTTCCACGACATCAGCTCGTCCAGTCAGCACTGCAAAGCGCATGGCCTCGTTGGATGGAAATAATTCTAAAATATTATTGGCAGCCACCAACGCAGGAAACCTCAAGGGACTTGTAGGCAACAGTGAACTCAATGGATCGTGCATAGATCGAAGTAATTTCACTTGCCCAGTCCACGAAGAGGCCACCTCCCTAAACAACGTCATGCAAAACAGACCCAGTTCCGTCGAAGTAGTTGCGAGAGCAAACTGTTGGATAGCTAATACACTGCTGCACCAACCAGGTTTACTGCGCGTCGATTCTAACAACCTCTTGATTGCAACCACTGATTGAGCGACTAAACGACTGATATCAAATACAGTGGCGGCTTCACGTATCTGTGCCATACTCGACAAATCCAGTCTGGTCCATTCAACCAGATCAGTATACAAGAACAACACAATTACTTGCATCACCTCAAAGTTAGCGAATTCTACTTCCGCAATTTCCTTTCCATGCCACCTTCCACCTTCTCGCAACCGTTCGCCCATGACCTTCGATCTCATCGATAGCACAAGCCGATGCCCTTCAATCGTCCTTTCTTCCCCTGAACGATCAGTCATTCCTATCAGCAATATATCACTAAATTCACCTGAGGCAGAGAGCCTGCATAGCCCTGCACGCATGTCTTCCTCCAACGAACTCGGTCGCAACATCACACTGCACGAGGGGGGGGGGGCTATTCTCGAAGGTGTCTTTCAATGATCACAAATAATAATATCAATGCCAGCAGAAGTCAAACGCCCAAGACACGAAGATATTATGGAATCGTTTATCAAAGTTGACGCAGAATCTCATTTCCCTATTCAGAATCTTCCATATGGGGTGTTCAGACCAAGGTGAGTGCTGCGTCGGTTGTGGTAGTTGAATATCTAATTAGCAATGTAGCCCAGACAAATGTGCAAGAGTAGGAGTGGCTTTGGGAGATTATGCTGTAGATCTTAGCGTACTTGCGGATGAAGGTCTATTCAAAAGTTTTGATGCTTCTTGCTTCAGCGAAGGGTCCCTTAACAAGTTCATGGGTCTTGGGAAGTCTGCCTGGTCATCTGCCAGGCAAACACTGCAGACAATTCTTTCAAGTGAGAGCGCAGTGATCCGTGATAACGAGGCACTGAAGGCACGTGCGTTGATTCCTCTCGCCACTGTCATCATGGAACTTCCTGCGAAGATTGGCGACTACACTGATTGCTACGCTTCACGCCAGCATGCGACCAACGTTGGTATTATGTTTCGAGGAGCGGATAACGCCCTTCAACCCAACTGGCTGCATCTTCCAGTAGCTTATCATGGTCGAGCTAGCTCCATTGTGGTTTCAGGAACAGACTTTCGTCGTCCTTGTGGACAGTTGTTTAAAGATGCCAATGACCCGAATCAAGGTTCTGTGTATGGGCCATCCATGTTAATGGATTTCGAGTTGGAGATGGGTTGCTTTGTAGGGCCAGGAAATCCATTAGGAGAGCCGATTACGATGGATACAGTTGACGATCACGTGTTTGGATTCGTTCTTCTGAATGACTGGAGTGCAAGAGACATTCAAAAGTGGGAATATGTTCCTTTAGGTCCATTCGGCGCCAAGAACTTCTGCTCTACGATTTCTCCTTGGGTGGTTACAACTGAAGCTCTAGAACCGTTTCGCACAGCTACGTCTACCGGAAAGCAAGATCCAGAGCCATTGCCATACCTTCGAGAACCTGGATACAGCAGCTACGACGTGGATCTTCGAGTGAGTATACGGGCTGAAGATATTGGAAGTGAACCATTCGAAGTGTCCCATTCAAACTTTAAGAATATGTATTGGACACATCGCCAGCAGTTGGTGCATCACACTGTCACGGGTTGCAACATGAACCCTGGTGACCTCATCGGTTCTGGTACCATCAGTGGCGACGAACCCGGAACCTACGGATCGATGTTGGAACTCTGCTGGAAAGGCACGAAGCCAATTAAAATCAAGGAGGGTGTGGAGCGCAAGTTCCTTCGTGATGGCGACACTGTTGTCATGAGTGGTGTCTGTCATGGACCCAACTACAAAGTAGGGTTCGGCACATGCGAAGGGAAAGTACTCCCGGCAGTACCTTTCAAAGGCATTTAAAAACTAAAAAGTATAAAAGGATGTTTTAAGATGATGGAACCGAATCAAAGAAGACGTACGAATCGCCGAATATACCCCTGTCCTTGTACAACTCAGATAGATCTGTTAGATGTCGCATGGTAGGCCTTCCATGTGGGCAGTTCCATGGTTGCTCTAGTCCTGTCATCTTTCCTAGAACAGTGCACATGGACTGCCTGTCCAACGTATCTCCAATCATTATGGCGCTCCTGCATGCCCGCGACGCAAACATTGCTCGAGCACGTGGCAGTCGAGGTGGCACATAACCCAGCGCCTCTCGGAGATGCTTGGGGGGCGGGGGACTTTCTCGTACGATAGAGGCAAGTTCCCTTACGTCTTCAGCCCCGAACTCCGCTTTGAAACGATGGGGTATTGAGACAAGACTGATGCTGCGGTCGTTGATGGCGCTGAATTTGAACCCGTTGAAGAGGAAGATGTCGAGGTTGTCCTGGACGATTTGGATTTCGGAAGCATCCAACTGTAGAGGAAACGGTCGGATGAGTGGCTGTTGTTTCATCAATGTACTTTTCTGTAAGGTTTCGAATCGGTATTTTTCGTCACATGCGTGTTGGTCGAAGATAAAAAGCTGCTGGTCCACGCGGCCTACCATGAACCCCTTATTAAACTGCCCCAATACTTGAGTCACTGCGAAGTCGTCCTTCGAGAACACGCGGCTATTCTGGGTCCCTACTCCAGGTACGTTGAATTCTCCAGTGGTCCGATGGTGTTGCAGGGCATTCAACTTGGCGCGACGGGTATCAAATGCTTCCAAGGCGGCCTTGATGTCGTCCATGCCAGTCTGCTTCATCAGTCTCCCTGATGTAACTTGGGGGGGTTCCGATGAGACTTGGATATCATCCTCCATCTCGCTGTCGGTGTCATTGTTGTCCTCTGTCTCATGTGGAAGCACTGACTCGTTGCGTTGCCGTTTGGACGGTGAGCTTATTTCATTTATGGATTTTCTTTTATGGGCTTTGTTGCTGCCTGCGTTTGGACTACCAGGAGACGTTTGCTTGGCTTTGTTCGAGATCTTGTTGGGAATGGCTGACTTGACGGGAATAGGGCTTAACGCTTCAAGAACGTCATCGGTCTCCGCATCACTGCTTCGCTTCTCTTCCGGTATATAGTACTGGTGATTTTGGATGTTTTGAATATTCTCTTGAACATCCGTTTCTAATTGGACTTCAACTTCTTCATCATCTTCTTCTCTGGATTTGTCTTCTTGTTGGAATTTATCATCATCATCTTGTCGGGGTTTATCATCATCATCTTGTCTGGATTTATCATCGTCATCTTGTCGGGATTTATCATCGTCATCTTGTCTGGATTTATCATCGTCATCTTGTCGGGATTTATCATCGTCATCATGTCTGAATTTATCATCGTCATCTTGAGAATCAAACAAACTAGGATGTATACCCTTCGGAAAGCACTGATGGGTTTGGGAGGTGTCAACTATACTAACAGACGAAGTACTTGAGACCATCTGTTGCCCAGTTTCTTCTATAATAAGAGTATTTCCATCTGAACATACCAGATTAGTTTCCTCCAAACCAGGCGTATTTCCAACTGGACAATCCTGATCCGTTTCCCCCACTGACGCCTCCTTGAGAAAGCCCAATGTCTGCTGAACCGCCGATTGATTCTGCAAGGTTGTCTGACGCTGCCATATCGACTCAAACTTCTTTTGGAGCTGCGTGAACAGCACCACTTCATCCACGAGAAAAACCTCTCGCTTGTTGGGAGTGACGTTAATATCGAATGACCCAGGAGGAAGTTTCCAGTTCAAAAAGAAAGCAGGTTTGTGCTTCATTTCGTGCTGCCTCCAAACCATATTGAGCACCTTGGAGGCTTTGGGGATGTCTACCGGTCGTCCGTTGATAAACCAGAACTGACGATCACTTGTGGCAAGTCCGATCCCTTCGCCAAACTTGGAGACAAATCCTTCCACTTGGATATCCGCCTCTTCCACAGCTACCTCGCGAGTATCTATCAAATTTGATGTATCAAATGATTTCTCACCTCGTAATTCAAAATGAACCGATACGAGGTTAGTCGCTAGAGTGATACCGCACACGCTTGTAATGTTTTCCTTTATACTGGTGCATCCAGTGGTTTGCATGACGTTGCGTTTAACTTTGTTGCATACATTGACACAGGATATCTTCACACCTGTTGATATGATTGCATACCCCTGAAGAACCAGCACAAGCTTGGAGTAGTGCGACTTGATAGTCCGTTGAAACTCCTTTCTGCGAACAGGCAGTGGCTTGAACAGTCCCTCAATAGTCACGGTAGTACCAGTAGCTCGTGCCACTGCATTCTGACTTTTGACACTGCCATCGTGGTTAAAAAACAGACGCGTTCCTACCTTGTCTTCTTCGCGTTTGGTTACCATGCATAGCCCCCCATCGGGACACATGTCCAGCAGAGAGGTCAGCGCTTCCCCTCGAAAGCCAAATGAAGACACACTCTGGATATCCTCAAAATTCTTGATCTTGGAAGTAAAGTGATGCCGCATTAGAAAGTCGTATTCAGCAGGGGCGATCCCGCAGCCGTTGTCGCAAACCTCAATAGAGTCCAATCCATTCTCTTTCAACTTGATTTCTATCTTGGTCGCTCCAGCATCAATAGCATTCTCCACAAGTTCTTTCACCGCCGTGGCTAGATCAACAACTACTTGACCACTGCAAATTCGTCTCACACTAGTCGCCTCGAGAGCCTTCATCTTGAAAACTTTCAAAAAACATGTAGACCCTGGGGCGATTGTAACGGCCCACTTTTGCTCGAGTATGATTCCAGCTCCGCCTCAGTCTGTTAACAAGACTCGGTCCAGAGCAGGATGTTCGTTGAGTAAGAATGGAGCACGACTATTAATGTAAGCAATTGTCGACACATGTATATGGAGTTAATATGTTTTATCAGGAGCAAGATCGAAGAGGAAGGATTTTCTAATAGGGATTCCTCGGTGGATTCTTCCGAGTATTCAGATGACTTTTCCTCCAGGTTTAGCAAAATAGGGGCCAATTCAGTGCGACGTGGGGGCGCGCGTACGGATTGGAAGGACGGATTTCACAGGACCAAAAGTCTCTCCGTGGACGACCTGCTCTCTTTGACTAGAGACAGTAACCCAAGAGCCAGGAAGCCAAATGCGCGTTCGCAGGAAGATATTGAAACGACCGTAAAAAATGATCTTGCTCAAGAAGAGAAGAGCGTCTCGAATAAAAACGTTTTTTTGCAGGAAGAGAAGGGCGACTTGAATTTAGAAATACTTGTTGCTCCAATCAAAGAACCGCTTAACGATGATGAACTGCATGTATTAGATATGATCGATGAATCCATGGCCATTGATGCGATCCCTGAGTACTCTCCATTTACCAGCAGGCCTTGCAAGTCAAAACGAGCAATAGTCAAGCCAGTAAAGTTTGACATTCTGGCACAGTTAGAAGAGTCTGACAGCGATGACGAGAGGAAAGAAGAGATTGATCCAAAAGATGCTCACGAAGAAGTTTCTAAACAATTGAACAAGGAACTTCAAATGATGAAAGAACAAGAGCGGCACTCTAGTGTTGCTATGGAAGTGAAAGGCGAATACGAACATGCATCTAAAGTGTTGAACGACGAGCTACAAAATGAAAAGCGGCGGCATCGAGATAAAGTGGATAAATTAAAACGATCTCGAAGCCCTACTTCACCTCCGACTCCACATTTGAATGTAAAAACTGAGGCTACCAGTGAGCAAGAGGAAACAATATCAGCCATTAAAACGCAGGTATCGATGATTGGTGTTTCCAAATTAACACTCGATGATAATTCAACTGAATTACCAAAAGAAAATGATGTGAAAAATACTATTGACTCAGAATGGGAAGGGGATCAAGAGTTAGAGCTGCGAGAAATCGTCGTTGCGCAATCCATTATTGAATCACAGCTATCGTTGATTGAAGATTCCGAATCAACCCTCGATGACAATCTAGTTGTGATGCCAAACGAAAATGATCTCAAAAATAACATTGACTTAGAACCCGAAGAAAATCAAGAACAAGAACTTGTCGTTGCACAATCCATTATTGAATCACAGGTATCATTGATTGAAGATTCCGAATCAACCCTCGATACCAATCTTATGGAGATACCAAACGAAAATGATGTCGATAATAACATTGACTTAGAACCCGAAGAGAATCAAGAATTTGAGTGGAAAATGACGATGGAGCACAGGGTACAATCACCCGAAGCCGAAATAGGATGGGATGCACAGTTTCAATTTCAAACGGGGGATAGCCTCGTGAATGGAACAGAAAGAGAATCCATCCCTCCGAATTTGGAGGATCTTTCAAGCGAACCACTCGTCGTCGCTTCTGAAGCTGGTGTTGCGGTTTTACTTCGTGATCAAGCACCAGAAAGTCGATTGCATATGTTACTTGGTGATCTAGAGCAAATCAGTTCCCAATCTGGGAATCAGTTCCAGGAAGATGAGGACCTTTCAAGACTGGTGGTTTCTTCAGACAATTTTTCAAACAGCTCGATTTCACAGATGCATGATAATGTAAGGAAACTAGTTCGAGATTATGTCATCCAAGGTATTGATTGGAGAGAATATTTTGTCACACGTTTTGATTTGAAGCATATTGAATTTAATTCAGTGCCAGTTGAATCCTTCAAATCAGCATTACGCGACTGTTTCCAGATCCAAGGTTCCGCAGCAGACACAATATGTTCGCAATATTATTCTGACAATGCTTGCCATACCATCCGATACATAGAATTCTTTCACGGGATTCATGCTAATACATTTTGCAATCTTTTGAATGAACAAATTCGATGGCACTTACGACGAGATGCTGCAGCATGGGGTCTAGGGTACAAGAGCCTATACGAGGATATAGGCCAATGTTCTTTCTATGAGAAAATGGATGTTGTGTCAGTGAGAGGTTTGGCAAGTCGATACGAACAGCCAGAGATGTCTTATGGAAACGCCATTTATTTGCTGAAGGAAATGAAAACGCCCTGCCCACTTTGTGAGCTGCATGTTTGCTACAGTGACGTTGTGGCCTTCATTAGAGATCCCAATTTTGCATCCGACGTTTTCCCTCGCCTCATCAAGAAAGTGAAGCTCATATCACTGCTGGAGGATGTTCCAGTGGGAGAGCTTGAAGAGATATTCGCAAAAGCATTGATTGGTATTCAATCTATTGATGCATTTACGATCGCGCTTGTCAATGTTGGTCTATGTCAGGGATATGAAGCAATGTCACAAGACGAACTCGAACGCGTTAGTAGAAGATTCGATATGGGTGGCACAAGATTCCAAGTGGACGTATTTATCAAGACTCTTTTCGCTTTTGTCAGAAACACTGCAGAGTTGGAAATGGTTAATGAGTTAGTTGAAACCCACAAACCAATCGTAGTTCAAAAACCTGAAGAAATTTCGATTCTAAATTACGAGGAAATGATCTTTGCAGAAGCTAATAAACGCCAAGCTGCAAAATTACTGGCTTGGGAAAGAGATCAAAATAAACAAAACAACAACTCTGATTCTCAAGGTTCCGAATCGAGTGAAGAGTCAAACGAAACAGCTGAAAGCGATTTTGTAGAGGAAGACGATGATGACGATTCGGAAGATAGCTGCGCCTTCGAACATCCAAATTTGAAGTGGATTAAGGAAACGCCTACCTTTGCTCCAGTGGTATTTGATACCAGCAGCGAATGTAGCAGTAGTTCTAGCAGCGATTCCGAGTTAAATGAAGATGGTGCATTCCCAAACCGAGTTGATCAGGTTTCTCGAAGACTTGCACCTGTCGCTGGCGACGTTTTAGATTTCGCGATATATCTTGGGATGGATACAGATACTGATATGGACTGGATGTGGCTTGCTGAAGAGTGTTTATATGCCCCATTACCGAAGGGATGGCAGCAAGCTCGTGACATTACTCCCACAGGAGAAGGTGATCTCTATTTCTGGCGCGCGGATGACCCCCACTGCAAGACCCAATGGGAGGTAAGTTACATTTTGGCTTTGCTGACAAAAATTTGTTTAACATGAAACTCAGCATCCATTGGATCCCTTCTTTCGAAAACTGTTTGAGCGACTGAAAGAGGAAAAATTTCAACGGGAAGAAGACAAGAAGTTGGGCGGGGAGTGGTCCAATATGCAGCGTTCAAACGCTAGGAAATCTCAACGACCTCAATCAGCTATGCCATTATCTAGGAACAATAACAACACAGAAGCATCTGTTGAACTCCAAGTACTTCGTTCACTGGCCAAAAAGTCTTCAAACTTTGAAGACACCCAACTCATTCCGTCCTCTTCTGCAAAAGCTCGTCCTGGTTCTGCGGCTCCAGTGAGATCCAAAGGTATTTCAGTTGGTCGTGTTAGTAATCGGATTATGCCGCTGGGGGAGACTGGAGGGCACAATGGAGATGAAGAAACCCCAATGAATAGCATCTGGAAGCCCGAAAAACACCGGCAGCAACATAACCCACGTATCATGCCAGTTGGGTTGGCTTCAATGTACACTGAAAAGCCCGACGAGTGCACTGAAGAAGCGACTCCCGTAGAGATATCTCTACTACCAAAACACAGACCTTTTCCGGATGAGAAAGTCAGACCTGTTTGGTGGTACTTGAAAGATGAGTTCGATGTGTTAACTCCAGACCAACTTCTAGACCTGGCAGAATTTTTCGGTGTCATACTACCTGACGAAGCTCATCTTATGTGGATAGTGAAGGCAGCGGCTTTAGCTCCTGTGCCGGAAGGATGGCGTCTATGTGCAGATGAGTACAGCCGAGACCTGTTCTTCGCTTCTACTATATCATTCGAGGTAACAAGATATCATCCATTGGACCCATTCTTTGCCTTGCTTATTCAATCAGAAAGAGAGTTAGTCTCTTGCATGGATCGATCTGAAGAAACATGGAGCATCTTTTTTAGAATTGAAAACGCTGAAACGTATTACTTCGATTTTGCGACTTCCTCCACGCAAGTATATTCGCCACTTGGAGATACAACACTGCCTGTGATTGTCGAGCGCGACGATCAAATTTCTGAAGACGAGCAAGTGTCGGCTTATAAACAAGCTTTATGGTCTGCCTTGCACATGACAGAGTCTACCATACCGAAGTTGGTGTCTCCTACTTTCTACAATATGTTGGGTCGCTGTGAAGTGATTAAATTGATGTCTTTGCTTGATATGCTAATTCATGAAAAACAAAAAGAATTTAAACGTGTGCAAGATGCAAATTATATCATTAAAAGCGCTGTTGAAAGCAGACGAGTTACATCGGAGCAACTTACCAAACATTTGACCATGTCCCGAAAGTGAATCATGAAATTAGATGTATTATTAAATAAATGTTGAAGTATCAAAATTTTGCGACAGGTTCTGGTCATATTTTGATTCCTTTCCTTATTGGCATTGGTGCTGGATGGGGTACGGATACGAGGATACTATTGCAGACATTTTTGGTAGGTATGCGAGATCATTTTGGTGATGCAGAGAGAGGAACATCAATGTATAAAGT
>Ga0105054_10010179_pt1 | contig 12028 bp, 14 predicted proteins | sample BON02_FD_78091 | JGI IMG/M metagenome (GOLD analysis project Ga0105054, IMG submission 78091) | Freshwater microbial communities from Lake Bonney liftoff mats and glacier meltwater in Antarctica - BON-02 (megahit assembly) | ecosystem: Environmental > Aquatic > Freshwater > Ice > Glacier... | reverse complement strand
TCCACCTTATTCATGACCGCCGCGAGCTTATCCACCTCGAGCAGGTTGTCGTACTTCTCGCACAGCTTCCGCAGCATCTCCCCGCAGGTCTTGTCCAGGCCCTTCTCCTTTACTTCCAAGCTCTTGGTCCCGGTCTTGGCCAGGAACTGTTAGAGGGAGAGGGAGGGAGGGGGGGAGAGAGGAGGAATGAGTACGGGTGAGTCGCGATGTGTAAAGTAGGAGAGGACGAGCACCTATGCAGAATTTTGCTCAAGGCCCTTCTCCTTCAATTCCAAGCTCTTGGAACCCGTCTTGGCCTGGAACATTAAGGCGGAGAGATAAGAGAAGGATGTGAATACGCGGCCAGAAACCAGTAAAAAAGAGCATAGAACGGCAAACGCGTGTCACATTAAAAAAACAAATAATACCGGCACAACGACCCGACGCAGCCTACACACCCACCCACGTACCGATCTCTGGAACTCCTCCAAGCACGCATGCGCGGCCCGGACGGGATAGGCACGCTCAGAAATCAAGATAAAGATGCGGCCCTCCACGTCGGACATCAAATGCCACGCCGACCCTCCCGAAGCAAAGGAGAAATGCACCCCGGGACGGACGCTGAGTTGGTCGCTCTTGAGCACTTCCTTGACGCCGTTCAGGTCAATGACCGTGTTATAGGCATGGCTGGCGACGATGGCCCGGTCTTGCAAACGTGCCACGCCCAGGAACCTGCAAATTGGGGTGGAGGAGGAGGGGAGGGATTTGGATGATGAGTGGCACCGTTGGCATTGTCGACGCAACACGGTCCCCTCACCCCCCGCTCTCCTCCCCAGCTGCGTGTGCTGGTGGTGTGCCTAGCCATAGGCTGCGGGGAAGGGAGGGAGGACACATACACGCCTAATGCCCGCGTTATTCCCACTTACTGGATGTTGCCCGAGGCTTTGTGCTCTGCCATCTTGCTTGGACTGAAGGGGTGGGTGGTTGCACACGGAAAGTGTCCTGTGATGATGGGTGTGGGGAGGAGAAAGAACGTGAGGGGGTGGATGGTGGACTCGTCCCCTAGTCAAGGCAGGCACGAATGAGATGAATCAAGGCGGGGCAATGGCTTGGCTGCTTGGGTGGGAGACGCCGGAGGGGAGGAGAGGAGAGAGAGGCCCATGCGTTTGAACGAATGCGGCGTCGTGTGCCTTGCCATGCTGTGTCCGCCCCTTGTCCCCGCCTTGGAGACCGGCACTGAGCGTGCCCTGTCGTTAAAATGTTGGAGGTGGTGTGTGTGAGCGTGGGGAAGGTTGCCTAGGCGCACGGTCACTCAAATGAGAAACACAGGCAACGCCACATCAGGCAGACAGCCCATCAGGCAGAAAAACGGCCGCCGGCGTCAACCGATTTGCGTGGGCGTGGCCCATCAGCTCATGACGGGGAGGTTTTGACTGAATGTCTCTTGTCTTCTCTTGTCCAATTCATTTCTTTTGTTTGCTTTCATTCTGTTTCCTCATTTACCTCCATTTCATTCATTACACCAATCCCATCCGTTCCCAGAGGACAGCCAACCCTTCCGCGGCCCTCGCCTCTCCCTCTCTAGGGCCAAATCCCAACTCGCCCGCCTCGAGCACCCAGGCGTCTTGCCGGGGACAAAGCAAGCCCCGGATGCGCCGTCGTTCGTCGATTGTTTGACCCACGGCTGGATAGCTCAAGGAGGCGGCCCGCGGTTCGTAGTACCGACACTCTTTCTTACTTGTGCTCGCTGCTGGTGCTGCTGCCGATTCCCACGCATCCTGCCCTTGACCATCCCTCTCGCCAATGCCTTCCCCCTCCCGCCGCACATCCAAGCGATGCAATGTTAGAAAGCCAACTACGTCCTCTGTCTTCTCCAAGCACAAGAGCCTTCCCACTTCCCCCACGGGCATCTTCTCCTTTTTAAACATCACCTTACTCCACACCTCCAAACTCCGTCGTCGCGTGGCCGGCAAGAGCTTATGCAGCAAACACCGCACCAACAGCAAAAGCGATCCCTCTCTCCCTTCTTCCCTCTGTCCTTCTTGAGGCCCTTCCCGACACAATCGATAAAACCTTGCGCTATTCCTTCCCGCCAGCGCCTTGGCCACTTGAAGGGCAAACCGCGTCTGAACAAGGCCCCCCCCACACCCTCCCTCCCTCCCTCCCTCCTCCTCTTCCTTCCTACTTGGAATCGTCATACCAACATACCCTAGAAGCCGGTGCACTTGCATAAAGACCTTCTCCCAACCACTGTTGCTCTCCCAACTGGCATGGCCGCGGTCGTTGTTATGCAGCACGTCGTGGGCTTGGAGGAGGATGTGGTAAACCAGGAATTCGTCGAGGAGAAGGTGGGTATCAGTAGTTGTAGCCCCTTCTTTTTGTGCTTGCCGGGTGGTTGCCTAGGTGGTGGTGGTGGTGGTGGTGGTGGTGGATAGGGGGGGTGAGGAAGTGGTGGTGGATAGGGGGGGTGAGGGAAGGAGGAAGAAAAGAAATGGGAAAATGGGTGTGGTTGAATTCTGCTTCTGCTCCTCGTCTTACCTCCTTGTAGAATCCAAAGAGCGCCGCAAGCCCGGACCGCAAGGAGCCCAAACTATGTTCCATACAAAAAGAGAAGAAGGAGCGTAAGAATAGAGCGGAGAGAGAGGTTTGAATTACTCTTTGGACACTAACTTTACTCACCCCATGTGCTCGTCGAAGATGGGGGGAATCTGTTTAGGTAGAGAAAGAAGAGTGAGAAAGTGTTAGTATGATTCTAGCAAAAGCTATGCAAACAACAATAGTATGAAAGCCCATATTTCCTTCTCTTCTCTCACTCACCTGCTGCGTCAATAGGTAATCAAAGAAAATAAGAAACCGGATAATACGTTGATAAATCCCCCTCGCCCCCGGTCCACTCAGCCCCTGCATAATCATGTCCTTCCGCACAGCCATGAACCGATCGCTGAGGAAATCATACAGCTCCACAAAACGTGACACGTCCTTCTCGACTTTGACCCCCTCGCCCTTCTCTTCTTCGTGCCCCAAGGCCTCTGCCAGCACGCCTCGAGTGACCTCCCACAAATGCGTCATGGTTCGCTCCAACCATTCGAGGGAACGCACGTCGGCGGCCGTCTCGGCCCGCCCATCAGCTGCTCGTCGATACCGCTTTACGGCTCTCTGTTTCGTTTCAAGAAAAGGGTGTGAGCATGGCTGCATTCCTTTCCTTGGAAATCGTCGTCGGCCCCGCTCCCTCTCAAAAAGGTACGTACCTGCGGATCAATTATCCTTGAATGCCGTCGCAAGGCCCGCGTCGCGTCGGTGGCTTCGAAAGGGCTGATGTCTTGCTGTGCTTGCCGCTCTTCCCGCTCCCGCGGGCTGCACATGCCCTCACATGTGCCCTGGGTAAGTAAGGAATGAGGCTGGCTTGGGAGGCTGTTTGGGAGCTATGATTGTTTGTTTCTCACTGACTTACCTTCATTCTGCGGACGGGTTTATGCAAACATGACGTTGAAATTGCGATGCAGCTGGTCTCGGTACTTGGCCTGTCCATGGGAGTGTGTGTGGTGTGTGTTTGTGGGTTAGGGGCAAGGAGGCAAGAGGAGGCAGGAGTTTTTTCTGAAAATGATGGGAAAGACCTCAAACACAAGAAAGAGACCCAACAACAAGCCACCAGCACAAGCCACCCTTTGTGTTGGCGCTGCGCATAGGACAGGCGTGGCTTGGCCTGGTCCAATCCCCAAGCCACCATGGCCATCCTATATGCGGTCTGGAGGGGCAAGGCAGAGGGGCGGCGCTTGCTCCACCACCCGCGCGCCGTGTCCTCCACACCCCACCATCATCCGGCTCTCTGTATTCTCGTCTTTGCGTCCTCGCTCCGTCTCCTCACTCATGCCTCTCTACCCCTACACATACACACTTGATCACAGCGCCAAGATGCTTGCTGCCCGAGGAATCTACAAGGCGGTCGCCCGCCGTGGTGTGCACACCACCCGTGTCCTGGCCTCGACCAAGCGTAAGTAGATTAGACGAAGGGGAGAGTGAGATGATAGGGAGAAGCCACGAGGGACAATTGAGAAGCACACGCATAGGCCATGGAGGCCACGCCCTTCATCTAGCTCACCATCTTCCTCTTCTTGAACTGAACTCCATGACACAGCCGCGGTCGCGGACCCGGCGGCCGGGGACAACTTGATCCTGAACTTCTCCGTCCCGGCTGCCAGCATCTACCGCAACAAGCCCGTCGCCTCGGTCGTCATCCCGGTACGTTCGAGGTGTATACATGGGTTGTGGTGTACGTGTCTGCTTCTCTTGATTCATGGCTGCGTCCGCTCGATCAAATCTGAAATGTCATTAGACGGGCAGCGTGGTGGCACATCAATGATGATGGAAGGGGAAGCATGATACGTTGTGGGAAGCCATCGCCGCATTAGGTGTGCATCCTGTGAGAGAGCGCGATGCTTACATAACTGTCAAGAAACTTACTGTGTTCCCGTCCTCCCTTCAAACCCTCCTAACAGGGCCTGGCTGGCGAGTACGGCGTGACCAAGAACCACTCCCCCGTCATCGCTGAGCTCAAGGCGGGCGTCGTCCAAATCGTTCACGAGGCGGGGCAGGCCCCTGAGAAGTACTTTGTCAGCGGTGGCTTTGCCCTTACCCATGCTAACTCTGTCACGGTACGTTGTGGAGGGGTGGTGCTGCGGCTGCTGCCTATGCGTGGGTTTTGGAGGGACGTGGAGAAAGAAAAGGCGTGTGTCACTGTTCCTCGCTTGCTCATTTAGAGTATTCGTTTATTACTTCTCTCACTCACACGCCCACACACATACACTCGATTCTCACACAACAGGACATCGCCGTGGTGGAAGCCGCTAAGTTGGAAGACATCGACCTGGAGGAGATCCCCAAGATTTATGCCGAGGCCATGAAGGACTATAATGCCGCCCCCGAGGGGAGCAAGGCACGAGTGGAGGCGCAGATAGAAGTGGAGGTGGCCAAGTCGCTGGCAGGCGCGTTGGGCGTGGTGTTGATTTAAATTGTCTAAGCAGGAGGAAGGGAGGGAAGGAGGGGTGATATAGTAGCGAGAAGGAGGGGCGGAGGTGGAGGAGGGAGAAGCGAGGGGTAGTTGATTTTGTGTTTGTTTGTGTGCTCGTATTGTGCGGGTATTGTATCGCTTCCAGTACGTGGAAGGGAAAGAAGAAGAGTAGAAGGAGAAGAGGAAACGAAGAAGAAGGGAGAAATGAAGAAACAGAAGAGACAGAAACAAGATTGACGCAAAACGCGCTTGTTTTGGAAACATTGTTGTTTCCTTTTCTTTCTTTCTCAGACTTCTCACTGTATACACACAACAACAACACTACACATCTCCATCCTCTTACTCTACCGCCACCATCCCCTCCTCCTCCTCCTCTCCCTCCTCCCTCTCCCCCCCCAAAAACCTGGCCGCTGCCAAAATCCTGCAGGCAGCCACCCATACCTGCTCCTGGGCCAGCCCCCACTCTCCATCACTCACTGCCTGGGTGACCCCCGGCAGAGACTCGCCTTCATACCCCAGGTAAAGCCCCGGTGCTTGCAAAACATGCTTAAACCACTTCCTCCTCGGCAAGCCCTTCTTCGCACAGAACCTCCGTTCAGTAAACGCCAGTCGGTCATTCAGGGAGGATAAGGAAGACAAGACCCCTTCCTCCCTCCCTCCCTCCTCCTTCAACGAGCCCTCCACCTCTGCGCTTATTTTCTTCGCTGCTTCCCCATACGCCCACACAGCTGCCTTTAGCAAAGTCAAGTCCAAAGAACGTCGTCCCTCCCTCCTTCCCTTCCTCCCTCCCACCCTCTCCTCCAACTCTTCCACATACCCCACCAAGGCTTCCGCTTGTGCTTCATGGTCAAGGGGGAGGACGAGGGAGTCCGAAACCCTCAAGGCTAATCTCCCCCACAGCTCCGACATCATCACGTGTAACTTAAAAGTAGGGTCACCGAAACGAGACATCCAGGCAAAAGAGTCGTACACGGAGTGATACATCCCGTAGGGCCTTCGGTGCCTATCAATTAAGGAGCCCATGTCGATGCTGGAGATGCCTGGGGGAGGGAGGGAGGGAGGGAGGGGGGGAGAGAGAAAGTATAAGAAAGCGCTCAAAACTCACCCCACAAAATGGAAGAGTAAGAGATCAAACAAGAACACAACAGCATACAGTCCATCAGCACACAACCCTCTTGCCCACCCCAAATGCCTACCCACCCACCTAAATGATCCAAAAACACCGTATAATCCGACCCAGACCCCAAGATGTTAATCCCACCGTCCGCCGTCCAATTCCGGGCAATCGGCTGCCCATCATAAGGATGCCTCACGTCCTCCTGCAACTTCTCCAGCAACGTCTTCATCGACGGCGTGGCCCCCGCCTGGAAGAAGGGTCCAGAAACCGCCGAATCCACATTAACGTACAACACAGCTTTTGCATCTAATTCCCTTGCGTGTTTCTCCCCCCAGGCAGTGCTACCGATCAGGCCAAGTTCTTCCCCGCTCCATGAGGCGAGGATGATGGTCCTTCGTGGCTTCCACCCTGTCTGCAGCAGAGCACCTAGGCCTTTTGCTACTTCTAGCTGGGCAGCCGTCCCTGAGTTGGGGTCAACCGCTGCGAGAAGGAAGGGAGGGAGGGAGGGAGGGAGGGAGGGGAGGGAGGGTGAGTCATTCATGGCTTCCACCCTGTTTACAACAAGGCGCATAGCCCCTTTCTACTTCTAGATGGGCGGTAGTTTCTGAATTGGGGTCCACAGCTGCGAGAAGGGAGGGAGGGAGAAAGGGGGGGAGAAGTAGAGAGGAAAAGTGAGAGGCTATAAATCAGAAGACATGAGGGTGGAAGAGAACTTTTCACGAAACAGAGAAGAAAAAATCTTAACCTACCTCCATTCACCCAGGCATCCCGATGATTCCCCAACACCACCAGCCGATCCCGCCTCGTGCCATAATCCCTCCCTCGTACCAAGCCAATCACATTCCAAATATCCCCCACCAACTCATGGTTATGCGTGGCAAACCTCACTAAATCCACGGACGGACCCAAGTGATAAGTCAAGTTCAACCCCCCCTGAAACGAAGGAGGAGCAACCGGACTCGCAGCAGCAGCATCTGCCAAGCTCTGCAAGAAAGGAGTGGCATCACCATATGATATAGGCAAGACGGGAATTTTCGGTTTCATGTCTTCAGTCGCGTACCCACATACATCTTCAGCCGTCAACCCCTCCTCCGCTAATGCTGCCCGGCCAGGGTCACCGGCGCACAAAGAAAGGAATTGGGTCGAGCCGCGTTGTACACCAAAGGGGGCACGCCAGGGGCCGTCGGGATAAACGGGGCCGGCGGTGAAGCCATCTTGTTGGGGGTCGGAATAGATGAGCACACCGAGGGCGCCGCGTTGCTCGGCGTTCATGACTTTCAAGCCACGGAAGCACGCGCCGTAGCGGACGAGGACAATGGTGTCTCTTACTGCAACGCCCGCTGCTTCCAACACGTCAAAATCTTCGGGGCGGCCGTAGTTGGCGTAGACTAAGGGAGCGGTCACGTTTCCACTAGGACTATACCCTAGATAGGTGTGATTCCGTAGCCATGTGTCCGAGGTGGGGTCTTCGGGGAGGATGGGTTCCGTCAAGGCCGCGGTGAAGAGGGGAGTGTTGGTGCTGTGCTCGAGGAGGGTGAGGCTGGGTTGCTTGTCTTGCAAGGGGTAGGAGAGGAGGGCGGGGACAGGCTGAATTTCCGCGTTTTGAATGCCAAAACTTTGCCATTGGGCTTGGACGTATTGAGCCATTTTGAGATCTCCTGGAGTACCCGCCATGTGGGGTTCGGACGTCAGGTATTGCAACGAGGCACGGGCTGACTCGGCGCTCAGGGCGGCGACAAAGGTGGCCTCGGTTTGAGCTTGGCGCTGCTGCTCTTGCTGCTGCAGGGAAGGAGTGGGGTCCTGGGAGTGAGGCTGCTGCTCTTGCTGCTGCAGGGAAGGGTAGGAGGAGTTTTCTGGATCCGGGCGGCGCAGGCGCCGTTGCGTATGAGCTGCCTTGACCGTGGTCGTGGGCGCGGGTGCCAACAGAAGGAGCAGGACCAGGACGACGCTGCTGTAGGCAAAGCTGGCCCATGGTCGTGCGCCATGGTGAGGGCAAGGAAGCATGACGATGGTTTGGCCTCGGCTTGCCTTGTTTGGACGGCACAAGCGGGGCGCCTGTGTTGGATGGATGGGGTGCATAGACACGCTAAATGTGCCAGCTTCAGCAAGGGCGTTGCGTGGAATAACAAAAGCAAAATCAAACCACCCCACCGAGTGGCCGCTCACCATCATCAGCCCTCCCGACGCCTTCTTCTTCTGCTGTGCGTTGCGTGTTGCGTGTCCCTCCCTTTCACCCACCCCACACCCTACCTATACACAAAGAGCCATGCTGCTGCTCCTCCCGCTTACTCTGCGGAAGGCGTTGTGTCGGTTGCCGCCAGCTTTTAGCAACGGATGCAACGTCCAGCCCTCCCTCTCCTCCCCACCACAGCCACATCAATCAAGAAGAAGACGTGTGTGAGCGAGCGACCAAAGGACCAAAGGACCACCCTGTCCAAAACGTGCCTCACGCACTCCTTCAACCCGCTGCACACACCCTACACAGGCTTTGGACGGCACAGGACGAAGGCCAAGGGAGGACGACACCAGCAGAAGGGGCACCTGAAGCAGCACTTGCTTGAGTCCGTCCGTCACCTCATCACTCCTCCCGCCGTCGCCCCGCCGCTGATCCACGCGTGTAGCACTTAACTCCACCCAGCCGCAACCATGGACATCACGCAGACGCTCATCAGCGCGCAGAACCCTGGTACGTTGCTTTTGAGGGCGTGAGAGGTGGTTGTATGGATGTCTGCCCCTCCCTTGGTGCTCGACGCGCACTCCTCCCTCCTCCTCCCCTCCCCACACACCCAAACCACACCACAGACCCCAATGTCCGCAACCCTGCCGAGGAGTTCCTGCGGCGAGCGGAGGAGGAAGAACTGGTACGTAGCATATTGCCTGCCTGGTTGTCTGTCCGTTCCCATCCCTCCTACTTTCTTCCCCCAAAACATAAGCGTGACGACATTCTCCTTTTCCTGTGTTGCGACTTGCGGGGCTCCCTGGTACTACTTTCTCCCCCCTCCCACCTATCACACCAGCGTACATCCCTTCTTCTCTCCCGGCAACCTACCTTCCCATCACACACACACTCACACATTCCTCCCTCCCTCCTCCTCTCCCCACCCAAACAAAACAGTCCCAACTCCTCCTCCACCTCTCCTTCGAGCTCGCCAACGAAACCAAGCAAGACAACGGCCGACAGCTCGCAGGCCTGTATCTCAAAAACACCATCACGGCCAAAGACCCCCAACTCGCCGACTTTAAGCGCCAACGCTGGTTGAACAACGTCGACCCAGCCATCAAAATCCAAGTGAAGGCAATGATCCTCCAGGCCCTGCAATCCGTCAATCGTTCCGCGGGCAGCACTGCGGCGCAGGTGGTGGGTGCGATTGGCGCGGTGGAGCTTCCGCTTGGGCATTGGGAGGGTCTGTTGGAGGGGTTGCTTAATAATGTGGTGCATACGACTAGTGATACTGTCCGGGTGTCCACCTTGCAGGCGCTAGGTTATATCTGTGAGGACTTGCAAATGAACATGATGACTCAGCAGGAGGTCCCGCAGAAGGAGACGGATATGATTCTGACTGCTATTGTTGATGGGATTCGGAATGATCGGCCCGCGGATGTGAGGTTGGCGGCGGCGACTGCTTTGGGGAATTCGTTGGAGTTTTGTCGGAGGAACATGGAGAAGGATGGGGAGCGGAATATGATTATGCAGGTGATATGTGAGGCGACTCAGTGTGAGGATGCCCGAGTGAAGAAGAAGGCGTTTGAGTGTATTGCGGCTGTGGCGGCGCTGTACTACAATAAGTTGCAGCCTTATATTACGGCGTTGTTTGAATTGACCTTGACTTGTATCAAGGAAGGGAAGGAGGGTTCGAGCGATGCTGCTTATCAGGCGATCGAATTTTGGAACACCCTGTGTGATGAAGAGGTGGATATTATTAGGGAGATCAGTGACTTTCAGGAGTTTGGTCCTCCGGCGGGCGCGGGGCCGGGGGAGGAGAACCCACGCCAGTGTTTTTATTATGTGGAGAATGCCTTGCCTCATCTTGTGCCGTTGCTTACTGAGTTGCTGACGAAGCAGGAGGAGCACGCGGATGAGGACACTTGGAATATGGCCATGGCGGGGGGGACGTGCTTGGCGCTGGTGGCTCAGACGGTGGAGGATAAGATTTTGCCGTTTATTGTTCAGTTTGTGGTGACGAATATTTCGAGGCCCGAGTGGAGGTTGCGGGATGCGGCGACTATGGCGTTTGGGTCGATTTTGGATGGGCCCAGCTCGGAGGCTCTGCAGCAGATGGTGAGTGGGGCATTGCCTTACCTAGTGCAGGGGCTGCAGGATGCGCATCCGTTGGTGAAGGATACCTCGGCGTGGACTATTGGGAAGGTGTTTGAGCTGCATTGGCGGTGTGTGCCTTTGGAGCATTTAGGGGCTGTGGTGCAGGCTTTGTTGTTGGCGCTGGCGGATCCGAGTCCGAGTGTCGCGAGTAAGGCGTGTTTTGCGATTTATAACTTGGCCAATGATAGGGTTGCGGATGGTTATCCTTCCACGGGGCCGAATACTAATTATTTGTCTCCGTTTTTCCCGCATCTGGTCGAGAAGCTTCTGTGTATTGCGGAGCGGCCGGATGGGTGTGAGAATAACCTGCGGGCTGCTGCTTATGAGGCGGTTAATGCTCTAGTTACTGCCACGGCGCCGGATTGTTATGAGTTGATTGGGCAGCAGGTGGTACCGTTGTTGTTGATGCGGCTGCAGCAGACGTTCCAGATGTCGGAGTTGACCCATGAAGCGAAGGAGGAGGTGTGGAGTCTGCAAAGTCATTTGTGTTCAAGCCTGCAGATGTGCACTCGGAGGTTAGAAACGAATATTGCGCCTTATGCTGATAAGATGATGGAGTTGCTGTTGGAGGTTTTTAGGCGACACAGACACGCAACGGCGCACGAAGAGGCCTTTATGACCGTGGGGGCCTTGGCGGATAATTTGAAGGGGGGGTTTCTGAAGTACGTGCCGCATTTTCAGGAGTACTTGCATGCGGGCTTGAGGAGTCATGAGGATACGAGTATGTGTATTGTGGCGGTGGGGGTGGTGGGTGATATTGCCCGGGCGTGCGAGAAGAGGTTTGCGCCGTTTTGCGACCCGATTATTGAGATTTTTCTGGTGAATTTAAGGAATGTCGATTGTGGGCGGGAGGTGAAACCGCATATTTTGGCGTGTTTTGGGGATATTTCTTTGCAGATTGGGGGGGAGTTCGAAAGATTTTTGCATGTGACCATGACGATTTTGGGGCAGGCGGCTATGACGACGTCGAATTATAATGCAGAGGATGAGGAGATGGTGCTTCATATTAATACCTTGAGGGAGAGTATTTTGGATGCGTACACGGGGATTGTCCAGGGGTTGAGTTATGATAACAAGCAGCTGTTGCTTGTTCAACCTGCTTATTTACAACCGTTGATTGCTCTCTTGATGGCTATCTCGGAAGACCCGCACTCGGAGGAGGGGGTGGTGAGGAGGAGTATTGGCTTGGTGGGGGATCTAGGGGCCAAGCTGGGTGATAAGGTCGCGGCGGCGATTGGGTTTAATAATCACTGGGTCCGAGAGTTGTACAAGGACATGGAGGCTAATGAGCCGGAGACCCAGGAGGTGGCGGCGTATACCAAGACGGTGTTGGAGAAGCTGGTGGTGCGGTAAGAGGAGGAGGGAGGGAGGGAGGGAGGGAGGGGCGGCGATTGGGTTTAATAATCACTGGGTGCAAGAGTACAAGGATATGGAGGCTAATGAGCCGGAGACGCAGGAGGTGGCGGCGTATACCAAGACGGTGCTGGAGAAGCTGGTGGTGCGGTAGGAGGAGGCCGAGGGAGGGAGGGAGGGAAGGAGGGGTGGGGTGTTTGAGTAGGAAGTGGGGGAGATAGCACTGCGTTGTAACACTACAGGGAGAAGGAAG
>Ga0105054_10010178_pt1 | contig 12029 bp, 7 predicted proteins | sample BON02_FD_78091 | JGI IMG/M metagenome (GOLD analysis project Ga0105054, IMG submission 78091) | Freshwater microbial communities from Lake Bonney liftoff mats and glacier meltwater in Antarctica - BON-02 (megahit assembly) | ecosystem: Environmental > Aquatic > Freshwater > Ice > Glacier... | reverse complement strand
GAATCATTTAATGCTAAAATAAAAGCTTTTAGAGCTCAGTTTAGAGGTGTGAAAAATGTAGAATTCTTCCTTTATAGATTGACCACAATTTTTGCATAAACACAACAATTGGTCATGATCCGTAATTAAGGTCAAAGAAAAGGTGATGAACATGCCCACACCGCCCAAAGTAGGAGTTTTGGCGGTGTGCATACTGCGATCTATAGGCTCGTCCATTAGGTTCTTGGACTTTACCAGGTAAATGATTACCGGATACATTCTGAGTGATAGCAGAATGGGAATCAGCAAGGCTACAAAGACCAATACATAAGGATTGGTAAATAAGTTATATAGGTATGCCATAATTATTCTTTAGCACATAAGGGAACTGATCATTTACTAGATATTTGCACTAATTCTGATTCACTTTATTGGGGGGAATTCTAAAGGAATCAATGTAAAATTTGGGTCTTGGAAGCTACCAATTTGAGTAAAATCCTCGATGGGCAAAGCTACTATTAAATATTGTTTTTAACATGGATTAACTTTTTTTTAAGATTATTTGTCGATTAACTCTAGTTAACCGTGGTCAACTGTTTTTTTGTACTATTTATCTTTCAAAGTAATAATAAAATGTGAATTATGCAATCTGGTTTTTTTATTAAATGGTTAGGTATTTGTGATGGCTTTGATGATTTTTTCTCTGAAAAAGCAATTAAATTACTGGCTTATAGTGGTATACGTTCAAATCAGTACAGAGACCCCTTTTAGGCATTACTGCTAAATGGGTTAATGAAATTTTTGAAAGCATTAAAAAAAAATTGCTACCTCCTACATATCCTACATATCCTACATCCACGAAACCTTTTATCAACTACTATTACTATAGGAAATAAAGGCTAGGCTTGCGAAATTTGTGAGTTCCCCCGAACACGATTCCAACAAGCCAGCCGATATGCTTTTTTTGCCTATAATCTTATTCTAGCCAAATGAGTGTATTATTGAGATAGCCATGTTTGTTAATCCGTTTCTTTCGACAAACCTAAATCTTGCGCTAGCTATTTTTATGCGGAAACCCGCATTGTGGTACATAATTTTTTTTTGGGTGTACCCGTAAATGGTTTTTGGTTAATGGGAATGTCTGTCAAGAACAATGCCTTTAATTTTATGGTGTTAAGAGATTTTTGTAATTAACTGTATATTAGATATTTAAATTAAATGTAAAGTGCATAGGTATTTAGAGAAATGGGGTGTAATTCCCCGGATGGGGAGAAATTACCCGATGGGTTAATGTGCCAATGGGTTAGTTAATTTGATGATGAGTCAATTTGGAAATTTGAAAATGGGTTGGTGGTAAGTGGTGATATCTAGGGTAGGGTTTGTTCTCCCTCCTTGAGAAGGGCCTGTCCTGCTTTTTAAACGGAGGTCAAGGAGATGACTTTTAGTCACTTCGACAGAGTCCCTTTTCGGGACGACGAGAAGTCACACATACTAGGCTGGAGCTATTTGTGCGATTTAACTCATGGTATACTTATTTTTGGGGTAGTCTAGGCTCTAGCATCTAGATTCTAGGTTCTTCCAACGCTCAATCTCCGTGTACTTCATCCGGTGGCTGAGCGTAGTCGAAGCCACAAGTTTTTGAACATCCCTGAAGACTTTACCCTGTAAGAAGCAGATTGCCGCGCTGAGCTCGCAATGACGGGTTAAGTTCTGTCGTCAGTTCGAGTGCTTCTCGATACTATTTTGCTCCACTTCGTTATGCAAAATCACTCGAAGTGACGGGCGATAGGCATTTTGTATCGAGAACCGAGTGCTTCTCGATACAATTTTGCTCCACTTCGTTACTCAAAATCACTCGAAGTGACGGGCTGACCACTGACTACTGTTCACTGAAGACTGACCACTGTTTCCGTTTACTTCGATTTCGACTACGCTCAATCTCCGTGTACTTTACCCGGTGGCTGAGCGTAGCCGAAGCCACAAGTTCTTGAACATCCCTGAAGACTTTACCCTGTAAGAAGCTGATTGCCACGTTGCACGCGCAATGACGACTTTCAACTTTTTAACATTGGACATTGAACATCATCATTGTTTATTGCTAATTGGTCACAGTTAATTGTAAGAAGCTGATTGCCGCGCTGCGCCTGCCTGACGGCAAGGCAAGCTCGCAATGACGGGATAGCCAAAAGCCAGGTGCCAAGAGTTAAAAAGGAAAAGACATAATCTAGTGTTAAGAGAAGAGAGAAAAGAATAAAGAGTCTAAATTCTAACTACTAATAACTGACTACTGAAAACTGTTTACTGTTTTCTATCTCCGTGTACTTCATCCGGTGGCTGAGCGTAGCCGAAGCCACAAGTTCTTAAACATTAAACATTGAACATTAAACATTGAACATTAAACTTTGAACTTTAAATTGTTTCAGCCACTGTTTACTGATTACTTCTCCCTTATTCCAACCCGTAGAACTCCACTGCATTCTGCCCCATAATGGCAGCCTGCTCGTTAGTGCTAAGGCTAGAAATGAAATCGGTGGTCAGGTCTTTTACCTGGGTGTAGGACCCAGCGACTAGGCATACGGGCCAATCGGAACCGTACATACAGCGTTCAGGCCCAAAGGCCTCCAGGACCATGAGCATATAAGGGTGTATCTGTTCCGGGGTCCAATTTTTGAATTCGGCCTCGGTGATCATGCCCGAAATTTTACAGTGCACGTTTTCATGTTTGGCGACTTCCTGCATCAGTGCTGCCCAGCCGTCATAAAATCCGTCTTTAATATAAGGTTTGGCAATATGGTCGATCACGAATTTTTGGTTGGGAAATTTTTTCACAAACTCCAAGGTAGCTCCCAATTGATGCGGAAAAATAAGGATGTCATAGACAGCCCCGAACTGTTCCAATTTGGAGATGCCCCTTAAAAAATCCGGTCTCAATAAAAAATTATGGTCAGCTTCGTCCTGTACTATATGTCGGTATCCCTTTAAATGCTTATCCTTGGCGTATTTTTCCAATACCTGATCTACATCGGCACTTCTTAGATCTACCCAGCCCACTACGCCTTTTACAAAAGCATTGTTATGGGCGTGTTCCAAAAGGAAATCGGTTTCCGCCAAGGTCTGGTCCGCCTGTACCGCCACACAGCCATCAACGCCGTTTTTAGCAAATACCGGTTTTAGGTCCGAGGGTAAAAAATCCCTTCGGATAACGGTCATTTGCTCGTTGATCCAAGAGTGCTTTACAGGGTTGTATTTCCAGAAATGTTGGTGAGAATCTATGATCATGATATTAATATTACTAGTTTGTTAATTTGTACGTTTTTCACCTCTCCTTGGGAGAGGTCAGAAGTGCTTTTTAGCAATTCTGGGTGAGGTTATTTATTTAAAGGCTGTATCACAGATTATTTATAAGGAAATCCCTCTTTTCCAGGGAATAAAGTCGTTCTGCTCCAATCTAACCGCCGCTGGAACAGTGTTGCCACTGGCCACCTCTATGATATAGTCCAGCAGTTCTTCTCCTTTGGTCTGTATGGTATCTTCTCCCGTAATTATAGTTCCTGTGTTAAAATCGATAATGTCTTTCATGCGTTTGCTGAGGGCATTGTTGCTGGACATCTTTATTACCGGAGCCACTGGGTTGCCGGTAGGAGTACCCAAACCGGTGGTGAAGGCAATTACATTGCATCCAGAGCCTGCCAAGCCTGTAGTGCTTTCCACATCGTTGCCCGGAGTACATAAGAGATTTAGGCCATTTTTGGTGACCCTTTCGGTATAATCCAATACATCTTGTACCAGAGAAGTACCGCCTTTTTTGGCTGCTCCGGCCGACTTCATTGCATCGGTGATGAGTCCGTCCTTTATATTGCCTGGCGATGGATTGTTTTCAAATCCGGAGCCTATGGAAACCGCCTTGGCGGAATAGGCCCTCATAATACTGGCAAACTTTTCTGCATTTTCGGGCGCTTCACAGCGATTGATGAGTTCTTGTTCCACGCCATTGAGTTCCGGAAATTCGGAAAGCACGGTAGCGCCTCCCAAAGCCACAATAAGGTCGGAAGCATAACCAAGGGCGGGATTGGCCGAAATTCCTGAAAATCCATCCGAACCACCACATTCCAAGCCTAAAACCAATTTGCTTAGCGGAGCAGGTTGGCGCTCTACCTTGTTGGCTTCAATAAGGCCTAAAAAGGTTTTCTTAACCGCTTCCTCAATAAAATGGCGCTCACTCTTGCTATTTTGTTGCTCCAAGACATGTAGGGGTTTGGAAAAGTTAGGGTCGCGTTTAGCAATGGCATCTTCCAATATTTTTACCTGGGCGTTTTGGCAGCCTAAACTAAGAATGGTAGCCCCGGCAACATTGGGATTGGTAATGTATCCTGCCAATAGGTTGCAAAGGGTATCCGAATCCCCGCGATCACAGCCACAGCCGCCATCGTGGGTAAGGAACTTAATGCCGTCCACATTTGGAAAGGTCCTGTTCTGTTTAATTTCGTCAGCCGTTTTAATAATGGGAGTAGCCATCAATGTTTCGGCACTGGCCCCTTTTTTGTACTGTGATACCAGGACTTCGGTATCTATAATATAGTCCTGGGCAGTCTCGTAACCCAGGGCATTGAGTAGGGTAGTGCGCAGTACGTTTACATTTCTGTTTTCACAGAAGACCATAGGGATAACCAGCCAATGGTTGGCGGTCCCCACACTGCCGTCGGCACGATGGTAGCCTTGGAAGCTGCTGTTCTTCCATTTGGAAATATCCGGTGCCTCCCAATGAGATTGTTGTTCCCCTACATTATAATCGGAAGAAGCATGCACTACATTTTCTATGGTTATCGATTCTCCCTGAGCTATGGGTCTAGTAGCTTTTCCGATTAGGGTGCCATACATTAAAATAGGGTCTCCTACCTTGAATTGCTGTAGTGCGAATTTATGCTTGGCGGTTACATTGTTTTTAAGAGAGAATGATTTCCCTTCAAATGTGACCATATAATCTTTCTTCATATCCTGCAGAGCTGCAAGGATGTTGTCCTTAGGATGTATTTGTAAAAAATTCTTTGACATATTGTTATGTTATTATTTTAAAATTCAACCGTGGCTTTTATAACTCCTGTTGCAGGTTTTAACCAGCTGTCGAAATTCTCTTTCATTTCCGAGAAATGCACGTTGTGGGTTATAAACGAATCTGTAGGGAACTGGTCCAGAATGGCAATGACCCTTTCAAAATCGGCCACGGTGGCATTCCTACTGCACATGAGGGTGGTCTCCTTGGCGTGTATGGCCGGATGGGTAAAGGTAAGCTCCCCTTTGGAGAGTCCGACGAGAATGTATTTTCCGCCGTGCGACATATAGTTGGGTCCCTGTTCCAAGGCTCCTTTATGGCCGGAGGCATCAAATACGGCGGTCGCCATATCGCCCTGGGTGATTTCTGAAATCTGTTTTACCGGGTCTTCGGCTACATTTACAATATGGTCCACCCCAATCTTTTCCTTGGCATACTGAAGTCGGTCTTGGTTCATGTCCAGGGCTATGACCTTGGCCCCTTCGATCTGGGCAAGTTTCATAATCCCGATACCTATGGGCCCACAGCCCACGACCACTACCGTTTCTCCCGGAACTAGCTGTGCCCTGCGAATGGCATGTGCCGCTATAGCCAAAGGCTCTACAATAGCCATCTGTTCGTTGGTCAGCTGCTTGGCGGGCAACAATATATTCACGGGTACGGTGATCTGCTCCTGCATGCCACCGTCTGTGTGTATGCCCAGCACCTGGATTTGGGTGCAGCAATTGGTCTTCCCGTTCCTACAGGCCACACAATGGCCACAGCTCAGATAAGGCATGATCACTACATTGTCTCCTGCGGCTATGCCCTTGTCATTTTCATCGATTTCCAGCACAGTGGTGGCCAGCTCATGGCCTAGGATCCTGGGATAGGTAAAAAAGGCCTGATTGCCGGTATAGGCGTGAAGGTCGGTACCGCAGATGCCCACCTTGTTCACTTTTAACAAGGCTTCCCCTTTTTTTCTGATCGGGGCCTCTTTTTCCTTTAACTGAAAGTTTCCAGGTTCCTCACAAACAATATATTTCATGCGATTATGTCTTTTATTTTTATTGGTTTATTGTGATTATTCTCAAGCATTATAGGGCTTTTGTGTTGTAATCCAAAAGCAAGTATGTTGTTATGGTTCAAGGGTGTAATTTAACCAAAAAGAATTAAAAATTGTTCAAAGTACATTGTTCAATGTTGAAAGTTCAATGTTGAAAGTTAGGAAGGGCTAAATGTGTATTGGGAAGTGGGAAATTAGTATTGAGTATTGAAAGAAAAGAGAAAAAAGATTGCAGTTTTCAGTAATCAGTAATCAGTTGACAGTTTTCAGTAGTTTAAACAATTTAAAGTTCAAAGTCCGTCACTTCGAGTGATTTTGAGTAACGCAGTGGAGCAAAATAGTATCAAGAAGCACCCGAACTGACGAAGGAACAAGAACCGTCATCGCGAGTCAGCCTAGCCGTCAGGCAGGCGCAGTGCGACAATCTGTTTATCCTAAGATGAGATTGCTTCGTCGCTATCGCTTCTCGCAATGACGAATCTCACCAAAAGTCCTCCCCCCTAATACTCTGACTAAAAATCGGGGCAGGCACTTCCAAGGAGGGGGAATAATTGCTGCACAAAATACCTTATTGGTACCTGACCAATTCCCCTCTTGGGAGGGGCTAGGGGTGGGTTATAACCATTACCCTATCAAAGGTTCTTTTTCTGAGGCCAGATATTTCAAAACCCTCCGTCTTCGCTTGTGGCGAAGCCACCTCCCTTCGTCTGAAGGGAGGAGCTTTTTTTTGTTCGTCATCGCGAGTCAGCCTAGCCGTCAGGCAGGCGCAGCGCGGCAATCTGCATGTTACAGTGTACAATTAGCAATAAACATTTTGATGTTCAATGTCCAATGTTTAAAGGTTGAAAGTTGAAAGTCGTCACTTCGAGTGATCCAACGAAGGAGGATTGTATAGAGAAGGGACTCCAGTGAACAGTGGTCTGTTGACAGCCCGTCACTTCGAGTGATTTTATGGAGTGCAACGAAATAAAATTGTATCGAGAAGCACTCGAACTGACGATGGAACCATGAACTTAAGCCCATCAAAATCTTTTCTAATAATCCAACCAACGCGTATAGTATCTACACCATATAGCAGAAATTTCCAAGAAAAATACTATCTTTAGTTGTACAAATTTAGCTACTGGAATATGTCATATAATATGGTAATTGCAGGCGCAGGGGGTATTGCCCAGGCGGTTGGATTGATACTTTCGGCATGGGGCAACGTACCCCTGAAAATCTTTATAGGGAATCGAACGCTGGGAAAGGCAGAAAAAGTAGCCCATATGATCGGGGAGGGGACAACAAAGCCGTCATTGGCAAAGGCGTTTTGTCTTTCCGATATGGGCCTGACGAAGGAAATGGAAGAAATTTTTACGCAGGGCGATGTACTTCTCGATTGCCTACCCGGTAGTCTGGCGCCGAAAATGGCGAGCTATGCCAAAAAGTATGGACTTCATTATGTAAACCTAACCGAATACGTGGCGGAGACCAATGAAATAATTGAAATGGCAAAAAATGCCGAAACCGGTTTTGTCTTGCAATCGGGTCTGGCACCCGGGTATATAGATATATTGGCCCATTACCTATATCAGGAATTTTGTAGAAAGCACAGTGTAGACAAAGTAGATAAGATGCAATTTAAGGTAGGGGCCTTAACGGACCATGCCGTAGCACCCCATTACTACGGTTTTACATGGAGTCCCGTGGGCGTTGCTACCGAATATATTAAAGATGCCGAAGCCCTAAGGGATTATAAAAAGGTACACTTAAAGTCCCTCACGGAGCGGGCAAGAATCATAATAGACGGCAGGACCTATGAAGAAGACCTTACCTCAGGTGGGGCCGCCGATCTGCCAACCGCCCTATCCGGTAAGGTACGTCATTTGGATTACAAGACTTTGAGGTATCCCGGACATTATGCCTGGGTGGATCAGCAGTTAGCGGGTTTTCCGAAAGGGGATGCCGTCATAAAGAGATTACAGGAGAAAATGGAAACGGAGATTCCGCATATAGAACAGGATCAAATTGTACTGTATGCTGCCGTAGAGGGCAAGGACAACCATGGCGTTCTTAGAAGGAGCGAGGTTTCCAATGTAATAGCACCGCAAAAAGTGGGGAAACACAAACTTAGGGCTATACAGACTACTACGGCGGCACCCATGGTGCAGGCTGCTTTTATGTTGTTAGAGTCCAAACACAAAGGGTTGATCCTGCAAAGTGAGATAGATCCAAAGCCATTTTTAAACGGAAATTTTGTGGTACCCGTCTATGGTAACATTAAGTAAAAGACTATTCTGTAAGCTTAGGGAATAGGGTTTTCTAATTTTTACTCACTAAGTGAGATTTGAATGCTCCAACGCTTATGTCGAAATGTTATTAGTAGTTTCCATCCGATGCCTCATGGGCTTGCCCTGAGGTGATTGACTTTTATTAAATTATTTTAAATGATTGCTATCTGCTTTAACCTTTCAGCAAAAATGCGTAATATTAATTTTTATTTTAAAAACATCTATCCACCCTTTAATTTTAGCCTAATGAATCGGTTTTTTGTAGTCTTTTTAGTTTTAGTTTTTGTTTCTTGTAATTCACGCCAAAAAAGCATTTCCGTTTTACAGGTACCTGGTAAAGACCAGTACAGTATTATTGATGAGAATGGGATATCCATTCTGGCCAGTGGCAGGTATGTAACTCCAGTTGGCGATAAACTACGTATAACACATGATCCCTTTGGAATGGCCGTATCACCGGACGGGAGCAAGGCGGTTACCCTGCACGATGGGGTTTTTACGGTAATAGACGTAGCCTCCATGGAGTCGGTCAGGATTCCCAGTTATGATGGTAGCATACCATCACCTTTGGCCAAGGGTTCTTTTTTGGGGGTCGAATTTGCCCAGGACTCCAAAACGGTTTATTTAAGTGGGGGAGATACAGGAGCGGTTATTCAATATGATGTGGAGAGCCTAACCAAATTGGATTCCATTTCCTTGAATGGTATTGTAGATGGAAAGGATTATCAAGATAGCTTTACCTCCGATTTAAGGATAAACGAAGCCAATAACGAACTATTGGTGCTAGATCGTGGGAATTTTAGAATGGTACGTATCGATTTGGATACCAAAAAAATAAAAGGGTCCGTTAATGTAGGTCGTCAACCGTTTGGCTTGGCGATCAGTCCCGATAATAAGCAGGCATTTGTGGCCAATGTTGGCGTGTATTCCTATCCTTTGATAGAGGGTGCCACTCCAGCCAATTATGATTCCTTAATGATTTCCCATCACGCCTATGGGGACAATACCAAAGAGTCCATTGAAGGTACCGTAGTGGAAGGACGCAAAATCCCAGGCTTGGGAAGTCCGTTGCACCCTGATGCCATGAGTGTATTTACCATAGACCTTGATAATAACAAGGTGATCAAAAAATTTAAGACAGGGCACCAAATAGGACAAACCGTGGATGATGCCGAAGTAGTAGGAGGAGCAAGCCCCAACTCCATTGCCGTTGGGAAGCAGTTTGCCTATGTTACCAATGCCACCAATGACAATATCACTATTATTGATCACCAGAGCCAGGAAATTGTTGGCCATATTCCTATTAAAGTCGATGCCCGTATAGACAAGTACCGAGGCCTATTGCCATTCGGAATTACCATGGATAAGGAGGAGAAAACATTGTACGTGGCCCTGTTGGGATTCAATGCGGTGGCTGTTATAGATATTCCTTCCCAAACTACCAAAGGACTTATTCCTAGTGGTTGGGGACCAACAAGGGTAGAATTATCCAAAGATGAAAAGAACATATATATCATTACTTGTAGAGGTCTTGGATCTGGCCCCAATGGCGGAAAAGATTTTGTGGAACCACCACAGGGCGATTATATAGGGGATATTCAATTGGGTAGTTTTCAAAGGGTACCTATGCCCACTGAGGAGAAGCTTGCCGAGTATACCAAAATATCCATAGACAATACTTTTAGGGAAAGCACTGTAACCGATGACGGTACCAATCCTTTGCCTCCCTTGCCAAAACTGCGTCAGAGTCCTATAAAACATGTGGTATATATTACCAAGGAGAACAGGACCTACGATGAGGTTTTTGGACAGCTTAAAACAGGGAAAGGCGATAGTACCTTGGCCCGTTATGGGGTTAACAATACCTATACGTTACCGGATTCGGTACAAGCACAATTCCCTAACCTGAGAATTTCGCCCAACCATCATAAGGCCGCAAAGCAATTTGCCTATTCGGACAATTACTATTGTGATAGTGATGCTTCCGTTCATGGACATCATTGGTTGGTAGGTGTTATTCCCAACGAATGGGTAGAGGCAAATTCCAGCGTAAGCAAATCGGCCAAAATATTTTCCGATGCGCCAGGGCGACGTCATCCAGGAACCATTGGAAGTGTAGACCCTGAGGATTATGCGGAGATAGGGGGGCTATGGGAAGCCTTGGATAGGGAAAATGTTTCTTTCTACAATTTTGGACAGGCCAATGAAACGGCACATGTGCGCGAAGAATGGTATGATACCAATACAGGAGCAGCGCATGGCGTTATGGTACCCATGCAAAAGGCACTGTTTACAAGGACTAGTCACGACTATGCCGGTTATAATATGAATATTCCCGATCAATACCGTATGGATCAGTTTGAAAGGGAGTTTACGGAGAAATGGATCGAAGGAGAGGAAGATATGCCACAATTGGTGACCATGATGCTACCCAATGATCATGGGGCAAGAGTCCGTCCAGAAGATGGATATCCTTACCCACAATCCTTCATGGTAGATAATGATCTAGCGGTTGGTAGGGTATTGCATTTTCTTTCCAGGACCAAATATTGGAAAAATATGCTCGTGATCATTACGGAGGATGATCCCCAAGGAGGGGTAGATCATGTGGATGCCCATAGGTCTATTCTTATGATGGCGGGCCCTTATGTGAAAAAGGGATATGTTTCCAATACCCATGCTAATTTTGGGGCCATTTTAAAAACGATGTACAACATATTGAATGTTCCTTATGTAAATCAGTTTGATGTTACGGCGTCCTTACTTCAGGATTTCTTTACTTCTGAGCCCGACTTCACACCTTATACCTTGGAGCGTCATGATGAACGTATGTATAATGCCGAACTCTCCATGAAGAAGTACAATAAGACAATTGATTGGCGGAAAATTGAACAAGGCCCACCAATGGATAACGAGGACGATGCCCGAGTTAATCATTATGAGAACAAGGCGGATGAGGAATAGTGAGCAGTGGTCAGTTTTTAGCCAGAAGTCATTAGTCACTAGGCAATAGTTATTTTGTTAGTTTAATATTATTAACGGTCGTCATTGCGAGCAAGTTTACCGTTAGGTAAACGCAGCGCGGCAATCTGTTTTTTACGGTGGTAATTTTTAGCCAGATGGCATTAGCCAAAAGCCAATAGTATCTTGTTAGTCTAACATTATCAACGGTCGTCATTGCGAGCAAGTTTACCGTTAGGTAAACGCAGCGCGGCAATCTGTTTTTTACAGTGGTGATTTTTAGCCAGATGGCATTAGCCAAAAGCCAATAGCCAATAGCATCTTGTTAGTCTAACATTATCAAGGGTCGTCATTGCGAGCAAGTTTACCGCTAGGTAAACGCAGCGTGGCAATCTGCTTGTTCTAAGGTGAGATTGCTTCGTCGCTATCTCTTCCTGCCTAGCCAGCCAGGCTCGCAATGACGAATCTCACCAAAAGTCAACCCCCTAATACTCTGGTTAAAAATCGGGGTAGCCCGTCATTTCGAGTGATTTTGTGTAGCGCAGCGTAATAAAATAGTATCGAGAAGTAGACGGTATGGAGAAGCAATCTTGCTCAAGATGTTAACTATTGATTACAACCTAACCTTGTACACCAGAGCTACAAGCTCGCAAAAACCGAAATCACTCCAGACCTTCCATAACCATTTACGCCAGAGCCATGGTACCTATAGTCTTCATTG
>Ga0105054_10010175_pt1 | contig 12032 bp, 10 predicted proteins | sample BON02_FD_78091 | JGI IMG/M metagenome (GOLD analysis project Ga0105054, IMG submission 78091) | Freshwater microbial communities from Lake Bonney liftoff mats and glacier meltwater in Antarctica - BON-02 (megahit assembly) | ecosystem: Environmental > Aquatic > Freshwater > Ice > Glacier... | reverse complement strand
TAGTTGTCTATTTTGGCTTGGTTTCTCAAAAAAGAAATCTGCAATGTACAAGCAAGGAAAAAGTACAAGATTCTGTTGCGAAAAAAATCATTAAATCACCCCAAAAAAATATGACAAAAATCATTAGGTCTGAGATTCTCAGACCAAAAAAAAAATATCGTGCGGGCGCCTCATACCCCTAAATCTCTGCGTGCAGTGGTACTTGCTCACCCTGACCGTGCACTTCGCCGTTCCGCAAAAAAAAATGAATTTTTTTGTACGCACGTCATTTGAATACTTTTGAGAGGCGAATTCTGAATACCAATTTTTCAACACGAGGTTTTGATTATTGTGTGAAAATTGTCCTGTTTTGTCAGTGTGAAAAAAACTAGTCAAGAATCTGAAAGTGGAGTCACGCTTCCAGTTTACCCGTGAAATCGCATTGAATGATAAATATCTGAGCAAATATTTTTCGAATGGCAAAGTTCTTTAGATGACTTTGGAACAAGTTTTGGAGATCTTCAATTAAGTTGCCATGTTTTATGGGATGAGACTACAAAATAATACGATTTTTTGGATCAAATACTATGTCCGATCTCAGGTTTCGGGTTGGGGAGACGTCTGATCTCGCCCAAAAGGAAAAAACACCCAAAAAAAACCTGAGATCGATGTCTACTACCGCAGGAAAAGTGAAAAACAACTGGAAAAAAACCCGTAGGAACTCTGGTCCGACTCCTGTGGCTCGCGGCGGCTCCGGGGCTACAGCCCCTCTGTTTGCTGCGCCCCCTGTTGCTAGCTCCCCCGGTTCACCCCTTCCCCATCTTCTTGACGGACACAGAAAAATTGTAAGATCCAGTGCAATTCCAGCAAGGTCATGCCCAGGGCCAGTTCAGTATCATTGGGGAAGTATCATAGAGTTGGAAGTGCCTCCCGACGAAACGCCAGAGTTGATGACACTCCGCTCCCACAACACCAACGCATTATAAAGCATCACGTATGCTAAATCACCATACCCACCCGACAGATCCAATCCGGCACACAAAAACTAATGCTTTCGACACGAGTATGGCTAGTCCTTCGAGACAGCACAACTTCGCAGGCAGGGTCTCTCATAGATACATCGTCACTGTTGCAGAGTTTGGGCGCTCCCGCCAGAGACGGAGATAGATCCACTCTTAAGGTTTTCCGAGTTTGGGTGCTCCCGCTGTAGAGTACCATGGGTTCTAATCTGAGGGTTTTTGAGTTTAGGCGCTCCCGCCATCAACAGATGTGGGATCCATTCGTATTTGGAGACACAATAATGGATAATAAGTATATAAATTATACACACATATATATTCAAGTGGTATGATGATTGGTTTTTCGTCATTGTATTTGTCCCTTTGGCCCCTTTCAGATCTTCTGGAGCATTATCAACTTGTGATTTGGGGTATCTTCGCATGTGTCGTGGTTGTAGCTGTCTATAGAGAGGATGTGCTTGGAGGTGGAGTTGTCGTCATTCCACTGTCTTGCGTTGGTTTAGCCTGGTCCAGGACAGCGCATTTGGTTGCCTCGGTTTTGTTACGATGAAATTTTTTTGCATGTTTTTCCTCAAAAACGTGTAATCTTTAGAATTACTGGTAATGACGTGTTTTTATTTTTCTTTCCTTTTTTCCCCTGGATCTTTTTTGGTGTGTTTTTGCAGACTTGGCGGGAAATGAATTGAAGGCCAAAAAGCGGACTTCTCAACTAGCGACCCCTCCCCCCTACCACACCGCACCCGCACCCCAACCTCCCACGCAACCACACCCTAACACCTCACAACCACACCCTATGACAAGTCACTCCACACCTCACACCCGACCTCACACCCACGCACCACAATATCCCCCGGACACACACCCACACGCATAGACCTCCCAAGACCACGCTGAGTCAACAAATTTCAACCTCAACTATGGTGGAGATGGAAAGCGTGGTATACGCACGGACTTCAAACACATGGGAAGACAGACTAGTTGTAGTACGCACTCGGGTAAAACGGGGGGGGGGGGTCAGACAACACTTGTACCTATCAACGAGTGGGGGACAGGTGACCTCACAAACACACACATCCACACACCACACTTACAACCCGGGTACACACCGGTACGCACGGACCTCACACCCCACTCACTCCAACCCCCTATAAAAGAACAATTTCATGAGTCCCTCATACTCCTCTCAACGTCGTTTTAACCTGCACCAGAGGTGGATTTTCACGGCTGAGTGTGAGTGCCCAACCTGGGCACTTTACCAATAATAGCCTAAGTGCTCCCTCACGCCCTTTCTCTCTTTGTTTACCTATTTTCATGTAATAATCACTCGCGCATCACTTCTTTACCAGGTTCGTACATGGTACATATGACGCTACATTTCCTCCACAACACATCCATCTCAACCCACGTACACATTTAATGAACTCCAAAAAAACAAAAGACAAAGAAAAAGCAATAAAGCAGGATATTAAAAAAAATCAAACAAACAAACAAACAAACAAACAAACAAACGCAATCTACAACATTAGTTTAGTCCGGTGATTAGGTTGGGTCTTCGACACCCACGAAAGATATAAAGACAGACCTTTAGTGATAATAACCATTCCAATTCCTCAATCCACCCCCAACATGAAAAATACTATTTGACAAATGCATCACATCAAAACAAAATTCATGTGTCCAAGGTCCATTGCAGAAGTGCCTTCGAGCCAGGCGCTTCCGAGCTACCTTATCACTACACACCACTTGTGTGCATTCCTGCTGTAATTGGCGCGCTACCTGTGTGGATGGAAAACATGAAAAATATTTAAAAAAAATATTCTAAATCAAGAACCCGGAGGAAAAGGAGATCACCTGAAGAACCTTGCTCATGAATTTTGGGGGTGGTTGTTCAGGGAGGGTCCTCTTCCTCCAGGTTCTTGATTTGGAAACCACCCATAAAGAACCCCCCCCGGGGGAAGGGGTTTCTTTCGATGCACCTTGATCGAATGAAACCCCAAACCCAGCGCGTTGCTGATCTCCTCACCAAATTTGGAGAGGGAATTTCCTCACCAAATTCCCAATTTTGGTTTGGGGAGGCGGTCCCCATACCAAACATTGTCAAATTGAATTTGGCGAGGGGAAATTGGTGAGGGGAGCCTCAGAGAATCTTTCAGTATTGGAAAAGAGTGTCAAGCCATTTTTTGTGGTACTGATTTTTTTCCTTTTCTCCGTCAGTTTGGACTTCTCCATCATAATCATTTTTCCCCCCTATTTGGTGACTGTCTCGTAATAAACTTTCCTCGCCCTCTGGTGTCCAGGGATTGGAGGATGATTTTGTGAAAATGTGTGGTGTACGACAGGATCGGAGATGGTAGCGGGTGAACTGGACAGCGTGCTTGCAACTGCCCCAATCTAAATGCATGTCTTCAGCTCAAGTCTAACTGCGTGCACAACGTTGGGCGCAGACACGTGTATCCAACCCTTGAATCCAATCTATGTGCATGGCTCGATATTTAGCGGGGCAGAACTCCTGTCTTCACTGCATAGACAAACACTTTTAGTCTCTTGTCAATCACGCATCATCCTCCGCTTCGTCAGAAAAGATCATTTGAATGCGCACAAGCTATACTATGCACTCATGTCTGCCTCGCATGGTTGCCATTGCAAGGATGCTGTCTGCGCCTAGACCTCCCCAGGTAGTCAATATGTGTGTGTTGAACTCCATGGTCGACTCGGCGCAGGTGGGCTACTCCTACCTTGGTGTCACGCTGGACAACATGCCTGTGTGGCTATCTGAGGTTCCGGCAAAGCACATCCATACTGAACCAGTTGCACTTGTACCGTATTGACTCGGATGTTTCTGACAGTGCACCAGAGGCAATCCAGGGTGGCTTGCATACGCTGCAATGCCGTGTCAATTACAAGACAATATTTGTTGTTTTGGCAACCCACCAGTGTTGCGGGTTTTTGGGGGGATGACACACTCTTCCTTTCTTCAGGAGGCTCACAATTCTCGCACTCAATTTATTAAACAGCAATATAACATAGCTCATCAATCATACCTTTTCGTGGTCGGGCAGTGTATATGTATTTTATTTTAGCATGCACGAGCTCTATTTTTGTACAGATGCACAACCATAGCAGCATGCTCCATAGCATTCTCTTACCTATGCGTCAGAAGGCATCGGCAGGGCATTTTGTTGTTTGGCAACCTCCCAGTGTTGCAGGTTTTCGGGGGGACAGTACACCCCTCCTCTCTTAAGGAGGCTTCCTTTTCCAATATAATCATTTAATTTTATTTTTATTTTTATTGCACATGCGTGGGTTGTCTGTGTGTGTATGTATGTAGTACAGGGTAGGGTTTGTAGGGTTGGGTTGTAGGATTTGTAGGGTTTGTAGGACTTGTGTGCTCTCGCGTCGTGTCTTGAAACGCCCGATTTACCTTTTTCAAAGCGAACCTTCAAATGTTTCTTCTTTGTTTCTCGTCGTCGTGACCTTATCAAATTTCAACGGTGACAAATTCCTACCGTGACCTCACATCTTTTCCTCTTCTCTCCCTTCTCAATCCTCATACATTTATGTATGTGTGTGTGTTTGTGTATATGTTTGTTCATATAAACAAGTTTGTCTTTGTCATTATACACATGTACTAATATATGTATGTATATCCTGATTTGTGTGCCTATTGCGTGTCCCTATTATGTGTGTATGTGTGTGTATGTGTGTATATATGTGTGGTCCTTGAATAGTGTGAATTCAGTATGTCATCCTCTAACATGCAACATCAATACATGTATTCCTAATTTATATGAATTTAAATCCCCTTGTGTCGGATTCGCCGATGAGCACGGAAATCTGGCGACGACCAGGTCAAAGATTCCCATGCTCTGCAGATTGGCATGTCACCCTGCAAATCGTGTCAGCCAGGAATTTGAGGCCGTCAGAGTTCACAGCACTGCAGATTTCAGCGCTCCCTAGATTTCACCCCGCCCCAGATTTCACCCCGCCCCAGATTTCACCCCGCTCCAGGCGTCACTCCGCCCCAGATTTCACCCTGCTACAGATTTCACCCAGATTCTACCCTGTTGCAGATTTCGCCAGATTCTACCCTGTTGCAGATTTCACCCCGCCCCAGATTTCACCCTGCCGCAGATTTCACCCCGCGCCAGTTTTCATGGGCATGCAAGTTCCACTCCCTTCCAGATTGGAGGTCCTTCCAGATCGACCTCCTATGCAGATTCTGCGTCCCACCAGAGCCTCTGGTATTTCCTGCGCGGAGGGTGAATCTGGGAGGAGGGTGAGATCTGGAGCGGGGGGTGAATCTGGTCTGTATGGATCTAATTCGTATTTTCCGAGTCTGCAGGAGAGGTGAATCTGGTCTGTATGGGGCTATTTATTTCGAGCCTCACCTGGCTTCACACCCCTTCCTTAGCTGTCATGTGAGCTCACTTAGGAGGCAACCACTGCCCCTACTTACAGAACTTCGAGCATTTAACTGCACGCTACTTGATATACCTTTCCATTGGCACCTCCAAGCATTACGGCATATGCGCTCCACTTGTGATGCCCCCTAGGAAGGCACGGGTGTCGAGTCTCGCACAATTTTGATAACCAAATCTACGAGCCAACCTCAGTCTTATCGTAGATCTTAGCTCTAACTCTACATGTGTGTGTAGAAACCCTTTGGCCACCACTCCACAGGACTCACTTGTTATAGCTCTGGCAGGCGAGTTCTGTTGACAGTTCGTAGATTAATTGAGTGTAAACATATTCCACCGGTAATGCGTACTATCTCATATGAAACTCAGCTACATCTGGCACTCAAGAACTGATAAGCGAGGACCAGACAAACAGTCAAAGGCCGACAAGCCAGGACGAACAGTCAAGGGCTGACAAGAAGAGCAGTCAAGGGCTGACAAGACAGGATGCATTCAAGGGTCAAGGAGTGGTGGCATACACCCCTGCTGAAGTCAATACAAGTGTGCCTTGGACTTCAGAGCGCACATTTTCATCTTTTATAGAGACCTGCGGGTATGTGCGTTTACAATGCAGAGACCTGTGAGTTACACCTGTTGCGAGCGTGATGGGTACCTTTGCAGATGCGCATACACGTAGGAGTAGAGGCGTTTTATTTGTGTGATACAATTTTGTCTTGTGTGTGTCTTGATTTATATCATATAGTGAATTTGTATTGGGGAAGAATGTTCCTCTAGACTGAGCGTGACAGTTATGCAAAAAATGACGCGGGGCACCATGTGCGAATATAAGTGTGCGAAAGTGTCACGAGACACTGTCACTGGATGTCACAGACTCCCATTGTAAGAGAATACCTTCTAGTTCACACGTTGATGGAACGCGTGCGAACTGAGAGCAAAGCAGTGTTACCTTTGAATGATGCCTGCACGTACCTTTGTCCCATCGCCTGCAGACAACCCACATCACACCGCTGCCTCGGCTCCATGTCATCACAGGTGCTCAGTAATAGGGTGTTCTTCAGAGGTCCATTTTTGATTCATCCCCGTTTGTCTCTTTCCCACAATTTTTGTACTGTTTTTTTCCAAATTTTTCCATTTTCCCCACTTACGGCGGCCGCAAGTTGACATGTGTCCGACTTGCGACGCTACTGTAGCTACCGTCGCAACTCGATGTTTTGCGCGACGTGCGGCTGCCGCAAGTAAAAAAAATGAAAAAAAACTGAATGGAAAACAAATCTCCCGAAATTTGGTCGTGACCTTGTGGCGCGCAGCAGTTCGGCTAAAGCCCCTTCGCCGCCGCACACCCATGACCTCCAAGCAGTGCTCGTCAAGATTGTTACTGAGATACTCTTCTGGCATGCACTTTTTGCGAACCAGAAATTTCACTTTTTCCCAATTTTCCTGACCTGCGGCGGCCGCAAGTCGACTTTTTGAATTTTTCCCAAGAAGGCATTTTCCTGTTTTATGTGCATTTGATATGTTCATTTTTTCCTTTTTTCCCGACTTGCGGCGGCCGCAGGTCGAGCAAAATGCGACTTGCGACAGTTCCTCGACAGTTCCGTCGCAAGTCGCATTTTGCTCGACTTACGGCTACCGCAAGTTGAAAATTTGGAAAGAATTGAAAAAATTCCCGAAGTTTGGTCGTAACCATGTGGCGTGCGGCAGCTCGCTAAAGCCCCTTCGCCGCCACGCGCCCAAACCACCGTCTTGGCAGCAGATCACAGACCAGCTCGCCAAAAGGACAGAGACCTAGACCAAACACTGGCAAACAGACTCACATACCAGATTCGGGGGAATTGTTGACACGTCATCATCATCATAATTTACAAAACAGAAACAGCATGTAAGAAAAGCAAGATGGGCATGGTGTCGTACCTAGGTAGTGTATCCACCCTCCGTGTGGGTACTGTCATGATTCTTTTATGTCGCAAATAGCATGTCAAACATACATGTAAACAATGCGACCTAGACCTTTTGAACAAGACGGGCATGGTGGCATAAATGGGTGTTGTAAATACACACCCCCCGTGTGGGTACTGTCTGTATACGTTTATGTGTCACAAGTATCACGTCAAACACACATGTAAACAATGCAACCTACACCGTTTGAACAGCGAATCTAAGGAGGACACCAACGAGACGCCAACCTGTGCGGTGCCTATGCACGCTCTACAGATGAGCACTCATTGGTGAGGGGACTCACGCAGACTCCAAAAAGGAAGGGGTGGGGGTAAATGTCCGTGACAAGACCTGTAGTAAAAACTGAGCTACTGAATTAAAAATATTCCAAGCCAGCCTGGGTATTTTGTTTTTTTTGGTGCTTTGCCACCACACAGCTCGCGAATTACATCAGGAACGGTTACAGGTGGTGTGCAGTAATAGGGTAGCCCGGAAGCGCCCGGCTAGGAGGCACTCCCGCAATGGACCTTAAACTTGAAGGCATACGCACACACCTGTAAGCAGACAAAAGAAAAATAAAACAAAACACATATCCATAAATACGCAACATGGATGGACATCACACACCCGGGACAGCATTAATTTTCTGTTTTGACGAATTTGTTGAATTTTTTCTTTTTACAGTTCGTTGTTTATTTCATATATTAGAATTATTATTATTTTATGTATTCATGTATCTTATTTGCGTTTTGGTGCCCCCCTTGGAAAGTGGCCACCGCCCAAGAATGGAGAAATCGCACTCTTGTTGGCAACGAACCGCGGATGTGTAGTAAAATTTGTTTCACAAAAATGGAATAATTTCAATAAATAGTACAGATGGTACTATATTTTGGTGATTTTTATGTAGAGATTCAATTGTACAAGCACATTAGACCAAAAAAATTCTACCAGTAATGTAAGTAATTTGAGTTTTACGGCCCGATTAGCACTATAAGAATACCAACTAAACCGTAAAAACTCGGTTCGTGGCGTTTGGAGTGCGATTGCTCCATTCTTGGGCGGATTAGACAGGTATCACTTTCACCTGGGCACAAGTGAAAGGATCGTGGTGGAACAGGGGGGAATAACCAAGGTTCTTTTGTATACTTTGCCAAGGGGTGTGGAGGTTGAGTGTCTGCGGGTGTTAATGAAGTGGTTTGAGTGGATGTGGAGGGTAGATCTGTACTTAGCGGCTACTGAGGTGAGGCCCAGAGGCACGTTCCAGACAGGCAGTTTATAGCCAAAATAGAGATGGCTATGAGGTGAAGCGGTGTGTGTGGGGAGGATGTGGGAGTGAGGTGTGGTATCATGCAAGGGTGTTGCGTGGATGTGAGGCTGGGTGTGAGGTCATAGCAGAGCATGGTGCAGGTAGCGACGAGCACGAAGACAAACAGAGTCAACGCTGTCACGCGCCAATCTTAATTGTCGCTGCCATGCGCCCATGGTCCACAGGGGGAGGCCACCCCCATTGGTGTTGGCCTGCGGAAGAGGACACAGTGGATGTTGCCAGAGGGTAGTAGGGGAGGGGCATGGGCATGGGTGGTGAGAGTACAACCGCAACTAAAATGACAAGCAGGCACACACATGTCACCGAAACTAATCAGGGTCCAGCATTCTTTGTATATCATACAGTAGAAGCGTGCATGCACCCACATGTTTAGAAGCGCGTGTACACCCCCACGGAGACACCGCATGCACTCACATGTCCGCATGTACCAGCAACAACAAGCGTTGTTTCGTGAACACCAGCAAGCTACATTCAAGTAAGTTGGGCATTGCGCAAACATGTATGAACCTGCGTTGTGCATATCATACGAAAGCAGCACGCATGCAATGGAAGCACGCATGCCCCTACACGTGCTGGAGTCTGCATTTTGGTGGAAAACTCGTTCAATTTTTTATTTCAAAAGTGTCTATTAAGGAGTAACCTCAGCAAGAGGAGTTGGATTTTCGTTTTTGGTTTTTTTTTCATTTTGGGAGTGTTTGTAACCCCCTCCACCGCTATGAAATTCCGACTGAAATTCTTTTGAAAATGAAGCTTTTTCGACCAAAACCAGGAACCCCTTAAGAGTGTAGAGCCTTTTGGAAGAAAGCTTCGGGCATTGTTCATATCACAATGCCCGTACAAATTCTCTTCTTTTCTCGATCTTAGCAATGCTTTTGACAGGTTCCGACTGTTTTCACGTGATTTCCGACTGTTTCGATTCTTTTTTCCGGGATCTGCATGCTTTTCGACATTGGTCTCCCCCCAAAATTTGCCAAGTTGATTAAAATATTATGGAAAATTTGAAAGTTTTGGAAAAGAATTTAGGCGGACCAAATTCATAGCGGTGGAGGGGGTAAGCAAGTTCAGTTCAGTTCAATCTTTTTTGTTTGTTTGTTTGTTTGTTGGAATAAAACCCGAAAAACTATGCTCCGCCTCCTGTGTTGGGAGGGAAGTAAATCCCCTGGGAGTGATCACACACGGGCAAAGGCACAAACCACATGCGTACGAAAGACAGCGGTACATACCACGTACGCGTCAATTTATGGTTTAACACTCTACAAATTGACGGGCTGGCTCGCATCTTTGGACTTAAGACAAAGTCGCATCCTCAATCTGATTTCAAGTCCGATCACGAGGAGCTTTTTTTTTAATTTCGGTTTTGCCGCCACACAGGTGGCGCCCCAAGAACAGCAGGAACGCACACAGGTGGTGTGCAGTAATAAGGTAGCCCGGAAGCGCCTGGCTCGAAGGCACTCCCGCAATGGACCATGGAAAGAATGGCGAACGCGTACACATTTGTTTGTTTGTTTGCTTGTTTGTTTGTTCGTTCGTTGGAAGAAAACCCGAAAAACTATACTCCGCCTCCTGTTTGTTGAGAAGTAAACCCCCGGGCCTGGGAGTGGTCACATCAAACGGGCAGAGGCACAAAATCGCGACGTGCATACCAAAGACAGCGACACAACCAACGTACTTGTCAATCCATGGTTAACACCCTACAAGTTGACGTGCTGGCTCGCATCACTGGACTTACAAGACGCACCCTCAACCAACGAACGGCACGTTTTCAATTTTTTTGTAGTTATTTTTTTTTTTATCAAATTTTATGATGGAGTTGGATAAGTCGAGTTCGTGGATAAATCATGGTCCAACACGCAAAACACTCTGAAATTCCACGTGCTTTGAAAGTAGGCTTCAGAGATGCAGTACGGCACAATGTTGCTGCGTCATGCGGCATGTGCTTGTCAGGTGCGAGGTTTCCTGCTGTCCCACTTTGAAGTGGTATGTTTGCGAAGTGGCTTTCTGCTTTACTTTCCCGAAGTGCGATTCTCACTGGTTATGTATGTCTATTGCGGGGCAGCAGGCAGCAGCGCAACCATCTATGGCAGCGCGTGCAAGAAGTGTGCCCTTGGCATTTTCCGTGCTCGCCAAAATCTGCAACATCAAGGGAACGAGGAATGCAGGGGCATGCGTGCCCACCTGCATACCGCATGCCACTGCTAGATTGGCAACAGGGTGCGCAGTGTTTTTGCCAAGATCATTTCTAGGGGTGACTGGCAGCGCGGGGGCATGCCGTTCGCTTACCACTCCTGCAAGCACACGGAGCAGTCTTAGCATTCGACATTTCTCGGGCGCGGAAAAAGCTTCTGGCGATTTGACGCTGAAGCAGCGGTTTAGCATGTTGGCAAAGGATTACGGGAAAGTGGTCCTGCTTTCTCACTCTACCATCTGGGCGGGGTCGCTCGTGGCTACATGGCTGGCAATCAAATCCATGGACATGACAAAATTCCTCGGAATGCTTCCCGACACCATTGCCTCGCACATCGACCCCTCTGCTGGCGCTTTTGCGATCGCGTTTGTTGTGGTCAAGTTGACTGGCCCCATGCGGTTGATGGTCGACTTAGCAATTACACCCATGCTCGCACGCTATTTGCGCCACACGTGGCTTGCCGGTCCGCTTGGACTGCAGCAAGTGAGACAGCGCAAGATTAAATTTTCTCGGGACGTTGCGCAGAGTGCACACCTCCGCATTCTCTCTGTTCGTGATAATGTGCGCAAGGTGTGTCTTGGCCTCTTTTTCTATCTCCGCCTCTGTCTCTATCATTGTCTCTGTTTCTATCTTTATCTCTCTGTCTGTCTCAGTCTCTGTCTCTGTCTTTGTCTCTGTCTCTGTCTGTGTCCAGAGCCCATGTATGCGTCCGTGTCTGTGTCTATGTATGGCGATGGTGGTCTTTACCCCTGTCTCTGTCTATCTGCATATCGTGTCTCTATCATTATGCAATGTTGAGGTCGTGATGACCGGATCGGCCCCTGCGTGTATATATGTTATAATCTACATATTTATGTGCATGCATTATACAGGTATACAAATATATAAATATATGCATATACACCTATACATGTATGTACATATATGAATTTATATACATACATATATATGTATATGTATATACATACATATATATGTATATGTATATATATATATGTATATATATGTATACATATATATCAAAATACATAGTATATATATGATTATACATATATAAATATATATAGTAATATACATACATATGTACATGTATGGATATTTCAATATGTATGTATATATATATATGTATATCATATGTATGTATAATAATGTACAATATATACATATAT
>Ga0105054_10010171_pt1 | contig 12034 bp, 14 predicted proteins | sample BON02_FD_78091 | JGI IMG/M metagenome (GOLD analysis project Ga0105054, IMG submission 78091) | Freshwater microbial communities from Lake Bonney liftoff mats and glacier meltwater in Antarctica - BON-02 (megahit assembly) | ecosystem: Environmental > Aquatic > Freshwater > Ice > Glacier... | reverse complement strand
GTTTGACACAAAAACAGATGCCCAAGCTTGGGTGAAATCCTTCGCCAATTGGTATAACGGCGAGCATCTGCACAGCGCCATCCGCTTCGTCACTCCCAATGCGCGCCACGCTGGCCATGACCGCGCGGCGCTGGCCAACCGCGCCATGCTCCATGCAAATGCACGCGCGCAAAACCCGGAACGCTGGTCAGGCAAAACCCGCAACCGGCAACCCGCCGGACCCGTCTGGCTCAACCCAGAAACCGAAATCAGCGTCCCTGAAATCAGAGACGCCGCATGAAATCGGCGGACAACATGTTTGACAAACACCGGGCGCAGGCGGTTGTCCCCGCCTGTGCGCGACCTTTGCTTGCCAAGGCCACCCCGTTGTCCCCGGGGTGGCCTTGGCGATTTCAGGGCGGATCGGTCCTGTCTGCGGGAAACGAACGAAATCATAACAATTCGTGGACATATCTCAACCAATTGCCATATTCATGCCGCATTCGTGGCATTAAATAGCCCTGTCGGTGGGGGCCGATTTCAGAGTTGAGGCACTGCCATGGCTTTCTCATCCACGCCGTCTTTCGCGAAACGCAGCCGCCAGATTGTCCGATCCCGCCGGTCGGTGATGCGCCGGGGCGGTGAATTGGCATTGGGCCCCGACGGTCTTCTGACCGTGCGCCCAAAACGCGGCATGACAGGCATTCCGTTTCGCGGCATTTTCCTGATCGCCGCCCTGTTGTTCGGGGCCAAGGCGATGATGTTGGTGCAGGACGGTCCGCAGACCTATGGCGAACGTGTCGCCAAACTGGCCGAGGGCGGCACCGTCGAACAGGCGGGCGCCTGGGTGATGCAGGCCGATTCGCTTACCTTGATGCTGGCCGGATATATCGCGCCGCTTCTGCAATAGAGCGCTTTGCGTCTTAGCTGAACCACTCTCTATTGAAACCCGCGTTCGAGCAAAGCGGGAGGCAGCGGGTTGCGATTCGCATCAATCGCCAATCGCTTTAACGGCACGGCGCCTGGCGTGAAAAAGGCCGCCTCGGGGATATCCCGGGCGGCCCTTTGACGTATCTGCGTGGCAGGCCTTACAGGCCTTCGATGTCGCCGCGCACCAGGCCGATATCGTCAAGTTCGCGGTCGGTGAGGCGCGAAAGCGACTTGCGGGTCACGCGCTGGTCGTTCCAGGCGATGACCGACGACACAAAGCGTGCGAAGAAACTGGTGGTCCCGACGCCCGAGGCGACGGTAGAGCGGTTGGTGGCAAGGGTGGTCATGGCGGATGCTTTCTGGAATGAGGCCGGATGTGGTGACGTCTGACAGATCAATTAAGAGGCGGGATTGAGACGCGCAAGCACCCGGGATTGCATGGCATCCATGCAAGGTGCGCATATCTGCTCCGCCCTGTAACGCCTTGGTAACTTTGCGTGAATCCGGGGCGGGAATCGGTCGGTTTCGCAGCGGCGGGTGTCGCTTTCGACATTGACGCCGCGCGCGCCATTTGCGTGACCCATGGCCATCGTGCTTGGCCTGTGTTCGCGTTTCGTGCTAGGGGTTGCGCAAAAGCAACAAGAGCAGGGGCACTGATGCGTGTTTTGGGAATCGATCCGGGGCTTCGCACCCTTGGGTGGGGGGTGATTGATGTCGACGGCCCGCGTTTGCGCCATGTGGCGAACGGGCATTGCACATCGCTTGCGGGGCAGGATCTGGCCCAGCGGTTGATGGCGCTGCACAGCCAGTTGACCGAGGTCTTCGCGCAGTACCGCCCCGACGCGGCGGCGGTCGAGCAGACCTTTGTGAACAAGGATGGCGCGGCGACGCTGAAGCTGGGTCAGGCGCGGGGCATCGCCATGCTGGTGCCTGCCCAGGCGGGGCTGACGGTGGGCGAGTATGCACCGAATACTGTGAAGAAGACCGTCGTGGGTGTGGGCCATGCCGCCAAGGTGCAGGTCGATCACATGGTGCGCATGCAACTGCCGGGTGTGGTGATCGCGGGGCCTGATGCCGCCGATGCGCTGGCCATCGCAATCTGTCATGCGTTTCATTGCCAGACGGCGGGGCGGTTGGCCCAGGCGGTGGCGGGGGCGGCGCGGTGATCGGGCGCATCGCCGGGCGGATCGACCATCGCGGTACGGATCATGTGCTGATCGATGTGCGCGGGGTGGGGTATATTGTCTATGTTTCGGATCGCACGATGATGACGCTGCCCCCCGTGGGCGAGGCGGCGGCGCTGTACACTGACCTGCTGGTGCGCGAGGATTTGTTGCAGCTGTTCGGTTTTCCGACCCTGATCGAGAAGGAGTGGCACCGGCTGCTGACCTCGGTGCAGGGGATCGGCGCCAAGGCGTCCATGGCGATCCTGGGCGCCTTGGGGCCCGAGGGGGTGGGCCGCGCCATTGCCGTGGGCGATTGGAACGCGGTGAAGGCGGCGCCCGGGGTGGGGCCGAAACTGGCCCAGCGGGTGGTGATGGAGTTGAAGGACAAGGCGCCTGCGGTCATGGCCATGGGGGGGCGTGCGGCCCCGGCGCCGGCGCTGGACGAAGAAGTGATCGAGACGTCAAAGCCTGTGCGCCGTGTCCCCGACGCCCCGCCTTCGGGCGCCGCTCAGGCCGAGGCCTTGTCGGCCCTCACCAACCTCGGCTATGGCCCGGGCGAGGCGGCGGGTGCCGTGGCCGAGGCAGCGGGCGCCGATCCCGCAGCCGCCACCCCGGCGCTGATCCGCGCGGCGCTGAAGCTTCTGGCGCCAAAGGGGTAAGCGATGGAAACCCCCGATCCCGCCTTGCGCCCCGACCCTCTGCCTGGGGATGCCGACCGCGCGTTGCGTCCGCAAACCCTGGATGAATTCACCGGCCAGGCCGAGGCGCGGGGCAACCTGCGGGTGTTCATCGAAAGCGCGCGGATGCGCGGGCAGGCGATGGATCATGTGCTGTTCCACGGCCCCCCCGGGTTGGGCAAGACGACGCTGGCGCAGATCATGGCGCGCGAACTGGGGGTCAATTTCCGCATGACCAGCGGCCCGGTTCTGGCGCGCCCCGGCGATCTGGCCGCGATCCTGACCAACCTCGAGGCGCGCGATGTGCTGTTCATCGACGAAATACACCGCCTGAACCCGGTGGTCGAGGAGGTGCTGTACCCGGCGCTTGAGGATTTCGAGCTTGATCTGGTGATCGGCGAGGGCCCCGCCGCGCGCACGGTGCGCATCGAATTGCAGCCGTTCACCCTGGTCGGTGCCACCACGCGCCTTGGCCTGCTGACCACGCCCTTGCGCGACCGCTTCGGCATTCCGATCCGGTTGCAGTTCTACACGGTGGACGAGTTGCACCAGATTGTCACCCGGGGCGCCCGCCTGCTGGGCATCAGGGCCGACCCCGACGGCGCGCGCGAGATTGCCCGCCGCGCCCGGGGCACCCCGCGCATTGCAGGGCGGTTGTTGCGCCGGGTGGTGGATTTCGCATTGGTCGAGGGTGATGGCACGTTGACGCGCGAAATTGCGGATTCATCGCTGGGGCGTCTGGGAGTCGATCATCTGGGGCTGGACGGGGCGGACCGGCGGTATCTGTCGCTGATCGCTGACAGTTACCAGGGCGGGCCGGTGGGGGTGGAAACCCTGTCGGCGGCGCTGAGCGAATCGCGTGATGCGCTGGAAGAGGTGATCGAGCCGTTCCTGTTGCAACAGGGCCTGATCCAGCGCACGCCGCGCGGGCGGATGCTGGCGCAGAAGGCCTGGGCGCATCTGGGTCTGCCGTTGCCGCGCCCGGCGGGGCAGACGGACCTGTTCCCGGACGATTGAAGCGTTTCGGAAGTACCAGACACACGGTTCATCGCCGATGTCCTGTCGCCCGAAGCACGGCAGGGCATTGGCGAGTCAGGTTCTTCGCGTAACGCCATCAAGGGCGCCCGACAGGGCGGCCGGCAATCCCGCGATCTCCAGAAGCGCTGTCGTATCGCCTGCCGCCTTGGCCAAAGCCTCGGCCTTGGGATCGTCCAGTGCCCGCCCTGCGGCAGTTTCGGCGCGCACGAACGCCAGCCATGCGCCGATTGCGGCCATGCTGGCTGGCGCGGCCAGCCCCGCTGCCTGCCGGTCGGCCCATGGCGCGCCCAGCCGCTGGAGCAATTTCTGGGTGCCGTCCATGGCGATCTGTCTCAGGCGGTGGTGCAGGGCGGGGTTGGCGAAGCGGGCGATCAGCGCGTCGCCATAGGCGGGCGCATCGGCGCGCACGGTGTCGGGCAGCGTCTCGATCGCCTCGGCCATGATGGCGCGCGCTCCCTGCAACAGAGCGGGGTCGGCAATGGCCTGATGCACATATTCATGCCCCGCAAGCGTGCCCGCATAGGCGAGGTACGAATGGGCACCGTTCAGCATCCTCAGCTTGCGCAACTCATAGGGCGCCACGTCCTTGACCAGCCGCGCGCCCACTTTCGCCCAATCGGGGTGGGGGCCTGCGAAGCGGTCTTCGATCACCCAATCTGTGAAGGCCTCGGTGGCCACGGGGGCGGCGTCGGTCCGCCCCGTCGCCTGCGCCACCTCGGCGATCAGCGCGTCGGTGGTGGCGGGCACGATGCGGTCGACCATGGTGTCGGGGCTGGTGACATGGGCGTCGATCCAGGGGATCAGATCGGGGGCGGCGCGGGTGCAGAAGGCCTGCAGCGCGCGCAGCAGGGTCGCGCCGTTGTGGCTGAGGTTGTCGCAGGACAACAGCGTGACGGGACCGGCCCCGGCATCGCGACGTTCGGCAAGCCCCCGGGCGAGAAAGCCATAAACGGTCTGGGTGCCCCCGGCCAGATCGGCGGCAAGCGCGGGATCTTTCAGGTCAAGCTGGCCGTCCGTGCCAAGGTGATAGCCCTTTTCGGTGATCGTGAACCCGATCACATGGGTGTCGGGCGCGGCGATGCAGGCGAGGATGCGCGCGCCATCCCCGGGGCCGACAAGGACGCCGTCGATGCAATCGATCCAGTCGTGGGCCGTGCCCTTGGCGTCCTTGATCGCCACGGTATACCCGAACCCCTGGGGCGCAAGCCGGTCGCGCATGCCCGCGCTGCGCAGGGAAACGCCGGTGATCGTCCAGCCCCCGGCCTTCCATGTGTACCACGCCTGATGTGCCCGGTGGAAATTGCCAAGGCCGAAATGCAGAATTCTGGGCATCACACTCCCCCCAGATTATAGGCCCGCCGCGCGAGGCCGGTTGACAACTCGCCCGCCACAAGGCGCGCATCCCCGACGTCGAACACGCCCCGTTCGACCTGTTCGCCAAGGTGCAGCGCCACGCCCTGGCGCCACACGTCATGGCGCGCCGGAATCGAAAGATAGGCGCGGGTATCGTCGTTGAACCCCGCGAGGTTCCAGTATCCGGCGGTTTCCACCACGCGGTCGAAGTACCGCGCGATGCCCCTTGCGCTGTCGTGAAACCACCAGGGCGGCCCGATCTTCAGGCAGGGCCAATGCCCGGCCATGGGGGCCAGTTCGCGGGCATAGGTGGTCTCGTCCAAGGTGAACAGGATCATCTGGAACCCCGGTGAATGGCCCACCTGATCCAGCAGCGGGCCGAGGCCGCGCACCCAATCGGTGGCCACGGGAATGTCGGCCCCCATGTCGCGCCCGTACTGGCGCAGCAGGGCCGCATTGGTGTTCCTGCGCGATCCGGCATGCAACTGCATCACCAGCCCGTCGTCACAGGCCATGCGCGCCGATTCCACCAGCATATGGGCGGTGAACAGAGCGGTCTCGTCCGCCGTGCAGGCGCCGCGCCGGGCCTTGGCGTAAAGCTCCTCCATCCGCTCGGGGATCCAGGCGGTGCGCACCACCTCCTGCGCGTGGTCGGTGGCGGTGGCGCCCAATGCCTTGAATGCGGCACGCCGGACACGCAGGGCCATCAGGAACTTGTGAAAGCTGTCGATGTCGTGCATCCGCCCCAACGCCGCCATTGCGGGGCCGAACCGCTCATCTGCGGGGTCGAACAACGCGTCGGGACGGAAGGTGGGAATGACCCGCCCGGCCCAGCCCGAGGCGACAATGGCACGGTGATGGTCCAGCGGGTCGGTGGCGGCGTCGGTGGTGGCCAGCACCTCGATGTTCATCGACTGGAACAGGGCGCGGGGGCGAAACTCGGGCTGTTTCAGCGCCGCATCGATGCGGTCGAATATCGCATCGGCGGTTGTGGTGCTGAGGGGAGTGTCGATGCCAAAGGTCTTGCGCAACATATGGGTCAGCCAGGCGTGCGAGGGCGTGCCCAGGAACAGGTGCCAGTGTGCCGCGAACAGCCGCCACACCGCGCGGTTGTCGCGCTGGGCGGCAGGCAGGCCGATACCGAGGCGCGCGAGGTCGATCCCCTGGGATTGCAGCATGCGGAACAGATAGTGATCGGGGATCAGGATCAGGCTGGTGGGGTCGGGAAAGGGTGTATTGTTGGCGAACCATGCCGGGTCGCAATGGCCATGGGGCGACACGATGGGTTCATGGCGGATCGCCTCGTACAGATCGCGGGCGAGCGTGGTCATCGTCGTGGCGGTCATGTTTGCCCTTTCACGGTTTAGCGCCACCCTAACCCGACAGGCGGCGGGGGCAACTGCTTTGGTGCCTTGCGCTTTGGCGCTGCCGGGGGTCAAGTGGCGCCTGGGATCGAGCGAGGAGTCGCCATGGCCGATGTCGTCACCATTCGCGACCTTCGCAAAACCTATGCCAGCGGGTTTCAGGCGCTGAAATCGGTATCGCTTGACATCCGCGAGGGTGAGATTCTGGCCCTGCTGGGGGCCAACGGTGCGGGCAAGACGACGCTGATTTCCGCGATCTGCGGTCTGATCAACCTGACGGGCGGCACGATTACCGTGGGCGGACACGATGTGATCACAGGCTATCGTGGGGCGCGGCGGCTGATTGGCCTCGTGCCCCAGGAGATCAGCCTGGAACCGTTTGAAAAGGTGATCAACACCGTGCGGTTTTCGCGCGGGCTGTTCGGATGCCGCCGCGACGACGCGCATATCGAGAAAGTTCTGCGCCAGCTTTCCCTTTGGGACAAGAAGGATGCGCAGGTGCGCGAATTGTCGGGCGGGATGAAACGCCGGGTGCTGATTGCCAAGGCGTTAAGCCATGAACCCCGGGTGCTGTTTCTGGACGAACCCAGCGCCGGGGTTGATGTGGAACTGCGCAAGGACATGTGGCGCGTGGTCGAAGGGCTGCGCCGCGACGGCGTGACGATCATCCTCACCACCCATTATATCGAAGAAGCCGAGGCGATTGCCGACCGCATCGCCGTGATTGCGGGCGGTGAAATTCTGCTGGTCGAGGACAAGGCGGCGCTGATGCAGCGCATGGGGCGCAAGCAGATGGTGATCGAGTTGCAGACGCCCGTTCAGGAGGTGCCGCCCGAACTGGAGCGTTATAACCTCGAACTCGGGCCCGAGGGCACGCTGGTCTATTCCTACGACACCCGGGGCAAGAGGACGGGCATCACCAAGCTGCTGTCCGACATGGCGGCGGCGGGGCTGGTGCTGCGCGACGTGCAGACCCGCCAAAGCAGCCTCGAAGACATTTTCGTCGATCTTGTGCAGGGGGATGCCCGATGAACCTGACCGCCATCCGCGCCATCTATGTATTTGAAATGGCGCGTACCTTCCGCACGCTTCTGCAATCCGTCGTGTCGCCCGTGCTGTCGACCTCGCTTTATTTCGTGGTGTTCGGGGCGGCCATCGGCAGCCGGATCGAAAGCGTCGAAGGGATCAGTTATGCCGCGTTCATCGTGCCCGGCCTGATCATGCTGTCGGTGCTGGTGCAATCGGTCAGCAACGCCAGTTTCGGCATCTATTTCCCGAAATTCATCGGCACGATCTATGAACTGCTGTCGGCACCTGCCTCCTTCATCGAACTGACGGCGGGCTATGTCCTGGCAGCGGCGACGAAATCGCTCGCCATCGGGCTGATCATCCTGGGCACCTCCTTTGCCTTCATTGACATCACCATTCAGCACCCGTTCTGGATGCTGGCGTTTCTGGTGATGACCTGCCTTTCGTTTTCGCTGTTCGGGTTCATCATCGGCATATGGGCAGGCAACTTTGAACAGTTGCAACTGGTGCCGCTGCTGATCGTGACGCCGCTCGTATTCCTGGGCGGGTCATTCTATTCGATCACCATGCTGCCCCCGGTCTGGCAGACGATCACATTGTTCAACCCGGTGGTGTATCTGGTGTCGGGCCTGCGCTGGTCGTTCTTCGGCACGTCCGATGTGGCGGTGGGCTGGTCCATCGCGGCCATCGTCGGGTTCACGCTGATCTGCCTGGCCATCATCGGCTGGATCTTCAGGACCGGCTATCGGCTGCGCAAATAGACCGGGCTACCAGCGCGACAGCGCCTGTTCGTCCTCGTCCCGGGCCTTCACCCATGCCGCCCCGGTGGCGGTGATTTCCTTTTTCCAGAAGGGCGCACGGGACTTCAGGTAATCCATCAGGAATTCCGCCGCCGCAAAGGCATCGGCGCGATGCCGCGACGCGGTGGCCACCATCATTATCACGTCTCCGGGGGGCAGGGTGCCATGGCGGTGAATGACCAGCGCATCCGCAAGCACCCAGCGCGCGCGCGCCGTGTCGACCATCGCGGAAATGGCGGCGGCGGTCATGGCCGGGTAATGCTCGATCTCCATTGCCCGCAGGTCGCCCTCGGGCGTGTTGCGCACGATGCCGGTAAAGCTGACCACGGCGCCCGCGTTGCTTTGGGCGGAGGTGAACGCGGTCAGTTCGGCACCCGGATCGAAGGTTTCGGCCTGCACCCGCACGCCCATCTCAGCCCCCGGTCATCGGTGGAAAGAACGCCACCTCGCGCACCCCCGCCAGCGGCGCGTCGAACCCCGTCAGCGTCTGATCCACCGCCACCCGCAAGGCCGTCAGATCGGCGAAGGCGGCGGCATAACGCTCTTCCCGCGCCACCAGTTCGGCCACAAGATCGGCCACAGTCTCGGCCCCGGTCGCCACATCTTCACGGGGCAGGCCGATACGTTCGCGCACCCAGGCGAAATAGACCACCGAGATCATGCTCGCACCTCGTCACGCAGGAACGGCAGCGCCTTGCGGAAATAATCCCACCCGGTTGCCAGCGTCAGCGCGGCGGCAAGCCACAGGCACACCACGCCGCCCCACCATGTGGCCACCAGCCCGTAATATTTCCATACGAGGCCCAGCGTGTCGTCCTCTCGCCCCGCGATGATGTCGGCGATCATGCCGGCCTCCATTCCCATGCTCTGCATGATGAAGAAATGCTCGAATATACCTTGGGCGAACAGGATCGAAAGCGCCACCATCTGCGCCGTCGTCTTCCACTTGGCCAGTTTCGTCACCTTCAGCAGCCCCGCCTTTGCCCCGAGGAATTCGCGCAGCCCCGACACGAACACCTCGCGGAACAGGATCATCGTTGCGGGCAGCAGGATCCAGGGGTTCATGTCCGAAAACCCCGTGATCACCAGCAGGGCAATCACCACCATCGCCTTGTCGGCGATCGGGTCCAGCATGGCGCCGAACTTGCTTTCCTGCTTCCAGGCGCGGGCCAGATAGCCATCGACCCAGTCTGTCAAGGCGGCGGTCACGAACAGCACAAGCGCGAACCAGTCGGCCCAGGGCCGCGTGAAATACAGGAACATGATGGCAACCCCCGGGGCGGCCAGCAGACGGAGCACCGTAAGGATATTTGGGATCGTCCAGTTCATCGCCAACAGATAGCCGTTTGGCGCCGGGGTTGGAAGATGCAGATGCAGCGTTTGCCCCGGTGTCGCAGGTGCCCCCCTATGGCGTTTCGGGAAACCTCGAATCGCCGATACCCTGCCGCGCTTCGTGCTCTCGGGGCATTGGCGGTGGACCATGTCTCAGGCGTTCCCCGATACGCTCTGATCGGCCAGCCAACCCTGGACTTCGGTCGCGCGGGCGCGCAACCACAGGATGTCGACTCCCGCAATCACTCGGTATCCCCGCGCCAGCAGCGCCGTGGCCTGGGGTTGCGCCAATGCCACACCACCCAAAGGGAGGCCCGCCGCATGTGCCGCCTGTTCGACAGTCGCCACCGCAGCGCGCAATTCGGGGTGATCGAACTGGCCATGCAGGCCCATGGCGGTGGACAGGTCGAACAGTGCAGGCACGATGATGTCGATGCCCGGCACGGCGCAGATCGCCTCGATGTTCGCCACGGCCTCGACCGTTTCGATCAGCAGCATGCAGGTCAGGGTGCCGTCGACCTTTGCGTGGTATTCCGACAGGCTCAGCCCCGCGTGGGAATGGGCGAAGAACGGGCCGAACCCCCGGGTGCCAATGGGCGGATAGCGCAGGGTGGCCACCGCATCGGCCGCGTCCTGCGCCGTGCGGATCATCGGAAAGCAGATGCCCTCGGCGCCCAGATCCAGCACCCGCTTCACCTCTTCCGGATGCCCCCGCGCCACCCGCACCAAGGGCGCACAGCCCGACCGCGCACAGGCGGCGATCATCGCATGGGCGCCGGGGTAATCGATGGCGCCGTGTTCCATGTCGACGATCACCGCATCGGCCCCCGCCGCCACCATTGCCTGGGTCACGGTGGCCGAGGGGATGGTGCACAGATGCGCCGTCATCCGGTCATCGGTTTCGGCAAGGCGCTGTTTGAACGTCATCGGGGCCGCTTTCCTGTTGTGACTGCGCGCAGCCTAGCACAGGATCGCTGCGCAACAATGGAGGCTTCATGGACACGCCAGACTTTCGCCTGCTGGATCGCAAGACGCTTTCGGACGGGTTCACCCGCTTTACCCGCTATGAATTCGAGATGCGCCGCCGCGATGGCACCTGGCAACGGATGGACCGCGAGGTGCTGGAGCGGGGCGATGGCGCCTGCTGTCTGCTCTACGACCCCGACACCGGCACCGTGGTGCTGACCCGGCAATTCCGCGTCGCCATTCAGGTGGCGCGCGGCGACGGCATGATGATCGAGGCCCCGGCGGGGCATCTTGACGGCCTGACCCCCGAGGCCCGGATGCGCGCCGAACTACTGGAGGAGACGGGTTATGCCGTGGGCGCCCTGTATGAGATTGGTGCGTTCCACATGACCCCCGGTTCCATCTCGGCCCGCCAGACGCTGTATCTGGGCCGTTATCATGCCGCCGACCGGGTGGGCGCGGGGGGCGGCCTGCACGCCGAGGGCGAGGACATCGCGGTGCTGCATGTGGCCTTGGACGAGGCTCTGGCGATGGTTGGGGACGGGCGGATTACCGATGGCAAGACGGTGATCCTGTTGCAGGCTTTGGCGTTGAGGGTGGCGCGGGGGGAAGACGATAGATAGATATTGGGATCGGCGGTTGGAATGATGTGTCAACCCGCCGCCTTTTTCAGGGTCGCGCTGACAAATCGCCTGATTCAGAGCCAGGGGAATCGCGTTTGGGATCTGACCTGATCTGAGGGGTCTTGCGGTTTTGGCGAGGGTGGAGTCCTGGCTGGGGCCTGCCCTTCAGGAGCCGGTTGCCCGGATGGATATCTTCCTCACCGCCTTCGACGACGCCCCCGATCCCCGGGCCGACAATGCGCGCCACGATCTGTGTGAACTGCTTGTGGTGGCCTTTGTCGCGGTGCTCGGCGGGGCGATCAGTTGCGCCGGGATGGCTGACTTTGGCAGGGTAAAGGAGCATGGTTTCAGAGGCTTCCTGAAACTCGAGCACGCGATACCGACGCATGACACAGATCCCACGGTGTTCCGGATGATTGACCCGAAGGGATTGGACGCGGCCTTTGGACGGAAGCTGGCGCAGATCGCGGCCCTGCCCGGCGACGGCGTTGTGATCGCCCTTCACGGCAAGGCGCTGCGTGGTGCGCGCGACAAGGGACAGGGCGCGCGGACCCGGATGATGGTGTCGGCCCATGCCGCGGGCCCGCGCATGACGCTGGCCACGGCGACCGCCGACCAGGGTGGAGAACTGGACCCGGCGCTGGAACTGCCTGGCCTGATCGCGCTCAACGGCAAGGTTGCGACCGCCGATGCCCTGCACTGCAATCGCCGCACGGTTGCAGCGATCAACGAAACGAGCGGCGATGGGTGCCTGGCGCTGAAGGCCAACCAGAACCC
>Ga0105054_10010168_pt1 | contig 12036 bp, 9 predicted proteins | sample BON02_FD_78091 | JGI IMG/M metagenome (GOLD analysis project Ga0105054, IMG submission 78091) | Freshwater microbial communities from Lake Bonney liftoff mats and glacier meltwater in Antarctica - BON-02 (megahit assembly) | ecosystem: Environmental > Aquatic > Freshwater > Ice > Glacier... | reverse complement strand
CACTGAGCAAACATACAAAATGCGATAATAGCCGATAGTTGGGCAAACCCATACCTCCAAATTTGAATGGGGATAGAACCAAAAATTTCATGCCCGCTGATAAGTTTTCAGTTTTCCTCTGTATGAAATGGAAATACCCGATATCTCTGAAAAGCTATTATACAGGAGCGTTGAGAATTCTTCCGCATAATCCTCTGTAATCCTTGTTGGCGTCGTTCTCAGCATGAAGTTAATCTTCGAACCAAAACAGACTCGAAGGAGAATAGATGCAACTTGGCGGTAATTGTATACCTTCTGTCTCAAATATCCTTTCGAATCCTTTCGAATTATTTTTCGAAATCCGAAGATACTTTGAAGGACGAACCAAACTCATTTCTTTCCTGAAGACTTTTATTATTCGTCAATTTAAAACACAGGTCAATAAATATAAAATTTTAATTTTAAATAAATAACTTTACATAATGAAAGAAACATCGGCTTTCAAAAACAAGGCGGTACCGTCAAGTAAAATGGTCCTTGAGGATGAGATTTCACTGACAGTAAAAGAGAGAAAAACCTTTTTTCCTTCTATTTTGTCAAGTTTGCATTCTACTGCAACGGCACTTCCGAGTGGGATTTTATTTCGGTAATTAATATTTAGATTCACCGTCAAACAAGGCATTAAAGCCACTTTGTAGGCCAAAACACCGAGACACCCATCTACCACAGCAGCAGAACAACCTCCGTGAACACATCGAGGGGGTCCTTCCACATCAGCACCAAACTTGACAACGCCTCGCACGATGCCTCTCGATCGATCAAAGTAGAGCATTTTTCTTACCCTTCTCTCAGCAGTCGAGTTGTGCACTTCCAAGAAATTTCTTGTGCTACCTTTGGGGCTGTTGATATATGGTTAAAATACACTATGCAATAGAATCCACCTACCGATGTTTCCAAAATCCTTCTGCTTGGATGTTTTCTATTTCTTCTAGCACGTGGTCTTCTAGTTCTGCTTTGGACCATGAGTGCGATTCCGGCCCAAACCATAATGGAACATGTCCGATGAAGTAAAGCCCTGCATACGTCAATATCCCTCCTGCGACCATTCCCTTAACATACGACATCATTCGCCAATTGAGTTCAAATAAAAATAAAAGGTCGGACTCGTGCTTCTTTGGCGATTAGGTCCCCGCACCTGTATCGTGCGTCGGACTGAACTTGAAGAGCAAGGTCGTTGAAATGGAGGATACATTGCGTGGGTTCATGCGTGAACATATTTACCCTAATGAGCAGCGATTCATGAGAGAGTGCGAGGAGATGCGAGTGAAACCAGGAAGTGAATGGACGCAACCCTCGATCGTGGTGGAACTCATGCAAGTATCCAAACGACTCGGACTGTGGAACTTATGGTTGCCGAATGACACTGCTGCGATTGCTGGGTACAAAGGAGCAGGTCTCACAAATGTGCAATATGCAAAGCTCTGTGAGATTATGGGTACAGCAAACCACATGGAGTTTGCAGCCCAATGCTGTAACTGCGCCTCTCCCGATACGGGTAATATGGAGACATTGGCAAGATTTGCTAATGCAGAACAGAAAGATAAATGGCTTCGTCCTTTGCTTTCAGGGGAGATTAAAAGTTGTTTTGCAATGACGGAACCTAACCCTATCCACGGTTCGAGTGATGCAACCAACATATCAATTGATATCAAGCGTGATGGAAGTCGCTACATCATCAATGGGAAGAAATGGTGGATAACTGGAGCTGGTGCAAAAGAATGCAAGATAATGATTTTGATGGGTAAAACGGATGCCAGCGCCTCTCCATTTACACAACAATCTATGATATTAGTCCCCATGGAGTCGCCTGGTATTACAATCGTCCGTCCAATGATGACCATCGGAGATGTTGAAGCTCCTAAAGGTCACATGGAGATCCATTTTGAAAACGTGGTCGTTCCCATTGAAAACATTTTAGCAGGAGAAGGCAGAGGTTTTGAAATCGCACAAGGACGCCTAGGACCTGGACGACTGCATCATGCCTGTCGACTATTAGGCACTGCTGAACGTGCATTGTCTACCATGTGCAAACGTGCTGATTCGCGAATCATGTTTGGCAAGCCTTTGAAAGACTATGATACCATTATGCAAGATATTGCCAAGAGTCGGACTGACATTGATCAGGCACGAATGTTGACTCAGTATGCGGCGCATTTATTGGATACGGTGGGAAGTAAACATGCTCGAAAAGAGTTGAGTATGATGAAAGCGGTAATTCCGAAGATGACCCAAACTATTTGCGATCGAGCTATGCAAATGCATGGAGCTATGGGGCTATCTCAGGATACTTTTCTATACACTGGTTTCGTATGGTCTCGATGGTTGAGATTTGCGGATGGTCCCGACGAAGTTCATTGGCGCACAGTTGCGAGATTGGAAATGAAAGAACAGCATTCAAATGAGTTGTTTCGAATTCCGTACTACTCTCACACAAGCAGTGACATACATCGAAAGAATCCACCAAGTAAACTATAATTTAAAAAGTATTATCAAAGTCCGTATCCTGTGATTGCTTCATTATCTTTGCATCTTTGTTTGAGGCGATTCCAAACCTTCACATATTCTTCAAAATCGGCCTTTTCTAAAGGCGAGTTTACAAATTTGGCCCATTTAGCCTTCCGGTCACTGTCATCACTTGAAACAACCTTTTCTTTTCCGGCAATTTTAATATCGTCAAATCCCTTTTGAAGATCTCCTTTAAAATTGATGAAATCGCTTAACGAATCAGGAGTCGCATGACTATCGAAGTCAAAGCAATGGTAAAACTTAGGGTCTAATTGCTCTGTTTGAAGTACCATGTCTTTCAAAATAGCCAAATAATGTCTCATTGCCCCCTTTTTGTAATCTACAAACTCGTGATGAAATCCTCGACGAACGTTAGAACTTATCGTTTTTACAGGGTCACGAAGTAAAGTCACTATTCGAAAATCCATTCCTGCATTTTCAAGTATTTTGGCGAATAACCTTACGTCAGGATATCGAGTAATTTTGCATTTACCCCAAAAAGCAGGATAGGATAACAACTCATTAATAAGATGAGTCGCAGGGAATTCAACCGTCGCATTAAGGTTGATTTTCGCCTTGTTTAAAATAGTAACTGCTTCGTATCCTTTGTTAAGAACACCTTGCTTGGTTTTAGGTGCTTCTGGAACATACATTCTCCAAAATTTATCATGGCCATGCGAAACAGTGAAGTATTTTTGGTGCAAGTCATTATGAGCATGCCTTCTAAAGGTTTCAAACATGTGGTGACCTGTACCTTCAATTCCCTGGATAAAAAGAACACGGAACGAATCACTGTACATGGTTTTTTTTAGCTGCCTGGTGAGATTCAATGACCAATGTGGACAATCTTTTAAATTTGAGATATTTTCAATTTCAATTTCGCCAATCTCTTGCGGTGGTTTTTCATCAATATCATCGAAATCAGCAGTGCGGAGTGGGACGACTTCGCTAAAGGAAAAGACCGAAACATCTTTCAAGCTAATTTGAAAAACTACAAATAGAACGATTGCAACGAAACCTCCTAGATAGCCGATGCGCGACATCGTATCGAAAAGAACGAACTAAAAAAAAGTTAAGGTATGGTATTTCATTAATCCAGCTTATCTATTTCATCTAATCCAGCTTATCTATTTCATCTAATCCAGCTTCGTCGTCCCCACACCCAACTCCACAAAGCCCCTTGTTGAACCTTCCACCACCAGCAGCAACAGCTTTAATACACATAGGTCCGACTGTATATGGGCACATCAGCCTCATTACAATCGGAATGACTTTATTGCTACAGACCTTTTCGGACATCTCTAAGCACTTTTCCGCTCCTACAGTTTGCCCCTTTTCAGAAACGTATTTCACTGCGTTCTTGCAAAGAGTCAAGCCTGTTGGCGTGCACCTAAATTCAGCTGCAATGGTATAAGCTGCCTTCGCCGCTTTTTTTACTACACGCGATGCTTGCGAAGTGGCAAAGGTAACAGCGTCATTAGCGGCCTCCTTTGCTAGTGTCGACATCTGGTTGAGTTTGTCATGAAACCATCCTTGCAACTTCAAGAATTCTTGTGGGTGTAACGCTGCAAACGATGCATGCTGTTGTTGCAGCAACGTCTGAGCTTCCATTTGTAGCAGCACTTTGTCGTGAGCTCTCTGCATCTGAAGAAACGTAACTCTTTCGCCCATCGTCGTCATCTCTGGGTTTCCGTCCATAGGTTGATCCGACTCTTCTCTGATGAATGTCGTAGTCGCTCGACTTCGAATGCTTTCTGAATTTGAGGTGACCACGAGGGCAATAATTGCAACGAGAGAGAATTTCATTTCTTGTTTAGATGTTTGATTGAGATGGTTCGTGATTTGGTGTCACTTATTTGAGCTTCCTCCATATGTACCACAATCGAAAAGTTTAAATACCACAATTAGTTCATGGAATAAAATAGCCTCCTCTCTTTCTAAATAGCGGTCTGATAAACTGGTGACAAATCGTGGATATGTTTCGATTCATTTTGACTTAATCGGTTTACTGTTGAGAAATGTTTGAATACGGTTTAGGATAGAAAGAAACGGATTTACCACAGAGAGCTTCCGCTTTTCCAGTCGGTTATGAAACCAGATGTCGTACCAAAATGAATAAATACATCAGAAATACGTATTAGGGACCCGCAGATGGCTTGTCGATTTTTCTAATGTTCCTAAATTTAAATGAATAGAAAGGTATTTTATCGCTGCTGCGCTAAAAACAATGCCAATTGACTTTTGTTTTTGAATGTTTATACGGGTAGTTTAATTGATACATTAGGGATGAAACATAGATCTTCAGTATTACATATAAATGCAAGCGCTTTTCGACAACCTATAAATAGCGTATATATATATCGTGGTATATCCCATCCGGTGAATAAATGACCCATGTCAACAGGCCTATTTATTTGAGGGTTTTTTTCTTATTTGAGGGAAAAGTCCTTCCATCAACTCTGAGGGAAAACCCTCAACTAAATAAGCCTGCATGTCACACTAGTAAAATAACATGACGACCTCGATGTGTCTGAAAAAAATCAATTTGCTTGCTATCATAATACTAAAAAAGGTTGGAAAGACAAAGTCGAAACAAGGGGAAGTACAAGATGATGAGCATTGCACCACGCATGGCGGGACAGGTTTGTATTGTTACTGGTGGGGCAGGAGGAATCGGAAGAGAAGCTTCTCGTCTGTTTGCTCTTCATGGATCGCGTGGGGTAGTTGTAGCTGACATGAACGAATCAGAAGGACAGAAAACGGTCGATTTGATTCGTGAACAAGGTGGCAATGCTGTTTTCTGCCAAACGGATGTCAGTAAGGCCAAAGACTGTGAAGCTATGGTTGCAATGGCTGAGAAAACGTATGGCAAATTAACAGTGCTATTCAATAATGCTGGAATAATGCACAGCAACGATGACAACGCAGAAGTCACCCAGGAAGATATATGGGACCTGACAATGGACATCAATGTAAAGGGAGTTTTCCTTGGATGCAAGTACGGTATTCCTGCCATGAGAAGAGCTGGCGGTGGTTCTATTGTTAACACTGCATCGTTCGTAGGAACACTCGGAGCCGCCACCCCCCAGCTCGCCTACACATCCAGTAAAGGAGCTGTTCTTGCAATGACTCGTGAACTTTCAACCATTCACGCGAGGGAAAATATAAGAGTGAATAATTTATGTCCTGGGCCTTTGAATACTCCTTTGTTGCAAAAGTTTCTAGATTCAGACGAGAAAAAGCAGCGAAGGTTGGTGCATGTTCCAATGGGCCGGTTTGGAGAAGCTCGAGAGATGGCTCAAGCAGCAATGTTTCTTGCAAGTTCGGAGGCCTCTTTTATCACTGGGACATCCTTTTATTGCGATGGAGGAATCACGAGTGCCTATGTCACCCCTGAAACAAAAGTTGACCCTTTCGGCGGGCCTAATTTGGAGTTTTTAAAAAAATAAAAACAAATTGGTTTTAAAAAAAAACAGAAGCGCGGACATCTGAGTTCCGTTGCAAATCAGAATATGAATACAGATTTCTCACAAGAAGAGCTAATCGACGTAGCATATGCACTTGGTTCTAATGCCCCAACAGAATTCAACTGGATTTTCTCAGACTATGCAAAGGAAACCAAGCCAGAAGGAAAATCTATAATTAGAAGCAAGAGCTCTGATTACCGCGGAGTGTCGTTTAACCACAAATCTCAAAAATGGAAGGCAGTGATCACAGTAAATAAAAAGCAATCCTTTTTGGGATATTATGATTCTGAATTCGAGGCTGCGCAACGATACGATGAGGCCTCGAAGGAGTATCGTGGGCCTGAAGCGAAAACTAACTTCGGTTCCAATAAATTCCTAGGTGATCATGGGCGCGCTAGAAAAAAAAAGAATATCAACACTTCAAAAATCGTACCTAAAAAAGATGACGCCCTGGCAAGCCCACGGAAAAAGGTAAAGAAGAATTTGCACCTGGATTCAAAGGAATTGCCGAGAATGAATTCAATGGATATGATGTCACCAACTTCGGCGGAACTCGTGATGCGAAGTAGGCAACTTCATATGTAAACTAAGTATTTTTAAATTAAGATAATAATCCCGCTAAACGGGCATTTATGGACTCGTATACAAATTTCTTTTCTTTGTCAACATTCCGTTTGATAATAAACAGAGAATCCACTGTTCGCTTTAATGCATTGGGACGGTCTTCCAAATAAGAAAGATGCCCTAATTTCAATTCAAATTCAATTTGAAAAGGCAGAATTCCGGCTAATCTCGTTCTCAGATTACTAGCTTCAAAAAAATCAGAAGGCAGGAGAAATACAATCCGGGCACAGGGGTCCATTGAAAGCATATACAGAGCTACATAGAGAAATGGCAAGGCTACTTCAAAATCAGGATTGCATACAATCAGTTGGTATTTCAAAAATCGATCCTTGTAGAACTTTTCACTCAGAACATCTTGACGTATCCAAACACAACCAGATGCTTGAACTCTGCCTTTTTGAATCCTGTCGGAATTTATTTCAACGGATTCTGATCCAGGAGGCAATGCCATGCTAAGCATTCCCATTCCAGCTCCTAGATCAATACACGGACCTCTAGTATTTGTGAAAGTGAATTCCCATGATGGGTTCGTAAGATGAATCAGATAGCATGATTTGCTTTGAAGAAGCACCTGAATCACTCGTTTCAGAAGGACCACGACATTGTATGGTGTATTGTACATTTGAAATATATTTTGTCTTGCATATCCACCTCGAGGACCAATTGAAGCTTTTTTGATCATATGTAATGCTCGTTTCGCTCGCTGCATTTCTAGAACCCAAACTTCATCAATAAACAATCGGTTATCTCCCATATAGTCGAAGCAAAACCAACACATGAAACGATCTGGAGCTTCACTAAATCCTACAATTTGTGATTCAGGATCTTTGTTGTTCAGTGAATAGCAATCCCAATGGTTCCATGCCAAACAATTGGAGCATGAAATCCATGTTGCTCCCGCATCCTTGTTGGATAATTCATAACTACCGCAACGACACCATATGCCAACATCTACACAAGTTTTCAATAATCCATTGGTTACTACTTGAAAATTATTACTTTCACATTCAAATAACAACTCCGATAGACTCTCAAAACACAATTTATAAATCCCAGGTTGAAGCCAGTTCGGAATGGTCCAGGAAAATTCTCCTGAAGACTCACTCGAACAAATAATGTGCAAATCGTCAGTTATTGGATACGAGTGTTTGTCGCTTTCGATTATATACGCTTGAAAATCTTCTTGGTCCATCCAGCCACCGTTTCGGTTTCTAAACTGAATGAGTCTTTCTTTCATGGGTTTCCATTCTAACGTCCACGAAATAACAACTCGAGATCCACGCTTTAAAACAGGTTCTTCCAATTGTATAGTAGCGCATTTGATGACACTCATTCTGGTAATTACCGCATCTCTGCTATATTTCCCATCGGAATAGTAATCGCGACAATAGGAGGCTCTAATACTCTTTCTAGTGGGAACAGAGTCTTTACTTTTTTTATTGCAAACTCGTTTCAACTTTGGAGCTGGCTTTGAAATCAGACCTAAAGCTTCAAGCTGCTCGGCGTTTCTTTTCAAATTCAGCTCTCGTTGCGAAACATACGACATGACCAAAAAAATGAATAATTGTAACGGTTTTATTCTTTGGCGATACTCTCCAATATTTCTCGTTGACTTCACAATTCAAAATACGAATTTCATGTTTAGTGGCTCAATCATGGAAGGACTTTGCAGGAGGTATTGCTAACAAATCTAGGGATGCAATTAAATCACACCAGGTGCGGTAGCACTTGAAATCAGTGATTTATCATGTTGTTAATACCTCATGGATAGCCATCAGGCTTTATTGAGTTAGATGATATAGTAATATCTTATGTAAATATTCACTGAACATCAATGAATGGTTCTGGATGTTGGAACCATTCATTTAGAATTCACATTTGCCTAGTTTCATATTAATTCATACTTGAAATAGTTAATCCTTTGTACACGTGAGTATCTGATTGATACTTACATCTTAATAAGGATCTTTACTTTTAGCAAGATGCGCTCATTTTTTAAGATACCAGCGGATGATGGCTTCTATCCACTCCTTGTAGTATTTAAAAAAATTGAATTTGGATGTAATAAGATGACGAATTTCGAATGGAGAGTGATTTTTTTCTTGTGAAAACCAAAATAATGTCAGAGGTTTTGTTTGAAGATGATATTAAGCTGTGGACGGTATCCCAATACTTGAAAGACACGGGATACACTGCTGGTGGATATATTGGTTACTACACCAAGGGCGAAGAAGGGCGAGTTGCTATTCCTCCCATTGGACCTGATGCTGTGGGCAAGTTCGAGGAATCTGTATTCACGGTAGTTGGTCAGAAAGAAGGCCCTGTGAGATATGGTGATGTCGTGGTGCTAGTGACTCCTGATGGCACGGTGTGGAACAACAGATGTACGAAGAGCAGCTATGCAGGCTTCTTTGAAGGCTACCTAGGGTTTCGTCCACGAAAAACCGACGGTCAATTATCTGTATCGTTTCAAAAAAATGGGCGCGAAGGAACAATTATGTGTTATGGAGATACAGGTGTGTACATTGATGTAGAAGCTAGCTACCACCACAAATATGCTTTCAACTACAGACTCACCAACTATAAAAGCCAGAGCAGTGCCATTGTGGGGGGCTACATTTGCTCTGATAATACTGGGTATGATATCAGCTTTCAACTCCACAGACATTCGGGTCCTCCTGTTAATGCATATTCCATGCCTAGAAAAACATTCCGAAATACATCTGTGAAGTCATTTGTGCCTCCGAATATAACATCGGTTGGAGTCATTCGTAAGGACACGAACTTTCACCAAGTGGGTGAGGAAGATATAATGGTGAGAGATCCCATGTATGGATCACATATTAAATTGTATGATGTTTCACCCAATGATGATCTAGCCATTGTATTAGATGGAGGTACTACCTTTCTCTTGGAAGCCGATCAATTATTTCGAATGGCTGAAGCTCATGCCGGGGAGCAAGCCAGTTTAGAGTTAAGCGTTGCGGCGAAAACTAAAAAACCCGTTGGGAATCGCGTGGTTCAATTAGATTCCATCGATGTGTTTGTGCACCTGGATATCAGCCTACTCCAAGCAGAATTCCCAGAGAAATTCCAACATAACTTACAAGAAGACAAGGTTCAAAACCCGCAAATATGGACCAGTGTTTCAAAGTTAGTTGTTACATATTTAGTGTGTGCTTCCTTCATTCCTTACGTATACTGTGAGACCATTCTGCTGATGGGCTTTTTAATTCGTCCGTTGAGACAGTATTTGAATTCCAGCAGTTTAGATGTGTTCACCAAAGTCGCAACAACACTCCTTAGCATGAAAGGTGTTCATGATGTATCAGAAGGATTGCCCAATGACCCATATGAAGTAATCCAGATCACCACTTTCACGGCAGTTTGGTTTGCTTTCTCAACTTGTTTTCTCCTCGGACTCCTCACTCCTGGATTTATCATTATCCGCCAAAAGAAACTAGCGGTCAATCTTGAAGATGATTTAGTTGCAAATTGGGTTATTAGTTTGAATATCCCGAATGTTGATTTCCATGCATATAAAGCACAGTCTACTAGAACGCTATTGGACTCTGATGAAGAAACAGCCTCTGACGAAGAAGAAGACGACGATAATGAAGAATCTAGAAAGTTCAAAGTGGATGGTGTTCGATTGGGCGGCAAATGGGGAGAAGCTGGAGTCAATGAAAAAGGAATTCCACTTCATCCAGCTTTTAATCGATTTCTTCAAGGTGAAAATGGCGACCTCCAAAAAGCTAAAAGAAGATGGATTCGTACTTGTGAATGGAGGAAAGAAGGAAATATTGACAATATTTTATTCACGCCTCATAAACACTTTCATATATTGAAAAGGTGTTTGCCCAACTACATCTATGGAAGATCAAAAAACAACAGCCCCATCTACATCGACAGACCTGGACACGCGAATATAAAAGAGCTTCGCAAATCAGATATCGGATTGAATGAATTGCTCTTTCATTTCACCTATGTCTCGGAGTTTCTTTGGACAGTTATCGAGGATAATGAAGATGCCAAGCGAATATCCATACTTGACCTTGACAACGTTGGCATGTTTGACATGAAGGGTATCGTTTTAGATTACCTCAAAAAAACCATTTTCCTATCTGGGGAGCATTACCCAGAAAGAGGATACAAAATATACATAGTAAACGCCCCCACCTTCTTCAGTGGAATATGGTCCATGATAAAGTCCATGATGAACGTGAAAACGGTCAGCAAAATTCAAATCATCCGAAACAAAGGGACAATGGAACTTTTAAAAGATATCGACGTACATGTACTGCCTGTTATCTTTGGGGGAGACAATCAAATACCGCTGGACCAATCAAAAGAAGAAATCAAACTAGTTCAACACGCCAACAAGTACCTTTCCTAATATCGTCATTCTTGTATTAAAACTACCGCTGCTTAATTTCCATTGTTTTCATGTACCAGGTATATATATATATTTACTCGACACCAATTCAAAATTAGTTGATTTTAAAAAGCAATCTTTAATTAATCCGAAAACGCAAACGTACAAAGATCGTAAATTTTTTAGGTTTTCAGAAGCGAGCATGTTATTATAAAGAAACGAACTATCAGCTTGCGTGTGCTGATGTAGTCAGATACTGCTTGCTTGATTCCAGTCCAGTAGTAGTAGCGTTTTAGCTTCAAAAGGGTTTTCGTTATTCCCATGTGGCCAGCGTAATTTGAGTCATGAAAATATGCTAGTATTGCTGGCTGTAATTCCACTGGGACTACCTGGTTTTCAGCGTTGGCTAGTTGGATTCGAAGTAGAATAAATCAGTTTGTAGTATATATATGATTGAATTTGTCGTACCATATCCGAAATGGGTCACTAGTCGATGTAACTCAGTTGGTTAGAGTGTAGTGCTAATAACACTAAAGTCAGGAGTTCAAGCCTCCTCTTCGATAAAATTTACTATTTTTTTTTCAGAAAACCTGTACGGAGAGGCAAAACCCCTACTTTTCATAGGCTCCATACAAAACGTACTTAGAACTCCTATGTCACATAGGGGAGAGGTCCTCTATGTTTATAGGTCTAGAAAACTCTAGAAGTTCTGGAGCCATTCATTTCAAATTCAAATTTTTTTTTATTTTTTTTTTTCCAACCGTACACATTTAACTAATTCCCAACAAATGTTTCAAAAACGGTCGATTTGCTCGATATTTTTTTTCAGGAGTTTCCATTTTTACGCACCAAATGTAAATGGAACAAGATTTGAAACCCAATTACACACTATTTCAAATAAAACTTGTTGGTTCAATACACCGAGTCTGGTAGATACCTTCTACACCGTGTCTGGTATATTTGTACTTTCCTGGATTGCGTAATTTAAAGGAAAGTAATGACGTCGTCTTTATTTTTATTAACATT
>Ga0105054_10010164_pt1 | contig 12040 bp, 10 predicted proteins | sample BON02_FD_78091 | JGI IMG/M metagenome (GOLD analysis project Ga0105054, IMG submission 78091) | Freshwater microbial communities from Lake Bonney liftoff mats and glacier meltwater in Antarctica - BON-02 (megahit assembly) | ecosystem: Environmental > Aquatic > Freshwater > Ice > Glacier... | reverse complement strand
TTGGAAACCCATCTATTTCAATGATATGAGGTCCAGGGGCTCGGCCCGTCGCGCGAAGGCGCGCGCCGGACCTGGCGGGGTGCGGGGCAGCGCCCCGTGCTTGCTTTGGAGCGGTCATTCATTCCGGCGATTGGTTTCAGTTGGCCGCGAAGGCTGGCATGACCTCGGTACCGAAGCGGCGGGTTGATTCCATGACCTGCGCGTGGCCCATGTCGCCAAAGCCGGTCTGGCAGAGCAGGTGGCGCACCCCGGCATCGCGTAGTTCGGCGACCTGCTCGCGCACCCGCGCGGGCGAACCGTAGAGCGTGCCGGTTTCCAGCACATAGGCGAGCGCCTCGGCTTCCGGCACGGCGGGGTCGGCCCAGGGGTTCAGCATGGCGGGGTCGACCACGAAGTCCGGCGGATTCAGGCTCTCGCGCAGATGGTTCATGTGCGCCCGGGCGGCGAGCAGCAGGGCGGCCACCTCGTCCTCGGCCTGGGCATCGGATTCGGCGACGTAGACGTTGCGCCACAACGCGGCCTGGGCCAGCAGGCGGGCCTTCGCTGCGGCGTCATGCCCGCCTTCGTCCAACCCCTGGGCATAGGTGGCCCAGCGCTCGCGGATGCGCGGCACCGCGAGGCGGGCGGTCAGGATCGGGATGCCGCGCCGGCCGCATTCCATGAACGATCCGGGTGAGATCACGCTGCGCCACAGCGGCGGGCCGGGCTGCTGCACCGGCTTCGGGCGCAGTTCCGGCACGTGCACCGAATAGTATTTGCCCTCGTGTGTCAGCGGCGTTTCGGTCCACAGGCGCTCGAAGATCGACTGCGCTTCCTCCATGCGCGCCTTGCTGTCGGTGCTGCGCAGGCCGTGGCCGATGAATTCGTATTCGTTGTAGACAGTGCCCTTGCCGATGCCCACGTCGATGCGGCCCTTCGACAGATTGTCGAGCAGGGCAAGCTGGGTGGCGAGGCGGACGGGATGGTGGAAGGGCATCTGCACCACGGCAAAGCCGATGCGGATGCGCGTGGTCTTCATGGCCAACGCCGCGGCGAACAGTAGCGCATCGTTGTAGACGCTCTCGCCGGTGAAATAATGCTCGGTGAGCCAGACGCTGTCGAAGCCCAGGGCCTCGGCGGCGCAGGCCTGCTCGATCTGCTGGTCGATGCGGGCCGCGTCCTCGGCAGGCGACGGGGAGGCGGAGAGGGTCAGCCATCCAAAGCGCATCGTCAGGGGTTCCATCGGAAGTGGAAGGGAAGTGTTCTTTTTTGTAGAAAAGAACAAAAAAACTTTCATCCATTTGCCTGTAGCTATGCGCGGGCGAAACGGATGAAAGTCTTTTTGCTTCTTTTTCTTCAGAAAAAGAAGGCCTTTCTTTTAGCGTGTCAGAACAACGAATATCCGCCGTCGATGACGAAGGATTCGCCGGTGTGGTAGGCCGAGGCATCGGACATGATGTAGACGGCCACGCCGCCGAAATCGGCGCCCGATCCCCAGCGGCGCATCGGGATGCGCGGCATCACATTGGCGGCGAACTTCTCGTTGCCGATGGATTTCGCGGTCATGTCGGTCTCGATCCAGCCGGGCAGGATCGCGTTGGCGGTGATGCCGTGGCGGGCCATCTCGACGGCGAGGGATTGCAGCATGGAGACCAGGCCGCCCTTGGTGGCGGAATAATGCTCGTTGCGCGCGGCACCCTCGATGGCGGCGAGGGAAGCGGTGCCGGAGAGGCGGCCGCCGCCGCCGCGGGCGATCATGTGCCGCGCGGCGGCGCGCAGGGTGAACATGGCGCCATCGAGGTTCACGCGCATGACCTTGCGCCAGGCTGCGGTGTCGTATTCGTGGAAGGGGGTGGAGCGGCCTGCGCCGATGCCGGCATTGGCGAAGCAGCCATCGACGCGGCCGAGCACGTCGAGCGTGGTGGCGAAGGCTTTTTCGACGGCCTGTTCGTCGCCGACATCGCATTCGAGGGCGAGGATTTTGCGGCCGGTTTCTTCGAGGTGGGCGCGGGCGGCGACGTTCTTGGCGGGATTGGTGCCCCAGATGGCGATGTCGGCGCCGGCTTCGGCGATGGCGCGGGCCATGCCGAGGCCGATGCCGGAATTGCCGCCGGTGATGAGGGCGACCTTGCCGGTGAGGTCGAAGGGTTTGTAGGCCATTGGCGATTCCTCGCGGGTTTCGTTGGTGACAGCGTGGCGCGGCAGGTTGCGGGGGGCAAGTGGCCGCGCAGACTACGCCGGCGGCGCCACGCTCAAGCCCACAACTTTGTGCTGCTCGATGAACTTCGCCACCAGGCCCGAGGCCTTCGCCTCCTCGACGAACGCCCGGAGAAAAGCCTCGCCCGCCGGCTTGTTCTTGCCGCAGCCGATGGCCTGCTGCACCGCCATGAACTTGCCGTCCATTATGGTGTGGCCGGGAGCTTTCGCCAGGTCGGCGAGCAGGCCGGGGCGCAGGCCGGCCAGCGCGTCCGGCTTGTCGGCGAGATACTGGGCGAAGGCCGCACCCAGGCCGCCGGAGCGGATCAGGGTGGCGTGCTTGATGTTGCGCTCCAGCCACAGGTCGTAGGCGCTGCGTGCGCTGACGATGATCTTGATGCCGGGCTTGTCGACGTCCTCGATGGTCTTCAGGGGCGAGCCGGGGGGGACCATGTAGGTGGCCTCGATCTCGCAATAGGCGGCGGAGAAGGCGGTTTTTCCGCTGCGCAGCGGGTCGGCGCCGATCAGGCCGATATCCCAGGCATCGGTGCCGGCGGCGTCGGCCAGCACGCCGGGGTTGGGGTAGGGGACCAGCTTCAACTTCACGCCGAGGCGGCGGGCGACCTCGGTGGCCATGCTGGGGGAGACGCCGACGGGGTCGCCGCTCTCGGTCTTGCCGGTGACGAGCAGGAAGTTGCTCATGTTGATGCCGGCGCGCAGCACCCCGGTGGGGGCGAGGTCGGCGCGAACGGCGGCAAGCGTGGCAGCGTCGGTCATGGCATTCCTGTCCGCGAGGGAGGTCAATTCCGCACCACCATGCCACCGCCCCGGCCCTGCCGATAGCCCGCCGCCCGGTTCCGCGCCATGCTGCGGCAAGCAGGGAGCACGCCGCCATGATTGCCGTCATCTTCGAGGTTCGCCCCGCCGAGGGGCAGAAGGGTGCCTATCTCGACCACGCCGCCGGCCTGCGCGAGGCGTTGCAGGCGATGGACGGCTTCATCAGCGTGGAGCGTTTCCAGAGCCTGACCGACCCCGGCAAGTTGCTCTCGCTATCGTTCTGGCGCGACGAGGCGGCGGTGCGGGCCTGGCGCACCCATGGCGAACACCGCGCCACCCAGGAAGCAGGACGCGCCGGCATTTTCGCCGACTACCGCCTGCGGGTGGCCGGCGTGCTGCGCGACTACGGGCTGGACGATCGCGCCGAGGCGCCGCTGGACAGCCGTGCCCATCACCACTCCGGGGAGGCCGCCACATGACCGCCTTCATCTGCACCACCTGCGGCACCCAGTACGCGCCGGCCGCCACGCCGCCCGAGAATTGCCCGATCTGCCTGGACGAGCGCCAGTATGTCGGCGCCGGCGGCCAGGCCTGGACCACGATGGACGCATTGCGGCGCACCCACGCCAACACCTGGCGCCTGCGTGAGCCCGACCTGTTCGAATTGCAGACCACGCCGCGCTTCGCCATCGGCCAGCGCGCCCACCTGGTGCGCACACCGTCCGGCAACATCCTGTGGGACTGCATCACCCTGCTGGACGACGCCACGGTGGAACTGGTGCGCGGGCTCGGCGGGCTGCGCGCGATCGCCATTTCGCATCCGCATTTCTACAGCGGCATGGTGGAATGGGCGCATGCCTTCGATGTGCCGGTGTGGCTGCACGAAGCGGACCGGGCGCATGTGATGCGCCGAGACCCGGCGCTGCGCTTCTGGTCCGGCGCAACTCATGCGCTCGGCGACGGCCTGACTCTGGTCAACGCCCCGGGCCATTTCGACGGTGGCGCCATGCTGCACTGGCCGGCGGGCGCGGGCGGGCAGGGGGTGCTGCTGGCGGGGGACATCATCCAGCTTGTGCCGGACTCGCGCTGGGTGAGCTTCATGCGCAGCTATCCCAACCTGATCCCGCTGCCGGCGCGGACGATCGGCGCGATCGAGGCGGCGGTGGCACCGTTTGCCTTCACCTGCATCTATAATGCCTTCTCACCCGAAGGCATGCTCGCCGACGCCAAACCCAACATCGCCCGCTCGGCGGCGCGGTATCGGCGGTGGATTGCACCATGAGCCTCCCACCAGACAACAGGAAGCGCCATGACGACTGAAGCTCCCCTCGCGCTCGGCAGCGAGACCTACCGTCAAGGCAACGTCACCCAGAACACGTGGGTGGGACCGCGTTCGGCCCGCGCGCTCGAACGGAGCCTCGGCTTTGGGCTCGGCCGGCTATCGGCAGGCTGGGCGGTCCTGGTTCTGAAGCAGAAGCTCGCGCCGCTCGACTTCCAGTTCGACGGCATCACGCTCCGCTCGGGCGGCCGGGAAGGCCTGCCGGCATCCAGTTGGGAGGAGGACGCGCGGCGCCCACGCGTGCATTGCCGCGTGCTGGCCGACCGTGGAGAGGCCAGCTACAGCGCCATGCAGAAATGGACCCTTTCCTCCATCCCGGAGACTGGCCAGCAACGCTTGGTGAAGGTCGTTCCGGTGACTCCCCACTCCGATGCGGTGCCGCCCGACCGCCAGTACCGGATGGGCGGGGGCGGCCTGCAATGGCGGCTGGTGTGCCCCTGCCGGTTTCTGGTGGCCATGACTGTCGATGCCGGACAGATTGCATCGATCCCCGGCTTTGCTGCCTATATCGGCGACGGTGCTCCCTATGACGATCGTGCGCGCATCGCCCGCTATCTGGACTCGGTCTGAGGCGCCGACCGGATCGCATTGTCCGCCCCCAGCGCCGGCGCGCCGTGCCGCACCGGTGGGCGCTCGCCGTCGAAGCTGATCGGCAGGCCCATCAGCGGCAGGGTCATGCCCGGCGGCGGCTTGAGCATGCCCAGGGCGGCGACCTGCGGGTCGGTGTGCAGTATGGCCATATCGTTGATCGGCGCGCAGGGGATGCCGATGGCCTCGAAGCGTTCCTCCCAGTGGGCGGAGGGTTTCTGCGTCATGATGTCGCTGATCAGGCCGATGATCTCGTCCTTATTGGCCGCGCGGGCGGCGTTGGTGGCGAAGCGCGGATCCTGGGCCCATTCGGGGTGGCCGAGTTCGGTGGCCATCTTGGCGAACAGCCGGTCGGTGGCGGCGGCAACCACCAGTTCGCGGTCGGCGGTTGGCACGGCCTGGAAGACCACGACGCGGGGATTGCCGCTGCGGTCGCGCTGGGGGTGCTTGCCGGATTCGGCATAGGCGGCCCAGTGCCCGCTCATCCAACCCATCGCGGTTTCCAGCAGCGAGGTGTCGACGATGCCGCCGCGCCCGGTCTCATGGCGCCGGTGCAGCGCGGCGATAATGCCGAGTGCCGCCCACAGCCCGGTGCCGAGGTCCAGCACCTGCACGCCGATGCGGCTGGGGGCGCCGGCAGGGTCGCCGTTGAGGGCGAAGAGGCCGGAGAAGGCCTGCACCATCGGCTCGAAGCCCGGCGACATCGCCCGCGGCCCGACGCTGCCGAGCGCCCAGAGCGAGCAATAGATCAGGCGCGGGTTGGCCGCGCACAGCGTCTTGCCGCCGAGGCCCAGCTTGTCGAGCGCGCCGGGCCGCAGGTTCTGCACCACCACGTCGCTGTCGGCGATGCGCGCCGTCAGCCAGGCGAAATCCTCAGGCTTGCGGAAGTCGAGCGTGATGCTCTGCTTGTTCATGTTCATGGCGTGGAAGGTAGTGGCCATGCCATCGTGGAAGGGCGGGCCCCAGCCGCGCGCGTTGTCGCCCTCCGGCCGCTCCACCTTCAGCACCTCGGCGCCCATCAGCGCCAGGATCTGCCCGGCATAGGGTCCGGCAAGGTTTTCGGCGATCTCCACCACCTTCACGCCAGCCAGCGGCAGCATCAGGCCGGCACCTTCGCCAACGCCACCAGGCGTTCGGCCGCGGCGCGGTATTCGCCCTCCAGCCGGTCGACGAGGTCGGACACGGCGGGGATGTCGGTGATGGCGCCCGCGCCCTGGCCGGCGCCCCAGATGTCGCGCCAAGCCTTTGGCTTCTCGCGCTTGTGGCCGGCGACGTAGGTCTTGCCGGTTTCGGGGGCGGGGAGGTTGGCGGGGTCGAGCCCGGCGGCGATCATGCTCTTGGACAGGTAGTTGCCGTGCACGCCGGAGAAGAGGTTGGTGTAGGTGACGTCCTTGCTGCCGCTCTCCACGATCATCCGCTTGTACGGCTCGGCGGCGTTGGCTTCCTGCGTGGCGATGAAGCGGGTGCCCATGTAGACGAGATCGGCGCCCATCGCCTGGGCCGCCAGGATGGAAGCGCCGTCGCTGATCGCGCCGGCCAGGATGATAGTGCCGGTGAAGAAGCGGCGGATTTCGGGCAGCAGCGCAAAGGGGCTGGTCGAACCGCCATGCCCGCCGGCGCCGGCGCAGACCAGGATCAGGCCGTCCACCCCCTGTTCGGCCGCCTTCTCGGCATGGCGCAGGGTGGTCACGTCGTGGAACACCAGCCCGCCATATTCGTGCGCGCCCTGCACCACTTCGGAGGGCGGGCGCAGCGAGGTGATGATCAGCGGCACCTTGAAGCGCATGCAGGTGTCGAGGTCGCCGGCCAGCCGGTCGTTGCTGGCGTGGCAGATGAGATTGACGCCGTAGGGGGTGTCGACGCCTTGCAGCCGTTCGCCGAGTTGCTCCAGCCAGACTGCGAATTCCTCCTGCGGGCGGGCGTTCAGCGCCGGGAAGGTGCCGACTACCCCGGCCCGGCATTGTGCCTCCACCAGGTCGAGCCCGGAGACGATGAACATCGGCGAGCCGATCACCGGCAGGCGCAGGCGGCGGAACTGGTCTGGCATCGGCATGGCGTGGCCCTCCTCGTTGCCGCGACGCTGCGCGAGCCCGGCCAATTGGTCAACGCCGAGCGCCAGGACAAGGCAGATTTTACAAAGCGGCGGAGAGGCCGAGAGGGGCCGGGCCTTCTCTCGGCCTCTCCGCCGCTTTGTGAACCTTTCTTCCTTTTCGGCCGCAATGCACACTCCGCCCAAACCGGAGGAACCCATGCACGTCCAGACCACCTATGAAGGCGCCGTCGCCACGGTCACGCTCGACCGGCCCGAGAAGATGAACGCGCTCACCAAGGAGATGCGCGAGGAACTGATCGTTGCGTTCCAGTCGCTGCGCTTCAACGACGATGTGCGCGCCGTGGTGCTCACCGGCGCCGGCGCCAATTTCTGCGCCGGGGCGGATATCGACCGCATGGCCGAGGACGATTTGCGCGCCAGGCGCGACCGGCTGCAGAGCCTCAGCCAGACCTACATGCGCATCCTGCACGGCATCGAGAAGCCGGTGATCGCCGCGGTGCGCGGCCATGCCGTGGGCATCGGCATGTCGCTGGTGCTCGGCTGCGACATCGTGCTGGCCAGCGACAATGCGCGCTTCGGCCAGACCTTCCGCCGCATCGGCTACGCGCCGGACGGTGGCGGCATCTGGTTCCTTACCCGCCGCCTGCCGATGAACATCGCCAAGGAACTGGTGTTCACCGGGCGGGTGTTCGACGCCGCCGAGGCGCACCGGCTGGGCCTGGTGAACCACGTGGTGCCCGACGCCGAGCTGGGCGAGCGCGCCGCAGCGATGGCCGCCGACATGGCGGAGGGCCCGACCTTCGCGCTCGGCCTGTCCAAGAAGCTGTTCCATGTGGCCGCCGGGCCGAGCCTGGAGGATTTCCTGGAGGTGGAGGCCTTCGTGCAGCCCACCCTGGGTGCCACGAAGGATCACAAGGAGGGCGTCGCCGCCTTCCGCGAGAAGCGTCGCCCGAAGTTCACCGGCCGATAGGGCTACGCCGCGTCAAGCCGCGTGCCGTCGCGGGCGCGGTGCAGGCTGAGCCCTGACGCATCAATGCCGGGCGGAAGGGCGAGGCGAAAGGCGCAACGGCCGCCGGCGAGGGCGGCGCGGTCGAGGTCGGCGCGGTAGCGGTCGGCCAGGCCGCGCGCCACCACGCTTCGGTCGTGCCGCAGTTCCAGCTCGACGGGGCTGTCCGGTCGGACCGGGTCGAAGGCCCAGCCTTCCACCATGGTGTCGTCGCGCCGTTCGACGTGGAACGACAGCGCACCGGGTTGCCACGCGAGGGGGGGCAGCCCGGCACGCCGGGCTAGCGCCCGGCGGATGGCTTCCACCCGGTAGCCGCCCTCCACCCGCGGCACCGCCAGCGGGGCAGGGGCGCGCGCCGGGTCGATATCCAGCGCGGCATAGCTCGCGGCATTGTGGAAGATCGCCCGGCTCGCCTGGTCGAGGAAGGTCTCGGCTGGCGTGCCCTCGGCCAGCACCAGCGCCTGGTCGTCGAGTTCCACGTGGCAGTATTGCATCCCGCCGGGCGGTGCCACGCGCAGGATGCTGCGCCCGTTCACCAGGGCGGCGGCCGGTACCAACACGCCGCCGGCCAGCAGGGCGTGCAGTGGCGAGACGAACAGGTCGCGCGCCGGCACCCCCTCGGCCAGTGCGCCGCGGCGCACCAGCACCGGGCGCAGTTCCGCCCGCTCCGCCATTTCGCCGGCGGACACCTCGCGCCGGCCGATCCAGCGGACATGGCGGGGTTGCCCCTGGCGCGTCAGCACCACGTCGCCGACTTGCAGCCGCTCCACGGCCACCTCGCCCCAGGGGGTGGCGATCGCTGTGCCATTGCGGAAGCACGGCACGCCCGGGTTAGGCATGCCGTGCAACGTGACCGCGGTGCCGCCCGCGCTATCCGCCGCCAGCGCCACGTTCAGGCCGGACAGGTCGAGCGCCGGGTCCAGGCGCAGCACCATGCTGTTCACCCCGTCGCCCACGCGCAGCAGGTTGCCCTGCTCCAGGGTGGCGCTGGCCGAGGCCGTGGCGATGGCGCGCAAGGTAATGGTGGTGGTGTCGGTGACGCCTTCGAGCACGCCGGCCGGGCTGGCGAGGCCCTCGATCACCAGCTGCGCCTGCGCGCCGGCGGCGAAGCGGACCGGCCCGGTCCCGGCGGCAGCGGCGTGGCCGAGGCGCAGGATCGCCGCGTCCTGCACCAGTATGCCGCCGCCGAAGCTGTTCGCGGCGCCCAGCGAGACGGTGCCGCCGGCCGCGATGATCAGGCCGGCATGGCCGACCCCGGCGCCCACCGGTCCTTCGGCGATCACGTCATCGATGGTCAGCGTGCCGCCGGCCAGCCCGGCCAGAGTGATCACCTGGCCGCCATGCAGGAAGATGCCACTGCCCAGTCCCTGGCCGGCGCCACCGTCAGCACCCGCGCCTGTGCCGCCCGCGCCGCCGGACGCGATGCCGCCGGTGATCAGGCCGCCCTCGACCACCAGGCTGCCGCCCTGCTGCACGAACACCGCGCCGCCCGCGCCCAGCCCGCCGCCGCCGCCCGCGCCCAGCAGGTCGGTGCCGCCGAGCCCCGCGCCGAACCCGGCCGACTGGCCAGCGCCGAGGGCCAGCGCACTGCCGCCGCCGCCGCCGCCGAAACCGCCACGGCCGTTGTACAGCAGGCTGCCGCCGGCACCGCCGCCGAAGCCACCGACTGTGCCGCCATAGGTACCCAGGGTACCGCCGCCGCCGCCGCCAAAGCCGCCGGTGCCCCAGCTTCGGTCGGGATCGGTCTTGCCGCCGTCGTGCCCGCCTACGCCGCCGCCGCCAGCCATGCTGAGGAAGTTCGCCAGCCGCCCGGTACCGCCGCCGCCGCCCTCCGCTCCCGCCGCCTGGAAGTCGCTGCCGCGCCCGCCGCTGTCGCCGCCGGACACGATGCCCGCGCTGCCGGTGCCGGCACCCTCCAGGCTGCCGCCGGTCGCCGCCAGCCCCACGCCGCCGCCGCCGCCGAACCCGGTGGGCGCGTCCCCGCCGAAGCTGATCCCCGCCGGCCCGCTGCCGTCGCCGCCATCGCCGCCCAGCCCACCGCCGCCACCCGCCCCGGTGCCGGTGGCGTCGGCGCCGCGCCCGCCGACGGCCTGGTTGCCGGTGAAGTTGACCGCCCGCAACGTCACCACACCTTCCGCGCCGACGAACAGCCCGCCGCCCAGCCCGGCCCCGCCGCCGCCGCCGTACATGCCGTCGCCACCGGTGCCGCCGGCCGCATAGGTGTTGGCGATGGTCAGACCCTGGATCGTCACCGTGCCGGCCTGCACGAATAGGCCGCGTTGCCAGCCGGCACCATCCAGCGTGGCGTCGTTGCCCAGCAGGGTCAGGCTCGTGCCGGCGGCGAGATTGATCGCCAGCAGTTCGGAGTCGAGCGTCAGCGTGCCATGCGGCAGGTCGAGGTCGATGGTGAAGGCGGTTCCGTCAGCCGCGCCGAACCCCACGCCGATGGCGCGGATGGCGGCGTTCAGGCCGGACAGGTCGGTGACATGGAAATAGCTGTCGCTGGAAAGGATCGCGCCGGAATGTGTGGTGGTCATGCGCACTCGCGCCCTTGCGGGCCAGTCCGGCATCGCTCGCCACGCCGGGGTGGCACGACCGATGCGGGCGTGGGGAGGAGTGCGTCCTATTGGCGCGAAGCGACACCATGCCGCATGGTGGGTCTCGTGTCAAAAATATTATCCTAGTTCCGCCAGGGGAGATTTTGGCTGGATTCCTTAACGCTTCATCGGCGCTTCGGCCAGATGGTCGAAGCGGTGCGTGTAGCTGCCCAGCCCCTGGGTCTGCGAGCGCAGGTCGATGATCAGGTCGTGCAGTTCGGCGGCCGGCACCAGCGCCTCCACATCGTCCCAGCCCGACCAGCCGGGATGCTCGCCATAGCCCAGCAGCCGCCCGCGCCGGCCGGTGAGCAGGCGTTGGGCGTTCGGGGTGAAGCTGTTGGGCACCGTCACCACGACATGCTCCACCGGTTCCAGCAGCACGGGCTCGGCCTTGGCCAGCGCCTCCTGCATGGCCATGCGGGTGGCGGTGCGGAAGGCCATGTCGGAGCTGTCCACGCTGTGGAAGGTGCCGTCCACCAGGGCCACGGCGATGTCCACGCAGGGGTGCCCCAGCGGCCCGTTGCGCGCGGCATCCTCGGCCGCCTCGCCGACGGCGGGGATGTATTGCCGGGGCACCGCGCCGCCCACCACCTTGTCGATGAACTGGAACCCCTCGCCACGGCCGCGCGGGGCGATGTCCAGCTTCACGTCGGCGAACTGGCCGTGCCCGCCGGTCTGGCGCTTCAGCCTTGCATGCTGGTGCACCGGCTTGCGGATGGTCTCGCGATAGGCCACCGACGGGCGCGAGGTGGTCAGCTTCAGGCCGGAGGTGCGGGCAAGACGCTCCAGCGCGGCGTTCATGTGGATTTCGCCCTGGCCGCGCAGGATCGTCTCGCTGGTGCCATGGTTATGCTCCACCACAATCGAGGGGTCCTCCTCGACCAGCCGTTGCAGCGCGCCGGACAGTTTCACGTCGTCGGTGCGCGAGGCTGGCGCCACCGACAGGCCATAGACCGGCGCCGGCGGCTGCGGCCAGTCGAGCGCGGCAGCACGGTTGCCTGCCCCGTTCGCCGACAACGCCGCGCCCGTGGAAACGCCATCAAGCCGTCCCAGCCCCACCAGGTCGCCGGCTTCGGCCTGGGCGACCTTGGCGGCCTCGCCGTTGGGCATGCGGTGGATGCCGCCGAGGCGTTGCGCGCCGCCGTCCGGGCCGGTGAGCGTCATGCCATCGCGCAGGGTGCCGCGCCATACACGCGCCAGTGACATCTTGCCGGCGTGGCCGGCGTGGAAGGTCTTGAACACCTGGGCCAGTGCCTCGCCCTCGGCCGGGATGCCGCGGCGCAGAGCGGTGGCAGCAGCGGTGGGCGTGTCGTGGCGCAGCGCCTTCCACAACCGGCGGACCCCGTTGCCGTGCTCGGCCGCACCCAGCAGCACCTCCACCACCGCATCCTCGGCCAGGTCGGCGCGCAGCCGGGCGAAGACCTCGGCCGAGGTGGGGTTCTCGTCCTCCAGCAGCTTTTCCAGCAATGCGTCGTCGTGGTCGGCCAGCACTTCAAGCAGCGCGC
>Ga0105054_10010163_pt1 | contig 12041 bp, 9 predicted proteins | sample BON02_FD_78091 | JGI IMG/M metagenome (GOLD analysis project Ga0105054, IMG submission 78091) | Freshwater microbial communities from Lake Bonney liftoff mats and glacier meltwater in Antarctica - BON-02 (megahit assembly) | ecosystem: Environmental > Aquatic > Freshwater > Ice > Glacier... | reverse complement strand
GAAGTGGACATTCGCATAAGCAGATGTACAAACAACGATGCCATGAACACAATACCAGATTGGTTTATGATTTCGAAGTTTGTTTATGAACTTGAATTTATTTTTCTCATATATCTTGTCATGGATAATATGGATTGAAGTTGTTGAGTTATTCCTTATAACATTCATAATGCATTTGCTATATTTTTTTTGTGAAAGAGCTACCTTTCTTTCTCAGGCTTTCTTTCTTTCTTGGGTTTCGAAGACCCAACCTAATCACTTGACTAAGCGGAGGGCAAGCACCCGATTAGTCACCTAGGATTCAAGAACCTGTCCCGGACCGGAGGACTGGAGCATTACCTAGTTTACGGCAGACCCAAACAGATCCCCAACCTAGTGGATAAAACAGATCACAATGTTGGTGGGCTGGCATACATCCTCGGGCTAACCGATTTCCACAATCAATCTCCCTAACTACCAAGAAACGTAGCGCCCAGGGATACCTTATTATCTTTCTTTCTTTCTTTGGGTTGGCAGACCCAAGCCAATCACTGGACTAAGAGGATGGTGAGCACCCGATCAACCGCTTATTATCCTTTTTTTTTTTTTTGGTTTTCAGAGTCGAGTTTGAAAACTGATAGAGGGGGGGGGTTCCAGGGATGCGGAAGATACTTTTATTTGAATCCAGAAAATGAAACAAACATCACGAATTTAAAAAAAAGCTTAAAAAAAATTCTCTTCTCATCAAAGTAGATCACACAACTGGAACTTTTTTGTTAGAATTGGAACACCGTACTCCAGGAATACGAAAGGGGCATACTTATTACCACTATATTTAATTATTCGTTATCTTTTGTAATCAATATTTATAGACTAACAGATTACTACCAGTAATCTCAGTAAAGTCTGCAAAAGGGTTTTTTTAGTATAATGGCAATACTAAAAACACGTGTTTCAGGAGTTCGTGGTCCTTCAAGTGCGATTTCCGCATTCTTGGGCGGGGTCAGAACGTCGTGATCGCCGTGAGGTATCCGACGACCGACAAGGGGCAGGCCACCATCAAAGAGATAGGGAAAAGCATCATCACAGACAGCGTCTCGAGTGCTCGCCTGTGCCCAGCTTAGCTGGGCGTTCGCAAACCACTTTTCCATCAGCGTCGCTTCAGAGCCACAAGCAGTCGCGAAGCTTAGTCGCCGAAGCGCGGGCTTGGAGGCTTGAGCGAAGCGACATGTTTCACTGCAGAGAACCACGCCTGCTCCTCCTGAGGGGATATTAAGGCCCTGGTCGCTTGTTCTGCCGACAAGCTGCGCAAATCCCTGGCCTCGTGTTCATACGCTCTTTTTCCCCCGGACGAGATCTTGAACGAGAATACTTGACTCACTCCCATCCGGTGCTGTAGGAAGCAGCTTATTGCCACGGCTCAGCCAGTTGTTGGATCCGTGCAATTATTAGCTTGTGACGTGCGTTTCCACGGATGCAACGTTTGTGGTAGTTGTGGCGACAGTGCACGGGTTGAGTCTTTGTGTTCTTTTACGCCTTAAAGAGCTGCTGTCAGTAATCATGTGCATGCAAAAGGTCAGTGTACGTAGATAATATAATGTCGGCACAAGGTATGAATTGAGGCGTCAATTGGGTGACACCAAAGTGACTTGGCGAGTCGCATTGAAAATTGGTTCGGGTGTGTACAATGTCTCAGCAAAGACAAGACAACGAAGTGGTCGAAACGGGCGGGTCCGAAGAAAGCCCCGAACGTTACCATCGATACAAAAAATCTCTTGGAAAGGGTGCGTACAAGACTGTGTTCGAGGCGTTTGACACGGAGCATGGCAACCTGGTTGCATGGAATCAGGTCGACAGGGGCAATCTTGTTGGTAAAAAATACGACGATTTTCTGAACGAAGTTCTTACGCTTAAGAAACTGAACCACCCTGCTATTATCAAGCTCACAGAATGGTGGGAATGTGACGACAAAGTTCATGTGGTGTTCATTACGGAGCTCATGACCTCAGGCGACCTCAAAAAGTACATTTCACAACGCAAAGTGAATTTGAAGATGACCCGCAAGTGGGCGCGTCAGATTCTGCAGGCGCTTGATTACTTGCACACCGCTTTCGATTTCCCGATTGTGCATCGCGACATCAAGTGTGACAATATCTTCATTAATGGGAATCTTGGCGAAGTGAAGCTTGGCGACCTGGGCTTGTCGACAATGATGACGCAGACGCACGCTGCCTCTGTGCTGGGCACGCCCGAGTTTATGGCCCCTGAGATGTATGGCGAAATTTACAATGAGAAGGTTGACATTTACGCATTCGGAATGTGCATCCTCGAGATATTCACGGGCCAATATCCGTACGAAGAGTGCCAAAATACAGGCCAGATTTTCCGGAAAGTGAACGCGGGTATCCCGCCTAAGGCGCTCATCCAGATGGAAAATATTGCGGTTAAGCACTTTATTGAAAGCTGCCTCTCAAAAGAGCGTGAGAGGCCTACCGCGAAGCAATTGCTGCAGCACGAGTTGCTCATCGATTTGCTGGAAGCCGAGCCTGTGCCTCAACCTGCTGCTCCCAACCCCAACCCCAACCCCTCTCCTTCCACACCAACCCTGCAAACTCTGGATTCTGCCCAGGGGGTGACATCAGATTCACTTGCTCTTCCAAATACCGTCCCCCCTTTGGTGAGTGTGGTAGCAGGAGGGGGTGGGCACCTTGGTACGGCGGTGAGCATAAATGCTCAGACACAGCGAGTTTCGGATGGAACTGTGCTTGCAGCAGATGCGCATGGCAGTGCAGTTGCACCAGACGCTCATGTAGCTACGACAGCTACCACAGCTACAACAAGCAGCACCCCTCTAACGATAGCCGTGGATGGAGGTGTGAAGCTCAACAACAAGTCCCCTGCGGTCCACTCTCCCAAAATCTCCATCATTGACACGAGCATGCAGAAGCAGCAGGGGGGAGGAGAATCAGACTTGAGTGTGATCATAAATGCGCAGATCGACGGTATGAGCCTGATCCCTTGCCTCTGTGCTGTCCAAGTCGTGCTGCCCTGTGCCCTCGCCTCTCTTACCACTTGTATCTATTTGTATCTATATGTTTAGTTGCATGGCGTGGGCACTGCGCCCTTGCCTTGCCCCTCGAACTGACATCATGGGGAGGGTGTGGCAGGCAAGCAAAAGAAGATTCAGTTTGATTTCAACACCCAGGAAGACTCGGCGGATGAGGTCGCTGCCGACCTCGTAGAAGAATTGATGGAGAACCAGGCCTCCGCTCTCTTGCCCAAAACCTCCGAGGAACGAGAGGTTTTCGTGAGTGATGTCAAGAAACTCTTCACTTCGTCCATTGAAGACGCAGGTGTGTGTTTGTTGACCCTCAGCTGCCGCGCTGCTGTGACCCTTTCTATGTGCCGCACGTTGTTTCTGTTGCACATCTCCTTGTCTCTCTCCTAAGTGCGCTCTCTGGTAAGAGCGGTGCGTGCAGCTCTCAAGACCCAGATAGATAGTCAGGTGGTTTACTAACGTGGGTTCTCTCAAGGATGTTTACTAACGTGGTTTCTCTCAACGCAACACAACGCAACACAACTCAACACAGTGGACAAGTTATCGGCTAATCCATTGGCTCCTTCGTCGGGTCACACCTCTACCGTGCAGTTATCGCAGCCAATAAGTGTAGCACATGTGTCACCACCGCCCGAGCACCCTGCCCCTGCCCCTTCTCCTGCCGTGCCTGGTGCAGATGCGTCAGCTGTGAGTGTGGAGCGAGACGTGGTACCCCCCGCCACACAGGCTCCTCTTTCAGCAGGCGCTTCTCTACCACAGATTCTACCCACGCCTCCCGTACCTCCTCTTCCGGCACCTTCAGCCACAGTTTCTAAGGTGGCAGCTGGCACGACTTCTGAGGGAGGCCTTCCTATTGTTCCATTATCGCTGCTGGTGAGAAGCAACTTGTCTTTGTGCGCCCTCCATCTTGGTGGCACACTGCCATTGCCCTGTAGCACCCACCTTTGCTTGAATTCTTTCCTCTCTTGCTTCTATCTTGTTGCATCTTGCTTCTTGCTTCTTGCTTCTTGCTTCTTGCTTCTTGCTTCTTGCTTCTTGTCATTTGTGAGGTAGACAGACGTGAAAAAGACGCAAGAGTGAATATGAATAGTGAATAATGAATCGTGAATCGTGTGTCTGTGCAGCGCGCGGCAAGTACTGCACCAGCACCACCTAAAGCTCAACCTCCTGGAGCGCTGCCATCAGGCGGGGTGGCAGGTGCTGCCATACCAGTGCAAACGGCGCAAGTGTTTGTGCCCACTGCAGCCTTGCCTCGACCAGCTGTGTCTGTCACTGCAGCAACGGAGCAGCCAGCGCTTGGCAACGGCGCCTTGGCACACCCTGCGGCACAGCCCGCGGCACAGCTTGCGGTACAGGCTGCGGCACATGCTGCGGCACAGGCTTCAGCACACGTTACGGCGCAGGTTGTGGCACAGGCTGTGGGTGTGCCGCACAGCACAGAGGCTCCTCCACTATCGCCCCCCCCTGGCGTCCATTCATGGGCCGCCAAAGCTGCGAGCAGTGGTGCAGGCAGCAGCGATGGAAAGAGGCAGAGTTTGCACAGTAGCGCGTCGAGCAACCCAGCCTCTGTGGCGGCTGCGAGTATCAAGACAGAAGTGGCAGCGGGAGTGCATACTACAGGAGTGGATACTAGAGGAGTGTATACTACAGAGGCCAAGCTGCAAGCGCAGGGAGGCACAGCATCAGTGGAGCATGTCAACCAAACACCGGAGCATGTCAACCAAACACCCCACGATGCGTCTAGTCAAATAGCTGCACAAGTACCTGCCGCTACTCCATCTGCCGCTACTGCACCTGCCCCACCCAACACAAACAGCGAGGCCCCTGCGTGGTACACGGACGGCCGAGAAAAACTGCGAAAGCTCATGGAAGATCACGACAAGCAACTTGAGGAGCTAGAGCAAAGGTTAGTGGCACACCGGCGAAGTGATGAAGTGGGTGCTGGGTCTTGTGTTGCAGCTGCTGCAGTACCTGCTGCTGTGCTACCTGCTTCATCGCCACCCTCATAGCCCGTTGTGCAGCCCGCAAGAGAGCAACCCCGACCATCACTACCTCCCACACAACTCGCTCGACCCGGCGTCGCTGCAGCACCTGCAGCCTGGTCGGGCAGCAAGGCCGCACTCTAAGCACGCGAGGCCACCCATTTTGCGGCAATGCCTCGTGCCTTGTGCCTTGTGCTGGCGTGGTGGCAGCAATGCGTCTTGGCATCCTGCCACTGCGTCGCACTAGATCTGTCATCCGAGTCTTTGTGTTATTGCTCTGCGTCTGGCCCCCGGGCCTGCTGCATATTGAAGGCATGGCACTGGAATGCGGGAGGCTGCGACATGTGTGGTGGTTATCTATTGCAAGGGGGCTTGAGGTTTGTGGCACACATGGCGGCACACGGCAGCGCATGCACATGCAAATGGAGCTCATGCAAATGGAGCACATGCAAATGGAGCTCCATGCCATCCAACATGATGCAGCCTCCATCTGCATTACACTCATTCATATACACATTTCCATCTGCTATAAACCAAAACAAGACACTAGTTCCTGAGGCCTTGTTGTGCCAACACACGTCTAGGCGCCTCACCTCACATGAATGCCTTTGGGCACAGCAGATGCAAGGCAGATGCATGGCGAGGCGCAGTGCAAGTAGCATGCAATTGCAGCGAGACATGCACACATACGCCGCACACGCAGCACGCCAATGTGACGGCACAGGACGGCTAGGTGAAGGCACAGGACGTATTTCACGAATGTTGACGCAGCACGTATTTCACGAATGTTGATGCCCTCTCTTTCTTGAGCATCTTGTGGCGTTGTCTTTTGTGCTTGTCTCTGCACCATCTACATGATGATGCGGCCTAGCTCTATTAGAGTGTAATACCTACTAGAGTGTAATACCAAGCATGCTGTAGGAGGATGATGGAAGCATCAAGAGGTTAAGATGCATGGTATTGGTGTGTTGACGAAGGGAGACACATTGGTCTCTTGATGGAGCAAGACACCTTGCTGTGTTGATGGAGGAACACACATTGGTTGGTATCCCAGGCCCCTCATTCCCGAAAGGTATCCCCACTAAAGCATTGCTGAGGCAAAGGGCAATTCGATAGACAGAGCAAGAATTTCTCAGGCAACTGACACAGAGCGCCACCGCAAACAAGATAACCAAGGAACAAGTTACCCAAGCCTGGGACTTGACACCCGCAATCCGAGACCACAAAAATGCACCAGGTAGGTAGTGGTGGACAAAAACACAAGACACGTGAGAGGAATGGTGGCATGAGATAGCAGCAACACACACACATACCCTCAGCATCACATAGCCTCAGCATCACATAGCAGCAACCTCTGCCTCTTTCAACCAGTAACTCTCTTCTCTGCGACTCTTCTCCAATATTTTTGCTAGGTACGCATACGCACAATGTCACACATGCATGCATTTATTTACACTTATATCTATGTATATGCATATGTGCATGTATATACATGTTATGTGTGCATGTGTATAAGTAGGATGCATCTTACCTATTTCCTAACCTTTCATCTAGGCGTTAACATTCATCCCATGATCCATGAAGACACACACTCAACATCCAAAATCGAGTGCCCTAGTATGAGCGTGTGTGTGTAGGCGTCTATGTGGGGCGGAAAGGGAGGGAAGGAGGGAAAGCCTGAGTGACGCAAATGTATACAAACACACAAAATACATGTGATGCACATGTGATGCACATGCATATACATGTATACGTAGGATGAATCTACTAAACAGGCTCAGCCAAGGCAGCACGGGCCCGGTCCATCATGTTGCGCAATCGTGTTCTAGGCGTGTCATCCTCAGAGTCCCCTTCCCCTCTCCTTCCCTCTCCCTTCTTCCCTACCCATCCCCCTCCAAACTTCCACCTCCTTCCCTTTGCCCCCCTCTCCCACACCTTCCCCCATTCCTGTTGCATCACCTTGTACGCCTGCCAAGTTGCTCTGCGCACCCTTGCTTCGGGAGCAATTGCCCACCCATTAGCCATCATCATCTCCTGCTTGCCCCTTCCACTAACCACACCATTCCCACCATGACCTGTCTCTCCTTCTACTGAACCCACATATTTTCCACGCCCCCCTTCAAGTTCACCCTCCCTCCCCTCCGCATGGCCATGTACGCTCTCCTTCTTTGCAACCAGAGCTTTGTGTACAGGGAAAAGAAGCTGGGGAACATTGTGTAAAAATTGTGAATGAGAATATCGCTTGAGATGCGATGATCGCTATTCATCACCTTTGACCACCTTTGCAGACGCACACATGCATGCCTACACACGTACACACCCTCACAAAAACATAGAAAAAGACAGAGGAGTTTTCAATAAAAACTCTACTCTCAAACAATCTCAGATAAAAGCCGGCAATTCTGCGAGGGACAGCACGGAGCAGTGCGGTGACTTAAGGAGGTGCCAGTGCCCCCACCAATGTTGCCGCGGTGCCCCTGCCAATGTTGCCGCAGTGCCCCCACCCACGTTGTCGCCCGGGCCCTCGTCTTGGAATAGCGGCGTATTGGTGTATTCCGATAGCGGCGTATTGGTGTATTCCGATAGTGGCGTATTGGTGTATTGCGAGTCCCCCCCCAGATTGACGGCTAGTGCACAAAAGGCCCACATCACTTGATGACAACAAAGTCATGGAATCCTTGCCTCAGGGTTCTTGACACACGGGCTCAAGGTTGTTGACACACGGTGGTTGACACAAGGCCTCAACCTTGTTGACACACGGTTCTTGGAACAAGGGCTCGAGGTTACAAGAGCCCCGAGGCTGGTAAAGTAGTGATGCTCGAAATGCAAGGGCAAGGACAAAGTAGCGAGCAACGCCCTACACCGTGACATTGTCTATATAAATATATATATACATATTTGTACATACAGATACTACTGTATAGATCTTTAGATTCACTTATAGATCGACAGATATGTACATTTATATTCATAATGTGATTGACAAAGATATACATATATGTACAAAACTTTGAATATGTATGTGTATCTGTATCTACATTTAAATATACTTGTTTAATATATGTGATGGGAAAATAACGATCTTCACGAGAACGTGCGAATGGACACAGGGCTATACATGTATATGTGACAAACGTTGCTGAATGTACAAGACTGCCTTCCGAGTCTTTAAAGTGATAAAGCCTCGGCACAGCGGACTCGGTGACACATGACGCACTGACGGACCGAAACTACTTACAGTCCACTCCAGCACTTTGAAAGGTACCAACGTCTTGTTCTTCCACCGCCCCTCACGAACCGAAGGCATCCACATTGTGTGAATGTGCGCGCACATGATTGTCAACCCACCACCCCCACCCAGTATTATTTGACTCACAGGCATCTTGTTGTTTGTACGAAGCTCCTCAAGGGTGCTCACGAGTGTTCGGACATGTACTGGTCCAAAGTTTCGTAGCGTCTTGAGTGTGTTTGTGAGGGGCAGTGGTGGAGGAAGACGTTGGTACCAAGAGGCTCACTTTGTCACGCTACCTGTCACCTCATTCCTTGACGTGTTTGACATGATGATGACTCATTCATGTATGCGACATGCCAGTGACTCCTTGTGGTGCGCGATATGATGCCTTCACATGTGTCACGCGATATGATGCCTTCACATGTGTCACGCGATATGATGCCTTCACATGTGTCACGTGACTTCTCAATATGCATGACATGCCACTGGCACACCATGACGGCTGAGTGTAGGGTACAAGACGGCACACGACGGCACGAGACGCAAGCTTTTTACGCGTCCAATTTCATGTTACGAGTTTTCAAACTCAGGCTATTTTCTCCCTTTTTGACAGTGACGGCCTCAACCACCCACGCTTTGTTTGTCATTGGCACATTTCACATTTGCATGTTTGTTTAGGACTCGTGGAATCTCAGGGCGCATACACGCAGAAAAAGCGAGGCGCAAAGATGTTTAATCATCTCGAGTATTGTCAAGCCCCCCCCCTTCGGTACACTTCTCCGATCTCAAACAACAACGCCCCTCTAACAAATCACGCATCGATCCCTTAAACGAGTGGCTGGGCCCAGAAGCATTTGAGTGACATACCACACTACAAAGAGTGCACCACTGATACTCATGACTTGTTAAGTGTGAGTGTGAGATGGATCATAACTGTCTCAAGTCTTGTGGCGCACTGGCAACTCTCGTGTCTTCGCAACTCTCGTGTCTTGCGCCAATGTCAATCAAACGGCACACCACTTGTCCCACGTGTCGCACAACACACTCCTGAGACGCTGCAGATGCGGCAGGCGTCAAGATGCATTACGCACACACACATGTGACACGCATCAAGACCGCCCTCTTTCAGGCAACCACACACATGTGACACGCGTGGAGACCATGCTCTTTGAGGCAACGACACTCTAGTTTCAAACTATCTACTGTGGAAGCTCCATGTCGATAGGCGTCGATGATGCATAAAGGCGTCGATGATGCATAATCACTCTCTAGTTTCAAACTATCTACTGTCACACATACCGCAAGTCTTTGCGTTTCATGAGTTATGTGTCGGGTCTTGCATTCACCAAATTTTCTTTTTCACTTCATTCTCCTCCACTGTCTTCTTTTTCGCCTAGTGGCGGGAGACTGGTGAAAAGATATTTGGGTTTCTAGATGTGGCGTGGCTCACGACATAGCGCATGCTCCAACCTCTCTACACACTCCAACCCACTCGCAAGCAGCACTTGCTGCACACGTGTCGAGTGCCTGTCGCCGCCGCACCGCTCCGGACCTGTCGACTGTATCGCCTGTCCACTGTGTCAGGTCGCCGGGTCCCTTCAGTGAGGGTGTAGAGAGGACTTGTCTTGAGTCAGGCTGTCTTGAGAAAGGGAGTCTTGAATGAGGGTATAGCCAGGCCTTGTCGAGCGTGCCAGCGTGACCTTCACTGGAATAGAAGCGGATTGAAAGTGAACCTGTGCGTCGTGTGCGTCGTGAGCACGTTCATTCGTGTCAGGTGCTAATGAAGCGGCAATGGATTGTAAGTGTGTGCATGCTGTCATTCAAGTGCAGCCGTCAGCATTGTACCACGCCAGTCACACCGTGGGTGGGAGGGAACAAGAACCACTTTTTGTCACACCGTGCGCGGGAGAGCACAGTAGGCAAGACAGGTGCACACCAAACAGTTTGTGGCAGCAATAGACGGGTGTCTATTCCAAACAATAGACGGGTGTCTATGAGTGACCCTCCAGGGCACCCATCTCGTGATTGGCAGTAAAAGTATCTATGAGTGAAAGGATCTAGGCTAGTCAAGACCAACACCCACCTCACTCGAGAGGCAGCAGGGGCAAGGGCAGACAACATGTCCTTGCCCTCGTCACCTGCCGAGTGGAGGAGGCTGAGAGGCGGCAAGTGGCATCAAGGCGTCAGATGACGGCGTGTCTTGCATCCAGGCGTCATATCTTCTCTTGCATCAAGGGTCTTGCATGCAAGATATCTTGCATCTGCATGCATCATATCTTGAGTCCAGCGCAAGGTGCTTCAAGAGCAGACGTGCCGCCAGCAAGAGGCGCAGCAGAGGCGCAGCAAGAGACGTAGCAGACTTGTCCCTGGCGGCAAGCAGCAACAACAAGGGCAAGGCAAGGCAAGGCAAGGCAAGGCAAGGCAAGACAAGGGAAGAGAGGGCAAGACTTGCGACTTACTTTGTGCAAAAGAGATCGTATTCGAAGCCGAACTTATCCCTCATATACCGGTTCTCACGCGGCACCACCAAGAAGTTGACGTATGCCCAAAAGGTTAGCGGCGACAGAAAGCTCCCTGTCACATGACTCTCCATATCACAACAAACCTCCCTCCCACACCTCTGCCCGCTTCACTGACATGCGGCGCCTTACTACTCATTCACGACTCTACGCATTCCAACAAGCTCATTGCAACAAGTCATTGCAACAAGCTCATTACAACAAGAGGGCAAGACAAGTGCCACACGCTACACTAGACTCCTTGACTGCCTCGCTCCTTCTTCACACCTTGACTGCTTCACACCTTGACTGCTTGACGTGGACTAGACTGCCTCACTGCTTCACACCTTCACTGTCCAGAGCCCCCCGCACCCAAACGAGCAGTGCCGCAGGCAATCGCAGCAGCAGCAGCGAAGACAGAGACAGCAGCAGAGAGTGAGTGGAGGAACAAGGTAGAGGGCAGACGATGTGGGTGGACGAGTGTGTGGGACACGAGAACGACACAAAGGAATGGTGTGGAGGGGACTGAATACATGCTGAATCGAGGACAAGCGGTGTGGCGAGTGAGCAGCCCAAGAGCGCGGCGTAGATGGGATGCTGAAAGTACTGGAAGGGACCATGGGTGCAGAGAGTCTTGACTTGGTAGCCGTTGGGTACGGGCGTCCCGATCTTGACCATGTACTTGACGCCCATCCGGTAAAAGTAGGCCGAAGCGCCGAACAGCAACATGCCCGCGCCATACACCACCTGCTCCATTTCACACCCACATCAAATACTGTCTGCGACTGGCGCTCCTGTCGCACACACCGTGCGCGCCTTGAAAACACCATGCTGCACAGGAGCAAGACAGCGCTTGTGCCTTTGTAGCGCCAGTCTGGGACCATGCGTACTCCAGCCTGTCTTGCCCAACATACCACACGCAGGGGCACACACCGAGTCCAAGCAGAGCAAAAGACAGGAGCCAAAAAAAGAGGGGAGTGGGACGGTAGGCGAGTAACGCAAACATTCCCAGCAACACAAACATTCCCAGCAACGCAAACATTCCCAGCAACGCAAACACTCCCAGCAACTCTTGCTCAACCCAAGTGGCTGAACTTTTCCCATTAAATCAGTGCGATGCAAGCCTCGAAAGAAAGGGAGGGAGGTGATTTTTTGACATGAACACCTGGGGTTTCGTGGACAGAAGTTGGCTGATGGGCATCGAGTTGGGGTGGGTCATGCATTTAGCTGTTGCGGCACCGACAAAAGAAGAGAGCAGCATCAAAGGCGTCTTCAGCGGGATGTTCACCCAT
>Ga0105054_10010162_pt1 | contig 12043 bp, 8 predicted proteins | sample BON02_FD_78091 | JGI IMG/M metagenome (GOLD analysis project Ga0105054, IMG submission 78091) | Freshwater microbial communities from Lake Bonney liftoff mats and glacier meltwater in Antarctica - BON-02 (megahit assembly) | ecosystem: Environmental > Aquatic > Freshwater > Ice > Glacier... | reverse complement strand
CGCACTATCACCGACGTCGACCGGGCTGTCTTGTCGGGCTGGACTGGTTGGGGGGCTGCGTCGAAGTTGTTCGAACCGGACGACACGACGCTCGACTCGGCACGCGAACGGTTGTCGAGGTTCTTCGATGACGACGATTGGGCGGCGGCGAAACGTTCGACACTGAACGCTCACTTCACCGACCCTGCCATCACCACAGCAATGTGGTCCATGATGCAAGCCACCGGCTTTCACGGAGGCCGGGTGTTGGAGCCGGGGTGCGGGACGGGGCTGTTCATCGGGACCGCACCGATGCCGGTTCGTGACGCGTCGTCGTTCGTTGGGGTCGAACTCGAGCCGGTCACTGCGAAGGTCGCTCAGCTGCTGTACCCGGAGGCCGACGTGCGCTCGATCGGTTTCGAGAAGGTGCGCGACGTCGATGGGTCCTTCGACGCTGCGATCGGCAACGTCCCGTTCGGGAACTATCCGCTGTTCGATCCGTTGCACAATCCTGACGGTCTGTCGATCCACAACCACTTCTTGGCGAAGAGCCTCGCCCTGACGAAACCGGGTGGCGTGATGGCCATGGTCACGTCGCGCTACACCCTCGACTCTCGCAACCCGGCGTCACGGCGCCTGCTGCAGTCGTACGGCGACCTGGTGGCCGCTGTGCGGTTGCCGTCGGGTGCTCACCAACAGATCGCCGGCACCCAAGCCGTGACCGACGTGCTGGTGTTCAAGCGGCGACATGATGCTGACGTGCCGGCACCCTTTGACTGGGAAACGACAACGCTGCTCGACACCGACACCGCCGCGGTGCGAGCAAACTCGATCTTCGATCGCAAGGGACGGGGTGTCGTGGTCGGCTCGATCACGGCCGGGCGAGGCATGTACGGCGACGACGAACTCATTGTCACCAAGCCTGATGACTGGCAGCAACGACTCGCGTCGGTCGTAGACACGCTTGGCCCGCAACTTGTAGACCTCTACGACCCAAGCCCGGCGACTCCTGTGCGTCCGGAGCCGCCGCAGGTCGGCGGCCGTGAGCTGCGCCTCAAGGAGCTGTACCTGTCCGACACTGGCGCTTTGGTGGAGTCGACCCTCGACGGTCCAGTGGCGGTCAAGACGAAGAACAAACGGGTTGGTCGCCAGATGGTCGCGCTCGTCAACTTGCGCGACACGGCGCGCACCGTGATGGACCTGCAGAGCCACGGCCAGACGCCCGGCGCTGTGCTGGCGTGGGACGAGGCACGCCTGGAATTGAACCGTCTCTATGACGACTACGCCCGCACCCACGGGCCGCTCAACGCACTGACCGACGGCACTGGTCGTCGTGTACTGAAGACGCCTGCGAGGTTCCGCACGGATGCGGGCTGGCCGCTCGTGTCGGCGCTCGAAGTGTTCGACCAGGTCACCGGTGTTGCGACGAAGGCGGATCTGTTCGACAAGTGGCTTGTGCGGCCCGAACGCACCCATCTCGGCGCTGAGACGTTGCCTGAAGCACTCGCCGCGTCAATGGCGCGTGACCGGGTCGTCGACGTCGACTTCATTGCGTCTCTCGTGGCAGGCGACGTCGATGCGGTGCGCGCCGAACTTCTCAACGAACAGCTCGTGTTCGCAGACCCCGAGACATCTGCGCTGGTGTCGGCCGAGATGTATCTGTCGGGCAATGTGCGCAGCAAACTAGCAGCCGCCCGCGCAGCAGCGGAGATCAACACCTCGCTGCGGAGCAACGTCGACGCTCTAATCAAGGTGGTGCCGCCGTGGCTTCCCGCCGACGTCATCACCGCCCGTCTCGGATCCGTGTGGATCGACGCCGACGACGTCAAGGCGTTCCTGGTGGACACCCCAGGTGCGGACCCGGACCGCCTCGTCGTTGAACACGCAGCGCTCGTTGGCAAGTGGGCTGTTGCGCCGTCGTGGTCCGACGAGCGCAGCGTTGCAGCGACCACCGAATGGGGGACCGACCGCTCCAACGCATTCGAGCTGGTATCCGATGCCTTGAACATGCAACCAACGGTGCTGTGGTACACCGACGACGACAACCGTCGACGCAAGGACGTCGCCGCGACGTTAGAGGCCAACGACAAGCGCCGCGACCTCGAAGAGCGGTTCTCCGAGTGGGTGTGGGAAGACCCCGATCGCGCTGCACGGTTGGAAACCAAGTTCAACGAACGGTTCAACTCGACGGTGCTCACACAGTGGGACGGGTCGCGGATGGGCGAGCTGGCTGGTCTGTCGCCGGCTTTCACCCCACACCGTCATCAGCTCGACGCTGTGTGGCGGGTCATGGGGACCGACACCTCGACGATCCTGCCGCACAAGGTCGGGTCCGGCAAGACCGCGGCGATGGTGATGTCGGCGCGGCAACTGAAACGGACGGGACAGATCTCCAAGCCGCTGTTCGTCGTGAAGAACCACATGTTGGAGCAGTTCTCGAGCGAGTTCCAGCACCTCTACCCGACGGCCAAGATCCTTGTCGCGTCGATCGACGACGTGTCGGCAGAGAAACGCCAGACGTTCGTGGCGCGATGCGCGAGCGGCGATTGGGACGGCGTGGTGATGACGCAGTCGACGTTCAAGAAGATCCCAGCGTCGGCCGAGACACAAGCCGACTTCATCCGCGATGAGCTGACGATCTACGACGAGGCCGCATCTGCTGCGAGCGCCGCCGGCCAGAAGAAGGCCGCTAAAGAGATCGAGAAGTCCAAAGCCCGGCTCAACACCGAGCTGTCGAAGCTGTTGAACATCGAGGTAGACGCCGACAACATCACCTTTGAGTCCCTCGGCGTGGACTACCTGGTCGTTGACGAATCCCACGCTTACAAGGGTCTCAAGTTCCCCACGTCGATGCAAGGCGTCGCCGGCAGCACCTCGCAACAGGCGACCGACATGGTCGTCAAACTCGACTGGCTCCGATCGCAGTACGGCCCGAAGGTGGCGTTGTTCGCGTCCGGGACACCGATCACCAACACGCTGGCGGAGATGTGGGTGCTGAAACGCATGCTGGTGCCGGACCTGCTCGCCGAGCACGAGATGCAGTCGTTCGATTCGTGGGCCGGCACATTCGCCCAATCGGTCACCAAGATGGAACTGTCCCCCGAGGGTGGGCGCTTCCGGATGAACACTCGTCTGGCCAGCTTCGACAACATTCCTGAGCTGCTCACCCTGTTCCATTCGTTCGCTGACTTCCTCGACGAGGACGCGCTCGCCGGGATCAAGGTCCCTGACCTCGTTGCGGGCGGAGCGGAGATCGTGCTCGTGCCGGGCACACCACAGCTCGACCAGCTGATTTCGGAACTGGGCGAACGCGCCGACGCCATCAGAAGCGGTCCGAAGACCAAGGACGCAGCGAGCAAGGACAACATGCTCGTGGTCTGCAACGACGGGCGCCTCGGCTCGCTCGACCTCCGGTTGATCGGACGCGAACAGCCGCCAGGAACAGGCAAGGTCGATTTCGTGGCCGACAAGGTCGCCACGTTGTGGGAGCGGTACCGCGACAACGTCTACTTCGATTCGACCGGCGGAACCTCGGACGCACCCGGCGCGCTGCAGGTCGTGTTCGCTGACAAGGGCACCCCCAACACCGAACGCGGCTGGGACGTCTACAACGAGCTGCGAGACCTGCTCGCAGAACGCGGCCTCGACCCGACACGGGTGCGGTTCATCCACGACGCGAAAGACGACAAGGCCAAGGAGCGACTGTTCGCTGCGTGCCGCAACGGCGACGTCGACGTCGTGGTGGGATCGACAGACAAGATCGGAGTCGGCACCAACTTCCAGGACCGCCTCATCGCACTACATCACGTCGACTGCCCGTGGCGACCGTCCGACATCGAACAACGCGAAGGACGCGCCATCCGGCAGGGAAACCAGAACGACCACATCCACACGATCCGCTACGTCACGTCCGGGTCGTTCGATCCCTTCATGTATCAGACGCTCGAAAGAAAGCAGAGGTTCATCTCACAGGTGACGGCGTCGGCGACGATCGACCCGACAGTCCGCTCGATCGACGACCTGGACTCCGAGATCGTGCTGTCCTACGCCGAACTGAAAGCCATCTCGACCGGCAACCCGTTGATCCAGGAACATGCCGAAGTGGTGGCCGAGCACGCCCGCATGGCGCGACTTGCAGCGAATCACGACAAGACGCAACGCCAGCTTCCGGGCCGGATAGCGAGCGTCGAACGCCAGCTCACATCAGCCGGGCATCGCATCGACGGCCTCGCGCGAGTCGAAGACAACCGGGTGAACACGAGAGGCGAACGGTTCGAGTACACGTCGCCGTCAGGACGACGATTCACTGACCGGCCCGACGCCGGCGACAGTCTGCGCGAGACGCTTCGCGGTCTACGAGGTTCTGAAGAATGGGCGTCGGTCGGGACGATCGGCGGTCTGGAAATGCAGGGCCGGTCCCGCGACTACGGCGAACACACCGGCCTCGAGTTCGGTGTTCCAGGTGTCATCAACAACATCGCCGGGAGCGCCGTCAGCTATACGACCCGCGATCTGTTCGACGCATCACCCCACGGCATCATGATCCGAGCAGAACGCCACCTCGAACGCGTCGCCCCCGAACTTCAGGATCTGCGCGCCCACGTCGAAAGCCTCACCGAACAGGCGACACGAGCCCGTGGGCTGGTGGGCCAGAAGTTCGGGCAGGTCGCCGAGATCGAACGACTCGCCACACATATCGAGGATCTCGAAGTCGAGATGGCCGCTCTCGAGCACGACGGACCCGCCGGAACCGGAGGACCCGACATCGGTGACGGACCCGGCCCGTCGCCGCTCGGCGACCCGGCCGGGCCGGGACCGAACACGCCCCAGCCGGGTGCAGCGGGAGCGGCCGGGACAGTTGACGATCGTGACAAACAGTTTGATGTTCCATCGACCCCATCCGCTGTCGGCGGCGGCGGAATCGAGTTCTGACTACTCGTCGGCGATGGCGGTGCCGTCAACATTTCGCGTGTGTCGGTGGCTACCTCGATCCGCCAACTGGCGGCCACGGCAACTCACGACACCCTGCTCACTTTCCGTGGTCATATGCATCGTTCCATGGCCCCCTCAACACCGACGGGAAGTCCTACCGAGCGGGTCGCCAGACCTGCGGCGACTATCAAAATGAGCGCGCCTGATCAGGCACCTCGGGCACCCGGTCCCGGAAAACGTCGCGCGTTATCGAGCACCCGATCACCCACATAATGCCGGCTATGTGCGGCTGTGGACGCTGGCGATACGAACATTCTGATCGCTCAAGTCTCATGGTTGGCTGGTTCCTCAGGCCAGGCCGGGTCCAGACTCGTATGGTGACGTGATGTCGACGCTTCGATCGATCGTGTTGTTTTTGGTTGCGGCGATTGCCGAGATCGGTGGCGCGTGGCTGATCTGGCAAGGCGTGCGCGAGCATCGTGGTGTGGCTTGGGTCGGAGCTGGCATCGTTGCGCTTGCTGCGTACGGTTTCGTCGCAACGCTGCAACCCGACGTCAACTTCGGTCGGATCCTGGCCGCCTACGGCGGAATATTTGTGGCCGGATCGCTGGCATGGGGCCGGCTGGTCGACGGATTCAAGCCGGATCGCTTCGATCTCGTTGGAGCAGGGATCTGCCTTGTTGGGGTGTCGGTGATCATGTACGCGCCCCGCTGAACTGGCTCCACGCAGTATCGCTCCTGCCAGGTGGGCGTCATCGGGTCTGCGCGACATGTCGTTCAGACCAGCCCATCGATGATGCGATAGACACCGAACGCGACGAATGTGGCGGCGGCACCGATTTTCGAGGTTCGTTCGGAAAGCCGTGCGCCGAGTTGCTGGCCGACGATGACTGCGATACGTCGAGGACCTACCGGTGGCCGAGATCGCCGACGCCATGGGCGCCACCGGGCGGAGCATCTCGGTGTTCGATATCTGAGTTCGATACGACCGCACCGATCATTGCTGGAGCGGGTGCCGACGCGGCGTATCGTGGTCGTGTGCGTGATCTTCAACGCGGTGCGGTCCGGTTGCACATCCTGCATCACGCGGCCCAACACCCGATCACCGGGGCGTGGATGTCCGATGAACTTGCCACGCACGGTTACACCATCAGCCCCGGCACCCTCTACCCCACACTGCACCGGATGGAAGCCGACGGCGAACTGGCGTCACGCAAACAGGTGACAGACGGACGCGCGACGCGCGAGTACACGATCACCCACGACGGGCAACGAGCGTTGGCCGACGGACGTGACACGCTGCGAGAACTCGCCCGCGAGGTCCTCGACGACACCTGACACGGTCTCGACCCGTCGTTGAAACCTGTTGATATCGGATACCGATATGGTGGGCCGGTGTCGCAAGCCGGGAAACTCCAACAAAATTTGGGTGTGACGGATGCAGTGATCATCGGTGCCGGATCGATGATCGGTGCCGGCGTGTTCGTGGCGTGGGCGCCCGCTGCCGAGGCTGCCGGTACCGGCCTGTTGATCGGGTTGGCAATCGCGTCGATCGTCGCGTTCTGCAACGCGTCGTCATCGGCACAGCTCGCGGCCTTGTATCCGGAGTCGGGTGGCACCTACGTGTACGGCCGCAACCAGCTCGGAGCGTTCTGGGGTCATCTTGCCGGCTGGGGGTTCGTGGTCGGCAAGACCGCTTCGTGCACGGCCATGGCGCTCGCGATCGGCGCCTACCTGTGGCCAGCCCATGACCGCATCGTGGCTGTCACCGCGGTGGTGGCGATCACCGCAGTGAACATCGGCGGGTTGTCGCGCACCGTGGCCGTCACCAGGGTCCTGCTCGTGGTCGCCCTCGCGGCGCTGGTCGTGGTTATCGTGGCAGGTTGGAGCAGCCCCGACGCCGAAGTGGGCCGGTTGCTCCCGATCGACGGCGACCTGTTCGGCATCTTGCAGTCGGCGGGGTTCATGTTCTTCGCATTCGCCGGGTACGCCCGCATCGCAACACTCGGCGAAGAAGTCAAAGACCCCCAGACCACCATCCCACGCGCCATCCCACGCGCGCTCGCTGCGGTGCTTGGTGTGTATGTCGTCGTGGCCGTCACGCTCCTCGCCGTCGTGCCCGCCTCCGACATCGCCGAGTCCACCGCACCACTGCGGCTCATCGTCGACAACAGCCGCATCGCTCCCTTGTCACGGATCGTCGATCTCGGCGCAGGGATCGCTGCACTCGGTGTGTTGTTGAACCTGATCCCCGGCATCTCCAGAACCGTGCTCGCAATGGCACGCCGCTGCGAGCTACCCGGATGGTTCGCCCACATCGACGAAGAGCGATCACTGCCCCTCCGAGCCGAACTGTCCATCGCAGCAGTCGTGATCGGCCTCGTGATGATCATCGAGTTACGAAACGCCATCGCATTCTCCGGTGTTGCCGTGCTCACCTACTACGCAATCACCAACGCCTCAGCACTCACGCTCACATCAGAACACCGCCGATGGCCCCGATCCATTGCGGTGACAGGACTCGCAGGCTGCGTCGTCCTCATCGTCGCGCTGCCCGTCGCCGCCGTGATCACCGGAGCAATCACGCTCACCATCGGAGCAACCATCCGCCTCGCCACCACAGCGCGCACAACCCCACCCAGCGACGCGCCACATTCGTGAACGCGCCGTGACCACCCATCTCACGCCGTTCCCACCCACGCATATCAGCAGGCCCTTTACAGCGTCTCAAGCGCCCAGTACGGCACTTCCGATCGGTCGGGCCCGCTCCATATCGCGCTGATCCGGCGTTGGATTCTCGATGTGGTCGCAGGCGCTCCTGTCTGCCGGATAGCGCGTGGTGCAGTTGGTCGACGGCTTGAACATTCTAATGGGGGTCTGATCGGTCACGATCCTGCGCGCGCCCAGCGACCCCGTGAGGTGGGTGCACCCGAACGGTGCAGCCATCTCACGAGTTCAACCGCACCACCTACCCGTGCGCTTGGCGTCAGCCGCCCAGGCCGCCGGTGCCGAGCAGGCTGCCGTCTGCTGCGTATGCGTCGACACGTTCGAGTACGTCCATCGTTGGCGGGGCATCGAGCGGCGACGCGGATTCGCCTGGGGGTGGCGGCGCGGTGAAGGGCAGGTCGGCGAGCACGACGAAGTAGCCGTCGGGGGAGGTGACCTCGACGTTGACGGTCCCGATGTTCATCACAATGTCGACGGCGACTGTGCCTGCGGGTGCCTGTCCGAGGAACATGAAGTGGCCGAGTCCGGTTCCGTCGCGAGGATCGGCCTGGAGGGTGTAATTGGCCCATGGGATCTGCGGGTAGGCGTCTGCTCGGCTCATTGGGCCGCATCCGCCGCCGCCGAATGCGGCGCCGTTCTCGAACAGGAGGTCAGCGTGGGAGTTGGCGCCGTCCACGGTCCAGTAGTCGATGGTACGTCCGTCGCTGGTGGTGCTTGCGACGAGGCGTGCGTTCTCGGAGTTGATGTCGCACGGCGACTCACCGATAGAGCCGACGTCCTCGACGACTTGAGCCTGCTCTGGGCTGAGCCGGTCGGCAACGACGGCGAACGCAACCCCGCCCCCGACAGCAGCAGCGGCTCCGACGACGAGGCCGGTAAACAGTTTGTTTCGGCGACGTGTCGGCTTGGGTCGGACCGGTTGTGGTCGTTCGATCGTGGGGTTGGTGCTGTTCATGACGTTCTCCATGAGGTCGGCTTCCCCAACCCGCAGGTCCAGTGATCGAACATCGGTGTCGCTGTACATCGACTGCGCAACGAGGCGGTCGAGTTCTTCGTCGTTCATCACTGGGCTCCTTGCGTTCGGTGGAAGCGGAGAGATTGTCTCTCTGTTCTTTCATGTCCGGTGTCGTCGGTGCGTTTCGCGGCTTTCGGACCTTGTGCCGAGGCGTCTGATGTGAGCGTCGACCGCAATTTGCGGCGGGCTCGATGCAGGTGAGTGCGCACCGTGTTCTGCTTCATGTCGAGCACCACAGCGATCTCTGCCGGACTCAGTTGCTCGGTCGCAGTCAAGGTCAAAACTTCGTGTTCCACCGGAGTGAGCGACTTCATCGCAGCGGTGACCTGGGCGGCCAGAGCCGGATCGGCTACCGACGGTTCTTCGAGCACGTCGTCGAGTTGCAAACGGAGCTTCTCAGCGAGGCGTCGCTGCCGTCGGTGAGTGCGGTCACCGTTCGCGATGACATTGCGAGCAACGCCATAGAGCCACAAGATGGTGTCTGGTTCGTCCGGCACGACGTCCAGTCGACGCCACGCTGTCAGCATCGTCTCGGCGACCACATCGGCGGCATCGGCCGGCGTTGCCGTCCGTCGCAGCGCATAGCCCAAGAGCGCTCGCGTATGAGCTTCGTAAGCCGATCTGAACTTGTCTTCGTCGAGACTCCCTCGCACTGAAACCTCCATGTCGCACAGCTTGCTCTACGACATGTCCGCCAAGCCGGCCAGCGTTTCAAACTTCTCGAATGGCTGGACTCGGGCCGAGAACCTTCACACCTTGAAACACGCATATCAGCGCGAATTCGTGGTGCTGGCACCCGCTCCTGATCGGCACTTCCGATCGCGGGAACCGACTCATAACTTCATCCAAATCCTGGCCGCCGAGTGACTTGCCGCCCGCCCGGAGACGAAGTCGCGACGGCGCCGACGGCGCCAACTCACTCGTGATCCGGCCGTTCGACGCCAGAGACGCCGGAACGAACTGAGCGCACTCTGTGTGACGAACTGGCCGTACGTGGGCATAAGTCGGTGGCCACCGACACGCGTATCGCGGCGAACAGGTCAAGTTGTCCCGTTTCACGGATCCTTCGGTTGCGGAGTTGCCACCGTCGGAACGGATGATCTCGGTCAGCAGCATTGTCGGCGGCCGTGCCCCAGTACAGGTGCCCTGCATCAGGTGTCGGGTTGCAGCACATCCGGTTGTTGCATTCGTGCAAGGCGTACAGCGAGTCGCTGGTGGGTGGGTCAGCGAGTGTGAGCGCAAGGCGGTGCGCCCGATACTTCCACCGTTCTCCGTTTGGGCCCGCCCACGACCATGTTGCATAACCGTCTTCGCCGGGGGCGAGAGCGATTTCCCAGCAGCCGAGAGGACCGGTACTGCGATCAATTCGAGCGTTGAACCGTGCCACGAAGGTTGGGTCCTGGGGAATCGGTTTCATGGTGACGACGATCTTCGCAGAGACCCGAGCGCAGCGCTTGACGCTGACGATCTGATCCCGGTTGACTGCAGTTCGGGGCCTCACAGCGATGTGTTGCGAGGTTGGGGTGTCGAGGCTGGTCGTGAGCCCCTCAGTTGTTCCGGATTGCTTGAATCAGCTGAGCGGGGTTGAAGGAGGTGCTCGACAGGTCGGCCGGTGTCACCAGGGGACGTAGCAGCCGGCGCTGCTGTAGTAGCTGTTGCGGTCGTAGCTGGTGGTGCTGCTCCAGCAGCTGTGGACGGTGAGTTCGCCCCAGTTGTTGAGGTCGCGTTCGAAGTGTTGGCGGCACAGTTGGCGATCCATCTGGCGATCGCCGGACTGGGGCCAGCAGGTGCGCTGAAACCATTGTGCGCCGGCGGCCTCGGCTGGGCCGGTGACGTTGACGATGAGTCCTGCGGCCAGCGCGGCCAGCGCGGCGGCGAGCGCGACCATCAGTCGTGTGGCGGATGCTCGTGCGGATGGCCGGGGCCGACGTTGGTTGGTGTGAGTGATCGTGTTGGTGTGCATTTGGTTCTCCGTTGGGTGTGGTTCTCTGCCGGTTCGCGGCCTTGTTGGTGTGGCTGATCTAGGTGAGGCTGAGTCCGAGGTCGTGGCTTGGAGGAGGCGGTGCAGGGGCCGCTGGTGGGCCGGGTGGCCTGTCGAAGTCGGGGGCGTCGACGCCGACTTGTTCTTCGAGCCAGTCGAGGCCGCCTTCGTCGTTGTGCTTGTCGGCCCATCCCTCGAGGGCGCGGTCGACGGACGCGATGTCGTCGTAGCGGCCCAGCACTTCGGTGCTGTGGGTGGAGTTGTTGGTGGCGGTGAGTTGGTGGGTGCCGGGGTTGTAGCTGACGCGGAAGCTGCCATCGGTGGTGATCGAGGTCCAGCGCATGCCGTAGTCGATTTCTGGTGCGGGGAGACGGTCCGGTGTGATGTCGGGGTTGGTGAGGTTGCTTGTTGCTCGTTCGAGGCTGCGGTTGCCGAGGAACATGCCGGCGTCGACGCTTCGCGCGATGACCGGGTTGAGTTCGATGACGGTGTTGACGGGCGCTTTGATGGCCCGTTCGATATCGCTACGGTCGATGGCCCGACCGGGTTCGTTCACGAGCACGATCTCGTCAGGGTTGGACGCGACGACGTCGGGCTTCGAGAGAGCGAGGTAGTCGGCGCGGGTGACCATGACGTTGCGGCCGGCGATGTCGACGAGTGCTTGCGGTGGGGGTCCGGTGCCGGCGTCGATGATGACAATGCCTGGCTGTTCGGCGATCCAGTTTGCGAGCTGTTCGACGCGCTGGGGATTGGCGTATCGGACGTCGCCTCCGACACCGGCAGACAAGACACTGGTCTTGTCGTCGATGTGGTCGACGAGTTCGGTGAGACGGGCTGGTTCGACGTCGTGGTGGGCGAGCCAGTCGTTCACGCCGATCCCGCCTCGAGACCGTGGGGCTCCCAGGATCGAGGCGGCGTCGCCGTCGAGATCAACGAGGAGGACGGGTTTCGTTTCGTGCAGTGTGGCGGCTGCTGCGGTGACGCTTGTGCCGGCGCCTCCCTTGGATCCCCACATGAGGACGATGTGATTGTCATGCCGCATGGCCGACCAGTTCTGAGAGCTGCTGTCCGGCGCGCATGGCTTGGAGGCGACGGGCGACGGCGCTCGATCCTTCGGGCGGTGGGGTGCGGTCGAGGCGGTGTTCGATGAGTGCTTTCCAGCGTGTGTCGCTGATCTTTCCGGAGTGGAAGACCTCGACGATTCGGGCGAGTTCGATTGACGCGATTGCGGTGTCGGCCACGTTGGTTTTGTGGTCCTCGAAGAGCACGGAGCAGTCGTCGGTGTGCGAGTCGTTCGCCTGCAGGGCGATCTCTCGTGACTGACGGTTGCGACGGCGGTGCCGGCGCTCGTCAGGGTCGATGATGTCGTGGCTCGTGCCGACCCTCGGGCCGAGGTAGGCGATCATCGG
>Ga0105054_10010161_pt1 | contig 12043 bp, 8 predicted proteins | sample BON02_FD_78091 | JGI IMG/M metagenome (GOLD analysis project Ga0105054, IMG submission 78091) | Freshwater microbial communities from Lake Bonney liftoff mats and glacier meltwater in Antarctica - BON-02 (megahit assembly) | ecosystem: Environmental > Aquatic > Freshwater > Ice > Glacier... | reverse complement strand
GCCCTTTAGCCGTTTGATGGACCAAGCATTTCCCTGGATGAATGTGATCGGCAGCGAGGGTCCACGGCAGGTTCTCGATACGATCGCTATTAGCGACGCCATGGTCGCGATCTTCGCGATGACGCTGTATTTAATGGATCGCAAAAATGGCGCCCCGTGGTTGGTCGCAACGTTCTTCGTCCTCTTTCAGGCGGTCGTAATGTGGTTTGCGCCCGATATAGCGGGACTGAACGGGCTCTTTGCCGCCTATAGCCAGATACCGCCGAGTTTGACCGTCTTGCTCGGCCTGCTCGCGGGCGGGCTGGCGGGCTATCTAGGCTGGACAAACGGCCATTCGCCAACGCGGTCCGCAGCGAAAGCCAGTCTGGCCTGACGGTTCGGGGGATAGCTCGCGAAACGTCGATCGGACTGCAAGGCATTTAAGATGATGAGGGGGATAAGATGAATAAATCAATATTTTCGCGCCGCGACATGCTTAGCGCCACAGCTCTTGTTGGTACCGGTTTGGCGCTGGCTGGATGCAGTGAAAGCAAAGCGCATACTGTCGCAACACCAACCCAGACCGAAGGGCCATTTTATCCTGTTTTAGACCAAGCTGACAAAGATGCCGACCTAACTAAAGTACAAGGTCGCGAAAATGTCGCTGATGGCGAGGTCATTTCAGTTCAAGGGAGGATTATCGACGAAGCAGGACTTCCCGTTGCAAACGCTGTTGTTGATATTTGGCAGGCTAACGCAGCCGGGCGTTATGCACATGAGGCTGATACAACGACAGCGCCCCTTGATCCTAATTTCCAGGGCTGGGCGATTATAAAAACCGATGGTGAAGGAAATTATCGCTTCAAGACCATCAAGCCCGGCGCTTATCCTGCCAATGAAGGATGGATGCGGCCGCCTCATATTCATTTCAAAGTGTCACGCCGCGGTTATCGCGAGATAACCACACAAATGTACTTTGAATCCGAACCGTTGAACGATGTTGATAAGCTTCTTGGCGAAATACCCAAAGATCAACAGGGCTTGTTGATTGCAAGCCGCGAGAGTGTTTCTGCACCGTTCTTGTTTGATCTCGTCCTCGCGAAAATCTAGCCCATTGCCATCAGGCAGGCGATCGGCAATTTCGTAACCATTGTTTTCAATGAGATTATCGATCAGCAACTGGTCAATCCCGATAGCGGGCATTAGCGCATGTGTTGCAATGACCGGTTGAACCCACCACTCAAGCGGACCTGCGGCGCAGGGCCCAGAGTCGATCTGCCTAGCCCGCTATGAAGCCACAAACCGGGAGGTTTTTTGGGCGATGAGTTGCAATGCCGGAACGGACCATCTGATCTGTTCGATCTGCCCATCCACTTTCGCTACCCTTCACCTACCTTCGATTTGCTTTGGGTGTGCTCATTTGACGGACTTGCGTCTCGGGGAGTATCATCGGACGGTTCGCGCGGCATTTCAAAGGTCAGCCTCCCAAATGCACTATTCTGCAAGTGTTTGTCGGGGACAAAGGAGAACGAGTATGATCAAGAAAGGATTGGTTCTTTCATCCTGTTTTGGACTGATGCTGACATCCTGTACCGTTCAGACAAGATCAGACAATGCTGCGGAATCGACATTCGATCTGCTAGTTACGCCCGTTGGAGATGTGAACTTCCCTGTTGAATGTAATGTCGAGGCGGCACCGCTTGTCGAACGCGGCGTCGCGCTCTTGCACCATATGATGTATGATGAAGCCAGCTTGGTTTTTAGCATGGCGGACGATAGAGATCCGACTTGTGCGATGGCCTATTGGGGGCAAGCCATGGCGATGATCCATCCGCTTTGGCCCGACACGCCATCTTCAGAAGAATTCGAGCGTGGATCAAACTTTGTCAGGCTGGCCATAGAATTGGGAGGCTACTCCGAACGCGAGGATCAATATATCGCGACGGCCGGAGCTTATTTTGAGAATGCCGCTTCACTTACTGAAAAGGACCGACTTGCTCGATTTGAAGCTGCCTGGAAAACAGTAATGGATAAGAACCCTGATGATCTAGAGGCCAGAGCCTTTTATTCCTTAGCCTTGCGGGCCAAAGCCGGTGCTGGTGGGAAAGATTTGTCTCAGCAGGAGAAAGCCGGGCTGATTGCTGAAAGCGTCCTCGCTGATAATCCAAATCACCCTGGCGCGCATCATTATATCATTCATTCTTACGACTTTCCGCAGCTCGCTGAAAAGGCACTGGCGGTGGCTGATAACTACGGAAAAATTGCACCGCGCGTGCCCCATGCTTCGCATATGATGACGCATATTTACACGAGGTTGGGCGATTGGGACAAAGTCATCGAGTGGAACACAGCTTCTGCTGATACAGCATGGTCTCTTTGTGTATCGACCGGCAAGATCAACCCTCACTACACGCATGCATTGGACTATTTAGCCTACGCCTATCTTCAAACTGGCCAAGATGATGCAGTTGTTGAACTTATTCAGACAGCTGATGAATTGCAGCCGCCTTATAGCGAGCTAAGTCGCGATGCTTCCGCCTATGCTTTTGCCGCGATACCTGCTCGCTATGCACTTGAAAGGAGGGATTGGGCTGCTGCAATCAAACTGGAACCACGTTCGCCAAGTTCATTTCCCTGGGAAGAGAGGTTTGACCGATATGTCGCGATAACTCATTTTGCCCGGGCCATCGGATTTGCGCGTCTCGGATCGCCAGATGATGTTGATGCGGAGATCGGTACCCTTCAAATCTTGCGCGCACGCATCGCCGAAGACAATCCCTATTGGGCCCTTCAAATTGACATCCAAATTGAGACGGCCCGTGGATGGCAAACTTTTGCAAACGGCAATGTCGAACAAGCGCTCGCGCAAATGAAGCACGCAGCCAGCTTGGAAAAATCTACCAACAAGCATCCGATAACACCTGGCGAAGTGTTGCCCACGACCGAACTATACGGCGATATGCTTCTTAAAGCCGGGCGCTATGACCTCGCATTTGATGCCTACCGAGCATCGCTGGCGCGTGGCCTGCGTCGGTATAATAGCGTATACGGAGCGGGGAAATCTGCTGATGGGCTTGGCGACGTCGCAGCAGCAGCGGGCTACTATTCTGAACTCATAAAAATGGCTGGCTCATCGAATACAAAGCGTTCGTCGGTCATGGAGGCTCAGGAATTTCTCGAGAATCATTAATTGCCTGACGAGAAGAAATTGCCTTCTAATTTTGTTAAACGCAGGTTTGCCCAGCAATCTTCTCGAGCAAACCACATTCTTGGGACTGTTGAATCAAATTTACGAGCATGAGTGGCGCATAGAGTGTTGCCAGTCTAACGTCAGATCGTTCCCGAATGGCGTAAGAACAGCAAAGCTCCTGCAGGACTAAGATCGCAAGACTTAACTACTCAGCCAATGACATTGAGCGAACGGTCTTAAAGGTCCGAGTGCCCTCATAGTCGAACGTCCGCTTTCCACTCAATAGCGGCCCCGCCCTACTTTACCCACCGCCCGATAAAAAATCCGTCCATCCCGCCAACTTCGGGCAGCATTGATGGATCAGTGCTCAGCCAGCCCGCCGCATCCGGCACCAGTCCGGCAGGCAATTCCGCGGCGGTGATCGGCACTTGGGTCAGCGGCACTGCGCCGGTCTGGCCGAGGCCTTCCTCTTCCTCCAGCGAGCATACGGCATAGACCAGCGTGCCGCCTTCGGGCAGCCAACTTGCCGCGCGGGCGAGCAATTTTGCCTGTAATTCGGCAATTTCGCTGATTTGGCGCGGGCCGATCCGGTGCAGCACGTCTGGATGGCGGCGGCAGGTGCCGGTCGCGGTGCATGGCGCATCGAGCAGGATTGCGTCGAATTGTTTGGCCGATTCCCATGTCAGCGCATCGGCGGTGATGATTTCTGCGTTGAGGCCAGTGCGCTCGAGATTGTTGCGCAGTAATTCCAACCGCCGTTCGCTGATATCCAGCGCGGTTACGGTCCAGCCCGCTGCGGCCAGCTGCAATGTCTTGCCGCCGGGCGCAGCACACAAATCAAGCACGCGTTTGCCTTCTCCGTTGCCGAGCAAGCGGGCAGGCAAGGTTGCGGCGAGATCCTGCACCCACCATACGCCCTCTTCAAAACCGGGTAATTCGTCGATCGGAGTGCCGCGCGGCAAGCGGATATGGCCGGGAGCGAGGCTTTGTCCGCCCAGCTCGGCGGTCCATTGCTCGGTTTCCGCATGATCCTTCAGCGCAATGTCGAGCGGCGGCGGTTCGGCCAGCGCGCCAACAAGGGTGACGGCTCGTTCGCCCCAGCGGAAACCCACAGCATCATTTGGAGTGGGGCCTTCGGGCAGTTTCACTTCCTGTTTGTTCAGGGTCGAAAATACCCCATGCGCCAGCCTGCGCGGGCCGCCAGTCAGCAGCGGCAGAGCGGTGGCGATCACCGCGTGCGGCGGCGTGTTGAAGCGCAACCATTGCACCAGCATCAGCCGGATCACGCTGCGCGCCTTGGCATCATCGGACAGGCGGTTGCGGGTTGCGCTGTCGATCATTGCGTCCAGATCGACCAGCCAGCGCATCACTTCGGCGGCAATCGCACGCGCCAGAGCGCGGTCGGCGGGGCCATTGATGCTGCGCAATGCACCGCGTTCCGCCTGTTCCAGCGTCTCGCCGCGTTGAAGAACGGCATCCATCATGCGCAAGGCTGCGCGGCGGGCGGGTAATCCGGGAGTATCTACCATGGCAGCGCCCCTATCCGTGATTGCAAAGAAGGGCCAGCGATACCATGTTGGAAAAATGACTGAACGATCGACCAAGCGCCCCGAGAACTTCGCCAAGCCCAGCCATTGGAGCAACGATCCCGCGCCAAAGCCCAAGGCAGCCGAACCGACTGACAAGCCGGCCGACGGCGACAAACACGGCCTAAGCCCCACCCGCTACGGCGATTGGGAAAAGGACGGAATTGCGATAGATTTTTAAAGGGGTTTAAAGGTCACCTTCAGCCCATCCTTGGGCTGCGGGATCGGCCACGCCTGCCAATCGGGCTCATACCCCTCGGCAATCTGCACTTCGTAACGGGTCAGCACATGCGCCAGCAGGATTTTCACCTGCATATAGGCAAAGTGCAGCCCCAGACACATATGCGCCCCGCCGCCGAACGGCACCCAGGCATATTTGTGCCGCGCCTTCACCTGTTCCGGCGTAAACCGCATCGGATCAAAGCGTGACGGATCGGGCCAATGTTCTTCCTGATGATGCACCAGATGGGCATTGATCCCCACCTGTGTCCCACCGGGAATGGTATAACCGCCGAATTCAAACGACCGCAAAGCCCGGCGCGGGGTTGATGGCACCGGCGGCATAATCCGCAGGGCTTCCTTGAAAGCCATTTCAGTCAATTCCAGTTTGCCCAGATCGTCATAATCGACCGGTTTGGAATTGCCGGCGTTATCGGGCCCGCCAGTAACAGCGCGCAATTCCTGCCGGACTTTCTCCTGCCATTCCGGGTTCGCGGCCAGCAGCCAGATCAGCGACGTGGCGCTGGAGGTGATGGTGTCATGTGCGGCCATCATCAGGAAATTCATATGATCGACCACCGAATCGACCGGCAGCAATTCACCTGCTTCGTCCGTGGCATTGGCAAACTGACTGAACATATCCTGCCCGCCGCCTAGCTCGCGCCGTTTCAACGCTTCTTTGCTGAAGAAATCGACCAGGAATTCGCGGCCCTTCACACCCCTGCGCATTAGCGTGCCGGGAAGTGGTTTGCGGATTGGCGCGACGGAGGCCTGGACCATGTCGACGAACGCCTGATTGATCCGGTCTGCTTCGGGTCCAAACGGAATACCGATGAAACTGTCCGCCGCCAGATCGAGCGTGAGCTTCTTGATCGCGGGGTAGAATTCCATTTCCGCCCCGCCCCACTCCTGTACCCGCGCGGCAATCCCGCGGTTCAGGGAATCGGCATAATGGCGCATGGGCTCGGGCTTGAACGCAATCGACAGGGCGCGGCGATCCGCCCGGTGATGGTCGAAATCGATCAACATCAACCCGCGTGGGAACAATTGATCCAGCACCGGCCCCCAGCCCTGTTCGGAGGAGAACAGCTTCTCCCGGTCGAACAGCATCAACTCGTTCGCATCGGCCCCGATCAGACCGATATTCCACCGCCCGAAGGCCCAGTTTTTGTAAACCAGCCCGTAGGTTTGGTACATCCGGCGCGAGAAAGAGTGCGGATCAGCCAGCATTTTGAACGTGTTGCCGACCAGTGGCCAGCCCGCTTCGCCCGGAATATGGTCCAGTGCATGCGGCGGCAGCGGCTGGTTCCAATGGGTAGGCGGCGGGACAATGCCTGCGTGGTCGCCCATATTGGTATCTGCGGAATCGTGTGCTGCGGTCGCCATAGATTGTTCCTTACTTACCCCAATGTAAGTAAGTCTGGCGGCTAAATCCAGCCCGACAATTCACGCCGGATAATTGTTTCCAGCATGACCATGCCCGCGTCGCTGGAATTCAGGCAGGACAGGGCGGCAAAATGCTCGCCCCCAGCCTCGGTAAATTGTTCGTGCCCTTGAATGGCCAGTTCTTCCAACGTTTCCAGACAATCGACCGCGAAACCAGGTGCAGCGATTGCCATGCGTTTGGTGCCTGCCTTACCCTCTGCCATCAAGGTGGTGTCCGTGGCCGGTTCCAGCCACTTTGCGCGGCCGAATCGGGATTGAAAGGTGGTCAGGACACGCATTTCCGGTCGCTGTCCGCTCGCCCGTATTTCCGCTTCCAGCAGCCGCGCTGTTTTCTGGCAATGGCAGTGATAGGGATCGCCCTTGGGCAAGGTCCGTTCGGGCATCCCGTGGAAACTGAGCAGCAGCACTTCCGGATCGAAACTCAGCGCATCCAACTGGCGCGTCAGATCTTGCGCCAATGCGGTGATATAGGCCGGATCGTCGTGATAGGGCGGCATGGTCCGCAGCGCGGGCTGCCAGCGCATCTTGCCCAACACTTCGCCCGTTTTATCCACCACGGTGGCGGTGGTCGCGCCGCAATATTGCGGATACATCGGTGCGAGCAATATCCGGTCGCAGCCGGCATCTTTCAGCCGGGTCAGTTCCTGTTCAATCGACGGATTGCCGTAGCGCATACCCCAGCCGACCTGAGCCTGATCACCCAGCCGCACTTGCAGCGCCTCTGCCTGTTCGGCGGTCAGCGTCGCCAGCGGCGATCCATATTTGCCCCACACCTGTGAATAGGCATGGGCAGATTTCTTGGGGCGCGTGTTCAGAATAATCCCGCGCAGGATCGGCTGCCACACAATTGACGGAATTTCGATAACCCGCTTGTCGGACAGAAATTCTGCAAGATACTTCTTCACCGCTTTCGCCGTCGGCGCATCGGGCGTACCGAGATTGACTAGCAACACCCCGATATTGCCGCTGCGGACAGGTGGATGTTCGGGGCTAAGCTGCTGCGGGGTCCAGGTCATAATCCTTCAGCAAATAGGGGTAGGCGGCGGATGCGCAAGCCCGTTGCGGAATGTAGTGCGTTGGCAATTGCCGGCGCGGCAACCACTGCGCCCAATTCGCCGGGGTCGAACGGCCCTGCCTTGCTGCTTATAAAATCAACCTCGATTTCCGGGCAATCCGCCAGCACCGGCAGCCCCAGTGATCCAAGCCGTGTGGTGGTCGGGACACCGTTAAGATATTCAACAGCGGAACCGAGCGCCAAGCCCATGCCGAACAGCAAACCGCCTTCGATCTGCTGCCGGGCAATGTCGAGGTTAACGATCCGGCCAATATCGACCACCGCGCTCAGTTTGGTAACCCGCGCGCCGCCGCCATCACGCCGCGCGGTTGCAATACAGGCAATCCGGCCCGCATTATCGTCCCCATCTTCATTGGCTCCGATCCGGTGACAGGCTAGGCCCTGACCGCTTTGGTCTCTGCCGCCATCCCACTGCGCCAGACGCGCCACATCCTGCAGGCACCGCGCCAGCCGCAAATCGCCGCCTAACATCTCGATCCGGTAGGACAGCGGCTCACGCCCATGGCGCCACGCCATTTCATCCATGAAACTTTCAGTCACAAAGGCGGTGATGCCGTGCGCATTGCCGCGCATCCGCCCGGTCGGTAGTCCGATCCGCACCGGCACGTGATCGAGCGCCACATTGGGGATGCCGTAAGCCGGCATGGCCCCTTCCATCACCATCGGATCAGCTTCGCCTTCGGCTTCCTTGATCGCTGCCCAGCTGGTTTTGTTGTCAAACAGTCGGTGGCCGAATTCTTTCGCCGAAGCCGGCGAGGCCATCCGCACCCGCATGGTTTCGATATTCCCGCCGGAACCAAAATTCCCATCGCCGCGACCCAGCTTGGCCGATACCAGCACGGCTGCAGGCATCCTCGGACGGCCCGCCAGCATTTCCTGGCCGCGCGACCACATCAATTGGACCGGACGCACTGCATCCTTTGAGACTTCCTGCGCAATCAGGGCGACTTCGATTGCATGGTCATGTTCCAGCCGCCGGTCGAAACTGCCGCCCGCCGGCATGGGATACAGCACAACATCGCTGGTGGAGATGCCCAGTGCCTTTGCCGCCGCTTCCCGCGCCATTTCGGGTGCCTGACTGGCGATCCACAGTTCCAGCTTGCCATCCGCGTAGCGTGCCGTCGCAGTGGCAGTTTCCAGCGTCGCATGGGTCGCTGGAGCAAAGTCGTACCGCAGGGCGATCTGAGTTTTCTCCATCAGGCTATCGCCCTCGCCCCGCTCCGCAATACGGGTCGCCTCGCCCCTGCGGAGCCCCGCGTCCAGCGCTGCCTCGATCGTGGTGCTGTTGACAGCCTCGGCGACATCGAACCACGGCTCCATTCGCGACACTGCCTGATCGGCCGCCCACCAATTGTCAGCCACCGCAGCCAACCAGCGCTTGCCTTTGACGATCCTGACAACGCCCCGCAGCCCCGCCGCCTCTGGTGCAAAACGGGTCAATTCCGCCTGATCAACCGGGCCGTGCCGGATGGAGGCGTAGAGGATATCGGGCAAGCGGACATCGCCTGCGAACAGATAAGTACCGTCAACTTTGGATGGCAGGTCGAGCCGGGGAAACGCCGTCGGAGCATCTGCAAGTCCAGATATTGGCTCTTCAGAGGCAAATTCGGGCATCAGCGGGGGCGGATCGGGCGGGGTGAATTCCACCGCCTCCTCGACCAATTCGGCAAAGCTCAGTTTTTTGTCCAGATGCAGGATGAAGCCGCTATCGGTGGCGCATTCTTCCCAGCTGATGTCCCATCGGTCCGCCGCGGCCATCGCCAACATCGCCCGCGCTGCCGCAGCTGCATTGCGGCACGGCAATTCATAGGCGTCCAGCGAAGCGCCATCGGCGGTGACGTTGAACCGCCGCTGCTGTGCATAGCGCTCGGCAATCAGATCATCCGGCTCGTCCGCCAGATCAAGCAGGCCAAGCATATCGGGCATCCATAAGGGGGCCCAGCGCGCGGCCAGCGGTACATTGGCATAGGCCCCGCTGACAGGCGCAGGCTCAACCGCGACTTGCCGCCAGTCCGCACCCAGTTCCAGTGCCACGATCTGCGGCAACAAGGTCGTAATCCCTTGCCCCATTTCGAGCTGCGGCACCGCCACTGTAACCACTCCGTCCGTGCCGATTTTTAACCAGGCATCGAAGGCAAATTCACCGCGTCCAGGCGTCAGCGGGGTCGAAAAGTTACGGGGGCGCAAAGTCCACGCGGCCAGCAATCCGCCGCCGACCGCAGCGCCTACAAGCACTCCTCGGCGGCTGATCTGCATAGTTAGTCCGCCCTGACAGTTGAGGGGGCGGCAGAAAGGTCAGCAGACGGATCATCCAGCCATTCAGAAAGACGCCGGGCAATTGCCGTGAACGCCTCTGCCTGCGGACCATCGCCCGCCGCAGTTGGCGTTCCCGCATCGCTATCTTCGCGGATGTTCATCGCCAGCGGAATGCGGCCAAGGAACGGAACGCCAGTCGCTTTCGAAGCTTCTTCCACGCCGCCGCGCCCAAATGGGTCGCTGATCTCGCCGCAATGGGGGCAGGAATATCCGGCCATATTCTCCACCAGACCCAAAATCGGGACTTTTCCGGTTTCAAACAGATTGGCTGCCCGCTGCGCGTCGATCAGGGCCAAGTCTTGCGGGGTCGAAACAATAATCGCGCCAGCCGGCTTATAACGTTGCAACATGGTCAACTGGACATCGCCAGTGCCGGGCGGAAGGTCCACCAGCAGCACCTCTGCATCGCCCCAATGCGCGTCGATCAGCTGACCCAGCGCGTTGCCTGCCATCGGCCCGCGCCAGGCAATCGCTTTGCCCGATTCGACCAGATGCCCCATCGACAGGACGGGCACGCCCCATTTGCTGGGCACCGGGATCAATTTTTCTTTTTCTACCAGAGGCCGCTCGCCCTTATTGGCCAGAATGGTTGGCTGGGACGGGCCATAGATATCCGCATCTACCACCCCGACCTTGCGGCCCATCCGCGCCAAAGCAACCGCCAGATTGGCCGTCAGGGTCGATTTCCCCACCCCGCCCTTGCCTGATCCAACCGCGATAATTCTTATCGGCGTTGGCGGGGGCGCAGGTATGGCCCTCGGCGCCCGGTCGGCAATCATCGCCACGCGCACTTCGTCCACACCGTCTGCGGCGCCGATCATATCCTTGACCGCAGCCTCCAACCCGTCACGCGCCGCAGGCTCAAGCCCGCCGACATCGAGCACCAAAGTGGCGACGCCTTCTTTCAGCTTTGCGGTTTGTACCCGCGCTGCAATCGAGGCGGGAAGGCGCGACTTAAGTTCATCTTGATCCATCGCGGGCATCCCTAGCAGCAATTTCGTGTCCGCAACCCCTGTTTTTCTGCAGCTGGCGCCCTATAAAGAATACATGAACATTTTTACTGGTTTTACCAACAGGATCGGGCTCAGCATGGCTGGCAAAAGCCCTTGGGGCGAAAATACGGGTAGCGGAGGCTCCGATGGGGGCTCTGACGGCGGAGATGGATCGGGCGACAAGCCTGGCGGTCCGCGCAATCCCTGGCTTCCATCTGGCGGCGGCGACAAACCTCGTTCGGCAAAAATTGAAGATATCTTCAAGAAACGCGGTCCGGAAGGCCCGCGGCGCGGCGGCGGAGGCGGCGGCCCCCCTAATTTCCGCATGCCCCAGCGGCCCGGCGGGAAAAGCTGGACCCCGGTGATCATTTTCTTCGTGGCAATCGCATGGCTTGCAATGAGCTCGGTTCATTTTGTGCAGCCGAAAGAACAAGGCATCGTCACAACTCTCGGTAAATATTCGAGCACATTGGAGCCTGGAACCGGTATAACATGGCCCTGGCCGATCCAGAATGTCGATGTGGAACAAGTCAGCACGATACGTGTGGACCGGATACCTGAAGGCGGGGAGCAAAAATTGATCCTGACCGGGGATCAGAATTTAGTCGATTTGTCCTACCTCATCCGTTGGAATATCAAGGATTTGAAGCAATACAGGTTCCAATTGGCTGACCCTGACGAGACGGTGAAGGAAGTTGCCGAAGCGGCAATGCGTGCATCGGTCGCCGAACGGACACTGGACGAGACATTCTCCGGTGCAGGGCGCGCCGAAATCGAACAGCGGGTGCGCACACGGATGCAGGCCATTCTGGACGCATACCGTTCAGGCATTGCGGTGCAGGGTGTGGAAATTGCCAAGACCGATCCACCCGCAGAGGTAAACGAGGCGTTCAAGGACGTCACCGTTGCCGAACAGGATGCCGATGCTGCGGTAAATACCGCGCGCGGTACCGCGCAACAGATCCTGGAACGGGCACAGGGTGAAACGATTGCCTTCGACAAGGTGTATGAGGAATATCGGCAGGCTCCTGAGGTCACCCGGCGGCGGCTTTATTATGAAACAATGGAGCGGGTGCTGAGCCAGACGGACAAAACAATCGTCGAATCGGGTGGGGTCACAACCTATTTGCCATTGCCGGAAATCCGCAAGCGCACCCAAGTCGCGCCAGCGGCTCCAACTTCCGCACAGGGACAGTAAGCCATGGAAAATATTTGGGAAAACTATAAGCTTTCAATCATG
>Ga0105054_10010154_pt1 | contig 12046 bp, 11 predicted proteins | sample BON02_FD_78091 | JGI IMG/M metagenome (GOLD analysis project Ga0105054, IMG submission 78091) | Freshwater microbial communities from Lake Bonney liftoff mats and glacier meltwater in Antarctica - BON-02 (megahit assembly) | ecosystem: Environmental > Aquatic > Freshwater > Ice > Glacier... | reverse complement strand
GCTTTTAAAACATCCCACACTACTGATCCCAGCAGAATGTGGAAGCGATACTAAAACTGTGAGATTTTCCAAATCCCATAATAGTACAGTTTGGTCCAAGGAACAGGTGCATAATAATTGATCGATGAAACATGCTGTCGTGATGAGACCGCTATGTTTCGTGATGAGACCGCTATTTTTAGTGGAGGTTTCTTTTGAAACGTTTCCTGACAATATGTCCCATAACACTAATTGCCCCTTGATATCGCCAGTAATTAGAAACCGATTATCAGGACAAAATTTACACATTGACAATCTTTGCTGAATCCTCGCAGTAAGTGTTACTAATAACGCATATTCCTTATATATCTGTACCGAGAATGGAAGGCAAACTGCTACTTTGAATCCATCCAAACTAAGATCTGTGTATACAACTGATTGGCCGATGTCCACACAACGAACCAAAGTGTCCATACTAAAAATATAGCCGTTAACCGATTCTATTTGTAACAGTCGAGGGATGTTGAGATGGATTTAGATGCATATCAACTGGAGGAACTACTTGAAAAAGAGCTGGAAGATTTGGATAGTGAAAGCGAGGCTGAAGAAGAAATAAATTGTAGTGATAAAAGTGATGCTGACGAAGACCAGAATGATTTCCTATCATTAGCCTGGGAAAGTCTTACAAATAGCAAAGACCAAAAATCCCAAATGGAAACCGAATTATTAGATGGTTTATTGAGTTTGGGATACCATATAGAAACTACTGAAACTCCTGTTGAAGTCGATCAGTTGATGGAAGAACTCTTTGACAAGATTGATGCTGTTATTATTATTGAAGAAGAAAAAGAAGATTCTATAGTAGCAATCGAAGTACCATTGGTAGATGAGGTGACTGTGCAGCAAACTTATTTTGTGGACGATCTAGAGAGAGAAATGGATGAACGTGAAGATGAAAGGAAAGAAAGGAATCGTCAACTAGAACAAGCCCGAGCCAGGTATTTTATCCAGTTTGAGGCTTGCGTGATAATCCAAAAATATACCAGAATGAAATCATGCTGGAGTCAGAAAGCTTTGAAACAGCGATCCATATTGCGAATCCAAAACTGTTTCAAGATGTGTGTCAATCGGAAGCGTGGTCTCGTGATTCTTTTTCGAATGAAGGAAGACGCAATTCAAGCGTCCAATATATATGAACTAAGCCGTGAAGATAAGTTAGCTGCATTTCTGAGAACATGGCATCTCGAAAACCAAAAACTGATGGAACTCGAAGACATGTTGGTTCAATCCTTGATGAACCGAGAAAATTATTTGCTAGCGTTGAATCGCAAGGAAATGACCGAGGAAGATGCATGTGTTCGAAAGCTCGTTGCCTTTGAGAAGCAAATGGAGATGCTAGAGGGTTCTTTGATGTATCGGGAGGATACTCGATCCATAATGCGTTCCCGCGCAATGGCCCGAGAACAAAGCTTTATGCAATCGGAGGATATTTACACGCATAAGTGCATTCAGGGATGGAATTTTGAATTTAATTCTCATTTTGTTAACGAGATGCTTGATATTACTAATTGTGGGCTACAAACATTCGAATCGGTGACCAGATATTCCGGTAGTATTGTAAAATTCCAAGGTTCACGAAATCGATTCGTCTCTCTGAATATGGCATTTCCTCCAGGTGAACATCTCGGGCTTCTTGAACTAAATTTATCCAACAATCAGCTGAGTACTTTACATGGTATTGAAAGGGCACCAAATCTTATCTGTTTGAACTTATCCAGCAACAGATTAGCCAACCAAGAATGTCTTGTTGGAATTGCGAATCTCCAAGCATTAGAAATATTAGATCTTTCTGAAAATTCATTTGGATTTTTGGATTGCAGAAGGTTTCTTCCTACGAAAACGAAGTTTTTAAATCTCTCTCGATGCAGTTTGAAGCGACATCCCATTATCGATTGTAAATCATTGACCACTTTGGTTCTTGATTCAAATGGTATTGATCACGATATTATTCATTGTGAAAGCGTTTTGACAGGACTTGAGAATCTTTCCTTGGCACACAATCCCATTATCCATCTAAGTCCTTTAAACCAACAATTGCAGATAGATTCCCTCGATCTGTCCAACAGTTTATCTTGTACTGAATCCCAACTGGTGCAGTTATTGGTTTCTTGTCAAAATGTGAGTGTATTGAAGATATCCCCGTTTGTTTTATCGAAAAATGGATTGAAAAAGGTATGCCAACACCTCAAGAATATCTCTGAAATAGATCAAGACGAGAACTTCAAGTATAAAGTGTTTGAAAGCGAAATCACTCATGTTCAAAGTAGTTTTCGGGGCGCAAGGACGAGGTCCAAAATTGAGTCTGCTATCATGCAATCTAAATCACTTCGATTTGAGGACGACGAAGAATTTCAGGAAGTGGATATTGACAAATTTGTTGGAACGGAACTAAATTATGACGACGATCCGATTTTGAAATCTTGCGAGAGTTTCGAACTCAATGATACAATACAAGAAAACGAAACGAAACAAGAGATTGAAATCATACAAGCGAAGGAAGATAAACTTATGACTCACTTCGATAGGCTTAAAGAGCAGCCAGCCTTCAAATTCTTGATGGAACAACAAAGTAAACCTATTATTGACGAGCCCGAGGAATTAGATGTCGATGATAATAAAACAATTGACTCGGAAACATCTTTAATAATGATTTCCCCTACAAAAGACACGAGAGATGAAAGCATAGCAAGCAATAGAAAGACGGGCAACAAGTTTGTAAACAAGGTTCAACTAAAATCGAAGCAAGGCGCAGCTCGAGATCGACAAATGCATCTGCGTAAATCTAATAGACTGTCCTCGAAATTCATACCAGCATGGCTTCAATCCAAACCTAAAACTTAAAATTTATTTGACCAGTGATTAACCATCCGGAGATGATCCACCTGCAGATTCCCAGGTTCATATGTTAGTACGGGTAGCAATCTTTGGCTTGTTCGTAGATACCCAGGTTTACTTTGATTAAATTTGATTGTTCCCCATCGAGACAATGGATGCTTGAGAACTGCACCTGAATACTTGTGAGGTTGCCTATGCAATTTCGATTTGTATTCAATGTGAGCGTATTCTGCTGGGGTACCGTATGTTTAGCAATACATGTTCATTCTTGGCATTTTACAGGTTTTCATCCATGGTGATATATTCGTCGTTCCTAATAATGGAAAAATACTGTGAAATATCAAATTCGATAAATCTTGATGTGTTACAGAACGTTCGTCGGACTTGAAACTTGAATCGCAGATTAGATTTCCTGTTGACGGCCCCAGCATTATAGTCGATACATTTACAATGCAGTAATTCAAAGCTGAATCTTCCAGTGCTTTAATGGCTAGTGATTGCAGATCATTCGTCATGCTGCTTGGCTTTATCAATACTAGAACCAACTTTTTAAACTTGATGAATTGTTTTGAAAATACATTCACACACCCCAATAGATGCCTTTCATTCACCATCACAACCGCAAAGGCACCAGGAATGAGGGACACTATATCATGGATCACCGGTTCAATAGCTTCAAATTCGACAACAACCGAAAGAAAAAAGGTTTCTGGAAATCGATCTAGAGTTTTTCCCCAGAATAGTTGGGCGTTCTCAAGATCTCTTTCAGCAATAATAACATGTAGATGTTTACCGGCATCAACGGCTTGATCCACGAACTTGACTGCAGTGGCAGATACATCGCAAACAACCACCAAAGCATTCGTCATTTCCGCGCACCAAAATATCGGAACGGTCCCCTCAACAAACTACAACATGCATCGAGGAACGAAACGATGTATGTTCTTGTTGGGGGTTTTGAACAATTCAATTTTTGTTATTCTGAATGCAGGTGCAAAAGATATAGTCCCAGGAGGCGTGGGACTTGTATACCTTTGTAATACACTCCCCACGCTGTTGATTCAAGGGTTCGGACCTTACTTTTTTCATTTGATTTCTTGTAAACGCCGCATGCAGATAGGTACTGTGATGTTTATGTGTAGTGTGTCTAGCGTGGCACTTTTTGAGGGCCTGATGATGTTGCAACTGATAGGTATCGCAATGGGATCCTTTGCTATGGGTATGGGAGAAACCTCGCTCCTTGGACTTCTAGCATCCTTTGGAGAGGACGAGATAGGAATGTGGTCCAGTGGTACTGGGGCAGCAGGTAAGGAAATGCTAATTAATCATTATTGAGTCTCAAAGCATACATAGGTGTCTTTGGTTATGCATGGAAAGTGTTTTTTGTTGATATTATGGGTTGGAGCTTTCAAAGGTGTTTACTCTTGGCAAATGTTCTTCCGTTTTTGTATTATATTAGTTTTACATATTTAGATCTTTCCACCTATGAACAAATTCTTGATGAAGAAGAAATGCTGCAACAAGAAATATCTGGGGCAGAAACGTCGAGAGAAGAAATTATAGCCGTTTCGTTTCTAGACAAAATAAAGGTATTTCGATCTCTGTGGCTTTATACGGTACCTTTGTTTTTAGTATTTACAGCTGAGTATGCTATGCAATCTGGTCCCTGGGCTTCGATTGGTTTCCCAGTAGAAGATAAAGAAGCTCGTGAAAGGTTTTATACTGAATCTAATTGGTTGTACCAACTTGGAGTTTTTGTGTCCAGAAGTTCCCGTATTTTTTTTTCATTGTCTCTTAAGGTGTTGTGGATGCTTCCCATATTGCAGGTGTTGCTGTTAGTATTCTTTACAGTGAATGCCGCCTTTCACTCCTGGTGGAGTAATTCGTTATTGGTTTTGGCGTTTGTGGTAGGTTTGTTAGGAGGCGCTGTTTATGTTCACTGCTATTGCATAATGGCTCGGGAATTAAAATCGAACAAAGAATTTTCCATGGGTGCAGTTTCAGTGGCTGCTACAGGCGGAACAGTACTAGCAACTGTTTTGGCGGTGTTTTTACAAGGGTGTCTGTATGGAATCAATGCAATTACAGGTACGTATTGATATTTATAAAAATGAAATTTTAATCCATTCATAGACAACGGCCATCCCCCGACGTTTCGATGTGGATATAATTACTCTTTGTTTACAACCTGATTTAAAGATTGCGAAGCCAGCGATCTCTCGAAATGCTGCTGTTTCTGAAAACCTCGCGGATAGCCATCGGGCTCTTTTCTTTCAAGCAGGTACTCTTGTTTATTAAGAAATAGCATTTGATGGCTTCTATCCATCATAGAATTTTAAATACCTGTCTGAGCATACTAGATGAAAAAAAAATGAAACGTCTTGGAGGGAACAAATTGGGAAATTTCTTTTACAGCAACTGATGGAAGAACCGATGATAAGCACTGTGTGTGACGCTGCAAGAAGAATACGAGACAAAAATCCAGGCAGAGTTCCTATTATATGCGAGTCGCATCCCTCGAATAGTGGCTCTGGATGGGCCACCAAGCGATCAAAGTTCCTTGTTTCGGATCAGTTATCCATCGGCCAATTCAGGAAGTTCGTGCGAGGTAACCTCATATGCACCAGTGAAGATCAAAGTAGTGCGCCTAGAATACAACTTGTATTGAGGGACGGTGCTAAGGAACTTGCTGATGAGATGGGTGTGCTCGAGCTTGACCAAGAGTACGTCAACTTCGATGGGTTCTTGTATCTTATATATATTTTGAAAACCAAGTCTGCTGATTCTAATAACCTGGTTAGTGAACCACTTGGCGAAAAATATTCTCGGGCGGATAAGGAGACTATTCAGGAGGCGGTTAACTTGGAAGGCGACAAGCGTCAAGATACAAAAGGAGAAACAACCAATAAAGACTCGACTCAAGTTTCCCAAGAAAGCGAAGATCTAGTTGAAGCAAGTACAGAAAATACAGTGACCTCAAGTGAAACAGAAGATACTAAAAGTGTAGGGATTGAAATGAACGGGCCTTCGATCACAGATGACGTAGCTAGAATTCAAACAGATAATGAATTGAAAGAGCCTTCAATCGCAGATGACGTCACTATAATTCAAACCACGCCTGTGATGATGCCTTTGGCCACCGACGTGTTCAATGGCATGCCTAGTCTTAATTTGGAAATAGAGAAAGAGTATCCGGCTACTGCTGAAGATGCAGATCATTTGCATAGGCAGAATTTCATCATTCCCACTCTCAAAGCTGCAGGGGTCTTAGACTCAATGATCCTCAGTGATAGTGATGCAGATGACCCTGGTACGTGGCCTGCCTTGTCCCGCTCATCAACCGGAGACATACGCACAGGTTTGTTTGAGGAAGAAGATGACGACGGATTGGAATGGGTGCAAGTAGATGATGAATCATTTGGCACTGTGAAATGGAGTTCGTTAGAACAAGGACGCTCATTTGTATTGAACAAATTGTCAAAGTTGGAATTTAGGGAAAAAGCTTGGTCGTTTCGTGATATGGCTGTGCAAGTTTCAAAGGGATTAATGGGAGCCCAGGATCAGATTGCTGAAGCCGTGAGCTATCCGGTGTTGGGGCGAGAAAAAAAAGAGATCATCGAAGAAGATTGGGATGTTGTGGAGTTTGAAGAAAACTCTCCTTCTTCCCCACTATTCTTGTAACATATATACAACGTTTTTATTTCATCAGGTCTCTTTTTTAAATCTATCACAGTAGGACTCTGGTGAAAGTCCGTAAAACACTAAATGACAGTGTGCTATTGAGTATTATTTGAAACAGCACCACTAGTACTTCATACAACCTTAATCAAGATCTGAGATGACTTCTATAGCTTCTGATACATTGCAGAAGCTTTACCAAGGATGAAAGGATCTTGAATTTCTTCATTATTATGGGAAATTGATTTATTGGTATTGCTTTATAGGTTTTAGCCTCACTTTATTTAACATCTTGGCTGGCACTTTCATCGGCCCCGTTGCCTCTTGACAACTCCTATCTATTTTCTTTCCTTCGCTATCACTTTGATTTTACTGCAGGGTGTCCGAGTATCCAGCACCGCGGCCATGAAGAGGTTTCAGGATAATGTAGATATTCAATTTACGGCATTGGATATTCTTATTTTGTTGGCATGTATCTAAAGGGGTAGATGATTTAATATTCGCGGCGATGACGAAATTTCATGATAAAGAAAATATTCAAATGGTTGCAATGAACGCTATAGCATCACTGGCACAGAATACTGATATCCGAGTGACACTTGTGACTAGTAGGGCTACTGACTTACTATTCGACGTCGCAAAGAAATTTTCTTTAATGAGATGGTTCTAACAGAGGCAATGAGTATTATATGTTCATTAGCACGCCATGATGATTTCCAGGTTCGGTTACAAGATGCATATAGTTTGATGGTGATGGCCCGACAATTTTTCCTGATATTTATGAACAGGAGGGTGTATCGCAATGCTTGAAGGCCTTCCAAAACAAGAGCAAGAGGGTATTCCGGAATGAGGATATTCAGCAACCTGTTTCTAAACTTCCGCGACTATGAAAAATTCCAATTCTATTCTTCTTCTTAGTTTGAATCCAGCTGCGTCTTCCAGGAGACAAAACAAGGCAATAGCGAGTCACGTTACTTTAATAATGCGTAATTAGTTCAGCCGCGGGATGAAAGTCGGAGATGATCAACCAGTGAATAAAAAGCTCAAGGGTGTAAAATGAGCTCTTGAAAACCTTTCAACATGATTCGTCGAGTTATGTTTTCTAATCAATATACCAGGGAACAATGAACGATTCTGATAAGTCAATTCATATATGATGGAAATAAGAAGAAAAACTTCTATACTTCCTTTAATACGTACCGATAGTTTTAAAAACATACTATCAAAACAACTGCAATTTGACAGTGCATTTTGAAGCTTGATAGAAATGAAATGGACAAATCGAAAACCTAGAGTTCTCCATATAATTTAGATCTTAAACTTTTTGTCGTCGTATTCACGGTGCGTTCCCATAACTTTATCCCACATCATAATATACTGACCATAGTTTGTATTCGAAAAACGATGGTGAGTATCATGAGCTTTGACATCGTAAAAATGGGGAATACTGATATCGTATCTTGTGTGATTCAGCGACGCGAGAATTCCACCAATAATCATAAATGCAATAACAGCTACGAAATGATGAGGAATTAAATAGATGGACAACAGGTGCAAATATTCACCCACGATGAATTCTATTGGGTGGGTGTTGCTGGCATCAAGATTTCCTCGAGTAGGAACCATTTGTCGATGGTGGTGTTTATGAATAAACCTATATATCCCTCGTATATGCAAGAACCGATGAAACAAAGAATATACCATGTCATAAACGATAAAAAAGAAAGCGATAGACCCCAACGTGTTAAAAACGGTCATCTTGTCCATATCCCATTCCACATGGCCTTCATTCGCCCCATGCATCACATAGTACATATGATACATCATTATAGGTACTGAAAACCGGTTGATATACACAAACATCCAATCCACGAATCCGAAGGTTTCCAAGTATTTTCCACCTGCAGGAATCGTTCTCGTGGCCAGTTTTCCAATAATCCCGTCAATAACAAGAGTCATCATTTCCTGTCCTAATAGAATCACCGCCCATGCAATGACTAAATGCCATTCATTGCATCCGTCCCATGAGATCACATCACACGTAGCATTGAACACCGTAAACTTCATACTTTCGTTTTGAATGCGTAATCCAAATAAACGGTACGGTCCCCAGTGAATAAGTTCTTGGAATGGAAATGCACTTGGAAGGATGTTGCAGGGTGGCATGGGGGGATTCTGAATGCTTGGAGGATTCGATTCATTCGTTAAGACTATTGCATAGAATAGCACAAAAAGTGATAGACTTCCCTTCCGATGACAAATTCAGAACCGTATTATGCAGTAAAATTGACCAGAGAATATTGCAGCGTCCAGGAGCGTATTTGTTGATGAAAGGGATGGGATTCCAAAGATTGAACCATGAGGGTCTACAAGTTATGCACTGTGAGAAAGATAAAATACATCGATTGGAACACTTTTGTTCCCCTCAGTTTCAGTCTTGGATGGTCTCGATAGAGTCGGATTTCAACTACAATAATTTGATCAAGTTCAAGAATTCAATTGGGGATGTTTTTAAAGTCTATTTCTTTCCGTATGAGAGTCTTGCTCTCGTATACCATTTCGTTCGCACTTTTAAAGAACTGCACGCGCCAGCTAATGCACAACTATGTTCTATCTCCCCAGCGTAAGTGATGCACATAATTGTTGTTTGTTGAAAGTAATTTTATATAGTCAAGAAATAGCTGATGTGGAGTTTGTGACTGTTGAGGAATCAGGTCTTTTTGGGAGTTCTGTTATTGTGGTTGATAAAGGCAAAGCGAGGACCCAAGTTCAAGCAGAAACTATTAGTAGCAATGATATTTCGGTTCGTTTAGCAGATCGATTGAAAGTGTCCCATATTAAAAAAGAACAAGTTGTAGCCCGGGAGCGCGCGTTAGAAGCTTTTAAAGAAGACAGAAAACAAAATAAAAAGCAACAATAATAGCCCTCCAGTTGCGAAGCAGATACCTGCGAAAAAGAAGTTGCCGGTAGATGATCTAAGATAGAACCTAAAATAGGATAGACTCCTTTTCTCCTAATTCCCTCTTCGGTCCTCTTTTTACCCTTTAAAAACTATTCCGAAAATGGTTTGGTGCCTATAGTGCCAACGCGAAAGAGATATACGGAAATTATAGATCGAAATCAATTGTTCAGAGTGAAAATCAACGAGTTCAATAGGTGTTGAACAGTTATTCAATTATTTGAACATAGCATTAAATTTGTTGCAGAAAGGAAACCGCGTTTTCAGTGTCTACCGTATCGTCTGATAATTCCTGGTATTATTTTGCATGATCGAGTCACATTTCGCCCTGGGACGGGATTCGGGGCTGTTTATTCCTGCACCACTTGGAGTAGGGACGCTTCAATGGGGAAACACATGGGTTGATGAACGAATCATCAAAGGAGGTTGTATTAGTGACGAGGTACTTTGCAACGTTTTTAATATCTTTGTATCTTCAGGTATGTGCAAATTCTTTGACACTGCTGAAGGGTACGGAGGTGGCACTAGTGAAAGTCGTATTGCACTAGCGAGAGAGAGAATCAATTCAAAGGACGATGATCTTATAATAGCCACTAAATTCCTGCCCACCTTTTGGCGGTGGTCGTTGGCATCTTTTGAAAACGCTCTTCGCGCTTCTTTGAGAAGATTGAACCAGTCTTGCTGCGATGTATACTTTTTGCATTCACCTGTGCATCCACGCCCGATTGAGTTTTGGGTGGAAGCCGCCGCCCTTTGCAAGAAAAAGGGTTTGCTCAAGACGTTAGGATTATCCAACTGCAATGCCAGTCAAGTTCAACGTGCTATCGTTGCTGGTAGGAAATACGGAGTGACTATTTCGTGTAATCAAGTCATGTTTAATCTTTTAGATTACCATTCCCCTGCGCTTCAAGAGACAGTGCATGCGTGCAATGACCTTGGGGTGAGCATCATAGCGTATTCTCCAATTGGTCAAGGGCTTCTTGCCGATGGTCTCACGGAAGAATCGTTTGCTTCAAATAGACCTGCTAAAATGACCGGTATAAAATGGAACCAATTGCAGATTTTGCGGTCCGAAATTCAGAATATTGCTAAAGAAACATCGAAATCGATGGCTCAAGTGGCGTTGAATTGGTGTATTTGCAAGGAAACGATGCCACTGGTGGGATGCCGATCAGAGAAACAAGCTCGTGACACATTAGGATGTTTAGGTTGGAGGTTGTCGTCGAGCCAAGTAGAACGATTGGACAAAGTGGCACTTTCAAGAAGCACTCTGGATGGAAGTTCAAGACGTCGTGGTTTGTTTGTCACACTAGCAGGAATCCTTCTACTTGTTTATCGGGCGGCTATTTTCTTAAAAAGTATTTTCTAGTTCTCTACCTGTATTTTAGATTAAAACGAAACCTTGTGGAGTCCATCATGAATCTCCTCGAAGAAAAGAAGGAAGAAGAAGCTCGAATACGTCGTCAGCTTTATCTATGTGAATCCAGTGCCCTGCACCATGGACTTCCACAACTTCAACATTCTTATTTGGGCAGTCACGAAACCGTTTCAAAATGTCCGGGGTCCAATTCGGATTTTTACCAGCTTGCATAAAGTGAATTTCACAGTTAAGAGTCGCACCGAGTTTTTCGCTGTCAAGAAAAGGCCAAAAATCAGTTTTCTTGTAGCTATCGAAAAGTTTTTCACATACTTGTAAGTCAAAGGACCAATCCATTTTACCGTGTTTACGCTCCATATTTGTGGTCATCCATTGAACTATCGCAGGTGGAAGCCCATGCTGAGTCATGTCCTCAGAAAGAGATGCTCGAGAGTCGGCTGGCACTTTGACGTCATGAATTACTGACATGACACTAGACACTCCATTAACGGCATCTCTCTTCTTCATGTCATCGTCCCATGTTCCTGGTGTAGCATCCAATATCCACGTCTCTCGAGGATAACGCAAGTTATTTTCCACGCATGTCTTCGTGACTGCCAATGCAACCTTACCCCCAAAGCTATGCCCAATGATAACATCCGGAACCCCTCCAAACTCCTTTCTAGATAATTCAATAATATCTTGTGCACAGCTATCGACTGTGAAGGGAGATTCACCTCGATCACTCTCGCCATGACCACGATGGGTCACACCGTAGATATTAAAGTCGGTAAACGTGTTTGCAAGTTGTGAGCTTAAGGCATTTAAATTCTTATGCTGACCTAGCATACCATGTAATACAACCGCAGAACGCGCTGACTGCTTGGCTTTCTTCCCTCCATAGCGCACCCACGCCAAACGAGTCATCCAATAAAAATAAAACGGGTTCCCTCCTTTGCAGTCACTGGGTCCAGTCGGGACTTCAATTTAGGCGTAGATGTTTCCTTTGTTGATCCATTTGCGAAATCTTATGAAAACTTATCTCCTGACGAGGATTTAGTTTCGAAGGAGGACCTAAAGAAGTTGAAGTATCAAAATTTTGCGACAGGTTCTGGTCATATTTTGATTCCTTTCATTATTGGCATTGGTGCTGGATGGGGTACGGATACGAGGATACT